>Ga0209624_10002087_pt1 | contig 15026 bp, 15 predicted proteins | sample JacPinW_OM2H0_O1_FD_188565 | JGI IMG/M metagenome (GOLD analysis project Ga0209624, IMG submission 188565) | Forest soil microbial communities from Algoma, Ontario, Canada - Jack Pine, Ontario site 1_JW_OM2H0_O1 (SPAdes) (version 2) | ecosystem: Environmental > Terrestrial > Soil > Boreal...
ACGCAGATTGTGCCGCCGACCGTGATCGTCCCCAGGGAAATGCCAAAGCTCGCTATCGAAGAAACCGTGATGACCGCGCCCGAGATCAAGTTCCCGCAGGGCGGCCAGATCGGCGATCCCACTTCGCAATTTTCTCAGTGGCTATCGAACGGCCCTGGAGGCCCCGGTGGCATCGGTCCCGGATGCTGCGGCGGAGTCGGCTCATCCACTGGACCCTACGTTGGCGATGGCCCTCCGGGGATATTTCCTGCGGGCAAGGGAGGTGTGACCGCACCGCAAATCATTTTAATCCCGAGCCAAGCTTTTCGGAGGAAGCCCGTAAAGCAAAACAGCAGGGAATGGTCATGCTTCTCGTTGTGGTGGGGAAAGACGGACACACTTACGACATTCGTGTGGCGCAGAGTCTAGGAATGGGCTTGGACGAAAAGGCAATCGAGGCGGTCAACCGTTGGCGTTTCCGCCCAGCTACTCTGAACGGTCAAGCAGTCGCAACCCAGATCGCGGTACAAGTGGATTTCCATCTTTACTGAAGGGGCCAGTGTCTAGTGATCAGTGTCTAGTGGCTAGTGGTTTGGCCGACCACTGGTCACTAGCCACTGATCACTCGTTTTCCTAGCTTCTTTTAATCGCCCGCCGCAACGGCTCCACGCGGTCCCGCAGATCGTCGGCGATTTCGGCGCCGCGGTTGGCAGCGTCGCGGACGCGGTCGCTGACTTCGCGCACGCGATCCTTTGCATCGTCGGCCCAATCGCCCAAGCTGTCCTTTGCGTCTTCATAGCCGCGTTGCAGATCGCGCCGCATCTGCTTGCCCGTCTTGGGTGCCAGCAAGAGCCCAGCTAGCGCTCCTGCACCCAGTCCAATTAAAAGAAACGTGATTGCCGTTCCGATATTACCGCCCGCTGAAGATTCATAACGTCCACTGCCCATGATGACAACCTCAATCTTTCTGCCCGCAAGTTTTCACAGGCAAGTTCACGAAATTTGTGGCCTCGAGAGACAGGTTGATTCTAGTCCTGCCCTGCAAGCCCGGCGGATCCGCCACGACCGGCAACCCGCCTGTCTTCGATGAGTTCGCTTCGGGGAAGGTTTCCTTTCCGCCGCAGCTGAGTGTAAAATAACACTTTAGCCCTACGTGGCGGCGGAACTTGTGGCTTGCCCGCCTTCCGCCGGCGTCAAACCGCAATCGTACAAGGAGAGTTTTTCGAGCGATGTCGATCCCTGCCACCCAGCTTCGTCCCGGCATGATCATTAAGCACAACAATGATCTGCATTCTGTTTTCAGCGTGGAACACCGTACGCCTGGCAACCTGCGCGCTTTCATCCAGGCTAAGCTGCGCAACCTGCGGACCGGCGCCATGTTCGAACACCGCTTCCGGTCTCCCGATCCCATTGAGAAGATCAATGTCGATGAAGTCGAAATGCAGTTCCTTTATTCTGACGGCGACAGCTACTACTTCATGGACACTTCCAATTACGAGCAGACCCACCTGACGAAGGAGATTCTGGGCGACGCCGTCGAGTACCTGATTCCCAACCTCGAGATCAAGGTGGAGTTTTTCGATGGCAAAGCTGTCGGCATCGAACTGCCTCAGACCGTTATCCTGACCGTGATCGAAACCGAACCCGGACTGAAGAGCGCCACCGCCTCCAGCGTGACCAAGGCTGCCAAGACCGAGACGGGATTGGTCGTGCAGGTGCCCCCGTTCATCAACGAAGGCGAAAAGATCAAGGTAGACACATCCGAAGGCGCGTACCTGTCCAGAGCGTAAAGTTTCAAGGTCTCATCGCTTCTAGGTTTCAAGGGTGTTTGATTTGCTTACCTGGAAACTTTGCAACCTTCGAAACTCTGAAACGTATAGCGTCGCATGACCCCTACTGAAAAGCCAATTCAAGCCCGCCGCTTCTTCGTGCGCGGACGCGTGCAGGGTGTCGGTTTTCGTTGGTTCGTCGAGCGCGAGGCGCACCTGCTGGGCATTGCCGGATGGGTGCGCAACAATCACGACGGTAGCGTCGAAGTCCTCGCACAGGGGACTCGCGACCAGCTTGCCGGATTGCACTCCCGTTTGCGCGAAGGCCCGCGCGCAGCTCGTGTGGACACCGTGGACGTATCTGAAGCCAGCCCCGTGGCCGGTCTGAGTTCATTTCGCATTGAAGGAGCGTGGTAGATGTCCCCCATCCCAACGATGAGTGCCGATCGGCTCAAGTCTTTGATTCGCGAGGTTCCGGATTTCCCCAAGAAGGGAATCCTTTTCTACGACATCACCACTCTGCTGAAGGACAAGGCGGGCTTCGCCACGCTGATTGATCTACTCTCGGAACATTACGTCGGCCAGAACATCGATCTGGTGCTGGGCATGGAAGCCCGAGGCTTCATCTTTGCTCCGGCGCTGGCGTACCGGCTGAACGCCGGATTCGTTCCGGTGCGCAAGCCCGGCAAGCTTCCGGCCGAATGCGTGAAATTTGATTACGCGCTGGAATATGGGACGAACTCTTTGGAACTGCACAAGGATGCAATCCATAAAGGTCAGCGCGTGCTGATCGTGGATGACTTGCTCGCTACTGGAGGCACGGCTGCCGCCACGGCGAAGTTAGCGGAGTCTCTCGGCGCGACCATCGTCGGACTCGGATTTGTTGTGGAGCTCGAATTCCTCAAGGGCCGCGAGAAACTCAAGAATTATGAAGTAATGTCCCTGCTGCGCTACGACAAGTAGCGCGAGGCCGACAAACTTCATTAGATTTGAGTGTTCGCTATCGCCAGACGCGCTGGATTAACACTGCTAATCCAGTCCAAAAGCCCGCGCTGACTACAACGGAAAGAGCCAGCCCAGAGATCGCGCCCCAGTTCGTCCGTTTGGGCGCATTGCTCTCGTCGTCTTCAATCCACGACTGTAGAAAACCGGCTCCAGGTGAATACATCGATGGACCGCTCCAGGGTTCGCGGATCGCTTTCATGCGAATCACGCGGCCGATTGATTGGGGGGGGAACTGCATCAATCGAAAGCTCACGAAGCACCTCCATACATCCCTTTGCAACTCGCGTACCAACCGACACGACTCTGCAAGTAACTGAAAACAAGAGGTACATCTTCACAAACCTGTGGTCAAATTGGCCCACTGCGTCAAAAAATCCTGGCCGATTCGGATACCTCTGCGAAATTTGACCCTTTCGCATCATCCCACCTTCGGCCTTGAAATCTCACCCTAAGTGCCCATTTATGCCGGATAGTTTCGGCCTGTATTCAACTCTCCGCTAGTACTAAGTGCGACTCCTTCCGCAGATAGCCCTTGCGCCGGAACCAATCTTCCATCGCTTCCCGCAGTTGGTCCACGGGTACAGTTGATCCTATCTCCATCTGTCCATCGGAAGTGGGAAGAGTATCATCAAAAACGCTCGCGTTGGTAAAATTACGCATAGAAAATGAATCGAGCCACTTCAGCGGGCATGGAATTCTTTTCCCACCCTCTTCATACTCGACTCGAACCTTGCGCGCGAACATAATTTGATTTAACCACATGCCAGCCGCCGGCCGGTTTGACAACGCCTGCTTTCGCTCGTAATCTCCTCACCGACCTTGCGGGACGACCTTATCCGCACCTTACTCTCAGGTCTGTCCCGATCCGAATCTCGAAATCAGGAGAACGTTATGTTGACGAACCTCATCTGGTGGATCGTCGTTGGTCTGATTGCAGGCTGGGCCGCCGGAAAGATCATGAAAGGCGGTGGCTACGGCGCAGTGATGGACATCGTCCTCGGCATCGTCGGCGCCGTGGTTGGTGGCTGGCTGATGGGGTTATTTGGGATCCAAGCCGGAGGCCTGATCGGAACCATCATCGTCGCGATTATCGGCGCAGTATTCCTGATCTGGCTCACCCGGCTGATCAAGAAAGCCTGAACCTCGGCCGCGGATCGATACGGGTGCTTCGTGGCTGGACCTTGTTTATCCGCGAAAATCCGTGCGGATCCGTGGCTTACTTTTGTTTTCGCGGTCCCGCGGCTCTGACTTCCGCCGGAGCGTCGAAGTTCTCGAAGTTCTTCGCGAACCGGTTCCGCAGATCTTCGGCCGCCTTGTCATACGCAGCCTTGTCCGGCCATGCATTGCGCGGGTTCAGCACTTGCGGCGGTACGCCGTGACAGAACTTCGGGATGCTGAATCCAAACGTGGGTTCGATCTCAAACTCCTCGCGGATCAGTTCACCTTCAACCGCGGAGTCCACCATGGCGCGCGTGTGCGGGATGCTCATGCGCTTGCCCACTCCATAAGGGCCGCCTTGCCAGCCTGTATTGACCAGCCAGCATTGCGCACTATGCTCGCGCAGACGGCGGCCTAGCATTTCGGCATAGGTCTTTGGCGGCAGCGGTAGAAACGGCGATCCAAAGCACGTGGAGAACGTCGCCGAAGGTTCCTTCACTCCGGCTTCAGTGCCCGCGACCTTCGCTGTGTAGCCAGAAAGAAAGTGATACATAGCCTGTTCGGGACTTAAGCGTGATATCGGTGGCAACACGCCAAACGCATCGGCGGTCAGGAAAACCACATTCTTCGGATGTCCGCCGATTCCCGGAATCACGGCATTATCGATGAATTCCACCGGATACGCTGCCCGCGTATTTTCCGTCTTGCTGTCGTCGTCGTAGTCGGGAATCCGCGTGTGCGAATCGAGCGTGACGTTTTCCAGCACGCATCCAAACCGCAGCGCGTTCCAAATTTGCGGTTCGTTGTTTTTCGAGAGCTTGATGCACTTGGCGTAGCATCCGCCCTCAAAGTTGAAGACGCCGTCGGCGCTCCAACCGTGCTCATCGTCTCCGATCAGATCGCGGGACGGATCCGCGGATAGCGTCGTCTTGCCCGTCCCAGAAAGTCCGAAGAACAGTGCGCTCACGCCGTTGTGCCCCACGTTCGCAGAGCAGTGCATCGGAAACACGTTGCGCGCCGGCAGCAGGAAATTCATCACGCTGAAGATCGACTTCTTCATCTCACCCGCGTACGACGTTCCACCAATCAAGACCGTCCGGCGCATGAAATTCAAAATGATGAAGACTTCCGAGTTCACTCCATCGCGCCGCGGATCGGCTTTGAATTCCGGCGCCGAAATCACCGTGAATTCTGGATGGTGATTTCTCAACTCCTGCGGCGATGGCCGCAGAAACAACTGCCGTACGAAAAGATTGTGCCAGGCATATTCGTTCACGATGCGTACCGGCAAACGGTACGCGGGATCGGCGCCGCAAAACAAATCCTGCACATACAATTCCCGCCCGCGCAGGTGCTCCATCACCCGCGCGTAAAGAGCGTCAAACTTCTCCGGCTCAAACGGCGCATTGACCGCTCCCCATGCTACGGAGTGCGCAGTGGTTTCATCCTTCACGATGAACTTGTCTTTCGGCGAACGGCCTGTGCGGTTTGTATATCCAACAATGGATCCGTTTGAGGCGAGTTTCGCTTCGTCGCGTCGTATGGAGTGTTCGACCAGGTCTGCCGGCGACAGATTGAAGTATGTTCGGCCTTCACTCAGCAACTCAGCTACGTCGCTGACATGCATCGTTGTCGCCATAGGGAAATCTCCTAAAAAGTGCGCACGAAAAATAAGCTACAAAGCAAAAACGTTCTATTCTCGCTTAAAAAAGAGCGCTTGCCAAGGAAGCGAATGACACATCTCCACCTTCATTGTAAGAGAAACGTTATTCTTCAGCTATGCGCGAAATCATGGGGAGCGTATGTATCAATCCCGTATAGGGCAGCAACGCGCACGCATCGTTTCGTCTTATTGGCGGCTGCACGAGAAGGCAACGGGAAGAGAAACTGTCGAGATCGAGTTCGTGGACGACCTAATCCGAGGTTTTATAGTCGCAGGCTTTGCGGCAGGGTTCGCAGTACATCAATCCATCGTCGCAGATGCGGATGTCCATTCCGGACTGGCAGAGACAGCAGAATTTCTCACATTCGCACGCGCTTTCGGGCTGCTCACATTGCGCGCAGCGGTATTTAGCGGTTCCGGTTCCAGTGCTCATGTCCCTACTTTAACTTGCTATTCTCGCTGCGGAAAAATGACCTTCGTAATGGGTTCACTTAGGGAAAATCTTTCCCAGAGTTTTTCTCGACAACATCCTTTCTTTTTGCGTGGCCTATAATTTCCAGCAATGACTTTCCAACAGTTGCTGGATGGCGCGGAGATTCTTGCGCAAAGCGGAAACCCCGACGTCACCAGTGTGGAATATGACTCGCGCCGCGTAAAACCGGGAAGCGCATTTGTCGCTATGCGCGGCGAAACTTCCGACGGCAACCGCTTTATCGATCAGGCTATTCAGTCGGGGGCGGTCGCGGTGATAACGGAGTCGCCCGCGGAAAAACCCCGTGAAGGCGTCGCCTGGGCGCTGGTTCCGCATGGGCGTCGCGCTCTCGCACGGGTAAGTGAGAATTTCTATAAACGTCCCGCGGAGCGCATCGCGATCATCGGAATCACCGGAACCAACGGCAAGAGCACGACCGCATTTCTCGTCGAATCGATTCTCACCGCCGCCGGGCGAAAAAGCGCTCTCGTCGGAACCATCGAGTATCACGTGGCGGGCCGCGTCTATCCCGCGCCTCACACTACGCCCGAAGCTCTCGAACTGGCTCGCTTGTTCAACGAAGCCCTCGGCCAAGGCGCGACCGACGCTGTGATGGAAGTCTCTTCCCATGCGCTCGCACAAGAGCGCGTCTTTGGCGTTCCCTTTGATGTTGCGGTCTTCACCAACTTGACCCGCGACCACCTCGATTACCACAAGACGATGGAAGAGTATTTCGCAGCGAAGAAAATCCTCTTCGAAGGATGCGGCACCGACCCGCCTCGAGCCTGCGTCACGAATCTCGACGACGAATATGGCGCGAAACTGGTGGAGTTCAGCCGCAAGAAGAGTTCTATTGTACTGACCTATGGTTGGCAGCGCGGCGATTTTCACGCCGCTAATGTCGACATCGCGCCCCGCGGTACGCGCTTCGATCTCATCACGCCGGAAGCGAAGCTGGCCATTTTTTCTCCGCTCATCGGCCGTGTCAACGTCTATAACATTCTCGCTGCCGCATCTGCTTGTTACGCGCGCGGATGCGATTCGCGTGCGATCGTCAATGGGATTACCGCTCTAACCCATGTTCCTGGCCGATTTCAGCGAGTCGATTGTGGACAACCCTTCACCGTTGTCGTCGACTACGCCCACACCGACGATGCGCTACGCAATCTCATTTCCCTGGCGCGCGAGTTCGTTTCCCGTGACGGAGGAACGGCGAGAGTCATCACTTTGTTCGGTTGTGGCGGCGATCGCGATCGAGCCAAGCGTCCGCTGATGGGCGAGGCCGCCGGGCGCGGCAGCGACTTGGCTGTGCTTACCTCGGACAATCCGCGCAGCGAAGATCCTTGCGCGATCATCAACGACGCTTTAGTCGGGCTCCAGAGAACTGGCGTGAAATACATCGTGGAACCAGATCGTGCGAAGGCGATCACTATCGCCATCGGCGAGGCGCGTCCCGGAGACATCGTCCTGCTCGCCGGCAAGGGGCACGAGAAGGTTCAGGTCACGCGCGAGGGCACGCACCCGTTTGACGACGTGGAAGTTGCCCGTCAAGTGTTGAAGGCCAACGGATTCGAGTGCGAGCGCGCAACCGCTGCAGACCATTCCGCATGAAACTGAGACTCTCCAAGATCGCCGAATATGTCTCCGCCAAGAATCATGGAGGCCCGGCCACGCGAAGCGACGAAGTCGCCCAAGGCTACTCGATCGATTCCCGCACGGTCGGTGCCGGAGAACTCTTCTTCGCCGTAAAGGGCGAGCGTCTCGATGGTCACGACTTTGTTGCTGCTGCTTTCAAAAGAGGCGCCATCGCGGCCGTCGTGCGCACCGACCAACTTCATCGTTTCGAGGATCAAACACGTCTTCTCGCCGTCGATGACACCCTGGTGGCGTTGCAAGCGCTCGCCACCGCGGTCCGCAAGATTTGGGGCAAGCCTCTGGTTGGTGTTACCGGTTCGGCCGGCAAGACCACGACGAAAGAGGCGATCGCACACGTTCTCTCCTCTCGCTTTCGTGTGCTGAAGTCCGAGGGAAACTTCAACAATCATTTCGGACTTCCTCTCATGCTCCTGAAGATTGAGCCTGAGCATGACGTCGCAGTCATCGAGATGGGTATGTCGCACGCCGGAGAGATTCGCGCTCTCGCGAAAATCGCGCAGCCGGAGATCGGCGTCGTTACTAACGTGGCTCCCGTGCACCTGGAATTCTTCGATTCGCTGGCTGGGATCGCCCGCGCAAAGTATGAACTAGTCGAATCCCTGCCGGCCAACGGAACGGCCATCCTCAATGCTGATGACGAATACGTCTCGCAGTTCGGCCGCGGCTTCAAGGGCAAAGTTATCAGCTACGGACTCCGCACTACCGCCGATGTGCGCGCCGAAAATGTTCAATCGAACGGAGCCGAGGGCTCGCGCTTCGACGTGATTACCACCAACGGGCGAGAATCGGCGATTCTCCCGCTGGTCGGCGAACATAATGTCCTCAATGCGCTGGCCGCGATTTCCGTCGGCTTGGCGCGTGGCATGAGCCTGCCCGAAGCCGTCGTCGCCCTCGCGACCCTTAAACCGGCGGACAAGCGCGGGCAGGTTCTCCAACTGGGTAACATCACCGTGATCAACGATTGCTACAATTCGAATCCAAAGGCGCTAAACGCGATGGTCGATGCGCTGGCCGCGATGAAAGCGACACGGCGCATCGTCGTCGCAGGAGAGATGCTCGAGCTTGGTCCGTCAGGCGAGGAGTTGCACCGTGCCGCCGGCCAGCATCTCGCCGAGAAGAAGATAGAGGTTCTGGTCGGTGTGCGCGGATTGGCGCAAGCGATGGTCGACGGCGCGCGGAGTGCGGGAACGCTTGCGGAGTTTGTGACAACTCCGGAAGAGGCCGGCGAATGGCTGGCACGCGAGTCGCGCGATGGCGACATCGTATTGCTCAAAGCTTCTCGCGGAGTGAAGCTCGAAAAGGCTCTCGAGACCTGGAAATCGAAGATCAGTGGCTAGTGGCCAGTTGTCAGTGAATTCGTAGTTGAAGACCGGCGACTGCTCCTTGACCCTGACCACTGTTCGGAGGCTGATTGCTCTACTGGCTGTTATTCCTCAAGCTGCAACACTATGTCGCTCCGTTCCGCATCTTTCGCTATGTCACGTTTCGCACGGCGTTTGCCAGTTTGACCGCATTATTCACCGCGCTCATCGTGGGACCGCTCGTCATCGGACGCCTGCGTGAATTTCAGATCGGCCAGTACATTCGCGAAGAAGGTCCGAAAGCTCATCAGAAAAAGGCCGGCACGCCAACCATGGGCGGCCTGTTGATCGTCATTGCCATCGTGGTTCCGACGCTGCTCTGGGCTGATCTGAGCAATCGCTTCGTCTGGATCGCCGTCTTCTCCACTTGCGCCTACGCAGCGATCGGATTTACAGATGACTACACAAAAGTCACGCATCGCCGCAATCTTGGCCTCACCGCTCGCGCCAAGCTCGGACTGCAGATCGCCACCAGCATTGTCATCGCCTCCGCGCTGATCGCCATGCAGACCTACGGCATGTATTCGACCAAGCTGATCGTCCCGTTCTTCAAGCAGTTTCATCCAGATCTCGTTGTCGGAACGTTGGAACGCAATCCGCATCTCTGGCCGCTGGCCTTCCTGCCCTTCATGGCATTCGTCGCATTAGTGATCGTCGGATCGAGCAACGCCGTCAACCTCACCGACGGCCTCGACGGCCTTGCCATCGGATGCACGGTCATAGCCGCCGGCGCGCTGACGGTGCTCACCTATGTCAGCGGTCACGCCACCTTCGCAACGTATCTCGAATTGCAGCGCATGCCGCAGGTTGGCGAACTCACCGTCTTCTGCGGAGCCATGGTCGGCGCCTCCATCGGATTCCTCTGGTACAACGCTCATCCGGCCGAAGTCTTCATGGGAGACGTAGGATCGCTGGCCTTGGGCGGCGCGATCGGTACCGTCGCCGTAATCATCAAGCAGGAATTGCTGCTACCGTTCATCGGTGGAGTTTTCGTGCTCGAAGCGTTATCCGTGATCCTGCAGGTCGGTTCGTACAAGCTGCGCAAGAAACGCATCTTCAAGATGGCGCCCATTCATCATCACTTCGAACTGCTGGGCTGGTCCGAATCGAAAGTCATCGTGCGCTTCTGGATCGCGTCCCTGATCTTCGCCCTATTCGCCCTGACCACGTTGAAATTGAGGTGAAACAGGGGCTAGGGATCGGGGGTTAGGGGCGAGGGTTCAACGTCATTGATCGAGGCCCTGCCGTAGTTTATGGTTACCGATTCGTCTTTTGAGATCGTTTGTTTTCGTGACGTGAAATTTGAATCCTGACCCTAGCCCCTGACCCCTGAACTCTGTGGTGAAATAGACGCTGATGGAACTGAACGGCAAACGCGTGTTGGTGGTCGGCCTCGGCAAGTCCGGGGTGGCGTCGGCGCTTTTCTTGAAGAAGCACGGAGCGCGCGTCGCGGTCTCCGATACCAAGAGCGGCGACGAGCTGCGAAACGAAATTCCTGTTCTGCTCGACAACGGCATCGCGGTCGAGACCGGCGGACACGGTGAGCGTACCTTCCGCGGCCAAGACCTGATCGTCGTTTCTCCCGGTGTGCCCGTCGATGCGCCTCCGCTCAAGCAAGCACGCTCGCTGGGCGAGAACGTGATCGGCGAGATCGAACTTGCCGCACAGTTTCTTCCGGGTCCCGTCGTCGCCATCACAGGATCGAACGGCAAGACCACTACGACCACCCTTGCCGGCGAAATCATGACGGCCTCCGGTTTCCCGACGCTCGTCGGCGGCAATATCGGCACTCCTGCCATCTCGCTCGCGGAACGTGCTACGCCGGAAACGGTGATCGTTCTCGAAGTATCGAGCTTCCAGCTGGAAACGATCCAGACTTTCCGCCCGAAGGTTGCGGTCGTGCTGAACGTTACACCCGACCATCTCGATCGCCATCACACCTTCGAGATTTACGTCGACGCGAAAGCTCGTCTCTTCGAGAACCAGCAGGGAAGTGACTTCGCGGTTCTCAACGAGGACGACCCGACCTGTGTAGCCATGGGCGCGCGAACCAAGGCGCAGGTTTTCTGGTTCAGCCGGCACAAGGAAGTGAAGCAGGGCGCGTGGGTCCACGACGGAAAGATTCTGTTCCGCGACGCCAAAGGTCAGCGCGAGATCCTCGAAGTCTCCGACATTCCGCTCAAAGGCGCTCACAATCTGGAAAACGTTCTGGCCGCGGTCTGTGCGGGAGCGTTGATGGGCTGTCCCGCGGACAAGATCCGTGAGGCTGTCCGCGATTTCAAAGCCGTCGAGCACCGCCTGGAATTTGTCGGCACGATTCGCGGCGTCGATTACTACAACGACTCCAAAGCCACCAACGTCGACGCCACGATCAAGGCGCTGGAATCTTTTCCCGCAAACATCCACCTCATTCTCGGCGGCAAGGACAAAGGCAGCGACTACACGGTGCTCAACGGCCTGCTGAAGCAGCGCGTGAAGCGCGTGTACACGATCGGCGCAGCCGCGGCCAAGATCGAATCGCAGATAAAGGGACCAGAAGTTGTCCACGCCGAGACGCTCGAGAACGCAATCCGCAAAGCCAATGCCGCCGCGCAGCCGGGAGACGTTGTCCTTCTGGCTCCGGCCTGCGCCAGCTTCGATCAATTCAAAAGCTATGAACACCGCGGCAAAGTCTTCAAAGAAATTGTCCGGGGTCTGGCTTGAACTGGGCCGCGTCTTCAGGAGCTCTCGAATCGATAGTGCATCCACTCGTTCATGGATGAGGAGGAACCGACAAGCGCCCTCACGAGCCCTCCAAAGCCCACCGCGGCATATGCTGTTGCTCGGCTGTGACCTTCGATGAGTACTAGACGACCTCCGTCGCGATGGGCCGCAACCAAAGGCAACAACGGCTTGCCGGCACCAATCGCCTGACATATTGCGAAGATGTGCTGGAAGCGTCCGTCCGATGCGAATTTCGAAAGACTGCGTGCTCCTTCACAAACGAGGCGAGTTTGGCTTGAGAACTCGTTCCAATTTGCATGATCCATGTAGAGGATCGCCCGAAAATCTTCCGGCTGCAGGTCCACCGTACGCCATGTCGTATCCGCAGGAAATCCGACGAATTGCCCCTGCCTATAGGAAAACAAGAGATCTTTTCTGGATCTGTTTTCCGCTGGATCTTCTAGGTTCGGACTCTCGATCAGCGAGCGCTTTGCGCGAATTGCGGCGAGACCGGCCTTGACACAATCGCTCCAATGACTATTTGGGTCGGCCTCAGCTTGCAGAAACGTAGCGATCATGTTGGCTTCGGTAGCAGGACCGCGTTCGATCATTTGAAATCCCCTGTACGCTCGAAATTCATCATAACGTCGTGCTGCCGAAGTAATCCGAACCAAAACAAGCAACAATCAAATTCCACAATCGACAATTCCTCCTCGTCGTCTCTGCCGCTCCGTGGTGAAATAAGTTTCCCATGGCGAAGCGCGTGAGTGTCGACCGCTGGTTGTTTACCGTGACCATGCTGCTCGTATTCCTCGGCCTGGTGATGGTGTTCTCGGCCTCGGCCGTCATGGCGCGCGAGCGCTTCGGATCTCCCTACGCGTTCCTGTCGAAGCAGTTGATCTGGGCCGTCGCGGGCCTGGTCGCGATGGTGGTGGCCATGCGCGTGGACTACAAGAAATACAAGCATCCCGCCATCGTGTTTTCGCTGATGGGCCTGACCACGCTGTTGCTGATCTCCGTTTTCTTCCTCGATCGATCGCACAACACGCATCGCTGGATCCACTTCGGGGGATTTTCCTTCCAGCCGTCCGAACTTGCGAAACCCGTCCTCATCCTTCTCCTGGCCTACTTCCTCGAGAGCCGCGCCAAGACGATCGACGACGTGCGCAACACCTTGCTGCCTGCCGCGGCGCCAGTCGTTGTCTTTCTCGGACTCATCGTGCTGCAGCCTGACCTCGGTACCGCCATCGCGTGCGCCGGCATCGCTGCCTGCATCCTTTACGTAGCCGGCATGCGCATGCGCTACTTCGGATATGCCTTCGGCGCATCTCTGATCCCACTCTACGTTCTGGTCTTTCATGTAGCCTGGCGCCGTGACCGCATTCTCGCTTTCCTTAATCCATACGCCGACCGTCAAAAGACCGGCTTTCACATCATTCAGTCGCTCATCGCCGTCGGTACCGGAGGCATTACCGGCACCGGTCTGATGGAAGGGAAGCAAAAGTTGTTCTACCTTCCGGAACCGCACACCGACTTCATCTTTGCCGTGACGGCCGAAGAACTCGGTCTGGTCGGCGCGATTTTCGTAGTCGCCCTGTTCGCCGTTTTCCTGTGGCGCGGCATGCGGGCTTCGTGGCGCACTGAAGATCTTTTCGGACGCTATCTCGCCGTCGGCATCACCATCATGGTCGTGCTGCAGGCCTTCATTAACATCAGCGTCGTGCTGGGCATGATGCCGACCAAGGGCATCCCGCTGCCACTTGTGTCGTACGGAGGATCGTCGCTGTTCGTGACCCTCGCCTGTGTTGGTGTGCTGCTGAACATCACCAAACAGGCAGAGTGAACGAAGTCTTCCGTCGTAAATCCGGACGGGATCAGACCTCGATGTTTTTTCGGATCGATCTCGCAAAATATTGATTTCATTGGCTTTACTTAGTTCTGATACGTTCGACGCTCCCAAAATCTTGATTCTAAATAGCTTACGGGTAAAATCTTGCAAAATAAAGAGTTACGTTGACGATTCGCGGCTCATCGCAGGTTGGTCAGGATGTTTGCATCGATTGCTCGGCCCGCGGCCATAGTGTTAGTTTCACGTTCCTGGCAATCTCAGTAAAGGTCGTTCGTCACACGTCGGCAAATAAAGTTGTGCAAAACGTTTGAGCGGGATCCGCCTTACGCGCGCTGCAAAAAGCATTTACCACGAAGGACACGAAGTTACACGAAGGAATGCATTTGCATTAAGACCTTCGTGATACTTTGTGCCCTTCGTGGTTAGGAGTTCGAAGCACCGATCAGAGGAGATCTGCATGCGCACGGTGGATAGGCTTGTCGGAGTTCTGGTTCTTCTCGTTACGTCGTTGTCTCTAGCGGCCGCTCAGAAAGCGGAGACGGCGCAACCTTCACCGATGCCGCCATCGTTGCCGATTATTTCAGCGGCGGAGTTGGAATCGAAGGTCCCGACGCCCAAGCCGGACGACGTAAAGTCAATTGACGCGATTATGCACGCGGCCTACGACTCGATTTCAGGCGCCGCTGGCGCACGGGACTGGAATCGCTTCCGCTCGCTCTTTCTTCCGCAGGCTCGCTTCACACAGGTTGGCAAGGGTCCAGACGGATCGACCTTCATCATCTCCTGGAGCGAAGAGGAATTCATTCGCGACGCTACGCAGGTGTTTGCGAAAGATCCGTTCTACGAAAATGCGATTGTGAACAAGCCCGACTCCTACGGCGGCATGACGCAGGTTCTTAGCAGCTACGAGTCGCATCGCGTGCTCGGGGACAAGCCGTTCGAACGCGGTGTGAATTCGTTTCAGTTGCTCAACGACGGCAAGCGCTGGTGGGTCGTTTCGATCTTCTGGGATTCTGAACGGCCAGACAATCCGCTGCCGGCGAAGCTGGCCAAGAAATAAGAGCGCCACGGATTTTCACCGATCTTCACGGATATTTCTGGGCAATCTGGACTCAGGGCGCCGAAGTGTTCGCGCGACTTTTTGGGTTATCTGCCTGTATCCGCGCGAATCCGTGGCCATTTAGCTTCTGGTTTATAGTCAAAACATGCGAGCGATTCTTGCGGGCGGAGGCACAGGCGGGCACGTCATTCCCGCGCTTGCCATCGCGAATCAACTCAAGAAAAGTTATAACGCAGAGATTCTCTTTATCGGCACTGCGCGCGGCATCGAAAACCGTCTCGTTCCCGCCGCCAGATATCCTCTGCAACTCGTCCGCGTGGGCGCGCTGAAAAATGTCCGCTTCATGACGCG
>Ga0209624_10002088_pt1 | contig 15025 bp, 6 predicted proteins | sample JacPinW_OM2H0_O1_FD_188565 | JGI IMG/M metagenome (GOLD analysis project Ga0209624, IMG submission 188565) | Forest soil microbial communities from Algoma, Ontario, Canada - Jack Pine, Ontario site 1_JW_OM2H0_O1 (SPAdes) (version 2) | ecosystem: Environmental > Terrestrial > Soil > Boreal...
CAGGTGAATTTGTCCCTCGCCATGAGGCTCGGCGAAAGTACCTGACGCCTGGATGGAAAGCTCGGTTGTGCCGGAGACGGGATAGTGATATCCGGCAAAAGCTTCGAGATCGGTCAGGTCGGCGTCGTGGACGTTGGCGCGGAGGTTGAAAGTGCTGTCTCCGGTCAAATGACCCTGCTGGAGAGAAGCGGAGGCGTCGAATACGACGGAAGTGTCGTCACGCCGCAAAGTAGCGTTACGCAGAGCGAAGGCATGGAAGGAAAGTTGGATCGATGAGGAAAGAGAATCCCAATGCGTTTGGAGCGGGTGCGTATGGGCTGAGGCGGGAAGAGTAACGTCGAAATCATCGACTTGCAGATTACCGGCAATTTGAGGCGAGGAAATGGAACCACTCATGTTGCCGTTGAAGGTAGCCTTGCCGTTTAGCTCCACTGGAAACATCGCGGGGCCGCGAACGACCTCGACGAAGGGTAGCCAGTCAGCCAGACTTGACGTAGTGACGGAGAGGCGGACGGCGGACGTGGCCGATAGCGTGCCGGAAGCCTGCACATGGGAAGTAGGAGTAGCGAGGGTGAACTTCGGCAGGTCCAGAGTGTCGTCGGTGGCGTGGTAGATGCCGCTGGCATGTGCTGTGAGTGGAAGTTCCGCGGGAGCGGGGTGCAAGGAAGGAGTTACATCGAGAGTGAATTGGATTTCGGCATCGCCGGGAGTTCCCTTCCAGCGAGCTTCGAGAGTTCCGGAGGCTGATCCGGCAGGATGAAGGCGTGCGAGGGGGTGAGCGGGAGTAGTGATCGCGTTTACAAGATCTTCCGCAGAGAGATCGCGCAGACGGAGAAAGATCAACGCGCTCTGGACTGCCGGCGGCTTTGGCGCGGCTGCCTTTCGACTAGAGGTGTTGTGACCGGACTTATTCAGGGGCGGGGCGGCGGAGATTGTGGCAGTCTCCATGGTTTTTCTCGCAGCGGGTGTCAGGCGCTGTGCGGGCGCGAGCCACTGATTCAATTCAACATCGCCGGCAACGCTGCCTCCGAAAACCCTCCCCTGCAGCTTGGAGAGTTTGAGTTGCTGGTCCGTGACGGTGTATCCCGACTCGATCGCCGCGCGGGAGAACGAAACCTGATCGTCCTTCCAGGCCAGATCGGTAACAGTGAGCATGCCGTTGGTGGCGAACTGATCGAGCGACCACTCGCCGTGCCCCTTGAGTTCGAGCGCCCCGGCACGAAGCTCGCGGCGGCGGGCGATGGATGCAACTTCCGTGAGATCGAGTTGGGCATCATAGGAGCCCTGGAGATGGGGCCGGCTGAGATTTGTGATCTCTCCGCCGGCTGAGAGATGCGAGTGCCCGGAGTTCCATTTAAGGGAGTTGACCGTGGCAGAGTCGGATCCGACAGTGAATTCCAACTCGGTCATCCAGGCGAAGGGGCGGTAGTCCATTAGCTTGGTGTCGACCATGCCGAGCAGAAGATGTCCATCGTAGCGGCGGCGGAGCAAGGAATAGTCCATCTGGAGCGAAGTGTCGCGGGCGGCGAAGTCAACCGGGACGGTCTGGTCGCCCCAAAGGATGCGGCCATGACGAAGTTCCAAATGATTGATAGAAAGAGCGAAGAGTTGCTCGACTGCAGTCTTGCCGGTAACCGACGCGACACTTCGCGGCGGAAAGTTTGTGGTGCCGTCGGAATAGAAAATCACGTGGACGACAGGTTGCTCAAGGACAACTTCGTGGAATCCGAACTCGGAACGAATCAGCGAGCTGAGCTTGAGGCGCCCGACAATGCGGTCGGCGTGGGCTAGAGGAGCCTCGGTGGTCGACTCGCGGCCATGGACGGTGATGTTGCGCACGTCGGCCTGGAGGCGAAAGGGCGAGGTGTGGATGCTTCCGATTTCGACGCGGCCACCGGTGATGCGCTCCAATTCGGTGACGAGGCGGCGGCGGACCAGCGACTGAAAGGAGTCTGTGTTGACATAGAGCAGCAGGCCAAGAACCGAGAGAATGCCGGCAGCGGCTACGAATAACAGATACTTCCACCAACGGCGGCCGGTGGGCTTGGTGGGTGGTTCGGTCACCGTCACTGTGATCGGACTCCCGGGTCGTTTGCAGAGGGCGTGACGCCGGGAATATGGACCTGCCCTTCGGAGCGCAAAGTCTGCAACCAGGAAACGAGCAACTCGCTGACTTTCTGTTCCGTGAGTAGCTCGCGAATCTTGGCGGAAACCTCGGCGAGTGGAACATCAGAGGCGCCGGATTGCTTCAGTTTGGGGACAAACTGATCGCGATAGTACTCTTCGATGGATTTGGAATCGATTTCGACGGCGGGACGAAGGCGGGCATCGACAAGGCGCATCACATCGATCTGCTGCCGGACGTGAGCGAGGAGGTCCCTTTCCCCAAGGTGGTATTCGGCGAGAAGAGCCTGCCAGGCATCACTGGATGTGGCCTGAGGGTATTGTTTGCGGGCATCGGCAACGCGGGCGGCGACCTCAGCGTCAGTCGCGTGAGGAAAGTCGGCGGACTTCATCTGTTCGCGAAGGAGTTCCTGGTCGATGAGACGGTCAAGCACGGCCCGGCGGTCGTCATCGGTGAACTGCGCGAGGGTACGGTTGGTGAGCAGAGCTTCGTAGCAGAGAGCTTCGTCCCAGTCACTCTGGAGAATTATATGGCCGTTGACGGTAGCGATGATGCGGTCGATCACTTGGGCCGAGCCGCGGTCGGGCGCAAACAAGAGTGCCGAAAGCAAGAGTGCTAGCGTGAGCGTGGTAGTCGTTATGCTGGCTCGAAGTTTCATTAAAATGGCTGACCTATACTAAAGAAAACGTTGAAATGGCGCATGCGCTGCGGAATAAACGCCGGCACTGCCGGTGCCGGAGGCTGCGGCGGCACCTGCGTAATCAACGTAAAACCAGTCGGATAAGCCGTCGGATTCAGATTGTATCCGAAATCGAATCGCAAAGGGCCGATGGGTGTCTTATAGCGCAACCCGATGCCGACCGCGTGAGAAGTGTAATCGTAACCCGAATTATCGAATTGGGTGACGCAACCGTTGTACTGGTTCAATGCCGTCTGGGAGACGAACTGCAGGCCGCCGGGAGCGGCGAACTGCAGGCACTGTGAAGGATCCGGCTGGTGCCAGCGCAGCGTGCCCTTGAGCAGATCGTGGCCGGCGGTGAAGACGTTGCCCATATCGTGAAAGATGGCAAAACCGAAACCTTCTCCGAGATACGGCAGGCTAATCTGGGGAAAACGCAGTTCCTCACTGTTGACGAACAGAGCCGAGCCGCCGACGGGAAAACCGGAATCCGGATCGCGTGGTCCTGCTTGATTTAACCCGAAACCACGATGAGAGTTGCCGCCGCCGGCAAAAAAAAGCTCGGGGAGGGGGATGATGGAAATTCCCTGCTGGCAGGCCGTCTGCAATCCATTCAGGGGACATGACCCAGGCGGCAGAACTCGGGTGCCGCGATAGACCTGTTCCAGCCCAAGGGTGGTGGAGCGAGCGAAGACAAACTTATGATTGACGCGCCCAAAGGCGTAGTAAGTGGAATCCTGGGCAAGAGCGCGGCCGAAATTAGCCTGAGAACCAACGTAACTGGAGGCGGCGAAGGCATCGAGCGTGAAGTACTGGCCTTTTGTACTTTCCAGAGGACTGTCGCGCTTATCCCGGATGTAAGTAAAGCCCGGACCGCCGACGTGAGCGGGCAGGGAGAACAAACTGAATTCGGCGGGTGAAAAGTTGGAAGCGAGGTTGCTGGCTTTCACACGGCGATAATCGAAGCGGTACGTGATTGACGAGGAGTAGTTGGCCAAGAGTTGGCCGATTTGCTGGCGGAGATCGATCTTGCCTTCCAGCCGCTGAGAGGTGAAAGTGGAGACGTCCAAGCTGTTGTCGTAGAACGCGGTGTAGAAAACTTTGAAGCGGTCATTATTGAGGAACTTGGGGATTTCATAACTGATAAGGCCGCGCTGCTGAAGGCGTCCAATGTGGGATTGGAAGATCAAGGTCTGATCACGGCCACCCATGTTGAGGCGAGTGACATCGAATCCCACGCGGGGGCTGACGCCGGTGGCTCCTGTCGGTGCGCTGGATCCGGCGGGCAGGCCGGTTTCAAATTCCAGCCCAAATCCATAAGTGAAGGTGTAGCGTTTGGCTTCCTGCGCCTGCACGAGCACGTTCTTCTGAGGGTCGGAGCCCTCGGGATTCTGGACGGCAGTGTCGACCTGGCTGAAGATGCCGAGGTCGTAGAGCTTGGTCTGCGTCTCCAGCAGGTCTTGCTGGCTGAGGGGCTGGCCAGCAACCACTTGAATCTCGCGCTGCACAACATAGTCCCGGGTGTGATCGAGCCCCGCGACCATCACATGGTTGACGAAGAACTGTTCACCTTCCCGGATTGTAAAAGTGACGTCTTCTAGGTCAGTCTGACCAGGGGAAGGATTGGTCGTGATTTCGAGGTTGGCGTTGGAAAAGCCGTGATTGAAGTAGTAGTTGAGGATGGACTCGCGGTCATCGGCCAGGTTTTGTTCCGAGTAGGGCTGGCCTTCAATCGTCTTGAGTTCAGCGAATGCCTTGGCGTCAATCTTCTGATTGCCTAGTATGAGCACTGCCCCGTTGAGAGTTTGCCGACCTTCTTCAATTTGAATGTGAACCGCGAGATGATTGTCGGAGTGATGATAATCGTCGTCGACTTTGGTCTGAATCTTGACCTCGCGGAATCCGCTGGAAACGTATAAAGCCTGGAGGTCGGTGACGTCGCGTTTGAGCAGCTCTCCGCTGTAGCGCCCGGGGGAAAACCTGCCGGAGGGTTCAATCTGTAGGCGGCTCCTGAGCATTCGCCGGGGGAAATACTTGTTCCCGCTGATGTCAATGAGTTCGAACTTGTGCAGAGGGCCGGGATTGATGCGGTAGATTACGCGGAGGGTGTCTGGAGCGGTCTCCTTCTGGACCTCGACCGTGGCGTCGAAGTGTCCGCGGCTCTGGAGATAGTCGACGAGGTTGCGCTTGCCCTCGTTCAGCAGGTCGTCGTCGAGAGCGTTTTCCTCATAGACCGGGACTTCTTTCTTCATAACTCCGCGGGTGATGTGAAAACCCTGGGCATAGATAACGACCACAGGTCCGGGTTCGATTAAATAGGTATAGTCGACGGAGTTGGACTCGTCGTTGAATTTCTGCTCGGCGATGGAGACCTGAGCGAGGACGCGCTGCTGTTTCTGAAGCTTCTTGCGGAGGTGCTGCAGAGAATTGGTCACGCGGGCAGCGGTAACCTGATCGCCGGGGTGCATCTTGGCGATGTCCTGAAGCTGGCCCTGGGACAAGGTTGAGTGGCCAGTGAGCTTGACTTCGCCGACGTGGGCAGCCTCTCCCGGGGTGATATGGAAAAGGATATTGACCTGCTGGGAGGCAGCGTTGGCAGTACTTTCGGCGGTGACGCGCGCGCGGTAATAGCCGTTCTCCTGCATGAGTTGGCGGACGTTCTGCAGGGCGCGATTGAGTTTGTCGAGAGTATGAAGCTCGCCGAGCTGCAGCTTGGAGGCGTTGACAATCTGGTTGTTATTGGGATGGTTTGGAGCGCCTTCCACTTCGACGGCTCCGACAAAGAAGTTCAACGAGGTAGTGAAAGTCAGCAGCACCTCCGGACCGGAGGGAGTGACTTCGGCCTGGATATCGGAAAAGCGTCCGGTGGCGAAGAGGACGCGGATGCTTTCGCGGACCTGGTCGCGGTCGAGCGGCTGGCCTGGTTTCTGGGGGAGCGTTTGGAGCAAGTGGTCACGATCCGGCACGCCAGGCAGTTCGATCGATTGGACGGTGCGCCCGGCGTATTCCGACATGGAGGCGAGAGTGGAGAGGGACTGCGTGGTTTGCGTCTCTTGAGGCGAATGCGAAGGGGCAGATGAGGACGATCCGGCGTGGGCGGCCGGGCCGAGCGCAGCAATGATCGCGACCACGAATGAGGCGTACCGTCTCAGCAAATAGTGTCCTTGGGCCTGTTGCTTACGTTCGATGAAGCGCGGAAGGCCGGTGTTGTCTGCATCCTGGCGGCTGAAGCAGTCCAGCCACTTATAATAAAGGTTTTGCGGAGGAAAACTGGTGACCTCCTTGAGGCAGGGCGTGGAGAAGGAAAAGTTCGAGGAACGGTATTCGCGGCAGATTCTGTTTCGCGGCATCGGAGCGGAGGGCCAGCAGCGTCTGGCTGCAGGAAAGGTCGCGGTTGTTGGATGCGGAGCGACCGGATCGGCGCTGGCGTCGTTACTGGCGCGCGCGGGCGTGGGAACACTGCGAGTTATCGATCGCGATTACGTGGAGGCGAGCAATCTGCAGCGGCAGTCGCTATTCGAGGAGAAGGATGCGGCTGAGTCGTTGCCCAAGGCGATCGCCGCGGCACGGAGGATTGCCGCTTTCAATTCGGAAATTTCGACGGAAGCGCGCGTTGAAGATCTGGTTCCTGGCAACATTGATCTATTACTTGAGGGAACGGATGTAATCCTTGATGGCACCGACAATTTTGAGACTCGATATCTGGTGAATGATTATGCGGTTAAGAAGTCCCTGCCGTGGATCTATGCGGCGGCAGTGGGCAGTTATGGCGTGACCTTGAATGTGTTGCCTGGTAAGACGGCTTGTTTGGCGTGCATTTTTCCGGACACGCCGCAGGGGATGGTCGAGACTTGTGAAACTTCGGGAATATTGAATACCGCCGTGAATCTGGTGGCCTCGATTGCGGCGACTGAAGCGGTGAAATTATTGGTAGGGGGCGCCGCGGCGGAGCAGTTACGGAATACCTTGTGGTCGTTTGATGTTTGGAGGAACGAGCAGGCGGAGATTGCGGCCGCGCATCCGCGAGTGGGCTGCCGGGCGTGTGGAGAGCGGGATTTTGTGCATCTGGCGGGTGAGGGGCGTCCGCATATCACGATGTGTGGACGAAACTCCGTGCAGATTCACGAGCGTGCCCGGCCGATCGACTTTGCCGAGATGCAGCGGCGGCTGGAGTCGCACGGCGTGGTGCGGCACAACGAATTTGTGCTGAAGTTCTGGCGCGAGCCCTATGAGATGACTTTGTTCCCCGATGGGCGAGCAATCATCAAGGGGACAACGGAAACCGGGGTGGCGCGCAGTCTGTATGCGCGGTACGTCGGGAGCTGAGACTTCTTCGCAGCACCGAGGTCAGACTTTAGGCTCCGTTCGGATTAACAAGGCAAGGCGCGGGAAGATAAAGTGTCCGCCAGCGTCATCGATCACATTGACCTGGCAGGTATAAAAGCCGGGCTTGAGCGATGTCAGCGGCACATCCAATTGGAAGACGGCAGCCTTTCGATCTCGCGCATTTAATTCCGTCAGCTCCACCAACGAACTCTCGTAGGCCTTCGCCTTGCCCTGGAAAAAGGCGACATTGGTCAAGAGATGTATACCAGGCTTGTGCTCCGCGCCGCTCGCAGAACCTGCGACCGCGGGCTGTGCTGGATCGTAGACCTCGTAATAAAGAAGGAGGTGCTGTGTAGCCGAGAAAACATGCGTAATGCTCGGGATGATTTCAGAACCATCGCGAATCAGCGGATTCGGGTTCGTACTCTTCTTTGCCGGTTGAGTCTGGCTGGCCAGCACCACGGAGCTCATCTTCAGCGGCTGCGCTTTCAGGTCCGGCACGTCGATGTCGGTTTCGAACGAACCCATGCTGCCAGTCTGATTCTCGCGCACCACAAATTTCAGGTGATACTTGCCGCTCAGCAGGCTCATCCCGGTGTCATATTGCACATTCTTTTTTTGCACCTCCGTTGAGGTGTTCACCGCCAGTCTCATGGTGTCGCGGAATCTGTTCAAAGGATGGTGCTCGCTGTCGAGCACCATCCCAATCACATCCAGAGTCGCCTTGTCACGGTCGCTGCTGCGAACAAACGGAATCTGCGATCCTGGCACTACCAGCGAGATGGGAACGAAAAACTTGTTGCCCTCCATCCGGAAATAGGAGACGCCCAGATACAGCGGCAAATCCGTGGCCGGCAGTTCGGAAGCCAGTTCCTCCTCCAACTGCCTTTCCTTGTCGTCGCTGGTGGAATGCTTGAAATCCGCAGGCGCGTAGTAACCTCTCCGGAAGTCGATCTTCACTCCGGGAATACTGCTCTTCACGACGATGCGTCGGTAGTGCCCGTCGCGGGCAGGGTTCGTGCTGTGATAGCCGAGCAGATAGTAAGTCGACGTGTCCTGCTGCACTCCCTTGAATATCTTGGTGAAGTCGTTGGAATCGAGGAAAGCCCGGCCGCCAGTATCGCTGGCCAGCGTCACCAGAGTTTCCTGGGTGGTGAAATTGGAATTCAAGGCATTGAGGGTCGCCTGTCCGGAATATGCCGAAACCCCGCGGAGGCTTGCGTTCTGCGCTTCCCCGCCTGCAACCAGCGCCTGCAAGCCGCGCATATCCATGGTATAGATCGCGAGGTTGGATCGCACTGCGGCGTTCACGGCTGCACGCAGTTCCGATTGATTCTCAATACCCGTGCGGTCCATGCCGCTGGAGAAATAAATCAGTGACTTCTTCTGTTGAATGTACGCCAGCTTCGCCGCTACTGATCGCAACGCTTCCAGCCGGCGGTCGGTATTGAAGATGTTGTATTCCGTGTCGTCGGCGGTAAAGGGCTGACCGGTGTCGGGTGTTCCCTCGGTCGTGCCCGTTGTGCCTTCCTCGAAGCCCTGGCCGCTGCCTGAACTGAACGCCTCTAACTGTTTTTTCAGAAGCGCACGATCGGTGGTAAAGTCCTGATTCACCAGCAGCGAACTTCCCAGAGAAACAATGGAAACCAGGTCCGCGGGCGCCATCTGGGTATCGACATAGTGTTCGGCTGAAGTAACTGCGTGGTCGATTTCGTCCGGTTCCATGGCCGAGAGATCAAAGAACAAGACAATCAGTCGCCGATCCTTAAACTGAGCCGCAGAATTTGCGGGGGAAGTTGGCGGAGCCGGCTGCCCCGGCGCTGGTTCCGGCAGCGGCTTAGCCTGAGCCACATCCAATGCTGGCACAGCATCCACGTTTTCAACGTCAAAAGAAACAATCTTCTGCGGTTTGTTGTCTTCGAGAATAGTGAAGTTCTCTGGCTTCAGTCCCGGCACAAAGTTGCCGTTCTTGTCTCGTACCGTGACGTTTACGAGCACGAGATCCGATTCCACGTGAAGCACGTAACCTGACTCCTGTTGCGACGGTAAAGGAGCACACAGGAAGACGAACGACAGCAGCGTCGCTACGGCTTTATCGGCGAATCGGTTTGGCGTGAAAGTCATAACAATCTCCTCAAAAACGAAAGCGCGACGTGATCGTAAATTGCCGCATGGCCCCAACCGCCGTAACCCGGCCGAAGGTTGGCGAGTTCACGGTGGAGTCGATCGAGGAGTAGTTCGGTATGTTGAAAATGTTGGTGGCCTGTGCCCGGAACTCCAGCACGCGTGATTCCTTCAACGGCACGATTTTTGTGAAAGCCATGTCGAACACTTTACTGCCCGGGCCGATGATGCTGCTGCGGCGGGCGTTGCCGTATTGTCCTGACGGGGGCGCAACGAAAGCGGCGGTATTAAACCACTCTGCAATCGAGTGATTCGCAAGACTCACGGACTGCCCGGGAACCAGGTCGGCCCGCAGCGTTCCATTCGTTCCTGCGTTCACATCGTTGATGTCGCCCAACAGTCGCGGCGTGAAGGGCAGGCCGGATGCAATTGTCCAGTCGCCACTCCATTGCCAGTCGCCAAGAATGGCGCGTGCCGGAGTATTTCCCGTAAGCCAGCGCTTGTCGTGACCAAAGGGGAGTTCCAACAAATAGTCCGCAGTGAATTTATGGGTCTGGTTGAAACTGGAGAGCCCACGCTCGGCAGGTAGGTTGAAGGGATTCTGCGCAACGTTGGCTGCGCCTCCGCCTGACGAGCCGCGACCCGACGATCCACCACCGCCTCCTCCGCCAGCGCCGGTGCCGCCCGCACCTAATCCCGGCGTGTTCGCCCCCGAGGTCGCGCCCGCACCAATGGAGGACGCATCATCAAGCGACTTGGAGAAAGTGTAGATACCCCCGATGGAGAATCCCTTTGCCAAGCGCTTGCGAAGCCGCACCGATCCCGCATTGGCCTCCGAATCCGCTACTGAGCTTTCATAGGTGAAGGCGTCAACCACCTGAACGCTCGGGGGAATACGAATCCCGGTCGCGGTGCGGTTCGGGGCCTCGAGAATGTCGAGATCCGTTCCCTTGGTTCCGGTGTAGTCGATATTCAGCAGCAGGGTGGGACGAATCTGTTGTTGAATATCCAGGTTGCGAATCTGCACGTAGCCCAGCCGATAATTTGGATTCACCGCATAGTTGTTGGTGATGCCGGTGGGTGTCGGGAATCCGTTTTGCAGCGTCAGGTCTCCTGGAACAGTCTGAATGTTTGTCGCTGTGACTGCGTTCGGCGGCTGCAGCGCGAGCTGCTGCGCAATGCCTTGATACGCGCCTGTGTTGTAGTTGATACCATATCCGCCGCGCACGACCGTCTTGGGAAACGGCTTCCACGCGAAGCCGATCCGAGGAGCAAAGTTGTTGCGATCGGGCCGTACGAGGCTCGCAGGCAAAGGACCATTGTATGGCCCGGATTGCCCCGGCTGAATTGGTATTACCGGGACCACGCCCAGCGGCACCACCGGATTCAGCACACCGGGCGAAAGATCGAGGTTGGCAATCAGATTGTTTATTTCGGTTAGAGGCGAGACGTACTCGTAGCGCACTCCGAGATTGAGGGTCAGATTCCCGCGCATCTTCCACTCATCCTGCACATATAAATCCCAGAAGTTGCCGCGGAAGTGGTTGCCGTGGTTGCTATCTCCAAACTGCACCGAGGTTTGTTGCGGCAATCCGAGCAGGAAATCGGCGAAGTCGTATCCCGTACCGGGCACTTGCTTGCCACCACTTATCTCCGAAGTGTTGAGACCGGTGAAAACGAACGAGCCGCGCGGGTTGCCGTCAGTTTCCGTATTGACCTGCACTCGCCGGAAATCTCCGCCCCAGCGCCAGGTGTGCTTGCCGTGGTTCCAGATCACATTGTCGGAGAAGGTGTAGGTCTGATTTCGCGTGAGCACAGGAGTCGTGTCCTGAAGGCTGGCGAAGTCTGTGAAGGACAGATTTGGCAGACCCCAATCGAACGGATTCTGCGAAACACCCGTGATTCCCAGCGTATTCGTAATGTCGTTGCTGAAGGCGTACAGATTCTGGGTTCGCGTGCGGCTGCGGTTGAAGTCGGCGCGAACAATGTTGGTCAGCTTTCCGATGCTGCGCGTGTAAGACACCGGAATGTCAAAGCTGCGGACTGAAGTATTGCCACCCACGCTCGGGAACGGATTTGTCAGGTTGGCGCTCGAGCCGTGATAGTGGAAGCCAAAGCTCAGATTGTTGCGCGGGGCGTTGCGGCCTCCGCCGCGGCGTCCGCCTACGGGGGCTGCGCCGAAGGTGCGGTTTAATCGTATGTTCAGGTCGTCGCTGTTGCTGGTGGCGGAGGTTACGAAGTGGAAGTTCTGGAAATTCCCAGGTAGGTTTGGCGTCGGAATGTATTGGAGCAATCCCTGCGCCGCCGAGCTGATCTGCGGAATCTGGTTGCCGGGGAAAGGGGTATTCGTAGCGGGATTAAATATCTCTAACGCTTGTCCCCCTACGGCACCCGAATCGCAAATCTCCTGGGTCTGGGAAAAGCATCCGTTGCGCTCCAGCAGCGTGGGCACGGTCGAAAACTGATCGAAAGGATTTTCCGCGCGCTTGCCGTTGTAGTTGATGAAATAAAAAGTCTTGCTTCCGCCGTGGTAGATGTGGGGAATGTTAAGAGGCCCTCCCACGGAACCGCCGAAACTGTTCTGCAAGTACGCTGGCTTTTCCGTGGGCTGGCCAGTGAGTGAAAACGGCGAGGCATTCAGCGCCGAATCGCCGACGCCATAATATAAGGATCCATGCGGGCGATTGATGTCGAAACCCCTCCGTCCGAACCCGCCGCCGCCAAAACCGCCGCCGCCGAGTCCACCCCCTTGACCACCAAATCCGCCGCCACCGCCGAAACCTCCGCCCTGTTGACGGGCATCGTTGAAGCGCTGCTGCATTTCGTCAGCGCTCATCGCGTTGAAGGAATTGGAAGTGTTGCCCGAGATCGCTACGGATTCTGTAGCGCTGTCCGGCGCGATGCCCGGAACCGGCATGCCGGATGGAACCACGTCGCTCATCGAGCCGCCGGCGGCATCTTGTCCCGTTCCGCTCTGAAACACGGGAAGGTTCTGAAAGCCGCGTCCATTCGCATTCGCGCCGGCGTTCGTGCGCCGCTGGTCATTCTCATGGGCAGCGTCATGGACAGCCTCGCGTGCCCGCGACAGCAGAATCAGTTCAAAATTCGTTACTACGTCCGGATGGGTTGGGTCTAACACTACCTCCTGTGAGCTCGCGGCGAATGCGGCCATCTGCACTCGCACGGTATAACCCCCGTCACCAGGAATCCGTAGCCTGTAACTGCCGTCGACATCCGTCCACGTATTAATTTGTTCTTTCGTTGCGGTGTTCGTGGCGGAGATTCCGGCGCCTGGGATGGGCATATTTCCCGACTTCACCACTCCGTGGATGGCTCGATCGGTAATGGCTCGATCGGTGGGAGCCGCAGGAATGGATTGCGTAGGCACCTGCCCCAGCAAAGAGTGCGGGTGACACACGACCAGGTGAAGCAAGAAGACAAACTGGATGACGTGCTCAGGGCGGAACCTGCCCTTGATCACCAGCATGCGAAGACCAGAACTCCTCATAGCATCGTGCAGACGTTCGGTGCCGTCTTGCTCGGATCATACCGCTCGGCCCGTCCCTGCGCTGTAAAGTTTTGTGGCGCTTACCCGGAGCTAGTCTCCGGAATCCCGCGGTAAATCGGGTGGGAATGAGCAGTCATTTAAGCTCATTCTTGAAGACGCTACCGGATTTCATCACGAATTTGACGCGCTGTAGTTCGGTGATGTCCTTCAGGGGGTCGCCGGAGACGGCTACCAAATCGGCCCATTTTCCACCTTCGATGGTGCCCATCTTGTCGGACCAGCCGAGCAGTTCAGCGGCCGTGGTGGTGGCGGTTCGAATTGCTTGCTGGGGCGTCATGCCGTAGTTGACGTAATATTCGAATTCCTTCGCTTCGTTCAGGTCTCTCCAATCGAAGCCGCCGGCGTCGGTGCCGAAAACGATCTTCACTCCCTTTTTCAGGGCTAACTGAAACGCAGCCTTTTCGGTGTCGACCATCTTCGGCCAGTTACCCTGCCGTCCGGTGGCGACATAGGCGCCGACCGCGATGGTGGGAACCCAATAGATGCCGCGACGCGCCATTTCCTCCATCTGCGGCTCGCTCAGCCCGTCGCCATGCTCGATGGTATCGACGCCCGCTCTTAGAGCTGCGGAGATGCCATCGTTGCCGATGGCATGCGCGGCAACTTTTTTTCCGATGCGATGGGTTTCATCAACAATGGCTTTGGCTTCCTCATCGGTGAAATTGACATGGCTGTGCAGTACTCCGTCGGGACCATAGAAGTACCCGTGGTCGGAGTAATACTTGATCCAGTCGGCCCCGAACATTGCCTGCTCGCGGACAGCTTTGCGAGCTTCATCCACACCATCGACGTATTGCACACCCTGAGGTATACGGATCTCCCAGGAGTATCCCAAGGGACCGTACATGCCCGTAGGAGTCATGGCCCGGGTGGCGACTTGCATGTGGGGGCCTGGGATCTCCCCGTTGGCGATGGCCTGCTTGACGTCGACGTCGGCGTACATCGCGCCCTCGGTTTCCAGGTCTCGAAGCACGGTGAAGCCATGGGAGAGCGCGATCTGAGCATTGCGCGCCCCCAGGATGGCGCGGTACGGGATGGACTGTTTGAGGAGTTGCTTGTCGTAATCTTCCGAGGTGATATCTCCTTGGAGCAAAACGTGAGTGTGGGCATCGACGAAGCCGGGAAGGACGGTGGCCTTGGAAAGATCGATCAGTTCGACGCCTGGGGGCGGAGAGCCGCCGGGAGTGACACTGAGAATCTTGTCACCTTCGATGAGGATCAAGGCGTTCGAAATGGGGGCATCGCTCTTGCAGTCGATCAGGCGCCCGGCACGAACGGCGATTCGTTTCTGGGCTGGAGAAGATTGCTGCGGGTGAACGAAGCTGCTTGAAATCGAAAGAAAAAGGACAACAGCAAGAAGTCTCAGGCCGCGGGGTCTCATCGTATGCGCCTCCATTGAACCGCGACAGCCTAACAGAGGAAACTGAAAAAGAAAAAGGCGAGGCTACCGGTTTCCCTTCGCTTTTCTTGATTACCACTCACACAAACTTTTCCAGTCACATCGAAAAGCAACGTCTTCCGTGGCATACTCGTTGTGCCCAAATCTCAGGAGGCCCATGCGGCGCTCAATCCTTGGACTACTCGTCGTCGGCATGTTTCTACACTCAGCCCTCGCAGATTCGCCAGAATCAAATCAAGGGGCTACTCTCGACGGATTCTCGATCCAGAATGCGCGTGCGGAACGCGAGTGGGAAAGCAAATTCCGCGCTCTTCCCAACGCTCAGAAACAACGCGACTATATGCGTTTGCTGAGCGCTCGGCCGCACCATGTGGGTTCCGCCTACGACAAGCAAAACGCCGAATGGATACTCTCGAAATTTAAAGAATGGGGCCTGGATGCCCATATCGAGAGCTTCAAGGTGCTTTTTCCTACGCCCAAACGCCGCCTGGTGGAAATGATCGCTCCCACCCCCTACGTTGCCAAATTGCAGGAGCCTGCGTTGGCGGAGGATCCCACCTCGAATCAAAAGGACGAACAGCTTCCGACTTACAACGCCTACTCCCGCGACGGGGATGTGACCGCGCCGCTGGTGTATGTGAATTACGGCTTGCCCGAAGATTACAAGCGCCTGCAACGCCTGGGCGTTTCGGTGGAAGGAGCGATTGTAATCGCGCGCTACGGCAACTCATGGCGCGGTATTAAGCCCAAGGTTGCCGCCGAGCATGGCGCCGTTGGCTGCCTTATCTACTCGGATCCCAAAGA
>Ga0209624_10002089_pt1 | contig 15005 bp, 18 predicted proteins | sample JacPinW_OM2H0_O1_FD_188565 | JGI IMG/M metagenome (GOLD analysis project Ga0209624, IMG submission 188565) | Forest soil microbial communities from Algoma, Ontario, Canada - Jack Pine, Ontario site 1_JW_OM2H0_O1 (SPAdes) (version 2) | ecosystem: Environmental > Terrestrial > Soil > Boreal...
CACAAAAGTGGCCACAGTCGCCTGAAGCAACTGTGTCAGGAAATGTTGTAAGTGATTGAAAGAGAATTGGTAGCGCTACCGGGAATCGAACCCGGGTTTGAAGATTGAGAATCTGAGAGCCTGGATTCTGCCGCTAGAGCTGCCGTTCTGTAACTAACAGAAAAATAAACAGTTCGCTTTCGCTAAAGAGACGCGCAGGGTTCGTTCTAAAAAGCAGGAAATTGTGGCCAGTAACGGCAATTTATGGCTGCTCTGGCCACAAAATGGCCACAATGGCTTTTGTCGTTCTGCGGCTTTGTCAAGGGAGTTAATCACCCCGGAGCCTTGAAGGGTTTCACTTTCCTGGATTGTGACCCGTTTGTGTCTGCCGATGGCGCTCGGCTAGTGTCTCGCAGCGGCTCACGGGATCGCCGGGCTTGAGGGATTTCAGGTTGGTCATCTCGCGTTGTCGCAATTACATATCACTCATGCGAACAATCACACTCCACTCCACTCTTCATGAATGATGTGGGTTAGGACTGCAGCACGGTCAGCACGCGGGATCCAAATCGACATTCCCATTTGCGCACCGATATTGGGGATCAGGGCTTGAACGCGAATGGATTCACGGATTCGTCCTGTTGAACAACCTCAACCGCGCCCCGAGTCGCTTAGTTGGAGATCAGAACCGCGACAGAATTGCCGAATTGCCGAAAATAAAACTGGCGTGCGGGACCTGTCTGTTGTAGACTTCGGCCTCACATCGGGCCGACTCCGAGAAACCAACACTCCTCTTCAGGAGGGCCACCATGCTTCGCAGTTCTCGCAAGATTCTGATCACATCCTTTCTGCTTGTCGCTTCCAGTTTCCTCACAGCTCAAACTCCGCCAAGGAAGCAAGTTCAGCCGAGGGTCATAAGCTCGCCAAAGTGGAATCCTGCCCCCCAAGAGCTGTTTGTGTCTTACTGGACGCTCGAACCGGGCTGGAATACCGAACTGGAAATGCGCAACAACCTAGCGCAGCGCGACCTCCGGATCACTCCAGTTCTCCGTACCACGGATGGAATTGAGGTGCCACTCACACCCGTCAACCTGAAACCCAATGAGATCGTGTCGGTCAACCTCCACGACGCCGTAGCCTCCGCCAAGCCGGAACTCCTTGGCAAAACGGGAGCTTTCGGCTCCGTGGTATTCCGTTTTGACGGACGCACAGCCTCAAACGCATTTGCCGCTTCCCTTGTGCGCCGCGAAGGCCATCCCATTGATTTCCACTTCGACGCGTACGATAGCGGTTCAACCGCGGTCGAGGGTATTTGGTACCTTCCCGCCGAGAGTTCCACCGACTATCTAATTCTCAGCAACCCCACAGGCAAACCTGTGACTGCAAATCTGACGCTCTCAGACGCCTCAGGAGCAGCCCATCCACTCTCTCTGACTCTGGGGCCAGGACAAAGCCAGCGTACGAACATAGGAGAAATGTCCCACTCTTCCGCAGGTGGGGCTATCGGCGGGCTTAGCCTGTTCGTAGCGAAAGACGGGGCTCTTTCCGCAACCGAGATCGTCTTCGACGAAACCACGGGATTCGCGGCCATCATTAAGTTGTTCGACCGCGAACCTCGAGACGAGGCCAAGAACCACGTGCTTCGAGCGCCGATGATGGCCCTCAGCCAGCCCGATCATAGCTTGGGGTTTCCAAACGGGGCGGTCCTCGACCCTAAGATTTTTCTGCGCAACGCGGGATCAGCGTCCATGGTTGTTTCTCCGGGCGTGAATTGGCGCAACGATAGCGACGCGGGAACGTCCCCGCTGCCACCCATCACACTGTTACCGGGACAGATCAATGTCATAAATCTGGCCGACTTCCAGAAATCCGGAAAGCTTCCGGCCGAGGCCACGTGGAGCACCGTAACCCTCGGTTACACGGGACGCAGAGCAGATTTGGTCGCCGTTGCCATGAGCTATGACAAAACCAGCCGTTACGGTCTACAGACGCCGTTCATCGAGGGTACCAACCGTTTGTTCATGGGCAGCATGTGGCACGCCGACGCCGCCCACAACACCCTCATCACGACTGGGAACGGCGGCACGGAAAAGACCAGGGCCCAAGCTACGCTTTACTATAATGGGGGTACGGGTGAGTACCGTGTAGAGAAACCGCTGTCACCCGGCCAGCAACTGTGGCTCGATGTAGGCCAGTTAGTCCGCGATCAAGTCGCCGACTCCGACGGACGAACCATTCCTCCGGGAATCATGACCGGCTCCTATGAGTTGCGTGACTTGGATCATCCGCTGGTCGGAATGCTCTATGAGGGAAAGTTGGTGATCGATAAAACCTACGGCCATGCGTCCTACGGCTGCGCAGGTTGCTGCGGCTGGCTTGAGCCTGCCTTCGACCCCGATTCCGTAGGGTTACCCTCCGACATCGACTACGGCGAATTAGTGGACTCGGAAGATGCCTGCAGCCATGACCTCGACGACATCACCGACTCGATGTCCGATTGGCAGAGCAGCAACACGGCGGTGGCGACGCTGACTTCGCCGACCCTTAACACCGTCGCCGCAGGGACGACGACCGGCTCCGCCGAGGTTACGCTGCAGAGCAACCTGATCGGTAAGAACTGCCCGCTAGAGCAATGGAGCCCGGGGCAGCCGATCACGGTGACCAACAACACCCCCATACTTACCGGTATCGATCCCAGTGATTGGCCTTCTGGCGCCACAACTCCCAGCGTCAACTTCACTGGGGAGTATTTTGGGACGAATGCTCCTACACTCACCTTCTCACCGAGTTCTGGTATCAGTTATTCCCTCGTTAGCTACAACGACACTCAGATTGTCGCGAATATTACGGTCGCGTCAGGCACTCCGACTGAGGACGTCGACGTGAGCGTCACCAACAACGGCTATGGAGGTTTAGGATTTCAGTCCGGCGGCGGGGTCGTATCTCCGACGAGTGCTCCGGTTTACGCCACCGTCCGCGCACCGCTTAACTCGCCCGAGGTGACTGTGATCGCATGGGTGAACGGAAACGCCCCAGACCTCAATCCCCTGCCAACCGGTGAGAATTCTACGCTGCAAAGTTATCTGCAAAACGGCACACTTGCTCAGCAGGTCGTTTGCGCTATTCAGGTTACCGACTGGGTCGCGGGTTTCGCGACGGACATTATCACCGCAGCTGATTCAGCTTACGCTAACGCGTGGCTTATCAAGAACTCTGCGAACACAGCTCCGCCGCGCACGATTACGCCCTCTGCGCAGAACAGCGGTGGAAATTACAGACTCTTCAATGATTTCGGTAACGGAAAGGCTGCATACAACGTTGGGATCACACCTGACCCATGCAATACAGGTATCCTAGGTTGGGCCTCAAAAGGGCAACCTAGCCAGTACATGGGTGCCTCCGGGACGTCTCCCAGTGGCGAAGTGTATCAGCTCGCGGAGGGGCGGATCGGCACTGTGGGCCAGTTAGGAAGCGAGACAATCAACGGCGGTCGGACCGTTCCATGGATATGGAGCGTAATCGAATTTAACTCGTCTGGGACCCCCACGTATGATGATGTTGGAATGTTTCCCACGTATTCCGTATACGTCAATGGAGAGATCGTGATCACTTATCCGCAAAGCACAGTGGCAGCTTTCATTGCGAACAATCAAACGTACCAATTGGAGCCATCCCAAATCCCGTAAGGCGGACAGGGAGGCAGGGGTATGGAGGATAGAATGTCAACCAAAAGAAAGTTTTTCTCCTTAATTTTATGCGGACTGCTGACGGTCCTCGCATACGCCCAGGCGGAGCAGAGCCAATCGAATAAACTGGCATATGCCGCGGACAAAGCCAACGTGCCCGATGCAATTGCGAAGGTGAAATCTGGAGACTTCGCACTCGTTCATGTTGAGATGATTGCCGACGCTCGCGCGGTGGAAGCGATTCCCATCCTGAAAGAGCAATTTGTGCGTAGCCAGGACCCGTTCGTAAAGGCCAAAATAGCGAGTGCCTTAGTCAGGCTGGGGGCCAAGGACGAAATCTATTGGGACTTCTTGGTGAAACAAGTGACCCCGGCGGTAGAGAGCGACGCCCCTGACTTTATGAACTTCGACTCGCAAGCAAAAACCGGCGCTGGCCCCTCACCAGAGTTTATCGCGTGGGCCAAGGCCCATAACGTGCCCCCCAATGGTCCCACTGGTACAGCGGCAGAAGATTCGATGTATTGGTTCCCGGGAAAAGTGATGATGCTGGGTTCGACCGCCGATCCGAGAGCGATCCCCCTGCTTCAACGAGCCCTGCTATCACCTAATCACATGATTGAGATCGACGCCGCCAAAGGCCTGGCCGAGATCCAGGACAAGGACTCCATTCCGCTCATCATCGAGGCATGTAAACGAGCCCCAGCAGCGGCAGCGGCGGTAATTGCAGAGTCCTTGGTCTATTTCGACGATACCGAAGCACAACGCGCAGTCGATATGTATGTTCCAAAAGACCGTGCCAAGATCATCCGTGAGGCGAAGGCACAAGGAAAGAAAACGCCCTGGAGTTACTAGGGGCTGGCCGCCTGACGCGATCGCGTGTCCAAGACCTGCAGTCGCGCAAAACCCAAAAAGCGCCATAACCCGCCTCACTGCTTTCACTTGCAGCCAATTCTCGTACATTTATATACGTACAGTACTGCCGCCACGAAATGTTTCCACGTGGAACGCTCGTACATACAATATCGCCACCACATATCTCCATTTTGCAAGAATCCCTCCGGCGCGACGGGAGGGCGGGTTGGCGGAACCCAAGTTTGCCTGAGTTTACTGCGGCGGCGTGGAGTCATCGGGGTCCGGCGCAAATGGAATGGCTGATACCGCATCCAGGCTTCTGGCCTGCGCTCGCTCGCGCTTCGCATCCTCCTCCCCGTCCCCAATCGGGCATAAACCTGGGAGAGATCAATATGCGGCTCCGGCAGGGTAGGCCGCAATGAAGCCGCCTTCTGCAAGCTGGGGGATTGCACCTTCCAAGTCGCCCGACTTGGCCAGAGACCGGCCAGGTTCAGATTGCTGCTGTAGTGATCCGGTATCATTTTGCAGCACCCTTCTGCACTCCCGGATCTCCTCCGGTTACGCGGTTTACGGGAAAACCTTGGCAAAGGAACCAGCGTTTCCAGTTGGGCTTTGATCTAGGCGATCAGGCGGAGAGCGATAGTTCGAGTTGGGTCGCTGAGCGTGAGGAGTGGTTGTGTTTGCGGAGGAAGGACCGCACGAACTGATTGGTTAGCTTCGAATCGTCGGTTCTTCTCATGATGACGCAGATCTCGAACAACAGGGACTTATCAGAGAACGGCTTGAGGACCACACCCTTCGTCCGAAGGGCATGCGCGCTTGGCTTGGTCACGAGGCCCACACCGACGTGTTCCGAAACCAACTGGAGTGCCTGTTCGGTCGTAACCGCGTCGTGCGTGTATTTTGGTGTGATCCGCTCGCGGCGAGCGGCTCTCATAATGGCGTCGTGGACAATCGGATGGAGTCGTTTCGGAAACAAAATCCATTCGTCTTCAGCCAGATCACGAAGGGCCAACTGTTCGGCGCCAGCCGCTGGGTGATTCTCTGGGAGAGCGGCATAGAGTGGCGTCTGATCAAAGGGCACGGCTGTGATGTTGGCGTCCAGAGTTGGCGCAATTACCAAAGCAAGGTCGAGTTCGCCGGCAACGACACTCCGAACCAGTTCGATTGGAAATTGCCCCATGAGCCGAATTCGAAGTCGGGGGTAGAGCGGTAAACGTATGGTGAGGACGGTTGAGATCCAGGACTGGTCAGCATGAGGCGAGTGTCCGATCATCAGGACTCGATCGCATCCCTCCTGAGTGCCCCTCGCCAACTGGATGGCCCGTTCGGCATGCAAGAGAGCCGCAGTGGCTTCCGTTACGAACACCTGGCCCGCATCTGTAAGTTCGATCAATCGTCCCTTCTCGCGCGTGAATAAATGTAGCCCATACCGCTCTTCCAACTCTGTGATCTGTTTACTGAGTGCGGGTTGGCTGATGTGAAGTCGGTGGGACGCCCGAGTGAAGTTCATCTCTTCAGCCAATACGACCGCTGCCTGGAGATACCGCACTTCTACGATGGGGAACATGGCATCAAGACCCCTTACAATTAAGATCCCACGCTCGGCCCTTCGAATCGGCAGGACCGAACCGGGGATTGTCATCGTCGACCACGCGATAAAGTAGCGACGCCAGATGTCGGACATTCATGACGGACCCTTTTCCGTGGTCGGAAAACCGGGCAACACAGTGCTCTCGGGCGTGATTCGGGATGATCTATCGCGCCAAGGAGGGCTGCGTCGAACCTTAGGTCTCGCCTGCAAATCGATTGCGTCGCTCACTTGCCCCTTCATCGCAAAGCTCCTTAACGAGGACCGCGTGTGACGGTCGAACAACATGAGGAACATCGCGACGCATTTCCATCGAGAAGTGGCGGTTTTTATTTTCAGTGGTCGGGATTCCGGGCAGCAGCGACGTAGGGAGAGAAGCGTGGAAGCACCAGCGCGCGAATCGATCCCCCAAATCGATCAAGAACATTACTTGAAGACCAATCTCAGGAATGGCCTTGGTCGCCCGACGCCAGCCTTTTCAGCGCAATCTCGATTAGAACAATCAACGACTTACAACTTCACGTGAGACCGCTAAGTACTTGTGAGTTCGGCATGACATAGCGAATGCGGACTAGAATTGCGGACTGAAACGATTGCCACGGAGCTCGAACTCCTGACCTCTACCGTGTCAAGGTAGCGCTCTAGTGGCCGGCGATTGACTCTAAAGGGGTTAATAACCGGAGGAGCCGGCAGAACAGTGATACTCGGCGCAATTTGCTACCAAATTGCTACCAAAAAATGGCAGGTGGGTTCGGGGGACTGAATCGTGGGGGATCAGCCCTCAACTGACTTTTATACGTGTTGGCGGCTGAAAGCTGGGGGAGAGAAGGAGAGAGTGGGATTCTTTCGCCTTGATGCTAAAGGACTTCGGTAGTAGCCGATTTGTTACATCGCCGAAATCCTATCAGAAATGGGGAAGAAAATCTCCACTTCAAAACGTAGCCGAAATTGGGGACAAAAAATGCGTCGCGGAGGACGCCCCTCTCTGGAATGTACTCTATTGCAAGCTTGCGTTGCCGCATCCTCGGAGCCCCCCGTCTGCGACAGAAGTTCGTTCGTCGTCCCGCCGACGGAAGCATCCAAAATGCATGGTTCGATGTCCTTTGCGAGGCATCGCCGCTGCACACCCGTCGTAGAGAGAGCTATCAGTAGTAATGACTGAAAAATTCATGGGTCTCGACATGATGCGCTTTGCGTTGAAGGATGAACCGTGGATGGGCACAGTCTCTGCAAGGCGGGAAGCGCTTCCCCTTCACGCAGGTGACCTCGTGCTCCTGCGTGTGCCTTGGATCATGAGTCACCCTGTAAATGCCAGAAACCGGAACTGTATCGCCCGGTTTGAATACAGTGCCAATCTCCGACATGATCGCACCCTCTCGGTACTTGGAGCTTTCATCGGGAAAGTCAGCATCTCCGATGTAGCCCACGATGGCTTGCACGTCTACTTCTTACGTCTTAGTAATTCTGCCAGCGATTCGGCTCCTGTTCTTTCGAGTAGCGTCCCAAGCGTGGCGTCGCTTCGCATGCCAGCCGCGAAGTTTTCGCCGTACTCGTCACGAAGAGTCCCGATCAGGGTGTCTGATCGTTTTCTCCTAATGGTTCCGTTCACGTCGCGACAACGTTCATCGAGTCCGGTACTGCATCTTTCTCGGGCCATGACGCCTCCTAGATAAGTCCTTCCAGTTCGTGCGTAAGAAGGTGGGCCAATAGAGTCTTGCAGCCCCGATTGCACCGTGGACTGCTCATCAGGCACAGGGTTGCGCCAACTGCGAACAAACCCCAAAGCAATTGCGCGTCCTTTTTACTCATCGACGTTCCTCCAGAGTTTTATCAGTGGGCTACTGTGACCTCAGCCTTTGTCGGGATTGCATAGGGCTTGCCTTCAACCTTGAACCGCAAATCATTTGGGGCAATTTGGTTGCTCGTCCAGCCGCTACCCGGAAGAAAAAGCTAAATCACGGAAATGTGCCAATCTCCCGGCAGGGCTCCTTCGGGCAATGTGCCCGCAACGCGAAACTCAGTTTGTTTGTCATCTACAGCTTGGCCCGATCCGAGACTGATCTCCTGATTCGCTGAGACAGGCGAGATTCGAAGATCGAAATGAGCGCCTTTAGGCAGCGGCTCATTCAATTTCAGCGTAAAGACGATGGGGCTGCCGGGGTGGAATGGGCCGGATGTTTGGGCCTGCACTGCGGCTTTGTCCTGCGAGGAGGACAGTCCCACACCGCTCAAGAGAACTACAAGCAAAACAACGATTTTCCTCATGATGCTAAATTCCTTTGCTCCGGTCGTCGCCGGGGTAGTCAGGCTCTCTCGATCTCGGGTGTGCACTATTCGCACCGACAGGATAGAGTTATCCTGCTAAAGGAAGTAGAGCATGGCCTAAAACGACTGTCAACATCACAAGGAACATTTAATCCTGAAAGAGGAAGCTGCTTAATGTCAGATATTTACAAACGTATCGGTCAGAAAATCCGCGAATTACGCACAGCCTATAAAGGAAAAGGAATTAGCCAAGACGACCTCGCTGCAGAAATGAAGACCACAGCGAACACGATCTCCAGATGGGAGACGGCGACGTATAAGCCGTCAGTGACGGACTTGGAACGACTAGCCCGGTTCTTCGCGGTTCCGATCACAGTGTTTTTCCCCCAAGCAGCGGCCGCGCCCCGGATCAATGCTTTATTGAGCGCGACGGGCGATCTCGATGAAGACGACTTGGACGAGGTAACCAGATACGCCCAATTCAGGAAGGCGCGTGCTGAACTGAAAAAGGTCAAGCGGAGAGGCTGAAGTACGACGTGTCACGAAGCGAGCACTACGAAGCGATGAAAGACCTAGCCGCCGAAAAGCGGCTGAAGCACGGCATATCAACCAATACGCTAGGTCTTCAGAAGATTCGAGACGTGTACAAAAGCGAGGGCATTGCCATCGACTTATGGGAGGCATCCCACCGAATACGTGCTGTCTACATGTGCGACGGCGGTGATCCATCAGTCCTTGTGAATCGCAATTTGCCCAAGGAACCCAGACTGTTCGCGATGGTGCATGAACTGAAACATCACTATTGCGACCAGACAGTTCTGAAGAACGGGCAAATTCGCTGCGGCGATTACAATGCGCATGAGCTTATGGAAAAGGCTGCCGAAGTTTTTGCGGCCGAGTTCATTTACCCAGCGCAAGAATTCTTGGACTGCGCAAAATCTGTGGGACTGAAGAATGGCGAGGTCAGCCCGGAAGAGGTCGTGGAACTCAAGCGGGTTTGTGGTGCCCCAGTCAGCTACAAGTTCCTTCAAAAACGGCTTGAATGGTACGGATTCACAGAACGAGGGGAGTTCGCCAAGATTCAATTCCAGAAACTCGAGGAAAAGCTTCACGGCGTTCCGATCTTTCGCCAGCCGTGGTTCAAGGCTCGACGACACCGACGCAACTAGAACATCCATGACCGGAACTGAAATCTAGAGACATCGCAGTATAGCGATCTCTGCGGCGATTTGGCTGCCGTATGGTCTTAGCGGTCATCCGGCTGTTTCGATGTCTGTTTTTGACCTTTGTGACCATGTAGAAAGCCCTTTGGCGTCCGGCTCCGATGTCACGACAGCATCTCCGGGCAGCACCTACACCATTCGAACTCAATGGCGAATACAAGGCGAAACCTGTGATATTATTCAGCGATGGACGAAGGTCGCACGCGCGTGCTTCTGATCGCCGCCAGCATCCTCGCGGCACGGAAGCTCGCGCAGTATGACGGTGGGAAGCGCGTGCCTGCCACGGTCGCTGCGATCTCCGACGCCGTTCGTGGGCCGAGGAGATCATGCGAACGATCGATGAGCGATTCTCAGTCGGACAAAAGTAAAGATGTCACTCAATATCGTTGCTGCTTGGCCAATCGCAATCGTCGGTGTCTCTGACCGACGTGTGTCTGATTTCGGCTCGAAGAAAGCTCTAACAAATCGTTCAACAAAGATGACAGTCTTCGGGTGTGCCGACGCGCACGGACTCATTGTTTACAGCGGAATCGGATGGGACGATGAAGGACTCACCCCAAGCGATTGGTTAATGCAACTCGCAGAGAAAAAGCTCTTTGATTCTGGACTCCAACATGTGCTCGACGGTGTCAGAACTGATTTGGAGGCTCGCCTTCAGAAACTTCGCGCAAACTACGGTCCAAAAACGGCAAGGCACACATTCACGTTCGGGGTGTGGCACGAGGGCCTCAGCGCCATCTATAACGTCTCAAACTACGAGTCATTGGACGGGAGCGAGGATTTGCTGGAGGGAAGTCAGACTGTTTGGCTGAGTCCGTGGTTGCCGACGCCGGAAGCTCAAATTCGGATATTAGCAACTGGTGTACATCCTCCAAAGGCGGACCTTAAGGCCATTTCGCAAACCATCAAAACGAGAAATGCGAATGATGTCGTGGCTCGATGTATCAAGGTCGTGCGGGATGTCGCATATAGAAGTGGGAATCCGAAAGGAACAGTCGGTGCTGCTGCCCAATGGGCGCTTAGCGGTCCAAAACGTGAAGAGGTCTGGTGCGGTCTGGACGTTGTGGGCGGCCGCGTCGCACAGGAGCCGCCAAATATTATCAACATCCACGCCCGCTCGCACGTTGCCGGAACTTTATCGGTCGGGTTTGGAGACCCACAGGGAAGCGCCGGAATGATATTCAAGGACGCATATGCATATGCCATTGCGGAAGATGGAAGTCGCGTAGACATTGCTCACTACGACCCGGTGAAAAAACAGCCCGTTTTTTCTGAGCCCAAGTGTGGAGTCTGCGGCTCTCCGTGGCCTGCATCGCATCGGTTCTGTGAAGTTTGCTTGCACGACGAGCATCACAGCCGTGGTAAGAAGCAACGTCGTCGGAGATGAAGGCTGCAAACGAGTTATCGCTAGTGGGCAGGCGTTTCGCCGGGGCACGGGGCTGTTTGGCAAGCGACTGGCGTGTCGCACAGGATCGGATCAAAGAGAATGACTAGGAATCAAGAAAAGAAGGCGACGGAGCAGCGGGCGCTTACGGCAGCGCGTGAAGCGGGAGCGCCAATTCCGAAGGGCGAGACGGCAGGTGAGGAGCCTGATTTCAGATTCCTAACGCCGAACGGGGCATTGGGAATCGAAGTCTCCGAGGTTTTGCGTCCGGCCAGCACGAACTTTGGGATTTCGCCTGTCGAGGCGGAATCATTCCATCAGGCGATTATGCTAAAGGCACAGGAAAAGTATCAGGTAACGAACACGGCTCCAACACGGGTCAATGTGTATTTCTCCCCAGCGAGAGGGAAGAGACAAGACAAACATCAAATGATTGATGCCCTTGTGGATGCTGTGACCCGCAACCGCAACAGAGCGAATCCTGCCGCTGTTCTGAAGGGTAGTGAATTGCCTGAAGGCTTTGACCACATTCTCATCACAGCAGAGTCCGGCGAATGGTGGTCTGGCGAAGGTGGTGGAATCACACTCTCCGAGATTCGTACCGAGATTGCCGACAAGATTGCGGCAAAGAACAAGTTCGTATCGCGGTATCGTGCGAACTTGCCGACCGGAGCACAGGTGTGGCTTCTTCTGTATAGTCGCGTCACCGTTTCACGCAGTGTACCAATACCGTTTGGAATAGAAGAATGGAGATTTCCATTTGAGTTCGACCGAGTGTTCTGGTTTGCAAGTTTGGAAAACAAGGTCGTGGACATTCACCGATCAGAATCCACGCAGGAGATTCTTGTTGCGAAGCAGTGAAACGTACCCACCTGCAAGCGTCACGGTGACCCGTGGCCTCCGGTGAGCGACTGAACACACTAGCGGAGAAGAAATTTGATGGAAGACATGGTTAGCCAGAAATTCAGTTGCGGATTCCCAGAGGAATGGAAAGACTTCGAGCAGCGACACCGTCTGTTTCTTGAGCGGTTTCCGAATCTAGTCAAGGCTCTGAACATCGCGTTCATCAGAAGAGCAACTTTGTCCGAACACATTGACAAGTTTGTCTTCTTTTACGGAAGGCTCTGCTGTGAAGATTTCTTCGAAATCGGATTGTGTTGTGGGAACGGCTACGGAGCCGCTGCTCTTAAGCTCGTTCGCAGTCTGTATGAACGAGCAGTCACCCTCCGATATTTGCACGAGCACCCAGACGAACTAGAAGATTTCTGGGACTATCATCGGGTCGCCGCGTACAAGCTGATGACTCCTGTGGATGACACGCTCGGAAGGGGTGTGCTATCGGAGGAAATACGTGCGCAAGTGAAAACTGATTTTGAGGAAGTCAAACCGCGCTTCATGGTCACCGCTTGTGAGCAATGCGGGACGAAGCGCCTTAATCACAGTTGGAACAAGCTCGACTTTGTCTCGATGTCCAAGAAGGCGGGCGTCATCGGCAGGTTGATTATCCCCGGCTACTACACCCCGTTGCGTCATGCTCACGCGACCGTCGGCGCATTGCTGTCTAGGTTGGAAGACAACGAAATTGAAGGAATCTCCTTTGCACCTATGGCGCAGAGAGAAGAGGCTGACGAGGCGCTGATGACATCGCAAAATATCATCGTTGATGTTTTGAACGTGCAAGATGAGCGATTCAAGATTCCGGGGCTGGCTCAACAAATCCAATGGGTCATAGATGATTTTGGGGACATGTATGCCAAGCCTGTGAAGGATTGACGATGTCGTTCGCGAGAGCCGGAAGAAACGAACCTTGCCCTTGCGGGAGCGGCAAGAAGTTCAAGAAGTGCTGCGGCTCCCCGTTACGACAGAGAACACAAATGCCTCCGCAACCGACACTAAGCGCACAGATTCCGGCTGGCGGCGTTCCCGGTGAGGCTCAGGGGATAGTTGCGTGCAACCACTTTCGGGATGAAGCCGACCCTCGAAACATCGGAAGCGTCCCCGGTCTCGCCGGCGAGTACAGAGTCACCTTTCTGTTTGAACGGCCCAATTACCGCCAGACCAAGGAATACGAACTGTCGTTTCTTGGCCCGTTACGAGGAGATTCCCACCTAGCGATAACGAAGCCAGCGTTTACTCCGCCAGACCCCAACGCGGATCAAATCAAGGTTTACGCCACAACGCCGCAGGGAGTATTTGAGTTTACGGGGTTGCCAAACGAGAAAGGCTTCCTAGGAAAGATTGTGTCTAATCCGTTTCAGGCGACCGACAGAAACGATGCGGAACGAAGAGCCTATGACGCTCTCGTCCCAGCCTTAAGCAATTGGGCAGTCCATCTCGATATTCCGCTCGAAGTTCAGGTAATCGAAACGATGGAGATGCGGACTCAGAATGTAGGCATCCGAGTAGTACAGCCGTTCTTGGAGGCACCCTTTTCTGTGGAAGGAACTCCACCGCCGCATGATTCAGAATTCGCCCACTACGCCAGCATGTACCGAGAGGCTCTCAACAGCAACAGTTCTGTATACCGCTTTCTCTGTCTCTTCAAAATCATCGAAGGGATTCGGGTGCGGCGCTTACGTCTCGGAAAAGAGGCTGCTGGTGACCGCGAAAAATGTGTTCGTCCAATGGAACGTATCCCGAATGACGACACAAGCGCGAAGGCGTGGCTCAACACAATTTTTCCGATCCACCGTGAGTGGGATGGCTTAACGCTTCATCAGATGTTTCCCCCGGAAGCCAAGGGGAAGAAGCTAATGCACGTCGTGCAAACCGAGTTGACGAACCTTCGAGACCAGATAGCACACAGCATCATGCGCTCTGGGGAATTGTCATTGTCTGCCGACGACCTTGTGCAAATCCAGCGGGTCAACAAATGGCTCCCCTTGACGCGATGCATCGCCCGCAGGATGTTGAAAAATGACTTCCCAAAACAATTCCTTTCATATCTAGGAGATGACGGAACGTATCAGACTGGGGCCGGGTAGGACTGGAGGGCTCGACTGGAATTTGATACATCTCCACCAAAGCACTGCTCATCTGCTCATCTAACAGTGCAACTCGCAAAGGGGCGGGTCTCGAATGGGATACTTCTACTTCTGTGACGCTAATAACTGTCCGTTGGCTCAAGGAGCAGCGATTAAATTTCCGTCGCTCGTCCAGCACGAAGCCATAATCGACTACGCATGGAACGGGCAGCCAGTACTCTTGGAAAAATCCAAGCAACATAGGAAGCCGCGAGTCGCAAGTACTGAAGAATACCGCAACGTTCCGTTTGTCATCAGCCGCGTTCCATCGTCCCCGGCACACGGCTTGCGAATCGTCCAGCACGCCTACGCTGAAATTCAAGCCGGGACACCGTGGACTACATTCGACAACTGCCAAGACTTCGTCAGTCGCGCATACACAGGGCGTAACGGCTCGGAGACGCGGAATTTTGTCTTTGGCGCACTCGCCGTGGTCGGACTGGTTGGGATGGCCGCTGCGTCGTCGCGTTAGATAGGAGGGCGTCGTGAGCAGGATTCGACAGGACTACAAAAGGAAAGTTATCGAAGTCACATCACTCCCGTTGCGGGACGGCGGGTACACCGTTCACTTCTTTCTGGAGCGTCACGGGCACGACATCATCGTCACGCACTTCGAGTCAGGTCAACGATTCGACACTGACGAAGAAGCATTGGCAGCCGGGGTTAAACTCGCGCAGCGTCAGATTGACATAGGCTACGAACCCAAGACCCCAATTGTTGAGAACGTCACGGCATCCGCTCACGCAACCTCTACGCTGGAATAGAGGCGGTCAGGTGTCGAGGAGCCAACTTGATCAGTTCGTCTAACACGACTTTTATCTTGGCCCGCACTGCCGTCTCCTGTGCCATCCCAAGCAATTCGTAGAGAAAGACCACTAGTAAGCCGTCCCGGTGATTTCGTTAATACGAATTCGCTTCTGAGGATCGGTATAAGTCCAGCGGAAAGGTTTTGCTGATTTGGCATAAGCCTCGATGTACTTGCGTAGCTTTCGTGCCAGATCA
>Ga0209624_10002090_pt1 | contig 15003 bp, 13 predicted proteins | sample JacPinW_OM2H0_O1_FD_188565 | JGI IMG/M metagenome (GOLD analysis project Ga0209624, IMG submission 188565) | Forest soil microbial communities from Algoma, Ontario, Canada - Jack Pine, Ontario site 1_JW_OM2H0_O1 (SPAdes) (version 2) | ecosystem: Environmental > Terrestrial > Soil > Boreal...
ACATTCGGATCACCGAACCAAACGTGCGGTCCGAGCTGAGGATGGGCCGTCGCGAGCGGATGTCAGCAGGGCGCGACTTGTAGATCGAGGAGAAATCGCACCGGAAAATCTCGGCGACGTTGCTCATGTCCTCCCCGTAGTCGCGGACGTACACCGGGCCTACCAGCAGGGCGTGGGCGATGGACTTTGAAATCTCGGATTTGCCTCCGCCGGAAACCGTGCACGGCTTGTGGCAAAGCGTGCCACGCGGGCGGGAGCCGACCAGCCTCCAGGCCGTGCCGGCGATCTGCTTCTCCAAGTGAACGCGGAAGCCCGAGGGCAGGACATACACAGCCGAGGGATGCAGGGTCAGTTGATGCGTGCGGCCGTCGTACTGCCAACGGACGAATCCGTCGCGCAGGGTGAAGACGGAATCCTCCGGGATGTAGAAGACGTCCGGATAGCGGCGATCAATCGCATATCCTTCCTGCTGGCGCTTGACCAGTTCGCCGAGCAGGGCCATGCCCTGTTCAAATGTCGCTTTTTTCAGGCTAACCGTGCGGCCTGCGAAAAACTCCTGGCCCAGCACGTAGGTGGCAAAGGCAATGGCGCCACCGGCATGCTCTTCCTCGGCGAGCCCGAACAGATTGGCGGAGTAGCTGATCTGGGTCTTTACTTCCTTTTTGCAATAGCCGTAGTAGTTGTCGGCCAGAATTGTGACGATAACGCCGCGAGAATCCCGGCAGCAAATCTTGAAGGGCGCGCCATCGTTATAAAGCTCCTCGGGATCGCTCCAGCACATGCCGTCGCGGCGCTGGCGATCGGTCGCGTCGTCGACATGCGGCAGCCCGAGCGCAGTTTTCTTCATACCGACCAGATGCGGAGCCAGGATTACGCAGCCGGTGTGACCGGTCCAGTGAGCCACGTCCAGAGCGGCGTCGTTTTCCGGAAGATGTGGGTCGCCGCCGTTGCCGAAGATCGCTTCGACGAAGTCCAGATTGCTCACCAGGCTGCCGGGAGCGAAAAAGCGCGTCTCCATGGTTCGCGGCGCGTCGGATCCCGTAGCCGGACACACCAGCGGACGTAGCAGCAAGGAAACGAAAAGGCGGGCGGGCTCGTCCTGTAGGGCGGTGAAAGGCAGCGTGAGAACGTCGCGCGGCGGGCGGAGCGCAGCGGCAAGAAGCGCGGCGAAAGCCTGCCGGGGAGTCGCTTGCTTGTCCGCCGGAATCGGGAAGCCGCCTTCGGCAATATGGAAGACGCCGCGGGTGGTGCGGCGGTCGCTTGCCGGATTATGCAGAACACCCTGCGGAACGCGGTAGGAGCGCACGTAGGGGGATGAAAAGACATCGGCGTCCGGCGGCAGCGACATGGCACGGGCCAGGCCGGCGCGGTCAAGAATAAAGGTACTGGCAGGCAAGCGAGGCGCGCCGCCCGGACAGCAATCCGCCAGGTATGCGTCCAGGAACGACTGGATCCTGGCGTCGGCGGGACACAGATGCTTCCCGAGCAAGCGCTCCTTTTCATAGTGATTGCGCAACAGCGGCTTGGCAATTTGCAGGAAACGAGCGTCGGGGGAATTCTTTGCGGCCGGCTGGCCCAGGGCAGCGAGCTTCAGATGAAGGTATTGAACGAGATCGAGCGCACTTTGAGGCGTGGCCATTCCACCGTCCTGGCCCCCCACCCCCTAAATGTCATAACCCGCAAGCTGTTGGACGGAGTCTATCAAAAAACAGCAGGTGGGCGTAGCGCCTGATGTCGGTCTTGGCGCCGGCAAGCGATGTTCAGGGAATGATGACGCCGGGGAGACCGCGAAAGTGGGTGTTTGCGGTGACCAGCTGTGCCTGGCAGACCCGGGCCGTTGCGTACACGATCGCGTCGGTGCCGGTTAACCGATGGTCAAGGCTGATGTTGGCAGCTGCCAGCGCGACCGTTTCGTCCAGCGGTATGACTTTGCGCAGGATCGCCTGGGAGGCGAACCGGTCAGCCAAGGGTCTCCCGCGGTGTTTTGCGAGATGACGGTAGACCTCGAAGAGAACCACCGACGGGACCAGGACCGACACTTCGCCTTCAAGGTAATGGCCAAAGGCGGCCGCCTTGGAGTCTTCAGTCAGGTATTCGAGCCAGCCGGTGGAGTCAACGACGTAGAGTTCAGAAGCGCTCCGTGTGGTCACGATAATCGTCTTTCCATCTGAGGCCCTTGGCCATTCCGCGGAGCTCCTTGACGGAGCGGCGGGGCACCAGGCGCAGCGCTCCGTCGAGCGAGTACATCAGGAGCTCCTGTCCAGCTTCGATCTTGAGCTCTTCGCGGAGAGCCTTGGGGATCACGACTTGAAATTTGGGAGAGACGCGAACCGTTGCTTTCTCCATATGGTAAAACCCCCGGGCATCCTATCGATTGGCACATCGTATGTCAATATCATGATCGATAGGCTCTTTGTCATACCACGGGCGGCGCCGCGCTGAGCATCGAATTCAAATCAGGAGTCTTAGCGGTTGGAACTTTCAGGCTTCAGAAGTTCGCTCGACGCGAGACTTTTCACCGATGCGCGCAAGAATTGTGAATCTGTCGGCGCGTCGACATCACCATGGCGCGGACGAGATTTTGCAAATTCGATTTGGCGCGGAGTGAATTTGCGGAAATTTATTTCCTGCGGGCCGCTTCGAGCGCGTCCCAGGCCGCTTCGGGCATATCGACGAAGTGATTGAACTCTCCTGCACCGCGCAGCCATTCGCCGCCGTCAATCACGACGCACTCGCCGTTGACATAACCAGCCTGCTCGCTCACGAGGTACGCTGCCAGATTGGCGAGTTCCTCGGGCCGGCCGAAGCGTTTCATCGGATGGTGATTCCGTGCGCGCTCTTCAAGTTCCTTCGACGGCACCAGGCGCGAGAATGCGCCCTCGGTGGGGAACGGTCCGGGAGCAATCGCGTTGAGCCGGATCTGATGTCGGGCCCACTCGACAGCCAGTGAGCGCGTCATCGCAAGCACGCCTGATTTGGCGCACGCCGAGGGAACGACAAAGCCCGAGCCGGAGTTGGCGTAGGCGTAGGTGGTGACGATATTCAGCACAGTCCCCGGCTGCTTGGCGGCAATCCACCGGCGGCCGAGTGCGAGGGTACAGTGGAACGCGCCCTGGAGAACGATCCCGATGACGGCGTTGAACGCGTTGGTCGAAAGCGTTTCCGTGCGCGCGATGAAGTTTCCCGCGGCATTGTTCACCAGCGTGTCGATCCCGCCAAACGGGCGGTCGAATTCTTTTTCCGCTGCGGTGAGTGACTGCTCGACCGCGGCGAAATCTCGAATGTCGGCCGAGAACCACGCCGCTCTCGCTCCTTTGGTAACAATGTCGCGGACGGTTTGCTTGAGCGGATCTTCCCTGCGTCCGACCAGAAAAAGGCTGGCGCCGAGTTCGGCAAAACGCAGCGCCATCGCGCGACCCAGGCCGGTTCCGCCGCCGGTAATCAGTATGGTGCGACCCTTCAGTAAGTCGGTTTGAAACATGTCTTAAAACCTCCCGGGATTTGGTGCGGTATTGTTCGCGCATCGCCGCCTCGACCGCAAGGTACAATTCTCTTGCAGTCGACCGGTTCCCTTGCGCAGGCTCGCAAAGCGTGCCGCTCGCAGCGTCCCGGCAAGACGCGGGCGCTTCAAGCGAAGCAATGCGGGCCCCGGGGACGAAACGGAGGGCAAACATGAGGTCATTTGTGATCGGTTTGGTCGTGGGGTTCTTGATTTTGCCGCTGATTTTCGGGGTGTATGTGGCCTCTGGGCGGCTGCCGGTAGCGACGTCGGATCCACCGATGCCGTTTGAGACGGCCGTTGCTGGGGCGGGACTCTACGCTCGGATTCGCCGCGAAGCGCCGACGCGAGATGTTTCCGGCGACTCAACTCAGGAACTGCTGAGCGGTGCCGGCGTGTATCAGAAAAACTGCGCGTTCTGCCACGGCTTGCCGGGACAGCCCCTGCCCCCTGTCGCACAGGGAGAGTTTCCCAAGCCGCCCCAGCTTTTCACCCTGGATGGCCGCGTGAGCGACGATCCAGCCGGCGTCACATACTGGAAGGTGAAGAACGGCATACGATTGACGGGTATGCCGGGCTTTCAGGGGTCACTCGGGGATCAACAGATCTGGCAAGTCACGGCGCTGGTCGCGCGGGCCGACAAGCTTCCGCCTGAGGTGCTCGACGCACTGAAGCCCCCGCCTCCGGTAATCTTGATCACTGCCGGGGCGGCGAATCCAGCTGCCGCAGCGGCGCCCGGTGAGGCCACGCCAAATCCGTAAGTCCATGCAACTAAATGGTTGGGACGTCCTGAGCAAAATGGAAGGCCGCGAAGAGGCCGCTTAGGGCGCAAATGTGAAAACTGGCTTTACTACCAGACCTGCCGCCTGGTCGTCGATCGCCTGGTTGATTTTCTCCAGCGGATACTTCGCGACAAGCCTGTCGAAGGGAAAGCAGCCGTCCAGGTGCAGCTCGACCATGCGCGGAATGAACGAATCCGGCACGCTGTCGCCCTGAACGATCCCGCGAATCGAAAGGCCGCGGGTCATCACTCGGGACATTCTTGGAGCCTCTGCCGGAACGGCGCAGAATCCGAATCGGCCTTTGGCGGCGAGCGACTCCAGTGCTTGCTGATTGCTCTCTGCGCGGCCGGTGGTGTCGAACGCGTAGCCGACGCCTCCCGGAACCATCTTTCGAATTTGGTCGGAGATGGTCGATTGCCGGCCAGCCAGTATCGTGTGGGTTGCACCGAGCTGCTGTGCCATTGTTAGCCTCGACTCGAGCACATCGATGGCGATAATCACCGAACAGCGGCACACGACTGCCCCCATCACCGCGCTTAAGCCTACCGGACCTGCGCCAAAAATTGCGACGGTGCTGTTTGCGGGCGGACCCAGAGAATTCATGATCGCGCCCGCACCGGTCTGCACGCCGCAGCCGAGCACCCCCAGTATTTCCAGCGGAGCGTCCTTGCGCACCGGAATCGTGTTGCGCTCCCGCGTCACGGCATAATTAGCGAACGATGATTGACCGAAAAAGTGGCCGTGAATCGCGACGCTGCCCTTGTGAAACGAGCCAGGCTCCCCCGCTCGCCCATCGGTGAAGTTCAGCGCGGTCATGAGGTCGCAATAGGCAGGATTGCCTGCAAGGCATGTAGGACAGCTGCCGCAGGAATCAGCTGTGAGAACGACATGATCGCCCGGCTTGACCTTGGTGACGCGCTCGCCGACACGCTCGACGATGCCCGCGCCTTCGTGCCCGAGCACGGCCGGCATGGGAACACCCATGACACCCTCGCGCGCTTTCACGTCGGTGTGGCAGAGCCCGCAGCCGGCCATGCGCACCAGAACATCTTGCGGCCCGGGATCGCTCATCTCGAGTTCTTCGATCAAGAACGAGGGCTCGTTCTCGTAGGCAACTGCGGCGCGTACCTTCATGATTTTCGCCCGTGTGGCGCGCGCGGGTTCATCGCGTGGCCGTCGGCATCACAAGTTTTCCGACTACGGGAACCGGCAGAGCGCCCTGATCAAGGACCAGATCGTGGAACTTGAGCATGTCGAAATTCTTCCCGGCCTTGGCTTCATATTCCTGCCGGACGGAGAACCATTCGCGTAGCCCGACGTAGTACGTCGGCAGTTGTGTGGAACTGAGCTTGGCCCGCACCAGCTTTCCTTCGGCCTCAGCCTGTGTCTGAAACGCATCGTTCGTCATCAGGTCCATGGCCTGCTCGTCGGTCATGCCCATGGTCTGCATTTTGACGTCAAGGATGGTGTTGGCGAGCAGGCGGAGGCGAATCTTGCGCATCATCATGCGGAAGTGCGGATCGTTGTTAAGGAAGCCCTCGTCCATCATGACCTGTGCCCCATATTCGGCCCAGCCTTCTACGTACGCGCCGTTGCCGAAGATCGCCCGGAGCAGCCGGCGCGACTCGGGCTGGATGCTGTTTGCGTGCTCGGCCTGCACGTAATGTCCCGGTAGGGCCTCGTGGAGCGAGAGCCACTGCAAGGTGAAGTTGTTGTATTCGCGCAGCCGGGATTCGGTGCTGGCCGCCGGGGCCCGGGGATCAATCGGCGTCACCCAGTATTCGGCTTCCGCATGCGGTTCAAGCGGAGGCGCGCTGTGAAATCCCGCGACGGAATAAATACCGCGCATGAAAACAGGCGTGGGGATCACTTTCAGATTATCGCGCGAGCTGAGAGTCACGATCTTCTTCTCGCGGATGAACGCGATGATGCCGGTAAGGTCGGACTGGATGGTCTGCTGCAATTCGCCCGGGCGCGGATGGTCTTCGGAGATTTTTTCGAGCACTTCACCGATGATCCGGTTCTCGCGGTCGCGTCCCGCGAGATCGGCATGGTCGCCATGCGAGGGAAACAGTTGCGCATGCATCGACAGCGCGAGGCCAAGCATCTCGGCGCGTACGTCTGTAAGCTCTCGTTCCGCATCGGCCAACAGCGCCTCCGGCGTGACGTCGGTTTCCATCACCAGCCGGAATTTTTGATCGTAGAATTCCTTGCCCAGACGCCAGGTCAGGCGCGACGGGCGCTTGCCAAGGTCATCTTTAAGCCACGCCGAGAAATCCTTCAGCGAGGCAATGGCTGCCGGGGCTACCTGGTTGTATTCGGCCTCAAGCGCCGAGCCACCGGGAATTTCCTTGGCGATGTCGTTCTGGATGAGTTCGATATTTCCATTATTTTCTGCGATCGCCGTGCTGATAAAGATCGGATCGGAGTCGCTGAGGTATGTTTTTACCTGCTCAATCAGTCGCGGGATCTGGCGGACGCGCGAAAGCACGTGGCCCAGGCGCACGTCGCGCGGCGCATAACTTTGGGTCAGCGGCAGAAACAGGGCGTTGCCAATCAGCTCAACCGGCACGGTGGGGTTGTGGCGGTAATTCTGAATCCGGTCGAATTCCAGCAAGTTCAGGCCGATCTGATCGTCGATGAGCTGCCAATCGGCAGCATCCTGCGGATCAAGCCCTGCAAGCGGCATCTCGGTGCGAAACCGCCTGCGCCAGCCGGAGTAGAATTCCCGCTGCGCGTCCATCGCTTTCAGGCTCAGGTCGTCAAGTTGCGCATCGAGTTCGATCCGGCTGCCCGTTTTCGGATCAACGTGAACGTGGTATCCAGCTTGCGAAGCGCTGGTCGGAGAAAGCGCAAGAGAATCCTTCATAAACCGATCGCTGAGGGCGGCAAATTTCGGCGAGTCGGAATCTTCCGGGGCGTGTGTAGCGGGCGTGTCCGGCTCCGAGCCAGAAGGCAGAAGCGCCAGCAGTGAAAGCACCGCGCAGAACAGGAAAATGCTTGGCGCCGGCATCAAGAATCCTCCAGAGGCTTCAGAAAAATGCGCGTTAGCCGCGGCGAAGAGCGGCAAGAACGCGGTTCGGCGTCAACGGAAACTCGTACATGTGGACGCCCGTGGCGTCAAAGAAAGCGTTCGCAATGGCGCCCGCGGCAGCCGCCATCACCTCTTCACCCGCGCCCGTTGATTTCTGGTCCACGCGCTGCACAACGATGGGCGTGACCTCGGGGCATTCCTCAAAGCGCAGGATCGGGTAGCTGTTCCAGTCCAGGCTTGTGACATTGGTCTTGTTGAACGTTACTTCCTCTTTCAGCATGCGGCTCACGGTTTGCACCAGCTGTCCGCTGATCTGGTTTTCGATGAACGCCGGATTTACGGCCAGGCCTGCATCAATCGCACCATACATGTGCTTCACCTTGACCTGCCCGGTTACCTTATTTACTTCGATTTCTGCGACGGCGCCGCCGTAGGACGTGAGATGGGTGCCGAGTCCGATTCCGCGGCCACTGGCAATTTTCGCATCAGAAATCTTCGAAGCGGGCGGGTACGGGTCCCACTTCGCTGCCTGTGCAACCGCGTCGAGCACGCCCATCCACCGCTGATCCTTGCAATTGCGCTGGCGGAACTTGTAGGCGTCCATGCCTGCAATATGCGCCAGCTCGTCAATGGTCTGCTCCGAGGCGAACGAAAACGACAGATCAAGCGGGGACCGCAGCCATGCGCCTTTCAGATATTTCAGCCCCGGCACCTGGTGATTCACCAGGCGGACGTTGGGGATGTCGTACATTCCGCCGCAGTCGGTCGGGTTCACCTGCTGGGCCGCTCCGAGTCTCCACTCCGCCGCCGGGGTTCCGAGCGCCAGTTGCGCCGACGTCTCAACGGCGCTCCAGTTGTGATGCCAGCCGTCGTACTGGTAGGCGACAAGCTTGCCACCTGCGTCAACTGCGGCGCGGATCTCACCCACATGCGCAGGACCGTAGTTGTCCCAGCCGTGCTCGTCCCAGCGCATGAATTGCAACCGGACCGGTTTGCCGGCGAGCTGCGAGAGTATTGCGGCCGCTTGCGCCACATCGTCGTAACAGCTGTGGCCATAGGTGCCTGAACCTTCGTAATACTGCACGCGAACCTTTTGCGCGGGCATTCCAAGCACGCCGGCCAGAGTGTTGCGTGTGGCGTACACATCTTGTGTCGAACAGATGACCAGTGCGGAGTCAGATTTCACATCCGCGAGCGCGCCGTTGGGCCCGAAGCCCGCATGTGCTTGATAGGGGCCGTGATAATTCCCCGAGGCGACATGCGCGGCTTTCGCAAACGCGCCAGCTACATCGCCTCTTTCGAGCACGACTCGATCTGCGGTTTTTTCGGCGCGCATTGCGTCGTACACGGCGTCGCTGCCGGGAAGCGTGTCAGGCATGTCCCAGGTGATTTTCAATTGCTGCGCCGCGCGTACGGCGTCCCACTGACGCTCTGCGATCACGCCGACGAAATCACCCTTGCGCAGGACGCGCGCGCCCGGAATGTGGGCAATCGAAGTTTCATCCAGGCTCGCGACTTTCGCGCCCGCTCCGTACACCCCCTGGCCACGCGGGCGAACCACGCGCCCGTGGACCATCCCGGGCAGGCGGACGTGCTGCAGGTAAACGTACTTGCCGCTCACTTTGTCCGGAATGTCGTTTCTAGCGGGGTTCTTGCCGACCAGTTTGTAGTCCGAGACGGATTTCAGCGGAGCGGATCCCGTGAAGGCGAGGCTAAACGGCTTGTCGCCGACCAGTTCGCCGTAAGTGACCGAGCGCCTGCCGCTCATCACGGCGCCTCCTGCCGAGTCCTTCGTCGCTACGATGCCGCGAGAGACCGCCAGCTGTTCGACAGGCACGTCGAGTTTTTTCGACGCAAGCTGCAACAACGCCTGACGCGCCTCGGCGGCTGCCGTGCGGATGGCCGGACTTCCACGGGCGATCGACGAACTTGAATACGTCCCGCCTTGGTTGGGCGTGATGTTCGTGTCCAGACGAATCGTACTGACCTGGCTCATGTCCAGGTCCAGTTCCTCGGCCGCGATTTGCAAAAGCGAAGTCGTCGAGCCCTGTCCGAGCTCGACGTAGCCGATGTATACGGTCGCCGTGTTGTCGGCATGAATAGCGAGCCAGGTATCAATTTGCTTGGGATCGGGCGGACCTGCGATGCCGCCGCGCGTGAGTGCGACGGCCTGGGCCCCGAGTGAATCACCGCTGAGCAGGCTCCTCATGCTGAATCCGACGACCAGCGCGCCCCCCGCCTTTAGAAATTCGCGACGTGGAAACAAGGACGATCCAGCCGGTTGTGAGCCGCTCATCGCGCTACCGCCGCCGCGCGGTGGATCGCCTTGATGACGCGCGGGTAGCTCCCGCAGCGGCATAGATGGCCGTTCATCGCGGTACGAATTTGTGCTTCAGTGGGCTGCGGCGTTTTCGACAGGAGTTCCGCGGCCTGGATGATCATGCCGTTGAAGCAGTAGCCGCATTGGACGGCCTGCTCGTCAATGAACGCCTGTTGGACGGGATGCAGCGCGGGGACCCTGTCGAGCTTTTTCTGTTTTGCATACCACGCGGGCAAACCTTCAAGCGTCGTCACCGATTTACCCTGGACCGCTGAAACTGGCGTTACGCAGGATCGGACTTCTTCGCCATTTAGCAGCACGGAGCACGAACCGCACTGTGCGAGCCCGCAGCCGAAGCGGGGACCTTGCAGATGCAGCTCATCAGACAGGACGTACAGCAAAGGCGTATCCGGCGCAGCTGTGATTTCCACAGCGCGCTCGTTCACACGTATCCTGAGTTCACCCGCCATCGCGCGCACCTCCTGCTCACAGTTCAAACGGCCTAGTGTTAACAGGTTAGTATGTCGTGTCAAGGCACGCGTGGTCCGCGCGTTTGATATTGGTGCCAGCCGCGCTCGTGACGGAGTTTGGCAGGTTGCGTGGCACAGAACCCTTCGAGGCTGGAAGCGAAGCCGCTTGCCGGTTAAACTATGGCGCATGGAGGGGTGGCCGAGCGGTTGAAGGCGGCGGTCTTGAAATCCACTAGTGTCTTCTGGCCCCTTTACGAATCAACAACTTAGGCTACGTTCTAGTACCATGATTTAGCCTGATTTGGGCGGCTTCGGCAGCAAACTGTGCAACAGAATGTGCTACAGCTAGGATTCTGTGCAACACGGCGATCAACCAAATAAACCACACACCCTTGCCAGTCGTCGCCGAGCCAGCCGCTACGAGAAATAGTGCTTGACATTTGGACTTGACTTTTTGGGGGGTCATGGTGTATACTTGCTTTCATAAGAGTGGTCGTTGCGTCCCGGCGCGGAACGGCAAATACCCACACTCTTATGCATGAAACCGTCGCTGAGTCAGGTAAGGCCTGAGCCGTAACCATCCGGCACGGTGGCTGATTGTAACTCCTGACGAATCCCTCCTGCGAGTGGGACACATGGGCAATTCCGAAAGGGGATTGCTATGCCCACTTTACCCAAGGTGTCAAGCCGACCCGAACCATGTCACGCCAGCGGTAGCAGTCCATCGCCTGCCGCAATCGACCCGAGCGAAATTCTCACACTCGATGAAGTCGCCGCGCGTCTGAAAGTATCCCCCCGATACATATACGAAAAGACCCGCGCTCGTAATCGCAATCCAATTCCCTGCCTTCGCCCCGGTCGAGTACTTCGATTCCTGTGGGGAGATGTGTGCGTGTGGTTGCGCTCGCAGAGTTCAGGCGGTGTGGCATGAGCCCATCATTCGGAGACTTGGGCGCAGCCTACGAACTCGCCGTTGCTGCGGACTTGATTAAGCGTGGGTTCGATGTATTTCGAAACCTATCGCCAAACGGCCCCGCAGACTTACTCGTCATTAAGAGCAAGAAGATTCTCCGCGTTCAGGTAAAGGGGACGTACGCAGGTCGCTACGTTTTCGCGCAAAGCGGCTGCGATATCTTCGCTGCGCACAGCGGCGGCTCGCTCACTTACTACGTCAAGGAGGGCAACGGGATAGAACTGTTGCTGCGTGGAGCAATGGTGTATTTGGTTCGCGAGAAGAAACCTCTTCAACTCGTTGACTGGTGCCCAATCGGTTTAGTCGAACCCACTTCCGTGATTCCCGCGAGGGCGGCATGAGCACCACGCCTTTCATCCAGAATTTCCTTGTCGCATGTCGCGACTTCGCCGAACGCACCGGCAAGAAGGGGCGGCTGACCATCCAGCATCGTGGCGAAGTGTCCCTCGTGCTTGACCAGACTCCTTCGTTGCGACGAGTCCACACTTTACGGGGCGTTGAATGCTGGATTCCGCGCGCCACAGTCGCGAACGAAATCAGACGGCAACGAGAAAGACGTGCCCGTGCAAGGTTTCGCCACAGACGAAGAACTTTGGGGAACCCACCATGCTGGACTGGCGAGGCTCGACCCGATGCCGTCGGCGTGCCGCTGTCCGACATTAGTCGCACGTTGCGTCAGGATGAAATCTGGGAACTGGTCAACGACTTGGGGCTCGATATTCGTTCAGCAGTTATGATCGGCAGTCTGCCCCGACCCATTCACAATCCAGAACCGCAAAAACGTCGCTCCGAACTGGGCGAAGTCGTGACTGTCAAAACTCCGTTCAATGAGATGTCGCCCGAGCAAAGGTGCCAGAAAAGGGACCACGACAAACTCATGCGGATTCTGTCCACGCTCCGTATGGACACCGAGCGGGCGAGCGCGTGCTACGACGTGGTTGTGTTGGGTGCTGAAGTCCGCACGGTTGCGGAATCTCGTGGTTTGAATGCCAAATCGCTGGCGGTCACGGTCAGCCGGGTCCGGGCAAGAATGAATTAAAGCATGTGTTTTCAGTACGAACGTTAAATGAACGTCATCTCGAACATCTGTTGAGGGAGAGAGGTAAATATGGAAGTCAAAAAGTCAGACCTAGTGATCGAGTTGACCGAGGCCGGTCTGGAGCAAATCCGCGTCTACGCGGATTCACCGCGCCAGCGCGAGCAGGCTCTGCGGTTGTTGGTCCGTGTGTCGCCGGAGCTGCGGGCTCTGGAACGGGCATTGCGGGAGCCGAAGTAAAATATTTTCAGCAGCGCCAATGGCAGCACGCAGTTCATCTTCGGGCGGAGAGGAAGTCAATGATTCGGTTTCGAGGAAATACGCAGTGGACGGTGCAGGAACATGTTGGCAACGAAGGAGCGGTCGTTGTTTTGGCAGGGCTACGAGTTGGGATTGGTCGGCAAATATTTGCCGAGCAATGACGACGATGAACAGATTTGGCACGGCTTCTCGCACGGTCACATCGAGCGCGAAGGTTGGTTTCGAGTTTCTAAGTGGGAAGGACGCCACAAACGTTTTCGAAGACTATTGTTCGGGCTGACGAACGAAGCGAAGAGGTTGCTGGGTCTAAAGCATCGCAAGTTCGATCTAAAGACGTGGCAGGGAATTTCAGTGAAGTAAAGGAGGAGGCAGCATGAACAAAGAAGCAATCGGAACGCTGACAGGCAAGTTTTTTCACAGCGTCAAAGCAGATCGAGAAACCATCGAGTGGCAAGGAACATTTTTGGGTCTGGCTTCGCCCGGACTGTATCGGTGCCAGTTACTCGAATGGATCACTGGCAGTCCCAGCGACCAGATTCTGGTTCCCGCAGTGGATATGCGCTACTGGAAAATTTACGAGACAAATGACGCCATGAACGAAGCCTACAAGAAGTACTACTCACGACTCGCAGCGAGGGAGCCGAAGCCAGCAACCGTAACCCAGTAAATGAGCGATGGCGGCGCATCCGTCAAAAACGAAGGAGGATTTCAAATGAAACTCTGGACCGAAGAGGAACAAGAAAAGTATCTGAAAGAATTTGCGCCCGCCGTTGCGGTCGCTCCCGCTGAACCGTTGCCTGTCACCGAGCCAAAATCCGCGACGTTTATGGAACGTGCGGACTACGGTGTAAGCATCGGCGCGCCGATCATTCCACTAAACCCCAGACTGAAAACACCGTGGCACGGACTTGGTGTGAACTCGAAGACCACGGATTGGGAACTGATTGCGAAGTGGAATCGGCAGGAACCCACGTTGAACTGTGGAATCGTTGCAGTTCATGAGCTGGGCGGAAAATGGTTTCTGGATGATGATCTGGGAACGCTAGAAGAAACGATTCAGAACGAAACTGGTCATTCACTGGCTGGTTTCTACCGCGTCCGTGCGAGCCGTGGACCGCATTATTATTTCGAACACGACGAAGGCTCGCTGAAGATGGCGTTCGACGGAAGCTTTAACAGCTCTGTGATATCCGTGCCGGGCTGGAAGGGTGAAGCACGCACTGATAATCAATATGTACTGAGCGCAAAATCCATTCATCCCTCGGGACATGTTTACGATGTTGAGCATTGCGCGCTGATTGTTCCGGCACCGCAGTGGCTACTGGATTGGATTCAGTCGAAGTATGTTCTCTCGCAGAAGCTGAATCCGGCGAAGACGACTAAACAATTGAAATCCTCCATCCCGTATGGTGTGACCAGAACTGCGGAGGGCGCACTCATTATCGGTAAGAATCCACCTGATGCTGGATTCAGAAAGCTGTTCGATGTGGTCGGCTATGACCCGCTCGTTCGTCGCTTGAACAAGCATGCGGACCCTCGATACCACGACTTTAGTCTGGGTGACGGGGAGGCGAACACATTCTGCCCGATTCCCACGCACTGCAAACCTGAAGAATGGGACGTGGACATGCCTTATACGCCGTGCTTCGGTGTAATCGCTGGTGCTCCGCATCTCGTGCATTGCTTCGGTTGTGGCTGGTCGGGCGATATGGTTGCTGCTTGCAACAAGGTTGATGGCGGCACGAAGACCATGTACCAGACTGCTCGTGATATCTGCGCCGAAGGGGGTTTGGCGTTTGAGGATTTCTTTCCCAAGGCTGAGCAATCGACCACGCCCTACATGACGGAACAAAAGATGGCGGAACCCACGACTGAAACAATTATCCCGAGAATCGCTCTGATCTCTTCCCACATGCGTGGGGGCGGCGTTGACCTACCTCTACCCTTAACTGTGCAAGATATCGGCGAGCCGGTGGAAGCGAACCGCAATGCGCTTGTTCTCGCGCCTTCGGCATTGACCAGCACGCGTCTGGGAGATATCTATTCAGAAATTTTCGAGCCGCACGGCTTCCCGCTGGAAATGGCTTTGCCTGCGTTGGTGACGGCGGCCAGCGTACGCGTCCCGAACGGAACAGGAAGCGGTCTGATTGTTGGCGACGATGTTATGACAAACCTCTATACGGCTCTCATTGGCTCCGTGAATTGCGGGAAGAGTCAGGTTATCCAATGGGCCTGCTGTGCGTTGAACATCTATAAGCCCGACTTCGCTCCCAGATACATGGAAGCGAAGTTTCCTTCAACCGAGCGAATGCTGCTGTATCTGAAAAAGAACCTCAAGAACTTCAAGGAAAACTTTCTCATCAACCCCGACGAGTGGTCTTATCTTTTTCAAAAGAACCGAGTCACTGGGAGTTCGTTTCCTCAGTTCATGACCACTTCGTATTACCGACGCCGCCAGACTTTCCCGCTGGCTGGTCGAGCGGGCGAACTGGTCTTAAACAACGCCATCAGTTACATCGGTGGGGTTGTAGACGCCGAGTTCGATTGCTTGTTCGACGCCTCGACGTTGGGTGGACTGTACGATAGGTTCCTGTTCGGGATGAAGGAAGGCTGGAAGTTCGACTTTCG
>Ga0209624_10002091_pt1 | contig 14998 bp, 7 predicted proteins | sample JacPinW_OM2H0_O1_FD_188565 | JGI IMG/M metagenome (GOLD analysis project Ga0209624, IMG submission 188565) | Forest soil microbial communities from Algoma, Ontario, Canada - Jack Pine, Ontario site 1_JW_OM2H0_O1 (SPAdes) (version 2) | ecosystem: Environmental > Terrestrial > Soil > Boreal...
ACTCGATGGCCTTCTGGAACTCACGGATGGCTTCGTCCAGGTAGCCGGTTTCGCGATACGCCCGCCCGAGAAGAACATGGAGCTCCGGAGTCGAGCCCATGTCATTCAGTAGCTCGTCAAACAAAAGCTTTGTCTCGGCCAACTTGTGCTGGCTGAGGTAGGCAAGGGCCAGCGAATACGCGGTCTCGAAATCCCCCTGGAGACCCAGAGCCGTGTGCAGATGTTCCGCCGCTTCCGCGAAGTTGCCTTGAGCGAACTCGACGTTTCCCAGCAGTTGCAACGCTCGAACGTTATGCGGATCGGCTTTGACCACCTCGGCGGCCTCGGCGCTGGCCTTGTCCAGGTGGCCCGCCCGAAAGTAGACAAGGGCGAGATCGATGCGCGCATCCGTGTAGCTGGGCTCCGCTGCCACCGCGTCCTGGAGTAGGCGGACGGCTTCCTCCGAATTGTTCTCCTCAGCGGCCAGAAGATCGCCCATGCGTTGCAACGCGAGAGCCAGCACCTGATGGTATTCCGCTTCTGCGCGTTCAAGGTCTCCACCAAGCTGGAAGGTTTGCGCAGCGCTGTAGTGTTGATTAAGCGGATCCGCTTGCTGGGGTGCCTTCTGTGCCTGCTGTGCGCCAGACACATTGGGTATCAGGAATGCGCCAACGAGCAAAGTAGCGGCCAGGCGGGACGAAATACCCAGGAAACCGGTGTGGAAGGACACTGGAAGATTCCGATTCAAAAGAATAAGAGGCGAAGCTCGTTTGAGCTTCGCCTCCATTAGACGCTGCAGCAATTTGCCCGTCAAGACTCAGAAGGTAAATCTAAGCGCATACTGAATCTGCCGGGGCGGACGGGTGAAAGTGGCCTGACCAAAGCCCGTTTGCCCTATGGAGTTGGGGGAGATTAGGGTGCTATTGAGTCCACCACTGCCCGGAATTATCTGATACGCATTGGGGGGTAGGGTTTGGGTACCGGTCGGATTCCCAACCAGGTAACATTGATCCGCCGCATTGAGCGTCGGATTCGACGACGTAACTGGGGTTATGACCCCATTTGCGTCCCCGAAGCAAAGCGAGGTGGGCGCCATATTGCCATTTACGCCCTCGAATTGGGTGTGGTTGAACGCGTTGAACATTTCAAGGCGGAATTGCACGTTCATCCGGTCCGAGATTCTGAAGTCCTTATGAATCGCTATGTCCCAGTTGTTCTGACCGGGTCCGTAGCAATTCCCCACCGAAGCGTTCCCATCAGTTCCCAACACCTCGTTATTGATGGTGAATTTGTTGGGATTTAACCACAGGCTTTCTATTCCCGTCCCGTGGGCACGACAGGGCTGGCCAGGGACGACGTTGGGGCGGTCCGATCCGGTTGCCGTTCCCCACAAATCAGGACCCGTCCCGGGAACTATCGGAACGCCGCTCGTCAACGTGACGACGGGATCGACGGACCAGCCGTTCAGGACGTTTTTCTCGAACGAATTACCGCCTTTCACGCCGGGAATCACATAAAGGACAGAGCCGGTAAACATCTGCGGACGATTGAATCCGGTAGGACCGTAGTCGAGACGAGGATTCAAGTTGTCACTAATGTCCACACAGCACAGACCGTTTATGCCGCCCTCGAGGCCGAGCGCCTTCGACCACGTATAACTGAACTGGTAGATCGATCCTCGCGAATCAATCCTTCCCTTCCACACTGCCTGCAGCGCGTTATAGTTGGAATAACCGGTGAAGTCGGCATAGTTCAAATTTGCCTGTCCCGCCGTGGCTTGGCCGTAGTAACTCATGTAAGGACGGAAGGGAACGGTGCCGGTAGAGTCGCCATTGTAGTTGCCGTTCGAGCCCTGATTGTTTATCTGTACGATCGAGTAGTACTGCCTACAAGTTTCCCCGGCAGGAATCGAGATATTCAAGGCGTTGTTTGGCGCACCGGCGGGGAGGCCTCCGGTGGGCCCGTAAGGGGCGCCGCATACATAAGTACCCGGGGTGCCGGATGCGCCTGCGGAAATGGGGTTACCTGGCAACGGGGTTACCTGGGCAAGGTCAGTGTAGTTCTGCAAATGGATGCCGCGGTTCCCCACGTAGCTTACCTGCATCGTATTGTTCCGGAACAGTTCCCTCGACACACTGAAATTCCATTGCCAGTTATTCGGAATGTTGGGTGTCGTGCTACGCCCGAACGTCGGATACCCAAATCCTGTGCCTCCGTTCCCACCGGGGACCGGGCCATCTAAGTACCGGTAATCACTGGCTTTCGCAACGAAGGGGGGATTTTGCGTCCCCTGGATGATAAACGGATCGAGCTGGTACCGCACAAAGAATTGTCCGGCTCCCGCTCGAATTGATGTCTTCCCGTCACCGAACACATCCCAGGCAATTCCGATGCGAGGAGCAATATTGTGGTAGGTATTGGGAGCGATGGAGCGGTTCGAAGCGGTGGTGAACCCCCCCGACAAGCCGACGCCAGCACAGGTAACCTTGCTCCCCGGAGCTTGAATAAGCCCATTACAGGCAGCATCCGCCCCCGGCACATTGATGTTGAACACGTTGGGATTGAAGACAGAGAGTTCGTTGTCCGCAGCGTAGGGCTGCATCAGGATTGACCAACGGAAGCCGTAGTTAATCGTTAAACGGCGACTGGCTCTCCAAGAATCTCCGCCATAGAACTCATAGTCCTGGTAGCGACCGGCGCCCTCGTGCAAGTTGCTGGACTCGCTATAGCCGAATATCGAGCCGTTAAGAAGGATAGTAGCGAGACCATTGCCCGTAGTGTTATGGGAGCCGGTAAATCCGCCTCCCCACGGCCCGCTGGGAAAGGCGCAGCTTTGGCCGGTGAAACAAGTGCCGGGTCCGCCTGTGGCACCCCAGAATGCGGGCGACTCGTTAAAGTCACCGTTGTTCGCCTGATCCTTGACATTGTGCGAGAGCAAGGCGCCGAACTTGAATTGGTGCTTGCCGGCCACTTTGCTGTAGTCGTCCGTCCAAGTGTAACGGTCCATCCGGTTGTACCAGGGAGCTGCGTTCCACAAAGTAGAGTATCCGCCTGGTCCCCAGAAGACAGGAGGCGTGAGACCTCCTCCCGAGGTTTTCTGAGAGAGCGGATAATTTGGCGGTGCCTCTGCGTAAAACTGCCCGGCCAGACCGGGGTCGGTTCCTCCAGTAGTGATGTAAATCCTGTTGCCGGAATAGCTGAACTGAAAATCGTTGGCGGCTGTACTTCCAATCGTATGGCTGAGTCGAATCGCCGTGACCTTCGAAGGCTGCGCCCACGAAGAATCCACCGCCGGGAATCCAGTGTCGCCCCACTCTCCGCCGGGGAGGCTGGGCGCGGGATTAACCCAGTGCGACTGGGTGTAGGTGACCATTAATGTGGTGGATTTGTTCACGAGATAGTCAGCCCGCCCGAAGATTTGCCACAAGTTCACGGGCGATTTTAGGACCTGCTTATAGTCCGGATTTGGGCATGGATTGGAAGCGGTGGGGGTGACGTTAGCCGCCGGGTACAGCCCCGCTAGTATCTTCCCACCGGTACTGAAGCCCTCCGGCGTCTGGCTGATGTTTTGAAATTGCCCAGGGTTGTTCCCGAAAACTGTTCCGGTGGCCGGATCGGTCACGGGGAAGGTGATAACGCCGACATCTGGGACGGCAGAATTGTAGTAACAATTTGTCAATAATCCCACCCCGGCAACGTCGTTTGCATTCATCACCGTGCCAGATGGAGGTGTGATCCCGTTGAAATTTCCATTAAGTTCGGCGGCGCTGGGGGTTTGTCCGGCATGGATGTCCCCATCAACCTCCCGGTTAAATTCCTGCGAGTAGAAGAAGAAGAGCTTGTCCTTCTTGATCGGTCCGCCAACTGAGAAGCCGAAATCGTTACGGCGCAATTCGCCCTTCGGTAGAGCGGGGGCGGTGTTGGTATTGAACCAGTTGTTGGCGTTCAGCGCGTCATTTCGCCCGAAGTAATAGACCGAGCCGTGCAAGCTGTTGGTGCCGCTCTTAGTTATGACGTTGATTTGAGCGCCACCGGACTGCCCGTACTCTGGGCCGTAGTTGTTGGTAACAGTCTTGATTTCCGAGATGGAATCCAGCGAAGGGTAAAGCAAAATCGTACGCTGTGAACCCATGTCGTTGTCCGGAACCCCGTCCTGTGTAAACACGTTGCCGGTGCGCTGCCCGCCACTGAAAGAAATGTCGGAACCACCAAGAACGCCCTTGGTACTCGCGTTGAAGCCGTCCTGAGTTGAGGCGCCGGGAAGCAGCAGCGTAAGACCGATGAAGTTGAGTCCATTCAATGGCAACTCGCGAACCTGCGCTCCTTCGGTGATATTGCCCAACGTGGCGCTTGTCGTCTCTACCGCGATAGGGTTGGCTTCCACTATCACGGTCTCAGACACGCTACCAACTGCTAGTTTCACATTAAGGACGACGGTTGAAGCGGCATGCAATTCGACGTCTTGTTGGGTCTGTGTCTTGAACCCTTCCTTCGTCACCTTGAGGTGGTAATGGCCGGGAGCCAGTTCGGTAAAGGCGTAGCTTCCGTCCACGGCGGTGGTCACCGAGCGCGTATAGGCTGTGCTGTCGTTCACGACCGTGACGGTCGCTCCCACCATCACTGCCCCCGCAGCGTCGGCGATGGTGCCCTGAATAATTCCGTTGGTTTCCTGCGCCACCACGACTGGCGCCAGAATCAGCACGACACAGGCAAACACAACCCCAAACGTAGCCCTTTTCATTAGGGTCTCCCGGAAACATGCATCGGATTTTTCAATCTGACCGAGTAGCATTTTTATACTACGCCGGTCATTTAGCCCCAGGGCGGCCACCTTTGTCAAGCTAAAAATACCGGTATTCTAGCGGATTCCTATTGCGCGGCTTGTGCGGCGCCTCAATGAGGTAGAATGCTGACATTTAGCCGCGCCGGCACGGCGCCGTTCTCAGCGGCATTTTTGTGGAGGAGTGACGGGAGTATGACAACCCCGAAAAAGAAGGGAGGCGATAAGAAAAGTCGTCATATCACCCTGAAAATGCTAGCCGAGCGAGTGGGTCTGACTAAAGGGACCTGTTCCGCGGTACTGAACAAGACTGCCGCGTCCCAATCTGTTCCGCAGCACACACAAGAGCGAATCCTCGCGGCCGCTCGTGAGCTGAACTACCGCCCCAGTTTTTATGCCCGCAATTTGGGAGTAAAGCGTACTTATATGATCGGCGTAGTCACCCAGGAGATTGGTGACTTTTACGGTTCGCCGATCATCAGCGGCGTTGAACGATACCTTCAGCAGAAGAATTTCTTTTTCCTCACCGTCGCTCACCGCCACGACCCCACGCTTCTTGAAACGTATTCACATCTTCTTCTGGACCGCGGTGTGGAAGGTTTTATCACGGTGGATACGTTCATCGACCGCCCCTTACCACTACCGACGGTCGCTATCCCGGGGCACCACCGCGTGGAAGGAGTCACGAATATCGTTATGGATCATCGCAGAGGAGCATGGTTAGCGCTGAACCATCTAAAAGAGCTGGGGCACAACGAAATTGGGCTGATGAAAGGATCTGACGTCAGTCCGGATTCTGAGGACCGCTGGAATGCTATCCGCGAAGTGGCAGAAGAACTCGGAATTCCGGTGCGGCCTGAACTCATCATTCAACTCCAAGGCGACGATTCCACACCCCAGTTGGGGTATCCCTTCGCGAAAGAGCTGCTTGCCCGTAAGCGGCCGTTCACGGCTTTGTTTGCCTACAATGACATTTCCGCGATCGGTTCCATCCGTGCATTCCAGGACGCCGGGTTGCGAGTTCCAGAAGATATTTCCGTGGTGGGCTTCGACGATATAAGAATTGCAGTGCATAACAACCCAAGTCTTACTACCGTGCGCCAACCGCTACAGAAGATGGGGGAGATCGCAGCGCGCACTTTGTTGAATCGGATCGAAGAGCACGAAGACTGGGTACCGGAAATCGCCATCGAACCCGAATTTGTAGTCCGCAATTCGACCGCTCGGGCGCCCGCTCTAGTCGAGGTATTGCGCGATAGAAGGAATCGGGATGTCCTGGCGACGGGCTAAGCGGATTCTCGTCCGTCTTGCCGCTCTTTGCTTGCTTTTCGCGAGTTACGCCGACTCCCCGAGTTCGCTGCGGGCACAAATGGCTACAGAGGACCGGCTCCTCTATCGCGGTTGGTGGCCGAGGCACAACACTCCATCCGCCGAAGACTACGTTGGGCCAGCACAGTGCGCAAAATGTCATTCGGAAAAAGCAGCGTCGCAGAGGAATACGGCGATGGCACGTACTGCTCTGCCCGTTTCCGACTCAGACGTTTTGTCCCAACGCGGTCAGCTAGCTTTTCATCAAGGCAAGATCAGTTACCAGATACAGACCGCGGCCGGGAAAAGTGTCTACACGGTCACCGACGGTAAGCAAACTTTGTCGGCACCGTTCACGTGGGCATTTGGGGATGGTCATGTGGGCCAATCGTACCTCTTCGAGCGCGACGGAAATTTCTACGAAAGCCGCGCTTCGTACTTCGACACTCTCAAGGCTCTCGACTTTACGCCCGGCCGCAAGTTTACCGAACCACTAAATCTCGAACAGGCGATGGCTCGGCCAGTCGACGGGTCTGAACTGGTGCGCTGCTTTTCTTGTCATGCCACAGCTTCGACCATCGGCGACAAGCTTGACCGCAGTCGAATTATTCCGGGAATTTCCTGTGAAGCCTGTCACGGGCCTGGACGCAAGCACGCAACCGCCCAGCAAATGGCCGCCGCCGAAGGCCAGGTGTTGGAAAGCGATCAAAAGACGGATTTGATCTTCGATCCTGCAAGACTCAACCCTCCTGATGCCGTTGACTTCTGTGGTTCCTGTCATGGCACTTGGTGGGATGTCAAGCTTGCACCGCCGGTGGGAATCGCGAACGCTCGTTCGCAACCGTATCGCCTGGAAAAGAGCCGCTGCTGGGGAAAGCAAGGCGACGCGCGCATCACTTGCGTGGCCTGCCACGACCCCCACCAGAAACTTGTGCGTGACAATGCTTCCTACGATAAGAATTGCCTCAGCTGCCATCTTGCCGCTGCGGCGCTGAAGCCAACTCCTGACCATCCGGGCCCCGCCTGCAAGGTAAGTACTAAGGATTGTGCTTCGTGCCACATGCCGAAATACGAACTCTCGGACTTTCACTATAAATTTACCGATCACGACATTCGCGTAGTGCGGCCGGATGCGCCGTATCCCGAGTAAGGCAGCGCATGGCTCACTCCGGAGTTCTCAGTTGAACTGGAACCAGTTGAAATTGCCCAGGCTTGTGGTGCCGCTTGTAGGAGCCTTGAATACCACATATAAGTCGTGAACACCGCTCGCCCCTGTCACGCTTGACGCTGGAGTTGTTTGCCAGGTCTCCCATCCACCAGTCGAGGGGACTGTGACGGAAGCGACGAGTGTACCGGCGCTGGTGTCCAGGTGGAACTCAAGAGTTCCGCCGCAGTTTCCGCCATTGTTTTGATCGCATGCCAGGCGTGCACTGACAGATGAGACTCCCGTGAAATCCACGTTCTTGTAAACGGCATAATCTCCGTCAACAGAATATCCGACGTCGTAACCGCGATTCGTGTCGGAAGTGAGCTCCGTCTCTAGTCCCCAGGTCAAGTAGTTCCCGGGCGTGTTGTTGCCCGCAGTGCTATTGAAGCTGGAGGCCATAATCTGCGAAGTTGCGCTGACTGTATACGCCGGTGTTCCGGTTTGTGTTCCACTCCAGGTGAAGGTCGCTGCCGCCAGCGCGGGTAGCGTGTAGGTGAACGACTGCGTTCCCCATTGCACCTCAAACGTTTGGCTTTGGCTTGAATCGTTGAAAGCCACCAACACCCTTGAATTGTCGGGGGCGGGATTGACGAACGCCGCCGTCACCAGGCCTAAGGCGTTGCTGGAATAAACGCGGTTGGCGCCCGGCAGCACGTACTTGCTGAATTGGCCCATGGTGTAGAACTCGGTGCCGTACGTGATAGCGCCCGAAGTGCTGTTCACGGTCACGATCCCGGTGCACGTGCCGCAGCCGCCGGTATGTGGGCCTTGATTTTCGTCAAGTGCCAAACTCCATTTGACGTAAGCCCTGGCCCAGTTCCTCATGCACTGGGTTATTTCTTCGAAATCCAATCTGCTTTGGTCGGAATTGGTTACGAAGCCGGAGTGTTCCGTTTCGTAGGTACCGACGCCGGGAAACATATTGTGGACGACAGTCATCGCCCCCGGCGTACCGCCGTATCCGTGCCATGCGACCCCGGCGATCTGGCTCAAGCCTTCACCCATAAGAACATCCTGCGGATAATCCGGTCGGTCCCAGTTGTGGTCGTAAACCAGCACCTTGGTATTGAGGCCCGCTGCAGACAGCGCCGGCGCCACGTAAGTAAACAAAGCTGTCATCTGATCAGTCTGCGATCCCGTGCAATCGGTCGCGGTCGGATCCGCGGGCATGCACATTCCGGGATAGCTTGGCGGAACGTACAGCGGCTCGTTCTGCAGGGAAATGTAGTCGATGTTGATGTTATTAGGTGCCGCCGCATAGGCCTGAATGTACTTGACGAAATAGTCGGCGAACGGTTCGTACATGCTAGACAGGAGGAAGTTTTGGGAGGACCCGCTAACCATGGTGCCCGAGTCTTTCATCCAGCCTGGAGGGCTCCATGGATTTGCCATGATCTTCAACTGCGGATTGAGTCCCTTGGCCTGCTTGATCAGCGGAATAATGTCTGCCACGTCGTGGGCAATCGAAAAGTTCGCCAGAGTCGGATCGGCTGCGCCGTCGTCGAACGAATACACGGACCGCGCAATGTCTGATGCGCCCATCGGATTGCGGATGAAGCTGAGCCCGATGCCGTTGCCTTGGCGAGTGAACAAGTCGCTCATGGCCTGGTTGAATTGGGATAGTTGGTTGGGCTTCGCTACCTCGTTCAGCAGATACATCGCAGAGTCGGTCGTAGCGGCTCCAAACCCTTCGATCGTCTGGTAAACCTCGGTTTCATCCACGTAGACCACATTGCTGCCGCCATTCGCGGCGGAGAAACTCACGCTTGCCTGAGGTGCCAACTGCATTGCCTGGTCGTCGGTCGTCACGACCACCGAAACCGTAGGTCCGCTGCCCGGTGTCGTCAGCATGTAAGTACCGGTTGCTGTCGCGCTCTGTGAATAGCCCTGCGCCACGGCAATTGCCTCGATCGTGGTTGTCGCCGACGAGATTGTGATCGCCGCCGAGTACTTCGTCGATGAAGTCGTTGGTGTCGACCCGTCCCTCGTGTAGTAGATGGTTGCGCCGGAAGTGGCATCCGCTAGAGTGACGGTCTGCCCGGCCTGAGTCTGACTGTAGGAACCGGGCAACGGCCAGAAGGCAGGAGTGGCGGCAGGAGCGGGTGGTGGTGGCGGCGGAACCTGTGTCGAAGATCCACCACCGCCGCAACCTGTTGCCACAAGCACCAGGGTGAGGCCGCAGAACTGATAAAAGAATTTCAACCAGGAAAGGGTCAAACGATGTCCTTGCATTTCACTCCCTCGTATCTCTAGCGGCCGAAAAGCATTCGCGCTAGGACCGTCGTTTTCTTGCAGGCGGGACGCGAATTCATAGGACAATAACACAAAGATAGTTCACGGAATACCGGTCTTTTAGGGCCTTGCGCCGCCTCAACCGGGCGGCGAAGGCCCCTGAACTCGTCCTTGACTCTCCGTACAAAGGTATGCTCCCATGTGGAAAATCGGTTTTCTGCTGAGGAAGACTGAGACATCTGCGCTCGCATTCTGCGAAGGAAGTGAACACCAATGAGTATTCGAATGGATTGGGGTTTGGTCTGTCGATCGAGATTCCTTCTCGCGATCTTGGTTTTATTCCTCGCCGGAGCGGTTAGAGGTAATGCCCAAGCGAGCTGCACCGGCGTTTCCCCCAGTACCACGGGAGCGGTGACATGGAATCCGCAATGGTGCGAGGAGTTTAACGCTACTACGGCAGGTCCGCCCGACACCACGGTATGGAGCTTCGATCTTGGAAATGGCGGCTTTGGCAACAACGAGATCGAGACGTACTGTGGACCTCCCGGATATTCGGGAAACCCGACGGACTGCCCCAGTACTTTCGCGACGAGCACATCGAACGCCTATGTGGACGGCAGTGGGCACCTCGTTATTCAGGCCATAAACACGCCAAACTCGGCGAACTCGATTCCGCCTCCCCTTTTCAACCCCAAGATGCGCATTTGGATGCCCATTGCAATGGCGGGATTTCTGGTGTCTATAGTCGTTGTGCGTTTTACGAACATACGAAGACGCAACTTCCTTTATGTCTGCACTCTACTCACCGGACTGATTCTTATGGGGGCCGCAACCTGGAGCTGCGGAGGCGGCAGCAGCGGCACCGCTCCGGTAATGCCACCCCCCAACAATGGCAGCACCTGGTTTTCGGCCCGCATGAAGACTGAGGGCTTCCAGAATTTTCAGTACGGGCGCATCGAGGCGAGCATCCAGCTCCCCGACACAACCAACCAGGGTCTTTGGCCAGCTTTTTGGTCCCTCGGCAGCGACATCAACACAACTCCATGGCCAGCGTGCGGCGAAACTGATTTTATGGAGGTTTGGTCCACTCAAGTCGATGGTGGGCCAGGTCCCGCAGGTAACAGGACAACAATCCACACAACTGCGACTGACGGCTCGGGGGTGCAACCAAATGGAGCCTACACATTCCCATCAGGCCAAGCCAACAATACGGCGTTCCATACTTATGGCATGATTTGGTCTGCCAACATGCAGCAGTTCTATATCGACAACCCGCTGCAGCCGTACTACATCACCACGCCCAGCAACCTTTCGTCTACTGATACATGGCCCTTTAACGCTCAGATTTTCCTCGTCACGAATATAGCGGTCGGAGGCACCTTGGGCGGAACCCCCAGCTCGTCAACCACCAATCCGGCACTCATGATGTTCGACTATGTTCGGCAATACCAACCTTCTGCGGCTGTCCCCGCTCCGGCGATGGGAACTCCTCCTGCTATCACCGTGGCCGCTGGAGCGACGACTGGCAACAGCAGTACGTTTAAGCCCGGGCTCACTGCCGGCACAGGCTACGTTTATTTCTCTTGCAGCACAAATGCGCCGAGCGCTAGTTGTGCGATCAATACGACCGACCCGCTGAACCCTTATGTCATCAGCTCCGCCGCCAATCCAGCGGAGAGCGTCACGGTGGCAGTTACGACCAACGGCACCGGCACGACTCCAGGCGATTACACGGTAACCGTTTACGCGTTTACCGAGAGCAACAAAGGCAATGGATCGAACAGCACTGCCGATGCAAGCGTCGCCATTCCCCTGACGGTGAACTGACGCCTCGTACGGTCGCAATGGCTCGAAAAAGCCGTGATAGGATTCACTCCGGATGCGCCGGGAAGTCTTAACAACATGCTTGGTCGCTTGCGGAGTTCTTGTTGGCGCGTTCCTTGTCCGCGCACAAGATAAGCCCCCCGCGTACCACGGCCCTGTATTTGAAGACGTCGCCCAGCGTAGCGGCTTGACGGTGGCGCATCAATCCTCGCCAGACAAGCGCTATGTCATCGAATCGATGAGTGGAGGCGTTGGCCTGTTTGATTGCGACAACGATGGCAAACTCGACATCGTGACCGTGAACGGCTCAACCGTTGATCGCTACCGAGAAGGTGGCGACCCGATGATCACCTTGTATCACCAGGAGCCGGACGGAACTTTCAAAGACATCACTAAATCAGCAGGCTTAACCCGGCGGGGATGGGGGATGGGTGTAGCTGTCGCCGATTTCGACAATGACGGCCGGCTCGACATTTACGTCACGGGCTACGGCGGCAATGTGCTGTATCGCAATCTGGGCAACTGTAAGTTTGAAGATGTCACTGACAAGGCTGGAGTCCGCGGCGGCGGATTCAGTACAGGAGCGGCTTGGGCTGACTACGACCGCGACGGCCATGTGGATTTATTTGTCGCCCGTTACGTGCACGTGGATATCAACGACCTGCCGGAGTTCGGCAAGGGCAAATTTTGCCGCTTCAAAGGCGTGCTGGTTCAATGTGGCCCGTGGGGTCTGCCGGGTGAGAGTGATCTTCTTTACCACAATCGCGGCGACGGTACGTTTGAGGAAGTTTCCGTGCGCGCCGGTGTTCACGACGCGGAAGGCCGCTTCGGACTCGGCGTGGTGTGGGGCGATTACGACAACGACGGCTGGCCAGATCTGCTGGTCGCGAACGATGCCGGCTCAAACTACCTCTACCACAACAATCATAACGGGACCTTCACCGATGTGGCTCTGTTGGCCGGAGTAGCTTTGAGCGGAGAAGGCCTCGAACAGGGCAACATGGGAGTGGACTTCGGTGATTACAATCACGATGGAAGGCTCGACATCATCGATACAACATTTGCCGAACAAACCAAAACTCTCTATCGCAACCTCGGTCCCCAGGGCTTTGAAGATGTTAGCCGGACGTCTCAGATCGCTCAGGGCGGTATTCCCTACGTCGCCTGGGGAACTGGCTTTGTGGACTTTGATAATGATGGCTGGCTGGACATTTTGATAGCCAATGGCCACGTGTATCCGCAAGTGGACACGATCAAAGAAGGAGCGCGTTACCGGGAGCCGATCTTTCTACATCTTAATAAGCACGACGGGACTTTCGAAGACGCTTCCGCCGCCGCGGGACTCGCCGATTTGCCACTCGCTTCCCGCCGCGGGGTCGCGTTTGGCGACATCTGGAATGACGGAGCAATCGACGCCTTGATTTTGAACGTCGGCGAACCCCCGAGTCTCTTGCGCAATCATTTGGCCAACGGAAACCACTGGGTTGAATTCAATTTGCAGGGGACGAAAAGCAATCGCGCGGCCATCGGCGCGCGACTGACCATCCACGCGGGAAAACTTGAGCAGTTCAATGAGGTTCGCGGCGGCGGCAGCTATCTTTCACAAAATGATCTGCGGCTGCACTTCGGCCTCGGAACCAACAGCAAGATCGATAGCGTCGAAATCTCCTGGCCTAGCGGGTTCGTGGAGCGTCTGGGCGACCTTGCCGTCGATCAGATTTACACGATTGAGGAAGGAAAAGGGATCCGCCCGCAGAAGAATCCCGCAACCCCATGAATCGGCGCGCCGGGGTGCTTTGGTTTCTTCGTGGATACCTTCCCGGCATCTACCTTGTCGGTTTCGCAGCAATCACTTTGCTGTGCGCGGGACTTCGCATGGCGGAAGCACGGCAGAATGGACAAGTAACTCCTGTTCAGCCAGCCCCGCTCGACCACTACCTGAATGCGCGGGCTGGCGTGGAATACGTCGGGGACGAAGCCTGTCGAAAGTGCCACTCCACAATCTATGCACAGTTCAAGCAGACGGGGATGGGAAGATCCGTCTCAATTCCCTCTGCTGAAGATCTGCGCGATTTGGCGAAGCCAGTCAGGATAATCAACCAGAAGCTCAACCAAACTTATTCGATTTACGCACGCGATGGCAAAATCTTTCACGAAGAATCCGAGAGCGACGCCCAGGGCCGTAGTGTTTTTTCTGAAAACTACGAAATCGCTTACACCGTTGGCGCCGGCGATGTGGGGAAGAGTTACCTCGTGGCTAAAGGAGACTCGCTCTTCGTCTCGCCGATTTCATACTACACGCGCATCCGTGATTGGGATTTGTCGCCCGGCTATGGCGAAGGTGCATTCCGGGGTTTCACGCGCCGCGTGGTCGACTTGTGCGTGGACTGTCACACCGGCTGGCCGCAGTTGGTTCCGGGCAGTCACAACCGTTTTCAACAGCCTCCGTTTCGCTTTTTGACGGTTGGATGCGAGCGCTGCCATGGGCCGGGCGCTGTTCACGTGGAGCAGCGCATCCAGGAATCCGTGGTCGGAGGATCATTCGACGAATCCACCGATCTTTCCATCGTAAATCCCCGGAAGTTGCGGCCGGAAATTCGAGATGATGTCTGCGCACAGTGCCACTTGGCCGGAGATGCTCGTGTGCTTCAACCCGGCAAGGATTATCTTGACTTCCGGCCTGGAACCGCGCTGGGCGATGTGGTCGCGATATTTTCTGTTCCGCAGGCAATCAAAGGGAATCACTTCGTAGCTCTCGATCAGTTTGAACAATTAAAACTGAGTCGTTGTTGGACGGCCAGCAACGGCCGGCTTGGTTGTATCTCATGCCACGATCCTCACGTTCAACTCCACGGCGACCAGGCGGTTAGTTTTTTCCGCGACCATTGTTTGCGCTGCCACGCTGCCAGCAGTTGCCGCGAGCCGCTTGCGCAGAGACAAGCCACTTCGCCACCCGACAACTGCATTCTGTGCCACATGCCGAAGCACCCGACCGAAAACATCGGCCACTCGTCAGTCACAGACCACCGTATTCTGCGGGCTCCGTCTGAAATTCCCGCGGCCCTGCAAAGCAATTCATTGCCGCCTCCCCAGGATTTGATCTACGACACAAAACCTTCGACCCCAAACCAAACACAGACAGATTTGCGAAACCTCGCGCTAGCTTATGCCCAGGTTGCCACGCACTACCCGGAACTTGGCGACAAGGGTCTCGCACTCCTGGAGCAGGCTGCTGCCGCACTTCCGGCCGATGCTGAGATCCAGGCGGCCTACGGGAATGTTCTCCGCGTCGCCCGCCCGAGGGAGGAACAGCGTACCTCTGATGTCTTCCAAAAGGCAATTGATGCCGGCTCAAAATCCGCCGAAGTGCGAACCCAGCTCGCCCGCTTGCGGCTGAAACAGGGGCAGGTCACCGCGGCCATGGAACTGTACAAGGAATCGATCCAAATAGATCCATACTTTACGCTCGCATACTTGGATCTCGCGCAGGTGTACTCGATGTTGAAAGACCGGAAGAACGCTTTGGAAGTATTGGACGGCGTTTTGAAAATAGATCCGGGAAATGATTCCGCTCGTCAGGAGCGGCGCAAAGTTGAGGCTCTAACCGACCAGAATAGATAGGGGGTTCGCGCGATGTGCAGAATCGAAATAGCTTGGCGTGGGCGGTT
>Ga0209624_10002092_pt1 | contig 14992 bp, 11 predicted proteins | sample JacPinW_OM2H0_O1_FD_188565 | JGI IMG/M metagenome (GOLD analysis project Ga0209624, IMG submission 188565) | Forest soil microbial communities from Algoma, Ontario, Canada - Jack Pine, Ontario site 1_JW_OM2H0_O1 (SPAdes) (version 2) | ecosystem: Environmental > Terrestrial > Soil > Boreal...
AGAGCCGCCCTTGGCGTCGTCACGGTAAAGCCAGAGGTCGCTGCGGAAGATTTGCTGATCCCAGTCAGCGCGCTCCGTGGCGATCACGACAGAGGCACCGTCGGGGGACAGTTCAACTGAAGTGAAACTGACGGAGTTGAAGAATTCGTCGAGCGTGACCTTCGGGTTGGTTTGAGCGACGACGGAGAGAGAACAACCGAGAAGGATGGCGGCGAGCAAAGCAGACGTTCGGATTTGCATAGGGCCCCAAGGGGAAACAGGGTTATACAACGGGGGATTCGTTGGAGGCAAGTTTGTGACCGCGGGTTTCACGATCCGGCGGCTAAAGCCGATTCATTGTGGGCTGACGGCACGCCTGAAGGCGTGCCCTGATATGAAGCTATTCTCTGCGAGGACAGAATCTGATTGAGCTGCTTCAGTTCTAAGGAGTGCTCCAACTCGGACCAGAGTCGCATTCCGAGGGGCGGGCGGAAGTCCTCGCACGCCACACGATCCACAGGATTGCGGCGAAGACGGGGACTGAGAGTTGGAGGTGGGTCCAGCGAGAGACTGGTCCGAAAAGAGGCAGGACGAAGGCGAGATAGAGAAGCAATTTCAGCGTCGAGGAAGAAGGGTCATTCTCGTGCGCCAGTGCCCAATCAACTGGGAGCAGGAGAGCCGGTACAAGCGCGAGAAGATCGTAGACGAAGAGATGCGGGTTGACCAGAACGGCAGCGAGAATCAGAGTGGAAAAACGCAGTGCGAGCGGGCTTTGCGATTTCCAGATGCTTGCGGCCATCGCAACCACCGCTACGGAAGTCAACACATAGAGGCCGAGCGCAACTTCCGGCGAAGGAATTATCAGCGACCAGAAGGAGCGTAGAGAGTGCATCTGGATCGGAGCGAGGCCGAGTTCGGCGGCGCCAATCCAGCGCGACGGATGCAGAAGCATTTCGAAATAGTCCCGCATCACCGAAGCGCCGAAATAGATACGAGTAAGTGCGAGTTGTCCGGCGGCGGAGAGCACCAGTCCAATAAAGGGTTTCCATGCGCCTGCAAGCAGGAGGACCAGGGGCAGGGCAACGAGAAACTGCGGCTTGAAGATGAGAAATCCAAGAGCGATGCCAGCGAGCCAGGGGCGTCCCGAGTGGAATGCAAGAAATGCGATCGTGAAGCAGGCGAGGATGAGAGCGGAGATCTGGCCACGAACAAATACATGAAAGAGCGGAGGGAATGCTACTGCGGCCAGCGCCACAATTTCGGTGTGTGAAGTCAGGGTCGGACAGCGTCTCCAGAGGGCGTGAACGCAGACGAAGGAGATGATCAGGCTTAGAGCCACCCAGATTCCGGCGGCGACGGGAAACCACAAAGCAGCGAGGGGGACGAAAAGTAGTCCCACCTGAGGCCCGTAGAGATTTGGGATTACAGCGCGGTTCGACTGGGGAACGATCTTCCTCAGTTCGTCTTGTTGAGACTTCTGATAGTAGAGTTCGTTCGCGCGGTGTTGAGAAATAAGACGGGCTGAAATATAGAAGGGCAGGAAATCCTGAAACTTGATGTTGCCCGCGCGATCGAACAATCCCGGAGTAGCGAAGTCGACGGCACAAACTCCCCAGAGACACAGGGCGAGCACGATCGCTTGAGCGCGAAGACGGCGCGGGTTGAGCCACTGCAAAGTTGAAAGTGTCCAAGGGGGCGTCGGCGAGGTGGAACTGCTCACGACGCAGGCTCGGCGTTTTTCAGGGCGTCGTCCATCGACTGGCCGGGACGGGACGCGGTGGGAACGATGCGCCAGCCGTCGTCGTACTTGCGGAAACCTACGATCGATTTGTTGTGGAGTTCGCCGGAGAAGAGAGCGTCTCCGACTTCGTTGAGCGCGACCCACTTCCAGGAAAACTCGACATCGGCAACGTTGTCCTCCTTGCTGATGCCGGTGACGGTGACGAGTTCGCGCTTGGCGGCGGGAATGGCGATCGAGGGCTTGCTGGCATCTGCGGCGGAAACCAGGTTGCGAACCGTTTCTACGCCGGAGGGAGTAAGGATGACGTCCCAGCAAGGCGCGGGAACCAGACCGGGCGAGCAGGCGGCGGAAGTGGCGGAGATCCATCCGTGACGCTGCAGGACCAAGTATTCGGGAGAAAGATAATCCTTGTTGGAGACGATGCCGGTACGAAGAACAAATTGCTGCTGGGCGTTGAAGGCCTCAGAGGCTGAGATCAGATCGGCGGCGAGTCGGCGCGTGAGGAAGTCGCGCGGAGAACAGGAGATGGTGAATAAGAGACCGATCAATGCGACGATGAGCTTCTTGCGCATGTGCTGAGTATTCGGTTCGGCCGGGCTTCGCCAGGCCGGACAGCCGAGGCGGCTGTCCCCACATCATTCATTCTCCAAGGGGGGATTAACGACCAGTGATTGTAAACAAACGGGAGCGCTTTTGCGGAAGGAAAGGGCGGGAAGTGATTTGGCCGTCGAATTCAGGCGCCCAGCGGCCGGGGATCTGGCAAGAGCAACGCGGGCATCGGCCGTCGGGAGTCAGGCGATAGTCCTCGATTAAATATCCGTAGCGGCGGATCAGGGTCTCGCTGCATCGGGGGCAACGCGTGTCTTCGGTGCTTCCAACCGTGCCGGGAAGATTTCCGGCGTAGATGTAGCGCATTCCGGCCTGCTGACCAATCTCGACGGCACGCATCAGGTCTTCTGCGGTGGTGTTGCGCTGGCCGTCGCCCTGCATTTTGTAGTCGGTGTGGAACGCGGTCACGTGCCAAGGGATGTCGGGAGACACTCCGGCGACGAATTCGGCGAGGCGGCGAAGTTCGTCCGGAGAATCGTTGAAGCCGGGGATGAGGAGTGTGACGATCTCGAGCCACAATCCAGAGGCGTGAATGCGGCGAATGCTGTCGAGGATAGGACCGATGCGTCCGCCGAGCTCGTGGTAGTGGCGATCGTCGAAACTCTTGAGATCGACCTTGTACAAATCGAGGTGAGGGCGCAAATATTCGAGGACTTGCGGCGTGCCGTTGCCGTTGGAAACGAATCCGGTGACGAGGCCGGCCGCGCGAGCTTCCTTAAACACGGCGACAGCCCATTCACTCGTGATCAGTGGCTCGTTGTAGGTGCTGACGAGAACTTTCGCGCCTTGTTCGAGCGCGTCACGGACTAAAGCTTCAGGAGAAACTGCGAGTGGAGCGGAGACAGCATTCGGATCGCGCAGAGCTTGCGAAGTCACCCAGTTCTGACAGTAGCCGCAGTGGAGATCGCATCCGAGCATGCCGAAGCTGTAGGCGAGAGCTCCTGGGTAAGCGTGAAAGAAGGGCTTCTTCTCGATGGGGTCGCATTGCATGCCGGCGGTATATCCCCAAGGCGCGTAGAGCGTACCGCCGCGATTGAAGCGAACCTTGCAGACACCGGGCTGGCCTTCAGGAATCGGGCAGCAATGGCCGCAGGAAAAACATCGGACGCGGTTGTTTTCGAGTTTCTCGTAAAGAGCGTGATCAGCTTCGCGAACTCTCTGGTCGAGGATGTCGCGCAGGGTGGGCAAAGGAACCTCTTGCGAACATTGTAGCTCTGAGAGAACGAAAAGGCTGACTAGTTACGAGCTTTGAGTTGGCCCGCGGCCGGCTTTTCGTAGGGATGGTGTTGCTGCAGCCAGCGATTGGCATCGAGTTCAATGGCGGTAACTTGCCCCCGAGTGAGGCGCGATCGGACAAACGGTGAAAGCGTTTTGCTGGCTTCATCTCCGCCGGAGCGAGCGACGACCATCCAGAAGTATGCACGGTTGGCATCCTGAGGCACGCCGCGTCCACTGTAGTAAATCGAGCCTAGCTTCGACTGGGCGGGAATGTTGCCGAGCTCTGCCGCTTTAGTAAACCAGCGAACGGCTTCGCTTTCGCTGAGCTTCACGCCGTCACCCGTGGCGTAGCGAAGGCCCAGTGCATTTTCAGCGACGGGATCCCCGTTTTCCGCTAACTGGCGAAGCTGGTCGAGAGAAGCGCTTTCGATGGCTGGAGCGGCCGAAGCGCCCGGCGCTCCATCCGACTTAGGCGGCTGCGACGACGCAAGTACCGTGGGCAGCTGCGTGTGTTCCCGAGAGCGAAAGCGATTCATGATCCAGGGAGCTACGTCGCTCTGCAGAACGGGCGCGGAATAATAACCCAGCAGCGATGCAATGGTCACGGCCGCGCAGATGAGAATGATCAACTGCGAGCGAGGCAGACTGATACTAGGATCGGGCTTGTCGTCCGCCTCCGGCTTTTTTTCTTTCTCTTCTTCGTCATCCGCGGAAGCGAACAAGACGCTTCCCTGCGGCGAGGAAAAAGCAGGAGCAGATGCTGATCCGGCCGAAGGGGGTTCTTCCGCGCGAGCGGATCGATTCACAGCAGCCAAAACCGTGTCGGCCAGCCGCTGCAGCACGCGGCCATCGACTTCGGTAAAAGCGTCGGGCTGCGGGGAGAAGGCTTCGATCAGGCCGATGGACTTGTCATCCGCACGCACCGGAGCTGCGAGGATCGAACGGATGCCGAGGGCGCGACAGCTTTCGGGATCGACACGAGCATCGACCTGGGCGTCATCGCAGCGTAACAACATTCCAGTTTTCACGCATTCGCCGGAGAAACCCCAGCCAACCTGCAAGCGCGCCCCGATGGGCGGAGCGTCGTTGCCGGAACTGGCGCGGCAGACCATGAATTCGGGCTCTTTGTCGGCGAGCGCGACGGCTGCACCGGACGCCCGCACCAGAACTTGAGCACGTTCGGCGATCAGACGAAGCGCAGCAGTAAGGTCAGAGTCGAGCGCCTCCACTTGACGCTGAAGGACGGAGACGGCGGCGAGCGCGTCGGTATAGCTGGGACGCGGAGGGCCATCTTCGCGGGCATTGGAGCGGCCGACGATTTCGGCTTCGCCGTTCGCGACTCCGGCCATCACATTGACAAAAAGCCATTCTCGCAAACGCGACAAAGACTCTGCAGGGAGATCGGAAAATCGCAATCCCGCGCGGCCGCTGTCATTCGACCATATGACTTGCCCGGTGGTGTAGATGTGCTCCGCGCAATCCGCGAGGTCGAGGCAAAGATTCACATGGCTATCGGCATCGAGAGGCGAGTGGCACTGAATGGCCATTCCCTCTTCGCTGATGTCGACAATCTCGTGGAGATCGAGCTTGGTGCCATTGGGATCGGCGGTAAAACTCGCGTAAGCGGGCGTCTGAATTTTGTGTCGCACGCGGCGGCGACGGTTGGGAGTAGCAGGAGCCAACGTCGAGGTTATCGAAGACATGAGGAGCCCAAAAGCTGTTTCTCACATATTAACGCGGAATGTGAAAATGTCAGCAAGGAATCAACTCATTAGGGCACGGCCGATCACTTTCCGGGAAAATCCGTGTAAACGGAGACAGCCTGGTTAACTCGCCTGGCGCAGGACCTGCTCCCGGTGCAGGCTTGAAATCCGGGAGATGGCGGCGACCATCATTCCGGAGAGCAACTGCATGGTAGCGACATCGCGCTCGTCGAAGGCTCCAGGGGACGAGGACAGGACCTCGAAGACTCCCAGGGTTCGGCGGAAATGGCGTAAAGGTGACACGAGAATGGAACGGACGCCGAGGCGGCGGCAGCTGGCCAGATCGACGCGCGGATTGCGCTCTGCATCGTGGCACAACATGATCTCGCCGGAGCGGACGGCTTCGGCTGAGATGCCCGCGTCAGTTTGCAGGCGGACACCAAGGTCGGGAGCGGTGCGGCCGGCGCGGGCGCGGCACACAATCTCATCGCCGGCACGAAGCGCGATGGCGGCCCCTGTGGCTCCGGTAAGGTGCTGAGCACGCTCGGTAATGGCGCTGATGGCGGGCTCCAGATCAAGCTCCGCCGGATGAATCTCGAGTTCGTCCCCGGGAGAGACCGCGCGGAATCCGGAGATTGGATGGGCGGCATTGGCTACACGCAACTGGCTGCGTTGAGCGAGCGCGGGCATGCGAGTGTGGTCCGCCATGGCAAGAACTTGAGGCTCAGGAACGGTGCGAAGCAGGTCGCGCACCAGGCTGTCGAGCTCGGTGTCGGTGATCAAGTGGGCAGTCTGCTGGTTGCGCAGCGAACCGCCGAGCACGCGCGACAGGCTAACGAGGCTCTGGCTTCCGCAGGCCAGGCAGTATGGCTTGTTGCTGGTCGAGATCAGTTCACATTGAACGCAGAAGCTGGCGGACTGCAATGGGACAAAATTGACGTCCCTGAAAGTCGTGCCGTAAACACTCTTGCCAAACATGATTGCTGAATCCTCGTTTCCGTCCTGAGTGCTCTCGAAAGTAAACAGAGAGTCGAGCGCCTGAAAGTAACGGAAATGGTTCCCCATGTGGAAAACTGGCTTAAAACTCAAGTAGTTACAGGAATGAAAGGTCAAAAGCTTTCACCACAGGGGGCATGGAGGAACACAGGGGCACCGAGTGTGCAGGAATTTGCAGGGTTGAAGACTGCGCGATGCGAGAATCGACGTCAGGTTTGGCGGGTAAATTTTATCTTGGGGCATTGCCTACAGATAGGGCTTCGGCTATGCTGAAGGAGAAGTTTCGGTCCTACTGGGACCGCTGGGGGAATTATGGAATGGACCGCACCTGCTTTTGAAGAAGTTTGCTTGAACTGCGAAATCAACTCCTACGCAAGCGCGAAACTGTAGGCAGAAACTCTTCCTCGCAATTATTTCCCGGCTGAGCGTCGCACGATGATTTGTGCGATGCGCTCAGCTGCGTGTCCATCCCAAAAGGGTACGTTGGACTTCGTGGGGCTCTCCCCTCTTTTTCCTCTCGTTTCGAGAATTTCCTGAACGGCACTCCGCAATTGGCGCAGGTCACGGCCTACCAACCGATTCGTCCCCTTCTCTATGGTGACAGGGCGTTCCGTATTTTCACGAACAGTCAGACACGGGACGCCGAGAAATGTCGTTTCTTCCTGAATGCCGCCTGAGTCGGTAATCACGACTGCTGCGCGCTGTTGCAAAGCCAGGAACTCCAAATAAGGCAAGGGGTCGAGCAAACGGAGAGGTGTATTCATCGCTGACGATGACGTCAGTTCGTTGAGGCGCTGGCGGGTGCGCGGGTGAACCGGAAAAATGATGGTGAGCTGAGTGCTGAGATCGGCGAGGGAGGACAGTAGTTTCTGGAGCCAAGGAAGATCGTCAACGTTTGATGGACGGTGGAGCGTGACAAGAGCAAAGGGCAAACGTATATCGGCGGGAAAATGTTTTTCGGCTGTCGGTAGGAGGCGAACCAGAGTGTCGATCATCACGTTTCCCACGCAGTGAATTCGAGATGGGTCGATGCCTTCGTGGAGGAGATTCTCGTCTCCGTCGGCGGATGGAGTAAAAAGCAGGTCAGAAATTTGGTCGGTGAGGAGGCGGTTGATTTCCTCGGGCATGGTGCGGTCGCCGGAGCGCAAGCCGGCTTCGACGTGGCCTACTTTGATGCCGAGCTTCGAACAAACAAGGGCGGCGGCAACGGTTGAATTGACATCGCCGTAGACGAGAACGAGGTCCGGCTTGCGATCGAGCAGAACCGGTTCGATCGCCATCATGATGCGTGCGGTTTGTTGCGCGTGCGTGTCGGAACCGACTTCAAGGTTGACGTCCGGCTCTGGCATTTCGAGCTGCTTAAAGAAAACGTCGGACATGGCAGCGTCATAGTGTTGGCCGGTGTGGACCAGAGTTTGGCGCACATTAGCATGTGGAGACAGGGCACGCAGAACTGGAGCTGCCTTCATGAAATTCGGGCGGGCGCCAACGACGTGAAGAACGTGCATAAGAGCTGTTCGAGCACTGCGATTGTAACTGGTTCAAGAACGGAAACGGCGCGGCTATCCGGCCTGGGCGGTGATGAAGGAAGTGTCCTGCCGCAGTGCAATCAGATCGGCAGATTGGACAAGGGTGCGATCGAGAGCGTCGGCGAGTACCGTGGGAAGCTCCGCGGTGAGGAGGTTGACGTCGAGTTGCAGATTGCGGCGAGAGTAGAAGCGATGTATTTTCAGCGTGCCGCAATGCCGGTTCCCGGAACTAAGAAGATCCAAAGCGATCGTCCAGACAGCGGCGCCGTCGAGATTCTTAGGGATTCCCGGTTTGCTCCAACGGAATGAACTATCGTTACGGCGCGAGGCATCAACTATCTCGAATGGGATGAATTCCCCGGAGAGGATGTCGAGCTTAAGCTCGAAGCTGTCGAAGTCATTACTGCCAAACCCTGCGACGAGAATGCGGCGAATCTGCTCGAAATCGCGAGCGACCTTGAGTTCTTCGGTGGCACGGCGGATTGCCAGGTTATTGACGAATATCTGCGGTTGATCGAAGGTGCGGTGCGCAACACGAGCGAGCTCTCCGAATTCGAGGTAGCCGAGGTGCTGGACGCCGATCCAGATACCGATGCCGAGAACGGACAGCACCAGACCGAGGGAGCTACCGGTCGGCCAGAGTAAAAACAGACTCAGCATCGCAAAAACAGCAGAGACGCCGTAAAGCAGGATGACGACTTGGCGATGCGTCATGCCATGCTGCAAGAGCTTGTGATGGATGTGCTCGCGATCGGCAGTGAAGATCGGACGGCCGCTGATCAGCCGCCGAATCACCGATAGCACTGTCTCCAGGATCGGCAGGCCGAAGGAAACGATCGGAATGGCGACGGCGACGATCGTCGGAGCTTTCTGCGCTCCGGAGAGAGCGAGGGCGCTGAGCAAAAAGCCGATGAATAGGCTGCCGGAGTCGCCGAGGAAGATGGTCGCGGGATTGAAGTTAAAACGAAGGAAGCCGAGAATTGCGCCAGCCAAGACCAGCGTCATCAGTTCGACCAGGTTGGGTCCGTTGAGCAGCGCCACAACGAAGACCACCATCGTCGAAAACAGAGCAGAGCCGGCGGCTAAACCATCCAAGCCATCGATCAAGTTAAAGGCGTTGGTGATGGCCAGAACCCAAACGACCGTGAACAACAGGCCGACATACCATGGAAGAGCGCGGTCTCCGAAGAGAACCGGGATGTTCACGATACGCAGGCCGCCAGCGTAGAGCATGGTGGCGGCAATTCCCTGCACCGTGAATTTGACGTAAGGGCCGACACCGCGGAGATCGTCGTAGACGCCGAGCAGGAAGATCAGCGCGGCCGGTACCATGATCGTCGCCATGGTCCGCAGGAAGTGAGGCGAATGCAGTTGTGGATGGCGAAGATCCCAAATCGCCGCGAGTCCCATGCAACAGGAGAAGCTGAGGAAAATGGCGACGCCGCCCAAACGCGGCAGAGGGCTTGAATGGAGATGGCGCTCTTGGGTGGGAACGGCAACCCATCCGCGTGCATTCGCAAAATCGCGGACGTACCGTGTCAGTACGAACGACGAACACAGGGCCGAAAGAAACAGTCCCAAACAGATAACAGTCAAACTACGCCACCTCGACGCGCGATAGGGGATCGGGCACGCACTCTACGCAATCGTTCAACGCAAGTATCGCAGCGACGTCCTGCCGTTAGTAGTGAGTGAAAAGATTCCTGTTGGTTTTTAGGGTGCTCCGAATCTAGCAGCACGGCATGTTGAGTTTCAATCGGCGAGGAACAAAAAACCTGTGGAAAACTAACACGAGGGTTTGCGAATCCCTGAGGTGTAAACGGATGTGGCTGTGCTAAACTTCAGTGAAATTTCAAGCACAGGGTCAGGGGTCTTTCTGATGAAGTCGGGCAGCTCGGTTTTCCCTCGCCGCGGCCAGTGGATGTGCGGGTTCGCGGCCTTTCTGATCCTTACGGGCCTGGCTGCCGCCCAGCAACCTACAAATACAAATAACAATCAGGGACAAACGAATTCCCCGGCCAGTCTTCCTGCGGCGGAGCCAATCTCGCATGCGACGGTCAGCGCATCTACGGGACAGGCTTCGAAGACAGACGATGCTGCGAAGAGTATCTCCGAAGAGGCGACGGTGGCAAAGTTGGGGCCTGGAGACTTGATCGAAGTCAGCGTTTACAACGTTCCAGAGCTATCGAGCAAAGTGCGAGTCAGCAACACGGGGGATATCTATCTTCCGCTGATCGATTATGTGCACGTCGACGGGCTGACGCAGGAAGAAGCACAGACGATGATCCAGAAGAGGCTGGAGGACGGCGGATTTGTCCGCAGCCCGCACGTGACAATTTTCGTGGACGAAGCGGCATCCCAGGGAGTGACGATCCTCGGAGAAGTCGGCAAGCCCGGGATTTATCCGGACACGGCCAGTCATAAGCTGTACGAAGTTATCTCGCAAGCGGGGGGCTTTTCTCCATCCGCCTCCCGCAAGATTGCCGTGCTTCGTCGAAATCAAGCGGAGCCGATTCACATTGATCTGCCAAGAAATCTTGCGGACGATGTCAGCGGAAATATCGACATCCTGCCCGGTGACACGATTAACGTGCCGCGGGCACCGATTGTGTATGTCGTCGGGGACGTGGGGCGGCCGGCTGGATTGTTGGTAGACAACGGCACGCTTACGGTTTTGCAGGCACTCGCCCTCGCTGGCGGGACAAACCGAACGGCGAAACTTGGTGCGGCGCGAATCATCCGCAAAGGCCCGACGGGGATGACCGAGCAGAAACTTGAAGTCAAGAAAATGTTGGAAGCAAAGGTGCCGGATATGACGCTGCAGGCGGATGACATTTTGTTTATCCCGGTCAGTGGCGGAAAAGTACTCGCAAGCCGGACCTTTGAAGCTGCAATGAGCGCGGCGACGGCGGTGTCGATTTACGCGGTCCATCCGTAATAAATCCCAACATTTTGGTGAAACTCATCGCTACAACGAAGGGCGTTCGACGAGCCTCGCAAGAACGTCGATGTACGTTTCTGCCGTGCTGCGGCGAGAGAAATTCTGCAGGATATATTCCCTTCCCTTTTGGCCGAGCGCTGTCCCGAGTTGGCGATTCTCCGCTAGCTGATTGATCGCCTGAACCAGCGCTTCCGAGTTCTCGGGTTCGATCACAATGCCTGCATTCGCTTGGTCCACGATCTGCCGCGCCTGTCCATCCACGCCGAGAATGACCGGACGGGCACAGGCCATAAATTCCAGCATCTTGGTGGGGATAACGGTTTTGAAGACATCGGTCTTCTTCAGCAGAACGAGGCAGGCATCCGCGGCGAAAATGTAGGATGGAATTTTTTCGCGGGGCTGCTGGTCCAGGAAGCGAACGTTCGCGAGGCCGCGGGATTGGGACAGATCCTTGATGCGCTGCTTTTCCGCGCCTTCTCCGATCAGAAGAAAAACGACGGCCGGATTTTGCTGCTGAAGTCTTGCGGCTGCATCCAGTAAAGTCTCCAGGCCGTGCGCCATTCCCATGGTGCCGATGTAACAGACCAGGAAATTCGATTCGACGCCGAGCTCTTGCCGTAGCGCGCGAGTGGTTGAGGGTGGGGAGGGCGCGAATAGGTCTGTCTCGACTCCGTTCTCGACGACAGCAATTCTTTCTGCGGGCACGCGCCATTTTCTAATCAAGTGATCCTTGAAGGCTGGAGTGACAACCACAACTAGATTAGAGCGTTCGTAGAGAAATCCGGCAATCTTCGCCAGCGTCGCGTGGAGCAAGGAATTCTCGTGACCGGCGCCGACTGCCACCAGGGATTCAGGCCAGAGGTCGCGCACTTCAAATACGAGCGGTACTTGTCTCGCAACGGCGAGCCACCAACCGGAGAGTCCAACCAGCAATTGCGGCGACGACGCGATGACTACGTCAGGACGGGGAAGGGTCAGTCCACGGAGCGAGGCCGACACACAGAACGACGCATAGTTGCGCATGCGTTCGTGCGCTTTGCGATTGGGCAGAGGCCAGAGCCAGGTGCGGTAGACATTCACTCCGTCGACGGTCTCGCGATAGGTGAGGCGGCGAAGTTTGGCGCGCCATTCTGGGGGAACAACGCCGGTGGGATGATTTGGGAATCCTGTCAAGATCGAAACGTCGTGTCCGGCGCGTGCCCAGTGCCGCGCGAGTTCAGAGGCCCGCGCGGCCGGCGCGCCCATTTCCGGCGGGTAGTACTGCGAGACGTAGAGGATCTTCACGCGCTCTAGTAGTAACAGAGTTTGAAGGCGCTTTTGTAGCAGAGGGCGCGCGTGCGGTTACTGCGGCTGCGGCTGTAGCTTTCCCAGCGATCAGCAACTCGCGCGAATTGGTCTTCACCGGTCAGACGGTGCATGATCCGCAACTGCACGATATGTAGCTGGTGATAGAACGGACTGGCAACCATGGGCAGGCGCGTCCCGGATTGTTCGTAGAGCGACCAGAATCCGAGATCGTAGCGGTCGAGATTGTGGAGAAGCGTATGCACGCCGCGGGAGAAAAGCTCCTGCGCCGTTTCGACGCGTGTCGAGAGGAAGTAGTCGTAGATTCCCCACAGAGCCCAGATGAAGCCGTTCAAGATGTGGGTGGGCGGGGAGACGATGTATTCCTCGAACCAAAGATCTCCGGCAGCGTCGGTGAACGCCACACCGCCGTTTTCGATTGGATGCTGAAAGCTCGTGAAGGCACGTTGCGCAGCAACGAGATAGCGCGTGTCGCCCGATTCCCTGTGAGCGCGAACTAGAACTGAGATTCCCTGCCCTTGCGCCAACGCCGAGTACCACGGAGCTTTGAGCGTGTCGCGATACTCCCAGTCGAAGTTGTGGTTCCAGACCCAAAGTCCACGAGGATTCTGTTCCAGATTTGAGGCCAGCCAGTCGGCAATCAGGAGGAAGTTCGCGCGTCTGGCCGGATCTCCAGTGCGTCGCCAGAAGTTGTAGTTTCCGAGGCCGAATTGGGCGATGGCGATGGGGTTGTACTGCAAGCCGATGTGTCCGTGATAGTCGAGTTGGGGAATACCGGCGGAGTCGTAGGCGCCCTGGTAGTCGGCCTTCTCGGCAAAGAGCATGTAGTATTCGCCGAGTTCGTTGGCTGTGGCGTTCGGATTGTCCACAGGAGTCTCATGCCAAAAGGTGAGGTGGCTCTTGCCGCCCAAAAGATAGGCACTGAAGATGCGACGGTAGTAGGCGAGACGCGGCAATTGAAATTTTCAGGTTCAATCCATATTACGGCAGAGCATCTTAGGGATGCAGGGAGTAGAGCGACATCACCATGTCATCGGAATCAACCGCAATGGTGGTGATGGCGAGATATTGCGTAGCGTTGTTGCCATCGGGCAGCAAGGCGTTGCCATACTGAAAGAAGTTCATAGGCCAGCGATCTTTTTCCCACGAGAGCAGAGGCTGCCACTCGTCAGCGCGGGCCAGGCGTGCGCCATAGATTCGTACGGAACGATCGCGGTTCACTTCACTGGGCTCGACCATCGTAGAAAAGAACAGATGATTTCCTGCCCGGCAGCCGTAAATCGAAGAACTGCTGATAGCGGCGAGCTGCGATAGCTTCCCGTCGCGATCGAGGCGGTAAATAAAGTTGGACTCCAGCGGAGTGTCGGAGGAGAAATAGAGGCCATCCTCCGTTGGAAGGGCGGCAACCGCGCGTGCCTGCTGGCGACCCTGCAGCACAGGCTGGACATCTTTGAAATCGCATGTAGCGCGGAGGATGCGGCACTCGTCGGCATTGTCTCCGGTCAGCACCCAGTGGCAATTTGCGAACGGGTCGTGAACGATGTTGTGAACGTGGCGAATTGCGCCTTTGGGAAAAGTGTAGGCGACGTTCCAAGTTGCACCGAAGTCGGTCGATCCGTAGATGTGGACTTCGTCGCGTGAGGGATTGTCGAAATATTCTCCCCAGAAAATCGCACCACCAGGCACTGCGGTGATGTGTAGCGGGCGTGTGCCACGGATAATCGCGTGAGTGCGGCGAAATTCCGTGGCGTTGGCGCCGAGAGTGAGGATAGATCCGGGAATTGCAGCAACAAATCCGCCGCCGGGGAGCACGGTCAGAGCGTGAAATCCATCACGAAATAGGCGCGAGCTCAGCCTATTTGCGGAGGTAATCTGCCGTTTCCAACCTGGGCGGAATTTGGCGACTGACTGCCAATTGATATCCCGGATTGGATCTTGAATGCGCGCGCGGAAGAGTTCGTATCCCCTCGAAGCGTAGAGCGCGTCGCCGGACCACGCCAGCGCCCGGAAGGCCGGAAGGCGGATGACCCGTGAGAGCAGGTTCGTCAGTTCATGATTCGCCGGAATGGACTTGCTGACAGTCAAAGTCAAAAGAAAATCAAGGCCCGAACCGTGTAGCGAACTGGGCGACAAGGGTGGGCCACGCCTCGAGATTCCAGAAGTGATATTACGGCAAGAGCGGTGATCTCACATCTCGTTGCATGTCGCTGCAAAACGCTACGGAGATTTCGTAAGAATACTGCGTGCTCTTACCCGAACGCCGGGAAATCATTCCACATGTAGGTTTTTCTGATCGGCGACATCGAAATAATGTAGTGGACATAGTAGGGACTGAGGCGGTTGACTGGTGCTAGCGGGCGGGTATCGGGTGCGGACCACGGAACAGCGACGCACCTTCGGCAGCGTTGCCGAAGTATCGGCAAAAAACGTATGACTGTGCAATACGGACGCTTGAGCGATGTGAAAAATCCTGAGCGGCAACTCAGGAAAATCGGTGGCACGAGACGTGCTAACGTGGAGGAATCTACGACTGTTTGCCGACAGTCGCGAAGTGAGTGGTGGATTTATGTTGAGTCGATGCGCGAACGCACAATGCTGCAAGCCATTCCTGCGACTGCGCGATGGGAAACTATTCCTGGTGGAAACGGAACGCCTGGCCAAGCCAGGCGTATCCACTGCGCCTCCATTTGTTCGCGCCCGCCGGCAACAACGTTTGGTGGAGCACTACTGGCTATGTGACGATTGCGCCGGCCAGTGGACGCTGGTGTATGACCAGGAGTGCGGCGTTGCTCTTGCACCACTCCCGCGTCCGGTAGCCCCGATAGGGAGACCAACCGGTGCGCCGCGCAGCGGCGCCGCTTGAGCCTGATCTGAGTTCCAGCTAATCTGTGCCGGCTTTGCGCCAGACTTCCCAGTCGGCCCGAACCCTCTTCAACATTGTTTCGGTGGCGCGGTGTAACCACCTGCGTTT
>Ga0209624_10002093_pt1 | contig 14991 bp, 10 predicted proteins | sample JacPinW_OM2H0_O1_FD_188565 | JGI IMG/M metagenome (GOLD analysis project Ga0209624, IMG submission 188565) | Forest soil microbial communities from Algoma, Ontario, Canada - Jack Pine, Ontario site 1_JW_OM2H0_O1 (SPAdes) (version 2) | ecosystem: Environmental > Terrestrial > Soil > Boreal...
TGGCGGCAAGCCTACCGTTTACCGCCGATCTCGCCGTGGAACAATGGTATGAGCTGCCTGACGGGAGTGAGGGACACCATTTTAAAACGGTATATTCCATCGCTCGGGACAACGACGGCCGGGTTTCTGCGAAACACTCCGGCTACACGACTCAGAGCGGCGGTCGCATGGCGCTCATTATGGAGATTTGCGACCCGATTGCGGGCACCAGGACGTCCTTCGAGGCGTGCCTGCAGGATGCGAACGATCCTACATCTTCCAACGGCTGTGCCGTTGAGAAGGTGGCAAAGGTGTGGGCCGCTCCTCGTCGAAATCCTGATTCAGGTCCACCGGTGTTTCCTGATCCGTTCAAGCCGTCACCCCCGCATCACTCTAGTGATCTCGTGCCGCGGTCCGGTGAACTGGTGGACCTCGGCGAGAAGCGTATCGAAGAGGTAAAAGTGCATGGTTATCGCAATGTGGGGCCTTCTAATCTTCATCTTAGCTGTAATGGTGTGCCCCTCACCACTACGAAGGAATGGTGGCTTTCTGAAGAAACAGCTTTACAAGTTTCAGCTACCGCTCGCACATCTGGCCCGGCATCGCTTCACTTCGCGTGCTCGGGCACAATGACAATGGAATTGACGAATATACAGCAGATCGAGCCGGAGCCGGAACTCTTCCAGGTTCCATCGGATTACGAAATCGTACGGCAGCCGACGATCAAACCGCAGTATTTACCTCTTCGCCAAAAACCCGGTGACGCACAAACCCAGTGACGGTATAAACAGACGGAAGTGATTCTAAAGCTTAAGCCCCAATGTCAAAGCAACGCCGTGATTTCAACGGATTCGCAAACCGTCTCGAAACTTACCCTTTGCGAGACGTCCAGGAGAGCCTTTAGGAAAGCATCAAAGGTTGAGCCTCAGGAGTCTTGCATTCATCCTGTGCTCAGCCATACGGCGCGCGCGCGCCCTCTCCTGCGCTGCTCTCCCTCTCTCTCCTGGCAGAAATAGCGGGAGAAAACTTAGGAAAATGGCCAAGAACGTGCCTGCAAAAATGGCGATGGCGGTCCTGTGCATGTGCAGTCTCCTCCGAAGAATCTACTCTCGAATTGGACGTGACTCAGCCGGCAGTGAAGAGCCCGCGAGTTACCGAAAAAAGTCCCGTTTTCCTGGAACTCGGCGTCAGTGCCGAACCGCCGCCTGTCCGGATAGCCGATTCGGCAACTTGCCTTGATCTCATTTGTCGATGAGTGAGTTGGCGATTGGGCGATTGATGCACTCATCGATGACCGGATCCACGCTGCTCGGATTTTCTCCGCCGTTTACGACGTCGATCGGATGCCTGGGGGTTAAGCGAGCATTCATATCTAAGAAATGAGAGTTTGTGCAATCGCCCAGAGACGTGCAGCATTATCAGGATTCAAAGCATAAGGAGCGACGCCTCCGCTAAAGTCCGACGGGCGTTGGCTGACGGTACTTGCCTCGTTACAATCCTCGAAATAACGCCCGCCTATGCCGGCGAGGAGAGGAGATACCGCCACGAGCACCGATGTCGCCGCACCCTGTTGAATTGTCTTCCGGCGCTCAGGCGGAGTCTTCAATCCGCCTGTATGCTTCTGAAGGTTTGTTGCGATAGCGCCCGGATTGACGGCATTTACAAAAATTCCGTCATCCATCCAGCGGCGCGTAGCCTCCACCGCGAATAAAACGTTCGCTGTCTTCGATTGTCCATAGGCAACAAACCCTTCATAGCGAAGGAAGTTGAAGTGCAAGTCATCGAAGATGACCGGTGCAATCATATTTGCACTTGAACTCAGCGACACGACGCGCGCACCGTTTGCGGTTGCCAAGAAACGATGTAGTCCGACGGTCAAAGCGAAATGTCCCAGGAAGTTTGTGGCAAACTGCATCTCGTATCCCTCCCGCGTTCGCACCAGTTCCGGGAGTGCCATGATCCCTGCGTTGTTAATCAGAATGTGAAGGGGACCTCTCCATGAACCCACAAACTCTCTCACAGAAGCGAGATCAGCCAAATCAAGATGGGCAACAGCAACCTTCGGATTACTGGTTGTTTCTTTGATATTCGCTGCCACGATATTGCCGGCTTCGACGTTCCTGACGGCCAAAGTCACTTCTGCGCCAGTGAGAGCCAACGTCCTGGCGGTCTCGATTCCGATACCGGACGATCCTCCCGTTACGATGACACGGGTTTCAGAAAGATCGATACCATTCACCACCTCTTCAGCGGTAGAGTGAAAACCGAATGTCGTTTTAATTTGAGGCATGTGTTATCCAATTCTGTGGTTCGTGGTTGAAGTTCTATAGCCTGCAAAGCAATCTGGCCGAGAGTTTATGCGAGAAAGGAAATTAGTAAAACTCGAGCAGCTGAACGCGCCTTCATCGACGTCCTCTGGAACACCTTCGTGGTTGTTACGAATCGTGCTCACCTCCGACTCCTTGTTGTTTTGATCTGGCAACACGCGCGTATGCAGGTGTTTACCTTCTTCATAAAATCTGCCCGAGAGGGATTCCCCTCTTTCCATGTGAGCCCAAACAGGAAGAGTACTTCTGAGATTTCTTCGGGCGTGCAAACATTTAGGGCATTCTTGAACTCAGATGAACGCGCTATGGCCTCCGCAAGCTTTTCCTTGAAGGCAACCTTGAATTCCTCGATCTGACTTCCGGACAAGCGCTCTCCTGCTTCGATGACATCGAACGATCGCGGGGTGAACGTCACCAGATGACGTCCGAACCATGCGTCCATCGCGCCCATAAGCCGCTGAACGAGCGTAGTGTCAGGCTTGCCCAATTCCTGTTGAACCAGGTCCAGGCCGTCCTCCAGGTATTTTTGATTCGCAGCCTGGAATATCTCCTCTTTGCTTGAGAAATGGAGATAGAGTCCCTGCTTCGAAATATCCGCGGCGTCAGCGAGATCTTCGATTGAGGTCTTCTTAAATCCCGACTTGCCGAAAACCCGGATAGCCGCATTCAAGATCAATTCTTTTTTGTCCGGCGTGGCCAGCTGGGATTTAGCTTGATTCTTCATTTGACCATATTGACTAAAAGCGTAAAGTTAGTCAAGTGCCAAGGTCAGCATTTAGAAACGAAATATCAAGCGTGATGTTGAGCCGAAGGGGAGATTGCGGTTCCAGAAAGCGACGGCACCCCAGACCTCATTAGCATAAAATGCGAGGATGCTCTCGACTGTGTCAAATTCTGCCCGGGTGGAGCCGCAGCAAGAGCGTGCAACACGGCGGCTTGCGAATTTTCTGGATGTTGCAGCGGTGCTCTTCGCAGAGATCGGCTATGAGGCCACAACCATGACTGCTATCGCCGAGCGTAGCGGTTCAGGGATTGGCACGCTTTATCACTATTTCCCAGACAAGCAATCCATGGCCTTCGCTCTTTTGAACCAATACGCACAGAAACTCGAAGCTTATTGGAAGCCTTTGATGGAACAGGCGGAGACACTGTCCCACACCGCATTTGCGGAAACGTTCCTTGAACGCGTTATCGAATTCCTAAGGGAACGTCCCGCATATCTGCAGCTACTGGCCGCGCCGATCCAGTTTTCTCGTGATCCCGCTGCGCGCAGGGCTTTGCGCGTTGCCATCGCGAATGCCTTTAGAGCGAAGGACCCATCGCTCACCGGCGTAAAGGCTATGTTGGCCGCAAACATCACTCTCCAGATGGTCAAAGGCATGACAACGCTCTACGGAGAAGCAGGTCCGAGGGAGAAGCCTCTCATCATCGCAGAATATAAGAAGGCCCTTACTCTCTACCTGGGAAGCGTTTTGTCCGAGGACGAGCGGTCTTCAAAAGAGAGGTCACGGTAAGGCAGGCCGTTTCACGACCGCACTGTGAGCGTTGAGGTGCTCGCGGTAGGGGAAACTCGGAAAAGTTGGCACACGACTTAAAGTCAGCTTGCCGGACAAAGACTTGTTTTGCTGCGTGGCTCATACCGAATGGGGCAGACCAGAATAGCCTCTACGACAAAACATCATCAGTGAGGGAGTTTCATTTTGGCCGTTTCGATCGGGGCGATGCGCACGACAAGACTTTGAGGAAACACTTGGGCAACCAGAATGAGAGCCGAACGCTAGTCCGCCCTGGATCGGCGACGCTCTTTCTTCCGGCAGGCTCGGACGTACTTCATTACAAAGAGCCGTTGTCTTGAACCGCTCGTAGCCGCAAGTCTCCGCCATCAGCTCAACATAAACATGTAATAGATAAAGGGTGCTACCTGGCATATTGTCTTATTCGTAAAGCCGAGGGTGTCCTCGGGTTATGGAGCTACGTTGAACTCATGGCGCAGCGTCTCAGAAAACACGTGCACTCACAACATCCAGGAGTCTAGACATGCGATCTGTATCCGCGATTCAGGAAGAAACGCAAGCCTCATCTCATCTAACTGAGACTATCGTCGACAAACTAAACAATCCCTCCACCTCCTCAGATTTCGATTTGCATGAGGGAGTGAATCAAGTGCTTGCAGATGTCGGAATGTCAGCCGCGGACAGCGGTGGGCAACTAACTTTCTATGGCCAGGACCCGATCATTCCGAGCCGGATCCGGTTTGCAACGACGGCAGGTATAGGGCTTGCCGCCAAAACCATTGCGGCGGCGGCGGTGTGGAGAGACCGAACCGGACAGGGCCAGGACATTCATGTCGACATCCGCAAGGCATATCGACGCTTCAGTGGCTTCTTCGATGGGATCTGGGAGACCATAAACGGGCGCTCTCCCGCAATGGGAGTTTTTGAAAATAGTCCCTTCTTAAAGTTTCCCCTCTTCCGTGAGACACGTGATGGCCGGCATATCACGTGTCTGAGTTTCTATCCTAAAGCGCATCAACGCGCACTCAACTTCTTCCGTTGCAGCGACAGCCTCGAATCACTTCAGAATGCCGTTCTGCAGTGGCGCGCCGATGACCTTGAGGTCGCTGCAGCGGAAGAGGGTTTGATCCTTGGCAAAGTTCGTACATTTGAAGAGTTCAGCAAGGAGCTGCAGTACACCGAAGTGCTTGCGAAGATGCCCCTGATCTCCGTCGAAAAGATCGGTGAAAGCGAGTCTGTTCCATTCAAGCCAGACGCCAAAGCACCACTTGACGGCATTCGGGCTTTCGGAATGGGCCATGTGATTGCGGGCGCTGGAATGGGGCGAGATCTGGCCTTCTATGGCGCCGACGTCCTGAATATCTGGAGGCCTGACAACGCCGAAGTAGAGGCCTTCTTCTGGGACGTTCAGGTTGGCATGCGTTCTACCATTCTGGACTCCTCTAAGGAAGATCGCGCCAAATTCGATGCGCTACTTAAGGACGCTGACATCTTCTTCGCAAACAAACGCCCCGGCTATTCGAAGTCCAACGGGCTAGATGCGGAAGAATTATGTGCGAAGAAGCCAGGACTGATCCACGCCTCCATCGTTCTTCACGGAGAAACCGGGCCGTGGTCGAACCGGCCTGGCTTTGATGAGACTGGTGCAACAGTGGCGGGTATCTTTGCTGCCGAAGGGTCTCTCGCCAGTCCGAAGCAGCCGCCTATTAAGCCCATCTGCGACAACGTTGTGGGCTGGCTCGGCACTGTGGGCATTCTCGCAGCGCTGCGCAGGCGCGCCGTGGAGGGAGGAAGCTACAAGGTTGTAGTCTCTCTCACTCGCACTGTGCTCTGGCAGCTGTCGCTCGGCATCTTCGACAAGACCTACGCCCAAACGGCGGCCGGCTCCACTGAAGAGCGCACCAATGTCGCCCCGGATGTGTTCACCGCAGAGACTCCACTCGGCACATACCAGGGGCTCGACGAGCAGGTCTACCTGTCCAAGTCACCTGGATCGTTTCGGACCGTGCTCGTTCCGCGAGGAGCGAACAAACCTGAGTGGCGGAGCTGATTCGGATAGGTGTATCTGATCTCAAACTGCCATCAGTCGGATTTGACAAGAGTGCGTTTAGGCGATGGTAGGCGGTCAAGGGAACGCAATGTCGATTCTTGCGGCCTCGTGGAGAAATTCAAACAACAAGGAGAATTGTCATGGCAAAAAACGAAGAAATTCAGAATGTGGCTATAGTCGGCACAGGAGTCATCGGTGCAAGCTGGGCGGCTTATTACCTGTCCCGCGGATTCAGCGTAGTTGCAACCGACCCCGCGCCGAACGCGGAGGCTAGTCTGCGCAAGTATATTGACGAAGCCTGGAAGACGCTCAGCAAAAATGGCCTGTCTCCCAGCGCTTCGCGTGGCCGGTTGAGTTTCGCGCCAAGTATGGCTCAGGCGCTCGCCAAAGCGGACTTTGTTCAGGAAAACGGGCCCGAACGCCCTGATTTCAAGGCGAAGTTATTCGCAGAGATGGACGAAGCCACGCCTCCTAGCTCGATCATTGCCTCGAGTTCTTCGGGCATAACTATGGATGTTATCCAGTCCGCGTGCAAGCGTCCCGAGCGGTGTGTGATTGGACATCCTTTCAATCCGCCTCACGTTATTCCGTTGGTGGAAGTGGTGGGCGGAGCCAAAACTTCGCCCGAAACGATCGAGAGGGCCATGGCGTTTTATTCGTCAATTGGGAAAAAGCCAATTCGTCTGTTCAAGGCGCTTCCCGGTCATGTCGCCAACCGGCTGCAGGCAGCGCTCTATAAGGAGGTGCTCTACCTCATTCAGCAAGGCGTACTGAGCGTCGCCGACGCCGACGTGGCAGTGAGCTACGGGCCTGGGCCTCGATGGGGCGTGATGGGACCGAGCCTCCAGTGGCACCTCGGCGGAGGGCCCGGCGGGATTCACCATTTTATGGAACACATCATGGGTCCTATGGAGACCTGGATGAAGGCTCTCGGCACCCCTGACATTACGCCGGAGCTGAAGCAGACCGTCGCCGACGCCGTCCTGCAAATCGCGGGCAATCGCTCGGTCGAGCAGCTCGCTGCAGAGGAGAACGAGATTGTGACGGGGCTCCTCAGCAGTCGCGCGAAGACTGGTCTCTAACTTTTGCTTTGAACGACATTGAAAACACAACAAGGAGATTTGTACATGAATACGAAAACTTCAACACCGATCAACGCAGGAGCTGATAAGTCAACGCCGTCCGGGCGGCTCTTTTTCCTGGATAACGGAGCCGGCCGCGTGTTGTCCGCAAACCCTGACGGTTCTGATTTGAGGACCCTCATCAACGAAGGCCGAAAAGGGCCGGACGGACTGGTGGTCGACGCCGCCGCCGGACACATCTACTGGACCAATATGGGCAATTTCAAAGAGAATGATGGCGCCATCCTCCGTTCGGATCTCGATGGCAAAAACATAATCACCATCGTGCCTCCAGGTGGTACATTCACGCCCAAGCAGCTCAAACTTGAGAAGAAGAGTGGCAAGCTCTACTGGTCAGACCGCGAAGGCATGCGAGTGATGCGAGCAAATCTGGATGGGTCGAAGATCGAAACTCTCGTGGACACGAGCCACGGGGATCCACGCCCCGGACAGGACGTGAGGAAATGGTGTGTCGGCATCGCCGTGGACGCTGAAGGCGGCAAGTTTTATTGGACCCAGAAAGGGCCTGGCAACGCCGGTGATGGTCGAATCTTTCGAGCTAACATCGAGATCCCGCAAGGTCGGTCACCCGCGAATCGCACGGACATTGAACTTCTTTATGAAAACCTGCCGGAGCCAATCGACCTGGACTTCGACCTCGCCAATCGGACCCTTTATTGGACCGACCGCGGGGATCCGCCGCGTGGCAACACTGTGAATCGTGCGCCCATGGACCCGCTGTCAGGAAGTCGCAAGGAGCCTAAGATCCTTTTCACCCATTTAGAGGAAGGCATTGGGCTGGCTTTAGACCTGAAAGGCGGTCGCATGTTTATCACGGACTACGCCGGCTCGCTCTACAGCGCCAATCTCGACGGATCAAACCGGAAAACGTTGGCGTATGCGGAAGGAAACCTCACTGGCATCGCGTATGTAGAGCTGCCGGCTGGACATTAACCAAAAACCGCGGGTTCACTCTAATCGACATCACATGCTTACAGGCTCGTAATGCGGGACAAGCATTACGAGCCTGGAAACAATCTTCGACAGGATATTGAGGGCTGTCTCACTGGTGCTGGGCACCTTCATCCGCCATGAGACGAGCGTGACGGCTGTTGCCGTTCGCGAACGGATGAATCGAGATGAGGCGATGGTGGATTCGGACAGCGAGTGTCCTGGCACAAAGACAAGACAGGCCAGTCTTCACATGGGGAGGCGCGGACATCGTGACCGCGGGCGATTTCCGGCGCACCTACATCGATGCGCTTCGTACGGCCGACAGGAACGAGATCCAATCACTCTTGGCCTTCGCTCGCTCCTAAGAGGGTATTGAACTTCGCCGCGCCGGGGCCCTTTCTCGACCAGCCATCTGCGACTGAGGCTGATGGCATAGCCGGGCTGTCTTGTTGTCCTTCGGTTTAGGTTGCTGGGGCGCCCCTTGCCCTGATAGCAGGTAGGGTCGGTGCGTTATGTGGAACTTGGGTAAACCGCAAGTCTTTCTGCTGGCTCCTCGCCCACGCACAGCCAGAGTGGAAAATACCCGGTTCGGATCCAAGCCGCCTTTGAATGGGGAACCTGCGGCGGTCGACGAGTGACTCGGCCTGTTGTCAGCACCCGACCAACACGCCACCATTGCGTTCTTGACGAACAATCGGCTGCCGGAAGCGTCCTGATCTCCTGATCGGGAGGTTCAGCCCATTGTTGCGCACCGAATATTATTCGTATCGAAGCGCTTCCACCGGATTGATCGCTGTTGCACGGCGTGCCGGCAGCCAAGCGGAAAGCATGACTACGCTGCGGACCGCGATGAGAGCGCCCGGCGTAGGTCAACAGATCGTCCGCCTTCAATCCAAAAAGCTGCTGGCGTACAAACCTGGCGGCCACCAGACTGACCGGCACGCCAGCACCACCCCGGCCGACAATAGCAGCAACGCCTCGCGAAGAGTGATCCAAAGGACGTTCTGTCTTTGTGCGCCCAGAGCAAGCCGAACGCCAAAAGGTTCATTTCAAATTTGGTCGAGAGTCAAGCCAAGGAGCCCCCGGCTTTCTATGTCGTCCGGCATTTCGTAGAGGACTTGACGCTCGCAAATCACGATTGATGCGCAAGAATATCCGTTTCTAGCGACGTCAGCGTGGATGTTATTCGTGAAGAAAGAAGAAGAAAGCTGCGAGAGTGTGGAGTGAGACTTGTGTCAGATTTTGAATCGTACGTGATACTTGAGGCAAGAGGCAACGGTGTGTCGTAAGTTGCAAGTGAGGAAGGCACTTTATCGGAAATTCGATCGGCTAGTCTCTCGAGCCGTTCCGCAAGTTGGCCGTCCGCGATCTCCTGAGTTCGAAGGAGTGTTTCCGGAATCTCGAAGCCGCGCAAGCGAAGGAGATACCTCAGCAAGGCGATTCGTGTTACGAAGATAATCCTAAGCTGAAGTTGCCATCGGAGGAGATGGGATCGCGCCGCAAGATTACGCTCACGGCTGCCGCCGAATTCAAGCATCAGTCCGTCAGCTTGTTCCCGAAGTGCTTCGAAATTCGTACTGATCGTTTCGCGAAGCCGGTACGCCTCTTCGATTGTTGCGCCGGACGCCTTGGAGACAGGCGTCATTAGTTTCGCTAGTAAACGCAGCGTAGATATGAACGAGCGCTGCATCGCGACCAGGGCCGACGCTCCCCAGAGTTGATCGAAGATCACCCACATCGCAACGAGACCCAAAAGGATACCGGCTACGCGATCCCTCGCGACGGCAAGAGAGGTCTGGAATTTGTACTCCTGAAGATTAATCAAATAAAAGGCAACCGCAATCTGCATACCAAAGTAAGAGAGACGTGGTCCTGAGGTTATGATCCATGCTGACAAGGCGGACACCGCCACGAACAACATAAGAAATCCGGCGATGGAATCGAGGGCGGGCAACACAAGTACCTGTGCACCGAAGCCGATAAAAATCCCGCCTACGATCGCTCCGCCGAAGCGGAGTACCTGTTTCTGCCGTGATGCTCCGATCGTCGTCAAAGCAGTTAAAAGACACGTTGTGACTGCTGTGCTGATGCCTTGCCACGCAACCAGGTTGTAGATCAGATAACAAAAACCTGCGGCGAGACCGCCCCGAATGCCAAACCGCGCGTAAGAAGGGTTGGAGAATGCATCTGGAACAAAGAATAGGCTCGGCGTCTGCTCACGGGTCATTGGAGATTGGTTCTCCGGTAGAGAATCGGAACCGCTCGTCACCTCGGCGATGAGTGACACCGTCTCCTCCATATCCTGGAGCAGCGGAACTGTTGTAGCAGGGGATTCCTCCAGGGTCTCGAACCGGTGCGGAGTTCGCCGACTCAACAAGTCATGGGATAGCGCTTCGATTCGATCTGCAAGACGCCCAAGTCTGTGCAGATCTGTCTTCGAGAATTCTGTAGATAGGCCAGATAGATTCGCTCCAAGATCAACAAGCCTGCCCACGAATGCCACAACAGCCCCCATCTGCTGAGTTGATTCGGGGGAATAGCTGGAGGAGCGCAGGAGATCACGCCGCATTCGCGAGGTTCCGAGTATTGCGAGCCGAATCAACTGGTGTTCGGCTGAAGGGGCCGCAATTCCTCTTGACGGGGAGCGGAGCCAAGATGCGGTGCTTTGCAGACGTTCGACCATGGCGCTGGTGAGACTATCCACGGGCCGTGATCGGGCATAAACAAATTCCATCACTGTGGTGATGATGGTAGCGAAGGCAACTGCTCCAACCGCCCACAAGGTTTGAACGACCTTTTGTTCCGCGGAAATCCGACTATCCCAGAGGGGAATGGTGACGATAACCAAGTAGCCGAAATTAAACGCTGCCGTATAGTTCGATACCGCTTTGAGAGCGAAGAAGATCAGAAACAGGGTTGCCAGGACCCAAAGAAGACGAAGCATGGGTTCTCCGGAGAAGAACACTGCTCCTACGAGTGCATAAACAGCCGCAAATGAAAATGAGACAATCAAGTTCTTTGTGGCCTGGAGTGTCGCATTGGGGTGTTCACGCGAGAGAATCAGTGCGTAGACTGCGCCATACACTCCGTACGGAATCTGAAAGGTCATATTAATGACCATGACGATGCTCGCGGCACAAACCATACGAACAACTAACGCCCCTCGGCCTGGATAGGGGGACAACTCTTCGCGCAACAAATCGCGCAACCAGGCTAGTGAATTGGGAAGAGGCGATATCGTTGAGGCAGCGGCCATTTCAGCGTCCATCCAGCGTAACGACCGCAGTTTCACCCATGCGAAAGATGTCTACTGGTGGATTCTCCACACGCACCCGGACCGGATAACGGGCAGCGAGATGAACCCAATTGAGTGTCCGTTGCACATCCGGTAAGCCTTGACCGAAACGACCGACCACGTCAGGGTCTGGAGTTACGCCGTAGCCAATGCTATCGACGACGCCGTTGAACCTCTCATTCGGCCGCGACATCAGATATACGGACGCATGCATACCGGGCCGGATATGACGTAATTGTCCCTCGCGGAAGTTTGCAAGCGCCCACCAAGTACGTGCATCGATGAGTGTAAAAACCTGCGTGCCAACGTGTGCATATTGCCCTTCGGCAATCGTCAGATTGGTGACAATCGCATCGAATGGCGCGTAAATTCGGCAATTGGCAAGGTTGTAGCGTGCATCCTTCACTACTGCGGCCCGGTCGCCGCGTTGGTTCACAAAAGGATCGAGCGTGAGAACCGAGCGCTGCGTCTGTTGATGATGTGCGCGGCTTTCCTCAAGGGATGCCACGGAGCGCTGATACTGCGCATGGGCTGATTTCAAAGCAGCCTTTGCAACAAGTAACTGCGACTCTGCCTGTTTCAGCGATTGGGTCTCCGCCTCCTCTGAACTCCGCGCTCGGTCAACCTGGTCTACCGTTACAAATTGTTTTTCGAGCAAAGGCTCCAAACGGCGGAGATTGTTGCTCGCGTATTGCCACTCAGCCTTTGCTTTATCTACACCCCGATCGGCATTGGAGACATCGGCTTCTGCCTGGTCAATTCCCGCTGCCCAATGGTTTACATCCGCTTGAGCTGTGTCGATACCCGCGTTAGCGACAGAGACTTCGCTCACCTGGGCAGCAATTCTGCGCTGCTCATCCGAGATCTGACCTTCCAGTGACGATTGGGCGGATTCCGCCTTTTCCAGGGCATACTGGTATGGACGCGGATCGATAACGAACAGAAGCTCGCCTTTCCTGACAAGCTCGTTGTCGTGGACTTTGAGTTCGACGATAGGGCCCTCGACCTGAGGTGCAATGCCAATCAGGCTCGCGAAAACTTCTGCGTCGTCGGTACGCGGATGACGCTCTGCTCGCCAGAACACAACGGTGCCTAGGAATAGAGCGCCCAGAATGATCCCAACGCTAGCCCAACGTTCTGGCGAATGAGGCGTACGACCGGCATTATCGAATATCGTCATCCCAACTCCTTAGATCAGAAGAAAGCGAGCCATATAGTGAAGACATAGATGGCTCCAAGACAGGGATAAGCAACGAATGGAAAAGGCAGATTGATCACGCGCCGCGTCAGAATCCAGTGTGTAACAGTCGAGAAGACTGCCCCCAATGCGATACACAAAAGCCATGCTGGAAATAGCGATCCCATCACGTCGACGGCCGGCGCCTGTGAGCAGCCGATGATCGTCATCAGAATTAGGGATATCGCCGCAGAAGTTCCAATCTTGCGTATCATGGTTGGCGACTCCCACTGGCTGGCTGAATGGAGTCACCGGTTTGGAAGGAAAGGTCTGCGAGTGCGCCCAGAACCTGCGTGCGTGCAAGGACATCTGTCGATCTCGCCTGAGCCAAGGTTTTTTGTGCCTCGGTTACATCGAGCAGACTACGAACTCCATAGTGATAGGACTGGATCGCCGCATCGTATGACTGCGTAGCCGCGTCCAGCAGGGCCGCTGCAGCCTCCCGCTGGCGGAAGGCAGTTTTCAGATCGGAGTACGCGGTCCAGACGCCATTTTCGATCTGATCTCGCGTAGCCATCGCCTGTGCCCTCGCTGCTTGCACGTCGTGCTCGGCCTGCGCCAGGGTATGCTTTCGGGCACCTCCGTCGAAGACGGTCCAGCCCAAGCTGAAGTTGATTTGTCCATCCAGACTTGCGGTGTGGCCCCAGGGCAATGTCTGTTGCATTCCATAGAGCGATCGAAGGTCGGGATAAGCATGCACGCGGAGAGTAGGGAAGTATGCAGATTTTGCTTCTTTCACCCGTCCGTCCGCGGAGCGAATTTCAGCCACTTCTTTCAACAGGTCAGGACGCTGTTGTAACGCACGATCGATGGCCCGGTCGACAGACGACTCAATCCCTTCGGGAGTTGAGATTTGATCAATCAGCTGCACCGGTATCGGCTGCAACGGGGATGTCTCCAGCGCAGTTGCAAGATTTCCGCGAGCCACATCTTCGACACCGATGGCCGCCTGCACGTTGTAAGCTGCTTCTGCAACCGCACTCCTGGCCTCCAGGACATCGGGCAGCGTTGCGAGGCCATTCTTCAAGGAGGATTCGGCTGCTTGTTGGACTGCGTTCGCATTTGCCAGGTTTGCATGAGCTGCCTCCTCCTGTCCGACGGCATTGAGCAACAGGTAGTAGGCCGTTTCGATCTTATAAATCACTCTCCGATGTGTGTCGTTGAAGCTAAAATCAGACGCAAGTAGCCGCGCCTTGGCCTGATCGATGCGACCGGAGCGTCCCCCGAAGTCGAAGATCGTGTAATTCAAGTCGAACGCCAGATCGGAGGATTGCACGACCTGCCGGTAAAAACTCGAATTGAGGAATGCTTGCTGACGGCTTGTTTGTGAGAGCGCCACGGCGACCGGCGTTGGGTAGAGCTGACTCCGAGCGACTCCTAAGGCATCCGCCTGCGAACGGGCTCTTCCCATGCGACGCGTGTCTCCGGGATTGTGCGATTCTGCCAAATCGATCAACTCGGCAATTGAATAGGTGGACGCGGCATCTACTGTAAATTTCTCAGATACCACCTTTTTTGCTTCGTCGCGTATGGAGCTCTCCTGCGACGAGTGCCAGGGGAGGTTCGGTGACATCGGGGCTGTTTGCGACCACGTCAGACTGTGACAGGAGACGACCAGTGTCCCAATGACGACGCGCAATCGCCGACTGTTCGGCCTCCAGAAGCCCGACTGTGGCAGATAAGAGATAGTGTTCTCCTTATCTGATTCTCACGCCCGCGCCCCGAAGCAGGGATAGATTGCAGCGAATTCGTACCAGTCTGTACTCCATGTACAACCTTCTTTCCTTGGAAAGATCGTTGGGTATTTTCCATCAAAAGACCGGTGCCCACCATTACAGCTAGGGATGAGCTGCAATGGTGGACTCCGTTCAAGTTCTCACTGGCTCGTCCAATGAGATGTTTCTTAGTACGGCAGTCACGAACGGGGGAAATACAAAAACGATGACCTTCGCGGTTTACGCGACGTAGGCAATGCCTGTGAGCACACCTAATTTCGCGATCGTTGTGAACTGCGTGTCGGAACGCAAAGGAGCCACACGAACTACGCCGCCGAGTTCTGTTGTGAACGCACGCTGATGAGCATGATCGATCGCAAGTCCAATACCTTCCTGCAATCCAGTCGCGAGTACCTCGTGGTTTTCTAGTTGCTTGGTACCGATACGGGCACGGTTCAGCGAGTTGCCGCCATCGAGATTGCCTCGATCAGTCCAGTAGAGAAGGTTGTTTTTGGTGTCGAGTTCGAGATCGATCGGCTCAGGCAAGTGGTCGATCAGCAGTTCGATATCCGTGCGGTTCTCGGGCTGCTGACCGGCCGGAATTTCAAGCCCGGCTCGAAAGATGCGCCCTTTGCCACCGTCCGGTGGGCCTTTTTGTGTCCAGTAGAGAAAGCGGTTGATTGGATCGACAGCGATGCCCACGCAGTGGCGCATAACATCCCGTGAATCGGCAGGAAACACACCGTTGCGAACGAGAACAGTCACGTTCGAACCGTCGAGGTTTGAGCGCATCACACGC
>Ga0209624_10002094_pt1 | contig 14990 bp, 10 predicted proteins | sample JacPinW_OM2H0_O1_FD_188565 | JGI IMG/M metagenome (GOLD analysis project Ga0209624, IMG submission 188565) | Forest soil microbial communities from Algoma, Ontario, Canada - Jack Pine, Ontario site 1_JW_OM2H0_O1 (SPAdes) (version 2) | ecosystem: Environmental > Terrestrial > Soil > Boreal...
CGGGACTCCGAAGACTTGCGAGGCAGTTAGAGTATGAATGTCATCGCCGCGGCGGAAGGCTTCGACCAGGAGCGGGTCGCGGGAGAAGTGGGCCAGGAGACGGAGTTCGATCTGCGAATAGTCGGCGGTTAGGAGGACGTGGCCTGGTTCGGCGATGAAGGCGGCGCGGATGCCGCGGCCCAGTTCGGTGCGGATGGGAATGTTTTGCAGATTGGGATTGGCGGAGGAGAGGCGGCCGGTGGCCGTGCCAGCCTGATAGAAAGTGGTGTGCAGGCGTCCGGTGGCCGGGTTGATCAGGGCTGGCAGCGTGTCGACGTAGGTAGACTTCAGTTTGGTTAGCTGGCGGTAGTCGAGAACTTTTCTGGCGATGGGATGTTCTTCGGCCAGAGTTTCGAGGACGTCGACGGCAGTGGAGATGGTGCGTCCCTTGCCGTATTTCACGGGCTTGGGGAGATTCAGACGGTTGAAGAGGATGTCTCCGAGTTGTTTGGGAGAGCCGATGTTGAATTCAGTTCCGGCTAGCTCGTGAATTTCTTTCGCTTTGAGAGCGCTCTCGCGTTCGAGTTCGGTCGACATTTTGGCTAGCGCTGCGGTGTCGATTTTTACTCCGGCCTGCTCCATGCGGGCCAGGACTGGGACTAACGGGAGATCGATTTCTTCGTAGAGCTTGGTCAGGCCTGTCTGTTTTATGTCTTCTCGCAGCGCGGTTGTCAGCCTGCCGGTTACGTCGGCGGCTTCGGCCAGGTCGCCACTTAGTTTGAGATTGAAGCGGCGGAGGGCTACGTCCGCGAGGCGATGCGAGGAATAGGTGGGATCGAGCAGGTAGGAGTAGAGCATGGGATCGTGCTGCACGCCTTGCAGAGAGATGCCGAGGGAATCCAGGGCGTGGATTGCGGCTTTGTAGTCGTGGATCGCTTTCGGTGTGGCTGCTGTTGTGAGAGCGGCACGCAGTTTCGCCGCGGCGCTGGCGGAGTCTAGTTTCACGATGACGGCCGAACCTGCGGCTGCGGAGATGGCAATGCGGCGGGCGGCGGGTTCGGGTGCGGGAGCTGGGGACGACGCATCCGTGAGTGCGAGCATTCCCGACTGCGGGACTTCTTCGGTTACTTCCTCGTCGCTTTCTGGAGGCGATTCTGTCTCTTCTAATTCCACCGCGATGGCGAGAGCTGCCTCCGGCGCTACAGAGTTTAGGGCGCTCTCTACATCGGCGGCTGATTGGGCTTCGCTGTAATGAGCTTCGGTGACCTGGACTTCCGGTAATAACTCTTTGAGCAGTGAAGTGAATTCGAGTTCGGTGAAGAGCTGGCGGAGGAGATCGAGATCGGGCTGGCCGGCTCGCATGGCTTCGACGTCCAGATCGACGGGGACGTTGGTGTCGATGGTCGCCATGCTTTTGCTGAAGAGGATGGTGTCGCGATTGTTCTGGAGGGATTCGCGGTAGGTCTTCTTTTCTACTTCGTTGGCTCGGTCTAGCGCCTGCTCGACTGTGCCGAAGCGTTTGATGATTTCTACTGAACCTTTGTCGCCGATGCCGGGGGCTCCGGGGATGTTGTCGACCGAGTCGCCGCGGAGGGCCATGATGTCGATCACGCGCTCGGGAGGGACTCCTAGAATTTCTTCGACTTTGGCGGCGTCGCAGATGAGATTGTCCTTGGGAGGGTTGAGGATGTGAACGTCGTCGTTGACTAGTTGCATCATGTCTTTGTCGCTGGAGACTACGTAGACGGGATGCTTTGCAGCGGCGGCTTTGCGGGCCAGAGTGCCGATTACGTCGTCGGCTTCGAAGCCTGCCAGTTCGAGGATGGGGATGCGGTAGGCTTCGAGGGCGCGGCGGATGTAGGGAATTTGCTGGGCCAGGTCCTCGGGCATGGCGGCGCGGTTGGCTTTATAGCCTTTGTATTCGACCTCGGTGAAGGTTTGAGTTTTGATGTCGAACTTGCGGATGGTGGTGATGGCTTCGGCCTGAGTGGCGCGGTGAGTCTTGGCGGCTACGTCGAAGACTGCGGCCAGGTAGTTGGGGGAGAAATCGTCGCGCAGTTTGCGGAGCATGTTCACGAAGACGTAGATTGCGGCGGTGGGGAGTCCGGATTTGGTGGACATGGAGCGCTGGCGGGCCATGGCGTGGTAGGCGCGGAAGATGAACGACATGGTGTCGATGAGGAAGATGCGGTTCGGCGGGGAGGATGCCGGCGATGTGGCGGTGGACTCTGGCTGCGCTGATTTTGTTCGCGGGGGCAAGGTTGTAGTTTAGCAGCCGGGGCGCGCACGGAATCCCGTCACATGAGGTGCCGCACGCGGACGCCTCGCTGCGCTTGGCGGGACGGGCGAAGGCGCCCGTCCCCACATGAGCAGTGGGGCTAGAAATCGACTCGGAAATCTGCTTGTACTACCTTCTTGCCGGGATTGTTGGGATTAGTGCGGAAGACGAGGTAATAGCGCACGGGCTGGTCCTGCGTGGCGGGGAGGCCCAGGCTTACGTCTTGATCGTGGGAAGAATCGACCGAGTAGACGAGATCGGCGGGGCGGCCACTGAGGAAGTCCGTGTATTGCTGGTCATTCATCAGGAGAAGGTCGATGTCTCCGGTTTCGTCGGCGGATTGGACGTTGGATTGGACTACGGAGTTTTTCGGAAACGAGTGATAGGTGCCATGCAGTTGCGGGCTGGCAGCGTGGGGCGGAATCTCGAAGAGAAATTGTGCGGCGGAGGTGACGGTAAAAGTCTTGTGCACGATCGCGCCGCCAGTGCCGACGGGAGACGGAGAGATGTGGTCGTTGGGATGTGCCTTCCATGGCCGCGTCGGCTCATCGGATGTGGTCTGTGATCCGTCGGCCTTTGCCATCAAATCCGCGAGCGGACTCACGACCGGTCCTACGACTGTGTTGGTCGGGGCCTGGTCTTTATCTTTATCTTTGTCTTTGGCTTCGACCCTGGATGCGGCTTCCTGGAGGCGCGCGAGGGCCTGCGCCTTCAGTTGGGAAGAGTGATTTTGGTAATAGGTATATCCAACTACCATGGCAGCGCCGAGCAGGAGCCATGTCAACGCCCTATGCACGTGGTTCTCCTCCTGACGTCTTCTTAAAGCTAACCCCGTGGAGGGCTTGTGACCAATAGTCTTTGGCTGTGGAAGTTACCTTGGTTTGCCGTACTCGGTGGTGTAGTGGAGCTGGATTTCGCCGCAGGTGCCCTGCTCGGCGGAATAGACGACGCAAGTGTCGAAAGGACGGGAATAGACATGAAGGCTGACGGCGCGTTGATTGAATTCGCGGGGATTGAAGACGCGGTGAACGGGCGCTAACGGGTCAACGGCGCAGGGTTGGGACACATTCATCTCGACGGTTTCGGTGGGCTCGATGGTGGATTTGCCCTGGGCTAGATCCTGATGGACTACATGAAAATTCTCAACCAGCAAGCGGCCGATGGGGACGGCCATCCAGCAGTTTTGGTCGCGGTGGTTGTGGACGGAGCTAGCCTGGCCAATCTCCCAGCAGACGGCGATTAGTTCGTAGAGAGAATTTTTGTCGATCAGGTTGCGGGTATAGTGCTGGCGGTCCCAGGTTAGATAGGGGGTTAGCGAGTCGGGGTTTAGCGGATTCTCCTGCAGGAATTTGCGGAGTTGCTCGGTTTCGTCGAACGCGGCCTCGGGGAACTTGCGGAGTTGGGCTACGAAATCTTGAATCTGGACTTGGTTTACCGCGGTGGCCATGGAGTGCTCCCGAGAGAGTATAACGCAGGTGTGGTTGCGCGGTCGGCGGGGAAAACCTTTAACCACAGAGGACACAGAGGAAACACAGGGTAGGTCAAAATCATTCTAAGAACATGCAGTCGCCGTAGGAATAGAAGCGGTAGCGCTCGGCTACTGCGTGTTTGTAGGCTGCCAGGACATTCTCTCGTCCTCCGAACGCGCTTACCAGCATCAGCAATGTGGACTGCGGCAGGTGGAAATTGGTCAGCATCGCCTTGACTGCTTGGAATTCGAAACCTATTTCGGGATCTGGATAGATGAAGAGGTCGGCAGCGGCCGCGCCCGCGATGATTTCTCCTGCGCTGCGGCGGACGGCGTGTTCCAGCGTTCGAACCGTTGTGGTTCCTACCGCAATGATGCGACTTGAATTGCGGAGAGCCTGGTTGATGGAGGAAGCGGCACTGGCGGAGATGGAATAAGGTTCGGAGTGGAGTTTGTGATCTTCGACGCGGTCGACACGGACGGGCTGGAAGGTTCCGAGACCCACGTGGAGCGTGATTTCGGCGGTGGCGATGCCGCGCTGACGGAGGCGGTCGAGAATTTCCTGAGTGAAGTGGAGACCGGCGGTGGGAGCAGCAACTGAGCCACGCTGTTGGGCGTAGACAGTTTGATAACGCTCGCGATCGCGAGACGAATCTGCGCGGGCGATATAGGGCGGGAGCGGGACGTGGCCGATGCGATCGAGGGTGGCGAAGAAATCGTCGCCGCTGTGAAAGACCTGCTGGAAGCGGATGCGGCGTTCGCCGAAATCGGCGCGGGTCAGGACCTCGGCTTGCAGTTCGTCTTGCTCGCCGAAGAAGAGGCGTTCTCCTACGCCGATCTTGCGGCCGGGGCGAACCAGGCATTCCCAATCGTTGGGATCGGTGGAGAGTTGGCGAGTCAGCAAAACCTCGACGCCGCCGCGGAGAAAATCATGAGAGGCAGGATTGTGCGGGCTCAAGGCTTGAGCGTGGACGCCTTCGCGGCGGCCGTAGAGACGGGCGGGAAAAACGCGGGAGTTGTTGAAGACGACGAGATCGCCAGGACGTAGCAGGTCGGGGAAGTCGCGGAAGAGGCGATCGGAATAATGGCCGCTGGTTCGCTGCAGATGGAGCATGCGGGAACCGTCACGGGCGGCGAGGGGCTCCTGGGCGATGAGTTCGTCGGGAAGGTGGAAGTGAAAATCGGAAACCCGCACGGTGTCAGATTATAGGAACGTTGGAGAGGATCGGGTGGAAACCTGAGCGGGTTATCGTTTTTCCTGGGTAAATTTGTTTGTCTTTTTTGGTAAATTTATTTGTCTGTTCGCGCCAGGTGCGGTACTATGCGGGGGCTGAAGCTTTAGCCGCTTTTTCGTCGCTCCCCCGAGAGAGTATTCCATGTCCGCTGAACGGAAACACAGGGAAGAAATTGTCCGCTACGGGCGGATGCTGCACGAACGAGGGTTCGTGGCGGCGATGGACGGAAATCTGTCGGTGCGGCTGGACGACGAGCGGATTCTGGTGACGCCGACATGCGTGAGCAAGGGCGCGATGCGAACCGGGGACATGGTGATCGTGGACCTGGAGGGCAGGCGGGTAGCGGGACGGCGGAACGTGACCAGCGAGATTGGGATGCACCTGCTGGTGTACCGCACGCGGCCCGACATTCAGGCGATTGTGCATGCACATCCGCCAACCGCGACGGGATTCGCCGCGGCGGGAATGGCGCTGACTGAGCCGCTGGTTTGCGAAGTGGTGATGGGGCTGGGAGGCATTCCCCTGGCGCGCTATGGGACGCCGGGGACGTCGGAACTGGCGAAGACTTTGGAGCCGTATGTGCCGCATTATGATGCCATCCTGATGTCGAATCACGGAGTGGTGGCCTACGGGGATACCATCGAGCACGCTTACATGAAGATGGAAACCGTCGAACACTTTGCGCAGATTGCGCTGGTTACACACTTGCTGGGGCGACAGCAGCCACTGAGCGGGGTTGATATTGAGAAGCTTTTGCTGGCGCGGACGAAGTATTTTGGCGGGAAGATGGCGAAGGCGATGCCGATGGCGATCGTGAGGGAGCCGGAGAAGGTTAGTTAGCGCGGGGAGTAATTTCTGCAAAGAATCTGGGGCACGAGTTCAGGCTCGTGCCCTTTCCATTTTTGCCTACGTCCGGCGATCATTCGCCTCCAAAGCGGAAGCGCACTCCAGCGCGGAAGTTGGCCCGCAGGGCGGGATAACCTGTCACTTCCTCATAGAAACGATTGAGGACGTTTTCCCCATTCGCATAAAGGGTTACGTGCGAATTGACTTTGTACCAGCCTCCCATGTCCAGGAGAAAGTATCCCGGTGTGTGATTGATGTTAAAGCCGTCGAAATCGGAGTCTGGGCGCGGGCCAACAAAGCTGCCGCCGAGAGTTCCACCCCAGCGCGGGCCAAGGTAGGTGAGCAATGTGGTGGCGGAATGTCTGGGGCGGCGGAGAAGCGGGTCTCCCTGGGCGTCGGGCGCAAAACTCCCGGCGGGGGCCACGAGAATCTGCGTGGAAGTGTAAGTGTAAGACGTATTCCAGGAGAGACGCTGAGTCAACCGGCTTTGCAGTTCGACTTCAGCTCCGTGGGCGAGAGACTTTTCCAGGTTGGTGTATTCTCCCACGAAGGTGGTGGGGTCGACGGTGACAAACTCGATTTGATCGTGAAACAGATTGTTGAAATAGTTGGCGACGAAGACGAACCGGCTGAGAAGGTTCTGCTGAAAACCGGCTTCCAGAGCCCGGTTGCGCTCGGCCTTGAGGTTGAGATTGGGGAGTTGGAACTGGCTGCTTACGAAAGTCTCTTCAAAACGCGGCTCCTTGATGCCGGTGGCATACGAGAAATTCAGTCGAGTACCTGAAAATATGCGCCCGCCGCGCAAGGCTTGAAATCCCAGGGCCACGCGGGGAAGACCGATGTTGCCGAAGGTGGTGTTGTGGGCAAAGCGTCCTCCGGCGATCACATTCAGCCGGCGGAGGGTTAGCGCTTGTTGCACATAAGCAGCTTCGTTCAAACGCAGTCCGTGGCCACCGCTGACGAAGCCGTTCTCATCCTCGAACTCGTAACCGATCGTGGTGTGCGCCCAGCTACGCTCGACGTAGTCTCCCTGATAGTCGAAGCCGGCGCGGTTGAAGTCGACCAAAGCCTCAAAGGGTGTGTTGATGGTGCCAAAAGGTGTGTCCTCGGGGGAAATGCCGCTGTCGAGGTTGGTCGTCTTGAGGTTGTACTCGAAACCCGTCACGTGGTGCGTCCAGTTTGGTCCGGTTTTCGCTGCGAGGTCGAGACTCGCGAGTGTGTCGTTCTGATGAGCGCTGCCGCCGAGGTCGGGCGAGAGGAGGTAAGTCACGCCGCCAATATCGAACACGTTATTTCCGTTGAAATTCCAAGCCCCCGGCACTCCAGTCGCGCTGTTGTCGTGGCGAACACGCAGCCGGAGTGAGATCTGGTCACTTACAGAGAACCCTAAATTCGCTCCCTCCAGAGAGTTGGAATAATCGTCATTCGGGCCGGACCCACTGGTGTTGAACTGATTTCCGAAAACGTTGTAATCGAAGCGGCCGCGTGAGCCGGCTAGGGAAGCGTAGCCGTTTTCCGTGCCATAGTTGCCGGCATCGGCGCCGAAGCGAAGTTCGGGAACAGAGGTAGTTCCGGTGCGCGTCCAAATCTGGATCACGCTGCTCATTGCGTCGGAACCATAGAGCGTGCTTTGTGCGCCCCTCAGAAATTCCAGGCGGCCCGCTTCGGCGAGGGAGAGAGTACCTAGATCAATGGTTCCTCCCGCCTCGGTTACGCTGACGCCATCTACGATCACTTTGTTGTAGTTGGAGTTTCCGCCGCGCACAAAGAGCGACGACAGGCCTCCGCGCTGGCCCGCGGTATTCACTACGGCGCCTGGTAGAAAGCGCAGGGCATCGTCGGAGGCCACCGGATGCATGGCTTCAAGCTGGCCGTCTTCGAGGGTTGCAACGTCTGCTCCGGTTTCGCTGGCCTGCACGGGCGTTCTGGTGGCGGTGACGACTACGGTTTCTGATGCCGTGGCGAGGTGCAGCTGGATGGTAATGGCATCGGAATGTGCGGCGACATCCTCGGTCTGCGCTGCGAAACCCGGAGCCAGGACTTGGATCTGGTAGCTGCCGCTGGACAACTCGTTGAAGGTGGCGATTCCCTCGGCCGAAGACGTGGCAATCTTTAGAGGCGTGGCTGTGCCTTTTGCGAACAGCGAGACTTGTGCGCCCGGAACGGCGGCGGATTGGGGATCGACTACTTTGACTTTGAGGTCGGCAGCGGAGGCTGCCGCGAGAAGTACGAAGAGCAAAAACGAGGCGCATAGTGCGCGCATAACCATCCTCCTTTTCACGCGAAAGGGGTTAAGGTGGACGGTTTACGCCGGTCTCCTGGCTTTGCGAGTGAGGAGGCTTCGACTAGCAATTAGCAGTTACCTGAAGCTTCCGGATTCTGCAGACGGCCTTCCCGGGAATGCTCCCAGTGGCCGGCTGCGGTTTTCTCGCTTACAGTTGCGCGGCAGCGCGGGAATTGCACCCGCTTCCCTGTCTTTGCCACGGGGCAAAGACGCGCAAACCGAAGGACATTTCAAAGAACGGGAAATCGTGGTGTGAGGAAATTTAGCGTGTGGGAGTGGTGGAAGTCAAATCGGAAAGAATAAACTCGGTCTCTGAAGCTTATTTTCGTTCGTGTGTTGGCTGCCCTACGAAGACGAGGCAGCCGTTTGGATCGCCGATGTGAAACTCGGTCATGCCGTAGTCTCGGTCGAATAGATCGCGGATTTTGTAGCGGTCTTTGAACGTCTTCACGTGCTCCCACAGAGCGGCGACGTTGGAAACTTCTATGTAGATTTCGGTGTGGCCGCGGACACAGCGCATGACCTCTTCGGATGCGGCCTTCATGAAGTGGATGGTCTGGCCGTCGCGCTCGACGATGGCGTACTCCGCAGACTTCATCCTCGGGGTGAATCCTAGAATGTCGTGATAGAAAGCGAGTGTTTCTTCCATGTCGGCGGCTGCCAGCATTGGACTTATTTTTTTGGCGGTATAGGTTGCGGTTACAGCGGACTCCATCTCTGATCTCCCAATCTCACGAGAACCGTCAAGCATTATAAAGAAATTCCGGGGCGCCGACTTTCTTCATGTTGGTCTCGGAGAATTCGCGGACGCGGTCGAGCGAAGCCTGCAGTTCCTGTTGATAGCGTTCTATGTCTTCATCAGTAGCGTTGGCCGGAACGGGGATTAGCTTGCCGAAGCGCATCAGAACGCGGGAAAACGGCTTCGGGATGATGAGGCGGTCCCAGGTGTTTAGGACCCAGGCGTTTTCGACTGCGATGTGAAATGTACTTAAGGGAACGGCTGAGGAGCGCGCCAGGGCGACCGGGCCGGGTTTTACTTTGTGGCGCGGGCCGCGGGGACCGTCGATGCTGAAGGCCACGGCGCAGCCTTCCTGCAGGGCTCGGCGCAGGCCTAGGAGGGCACGGACGGCGTTGCGGCTGCTGGAGCCTTTGACGGCTACGAATCCGAATTTGTGGATGATGCGTCCCATGTATTCGCCGTCGTAGCTGTTGCTGCTCATCACGCGGATTCCGACGTTGCGGAAGAGATACGTCGCGGGGATTATGCAGGCGTGCCAGAAGGAAAGTATCAGCGGACGCTGGCCGACGGTTGGCTGCGCGCCTTCTTCGTGGGAGATGCTTACTCGCAGAGTGGGGCCGATTAGGCGGATGAAGGAGTATCCGGCGGCGATGATGATGGGCAGGGCGATTCTTTGGAGGAGGGTGAAGCGGCGGGGAGTGAGGGCGGCTTCCGTAGCGGCTGGGGCTTCGCCGGTGCTGGCTTGGGTCACAGAGATCATTGTAATGGGAAGGTTGTGGGGGAGGGCCTCGCTTTGCTTGGGTACCTCGCGGGCTGAAGCCCGCAGTCAGAACCGCTGCCTATCGCGGCGCTGAAGCGCTGCGCCAACCGAAGTCAAAAGCGCGCCTCGCTGCGCTCGGCTGAACGGGCGAAGGCGCCCGTTCCCACATGAACCACATGACCCTTCCGACCTTGGGCGGCTTAGCTTTCCAGGTAGGCTTCGATCCACTTCTTTACTTTTTGGCGGCGGTCGTCGGCGGAGTCGAAGCGGACTCCGAAAGACTTGGGCTTGCGCCAGGTCACGACACCGCGGAGGGTGACGCGGGGCAGAGTCAGCAAAGAAAACGAGATCTCTACATTGGCTCCAGAAGGCATATCTTCGGCGCTCTTCAGGGACATGCCGCCGGAGCTGATTTCGAGGCTGGAAGCGGTGATGCGCTGGTTATCAGGGCTGACTATGGTGACCTCTGTCATGATCGGGACGCGGGCGTAGCGCCGGAATTCGTGGAGCACGAGCATGTGGGTGGCGCGAACCAGTTTGAGGGTCGCGGGCCGCTCCAGCGGTTCCTGGAACATGGCGTTGATACCGAACTTGGAGTAGCGCATGGCCTCCTGCGCGTTGCCGCCGAGACCGTAGAGCACGATGCGGCTGTTGGAGGGGGAAGTGCGTGCGGCGTCCATGACCGCCTCGGCGCCTGTGCCCAGACTGATGACGCAGGCTTCGAATTTCTCCTGGCGCAGACGCTCGGCCGCGCTGGACGCCACGAGTACAGTCTCAATGCCGAACTGCCGGAAACACTCGGTCAGCAGGGCTCGGGAAGATTCTTTCAGGTCGACCAGGGCGGCGCGGGCCGAGGCCTTCTTGGTAGAGAAAGTGAACGCTGGGGCAGTGCCAAAGGTTTGCATGTCGGGGGCCGGTTTTCCAGTACGAAAGTTTATTGTGGCGCGCCGTGAAGAAGATGGAAAGACCCTAAGGGGCAGGGCGGGAGTACAAAAGTCTCATTACCTCGGTTGGACTGGTGGGTTCTAAAGCCGGAGGGCGAGAGCTGGCTTCAGGCGTTGGCCACGGCGGCCAGGAGCGCATGAGCGGGCACGTCCGCAACCGGTAACTCGATGGTTACGAGTGCGCCGTGGGGCTTTACGTTCTCGATTCGAAGATCTCCGCCACGTTCTTTTACGATGCCGTAGCAGACGCTCAATCCCAGGCCAGTTCCTTTTCCTACCGGTTTGGTGGTGTAGAACGGATCGAGGGCGCGGTTCAGATTGTCGAAGCCCGGACCGGAGTCCTCTATTTCAATCACCGCGTGGGGACCGCGCGGGTAGGCGCGAATGCTGATCTGTTTGCTGCCGGCCATGCCTTCCAGAGCGTCGCTGGAATTGTTGAAGAGGTTCAGCAGGATCTGCTTGATTTCGTCCTCATTGACGGCCAGAAGCGGAAAATCCGGAGCGATGTCGAGTTCAACGCGCACGTTGCGGGTGCGAGTGTAGTACTCGCGAAGAGCCAAGACCTCCTGCAACACGGGTGAGAGCTGGACCGCGTGCTTGTCGCGCGTGCTTTGGCGCGAAAAGCGAAGCAGGTTGTCGGTAATCCGCTTCATGCGGCGGGCTTCACTCACCAGCTTGGCGAGCTGATCCCGGGCATGTGGGGCGGCGACCGCATCGTTCAGCAGTTCGCTGTATCCCATGATTACGGTGAGAGGATTGTTGAGTTCGTGCGCGACTCCGGCGAGCAGTTGCCCCAGGGCAGCCAGCTTTTCGGACCAGACCAGCTGGGAGTGCAAGGCTTTCAGCTCGATGGCGACGGCAAGATCGGCGGCGAGCATTTCGATGCGGGACAATTCGAGCGCGTCGAGCGCGTCCGCGCTTCGGGGCGTGGCTAATCGAATGCAGCCCAGGTATGCGCCTCCGGCTGAGCAGAGGGGAATCAGGAGTTCCTGGTTAGTCTTTTTTTCGTGGATTCCACCATGCGCATCTGAGTTCCGGCGCTGGTGAAGCGGGATGGCTTCACTCGCAGGCAGCAGATACGAGTTCTTTCCCACGAGCTGCGCCTGGGAACATAGAGTCTTGATGTGGTCGAGCGTCCAGTCCTGGCTTTGAGTCTGCAATCTTTGCAATGACGCCGGGAAAAGTCCGCTGGAGCCAGCCACGCGTAACTTGCGCTCCGCGTCTTCGAGTTGAACGACGGCCACACTGAAGTTGCTGACTTCGGTAATCGCGGAAGCGATGGCGGGGCAAACAGCATCCGGCCGGCCGCGACCGAGTAACTGGGACGTGATGGCCGAGAAGCGCTCCAACTGGCGGTTCAGGACAGCTGCTTTGTATTGCATGCCGGCGATCGATTCCGACTTGTCTTCGACCACGGCGAGAATCATTCCAAAAGCAACAAAAAACTTGGGAGTGTTCCAGAGTTCGCCGGGGATTATCAGGTTGGGAGCGAGACGATCGACCAGCAGGCCGAGGGGAAAGACCGCTCCCCAGCAGAAGAATCCGCCGGCGATGGTCAGCATGGCAGGCGACGAACGCCAGTGGTTCCGGCAAATGAACACACCCGACAAAGCAAAGCCGATTCCCAGCAGTGCGATGGTTCCTTCGTCAAAGGAACCGCGAAGAGCAGCGCGGATCGCCCACGACCCGACGAGCGAACATAAAAACGTGGTGGTGGCCAGGAACAGCGTCACGTTGCGGCTTATGCGGAAGAAGAAGCACGCGGCTCCGCCGAAGCAGGCCAGCAGACAGAGAACATAAGGCCAGCGAGCGTGCACGTCGTAGCAGGCGCAAGCCACGTACGCCACCGAAGGCACACCCAACACCAGTAACAGTAGTGTGCGCCTGGCGTGGTCTTCGACCACGATCGAGACGGAGACCAGAAAAGTGACAGCAGCCGCTTGCAGCGATCCGGAATCGACGGCTAACAGAAGGGGGCTGACTGAGCCGTGATCGGGCTCCAGTAATTGCGCGATGAAATGGGTAAATACCAGCGCCCAGCCTATGGTCCAAAGTGTGAGGCGAGTGCTGCGCGCCTGGCGTTTGAGGCAGACAAAGATAATGACCAGGACACCTACGGTCAAGAAAGTCGGGATTTTTTCGACGACACCCATTCAAGATTACTTTTGGGGGGAGTAATTCGATTTTATTGGTAACTAAGAGTAACCATGCATATGCCTTGGTACAACGCCAGAACGTGCCATCAGAGTGGCACCAAAGTTGGGCACGATTTAGGAGGGGAGAACGGCCTGAGGAGGTTCGGCGGTTAGTCGGGAATGGCCAATCGGCCGCCCACGCTGGTCAGAAGTTTCTCGGCGGCTTCTCCGGGATCCTGGGTGGCAAAGTTTTCGTCCAAGACTAGGACTGAGACGGTGGGATCGATTTCTTCCAGCACCTTGCTGGTGGGTTTGCCATGCATGGTTTGCATGCGCGAAGAAATTACAACCAGCTTTGCCTTGGTTGCCTTGAGCAGGATGCGGGCATCGTTGATGCTGAGAGTGGTCAAGGCATTGTAGCCGGCGCTGCACAGCACTTCCCGGAGGAATGTGCACACATCGGTAGACTCGAAGACGCAGAGCAGACGCGGCCTAGCGTCGCCAGCTTTTCCTCGTGAATAACGCGAACCCAGGTAGGCGGCGGTGATGGCCTCTTCGACCGAATCGTAGGTTTCGAATTGCGCGAGCAGATTGGTGAGCTGCAGCATCTTGCGGATATTGGGCGGCACGCCGCTGAGTTTGACGTCCCCTCCTTTGGATCGGGCGGCTTGCATCAGGCGGACCAGCGCGCCCAGCCCGCTGCTGTCGACGAACTCTACCTTGTCGAGCTGCAGCACGACGTCGCCGTGCTTCTCGATGGAGTCTCCCACGTGAGAGTGCAACGTGAATACTTCATTGCCGGCCACGATCCGTCCGTGGCACTGAACGATCAGGACATCGCCGACTGGGCGGCTCTCCATGCGCAGCTGCATCTCCGCCTCCTCGTATTTCGTCGCGAATCTTACGTGGAGGAAAGGGGCAAGTCAATCGCACGTGAGGGGCCTCCGGGGGCTAAAGCCCGCGCCTTTGCTCGGCACCACTGCGGCACGGCTGAAGCCGTGCCCTTCCCGAACCATTCTTGACTTGGATCCTTCTACTCTGACCAGCGGCGGAACAGCAGGGCGCCGTTGGTGCCGCCGAAGCCGAACGAGTTCGACATGGCGTATTCGAGCTTGGCTTTGCGGGCATGGTTGGGGACGAAATCCATGCCGACCGTTTCGGGGTCCTGGCTGACGAGGTTGATGGTGGGAGGCAGGATCTGATCGCGCAAGGCGAGGACGGTGATGCCGGCTTCGAGGCCGCCGGCGCCGCCGAGCAGATGGCCGGTCATGGACTTGGTGGAGCTGACGGGGAGCTTGTGCTCACCAAAGAAGTTGCGAATGGCGTGGGCCTCGAGCGTATCTCCGATGGGCGTTGAAGTTCCGTGAGCGTTGACGTAATCGACTTTGTCCGGAGGAATACCAGCATCGCGGGTGGCGTTGCGCATGACGCGGAATCCGCCTTCGTGCTCGGGAGCAGGCTGCGTCATGTGGTAGGCGTCGCCGGACATTCCATAGCCGGCGATTTCGGCGAGGATGGGCGCGCCACGTTTTTTGGCGTGTTCGAGTTCTTCGAGGACCAGAATGCCTGCGCCTTCGCCCATGACAAAGCCGTCGCGATCTTTGTCCCAGGGACGGCTGGCTTTTTCGGGATCGTCGTTGCGGGTGGAAAGAGCGCGCATGGCGGCGAATCCGCCGACGCCCATCGGGGTGATTGCAGCCTCTGAACCGCCGGCGATCATCACATCCGCATCGTTGTGCTGAATGATGCGGAAAGAATCTCCTACCGAGTGAGCGCTGGTGGTGCAGGCCGTGGCCGTGGCCTCATTGGGTCCCTTGGCTCCGAGCCGCATGGAAACATGGCCGGCGGCGAGATTGATGATGGCCGCCGGAATAAAGAAAGGAGAAATCTTGCGCGGGCCGCCTTCGAACAGAGCGGTGTGTTCGCGTTCGATGATGTCGAACCCGCCGATGCCGGAGCCGATGTGCACGCCGACTCGTTCGTCGTTCTCGGGAGTGATTTTGAGGCCCGACATTTTGAACGCTTCGTCCGCGGCGGCGATGGCCAGATGGATGAAGCGTCCCATCTTCTTTACTTCTTTTTTCTCAATGAAGTTCAGGGGGTCGAAGTTCTTGACCTCAGCGGCGATCTGGCAGGCGAAATTGGTGGAGTCGAACTGGGTGATGCGGGCCACGCCGCTTTTGCCGGCGAGCACGGCCTGCCACACTTCTCCGGTGGTATTTCCCACGCCGCAGATCAGGCCGATGCCGGTAACTACGACCCTGCGTCCCAAACTACTTGCCGCCTTTCGAATGCTTCCCGATGTAATCGATGGCGTCCTGC
>Ga0209624_10002095_pt1 | contig 14985 bp, 15 predicted proteins | sample JacPinW_OM2H0_O1_FD_188565 | JGI IMG/M metagenome (GOLD analysis project Ga0209624, IMG submission 188565) | Forest soil microbial communities from Algoma, Ontario, Canada - Jack Pine, Ontario site 1_JW_OM2H0_O1 (SPAdes) (version 2) | ecosystem: Environmental > Terrestrial > Soil > Boreal...
GCTGTTGCAACGCGAGGGCGCGGGGTCCCGGCTCATAGGAGGCCGGATTATGGTCGAAACCCTCGAGACCGGGAACAACCATGCGCATGACCGGAATCCCGAATTCCGGCCTTGTCAGATCGACCGCGATCGCTTGAGCTATTCCCGCCGAACGCAAACGCTCGAGAAGCCACGCAACCTCGGCCTCGAAGGTCTCGATTTCGAAATTTCCGATCGACGCGAAATCGCGAGGCCGGTCGGCCGGTCGCATCAGCGCGCGCACGCGCGCGTTCTGCGCGGAAAGTGTCGCCGCACTATAGTCGGCATACCGAATGTCCTCGCGCGAACCGACGATGTAGGTGGTGCGGACTTGCGCCGCCTCGGTCATCGCACGGAGCAACGCGATTTTGCGAGTTGGATGGGAGCCTGCGCCAACCCCGACGTGGCCGATTTCGCCGGTGCGATCCGCAGCGAAGCACTGGAACGTCGGCACGCCGACATCGGTGGTCACATCCCACGCCGCGAGGTTGATACCCGCCCGCGCGAAAAGTTCGTGCACGCCAAGGCATGCGGGGTCGTCGACGGTCGCGAGATCGAGGCGCCTCCGGTCTTGCTCGGCCACGGGACTTTGTCGCCAAAGGGCTGTCGCATCGCGCTCGATCAGTTCACAAAGCGCGTGGCTCGTTGCCTCGAGTATGTGGTTGCCCGAGGCTAGACCGTTCGTGCTCCCGTTGAAACAGCCGCTAGTCGGAGGTCCATTAATCGTCGAATGGGCGTTGACCAGCTCGTATGGCGTCCAGGCGGGCTCGCCGTCCATCAAGTTTCGACCTTCCACCCAAAGCAAGGGCGCATCGACATCGAACCAGCTAGCCCGGATGCGCGGCAATCGATCAATGTCGGCAGTCTTCCATTGCTTGACCAGATCGGTGAAGCTCGCGAAGCGTAGCGGCAATTGAACGTATTCGGCGTGCCATGTCTCGATCGCTTCCATGATGCCTGACGCCTTGGCCGCCGCCAGATCGATCCCCTTGCCATGGAATACGGCGCTCGACCGAGCATTGGGGCGGCAAACCATGATGACGGGGATGCCGGTCCGATCGAGACCGGTGAGATTGGCGACGCGAGTGATGCCGAATTCGGCCGCGAGCGGCATGGCCTTGGCAAGCGTATCCTCAGGGGATCGACCCCGGTGAGTGCCGACCCGATACGCCTTCAAACCCGCTCCGACGTCGCCAAATCCGTGCATCTGCACCCTGCAATCGAACTGCCGAACTCCTTATTCCTCGGGCTGTCTGAGCGGGGCGTCGACCGTCAGCAACCAACGGAACGTTACATCAGCTAGGCTTGATTCGGACTAAACTTAAGTCTCGCACTGATAGCAATGTGAGTGTATGGGCGCCTTGGGTAAGCTTGTGGGCCCCTCCCCCTCCACCCGAGTGAGACATCTCAGATGGCTCTGTTGCATTAAGCTACGCGTCAGAGCGATGTTGTGTCCCGTACGCCCCCTTTTCCCCCCGAAATCCAGACTTTTCCAATCGCGCCTAAAGGAGGCCGAGGCCATGCCCACGACATCTCTCGGTTTCGCTCTCGCCTTCTTCCTCGCAGCCTTTGTCTCGACCCTCGTCGGTCTGGCGTTGCGTGCGTATCTGGCGGATCGTCTTGATCATGCACGCGACATGGTCGGGGGCGTGACGGGCCTCGTCGTCACGCTGGTGGCGCTCGTCTTCGGCCTCTTGATCTGGACGGCGTTCGGGGTCTTTTCCACCCAGAAGACCGAGCTGCAGGTCATGGCCGCCAATGCGCTCGAGTTCAACCAGGAGACCCGGGAATATGGGCCCGAAGCGGCCCACGCCCGGGCCTTGATGCGGGTGGACCTGGATTGGGCGCACAAACAACTCTGGGGCGACGATCAGGCGAAATCGGCGGCTATGGCGGCTTCCATTCACAACATGGACAGTTTGAGCGTCGCCCTCGACCATCTGGAACCGGCGACCGAAGCGCAGAAATCGTTGCTCGCGGACGCCAAGCGCAATTATACCGCCATCTGGCAAAATCGCATTTTGATGTCGCTGCAAACCGTAGACGCGGTCTCTTGGCCGACCCTCTACTTCGTTTCCATATGGACTTGCATTGCGTTCTTTCTGACCGGGCTGAACTCGAAATCCGGCGCCGCGACCATCGCCGTGGCGGCGCTCGGATCCTTTTGCGTCGCCAGCGCGATGTTTCTGATCCTCGAGCTGTCGCAGCCTTACTCCAGCGCCATTCGCGTCTCTTCGGACGGCATAGACCGCGTCGGTCTCGAACTCGACAAGCCTTGAAGGAGGCCGCACATTACGTCCGCGCCAAGGCTCGGTCTTTCAAAAACGATCCTTTGAGAAGCACGGAGCGGGGGGCGTTTTGTGACAGCCAGGCATGGCGGAAACACGTCCCGGCGTGCGGCGACCGTTGTCAGAGTCCGACTCGCGAAAGACAAGGCCCCGGAGAAGGCGCGGTGCGTCTTGCCCCGGAAGACGGCTGAGCCCGCCTCAGGGCGTCAGCGCCTTGAGCTCCTTCCGAGCCGTGCCAAAAGAGCCCAGCTGATAGACCGAGGCGCCCGCCGGCGAGAAGGTGAACGACGGGAAGGGCTCCGCCAGCATTTCGTTCAAGTATTTTTCCGCGGCCACGCCGATCGTCACATGCGGATTGAAGCGCTTGCCCGCTGCGTCTCGCACGAAATTTTCGACGTAGCCAATAAGGAACGGCTGGATGTCGCGTCCGCCCTCGTCGCTGTAGCAAGCTGCCGCGGTCCCGGTCTTAACCGTGTAGGGCTCGACGGCTTTGATGAGTTCGTCTTGCAGCCGATGCAGAACTTCCGTCGGTTCGACGACGATCCCCGCGAGGCCGATCGGCGGAGAGGGGATATAGTAATATTTGAACGCCTTCAGCGTCCATGACTTGGGGTTCTCTTTGTCAAAGACGGCCTGCGCCGCCGCATATATCTTATCGAGGTCGTCCGTGCGGACGAACTGCTGAAGCATGGAAATGTGCGGGTGGTGCGTCGCATCGAGGGAAAAGCCCTTCGGAAAAGACTTGAGCAGACGCGCGTTGGCGGCCATCGCGTGCTGAACCATCGTCGCGTCGGGTTCGAGCGCGATATCGATTGCGGTCACCGGGTTTTGTTGGGCGGCAGCGCCCGGAACGAGCGCCATCGCCAATCCCAGCCCGAGCCCGATGGCGGAGATGACCCCTAGATGTTCACGCATGCGTCCCTGCCTCCCACGCGTTGGCCCTGTTAACATTATCTGGCGCTTGGACCCATTTCGAGCCCCTCACGCCCTTGATCGGATTTTTACATGTTACTAATATACGCAACTCAAGGGTTGTAACCGTTGCCGCCGATGGCTTCTCCGCCAGACGATCACGCGCCTCGAGGCGCCCGAGGACAATAAGGGTGGCTCAAGCGGCGACGCGACCGAAGGTTGACGCTCTGCCGTTTAGGTTGTGACCTATCGGCCGCTCGCAGGGTGCCCGCGCCCCTCGGCGCCCGGCTCAAATGCATCGTCCCCCGTCGACCTCGAGCACCACCCCGGTCAGGAAATTGGCGTCGTCGCTGGCCAGGTAAAGCGCGGCGAGACCGATGTCCTCCGGCTTCGAGAACCGGCCGAGCGGCACGGTCGCCTTGAAGGCGGCGCGCTTCTCGGGCGTGTCCTCGCCCATGAACATCGCAAGCAGCGGCGTCTCGCCGGCGACGGGAGCGAGCGCGCAGACGCGAATCTTGTCGGGCGCAAGCTCGACCGCCATCGATTTCGTCATCATATGCACCGCCCCCTTCGAGGCGTTGTAGACGGTCAGCCCGGGACGCGGGCGCAAGCCTGCCGTCGAACCGACATTGATGAAGACGCCCCCGCCGTGAGCGCGCATATGCGGAATGAACGCTTGGGCGGCGAGGAAGATCGATTTGACGTTGACGGCGAAGATGCGGTCGAACTCGGCCTCCTCCACCTCCATGATCGGCTTGTTGCGATGCGTCGTGCCGGCGTTGTTGACGACGATGTCGATCCGCCCGAGGGCGTCGATCGCGGCGCGTGCCGCGCGCTCCATGTCGGCGCGATTCGAAACGTCGCCCTTGAGCGCCATCGCCGAAGGGCCGAGACGCTTCGCGGCCGCCTCGGCGACTTCCCCCTTCATGTCCAGGCACGCCACCCGCGCGCCTTCGCGAACGAAGGCCTCGGCGATGCCGTAGCCGAACCCCTGCCCCGCGCCCGTCACCAGCGCGGCCTTGCCTTCCAGTCGCATTGATCTGCCTCTTCGCCCGTGCGTCGTGATCGCCCTTAGCCGGCTTTTCGCTGATCGGCGACAAGCTTGTCGTCGATCTCACGGGCCCGCTGAGCGGCCGGACGGGCGCCCACAAGCCCGCAATAGCGCTCGAACGCAGGTCGCTTGTCGATCACACCGTACATCATGCCAGATCCGATATGCGATCCGACATAAACGTCCGCGGCAGTGAAGCGGTCGCCCGCTATGTACTCGGAGCGGCTGAGTTGGTCTTCGAGCGCGGCCAGCACTTCTTCCTGGGTGCCATAGCCGACCATCCTGGTCCGCTCGGCCGGCACAACGAGTTTGAGCGCCTTGTTGGTGTTCGCCGCTTCGATCGGTCCGGCGCCGAAGAACAGCCAGCGATAATATGGCCCGCGGAGGCGCGAGCCAGACGGCGGCGCCAGACCGGCCCCTGGAAAAGCATCCGCAAGATAGGCGCAGATGGCCGCCGCCTCGGTGACGATCGTGTCGCCGTGCCGCACCGCAGGCACTTTGCCCATCGGGTTGATCGCCAGATATTCGGGCGACTTCATGCTCGGGTATTCGAGGATTTCGGCTTTGTAGGGTTGACCCACTTCCTCCAGCATCCAACGCCCGATGCGGCCGCGCGACATCGGGTTGGTGTACAGAACCAATTCGTCCGCCATTGCTCGATCTCCCATCGCGTTCCCACCCAAAAAGCCGGTCGTTGAGGTTTGCGTCCGCAATAACTAAATTCCTGAAGAAATCCGCTCTCCCGCACACGCTGGATCAGTCATGCGCATCGAAACCGACGTCAAGCTCGATTTCAAGGACGTCCTCATCCGGCCCAAACGCTCGACGCTCAACACCCGCAGCGCCGTCGACGTCGACCGCGCCTTCCGCTTCCTGCATACCGGCTCGGAATGGAGGGGCTTCCCGCTGATCGCCGCCAACATGGACGTGACGGGCACCATGGCGATGGCGCATGCGCTCGGCAAGCACGGAGCGCTTACCGCCCTGCACAAGCATTACCCTGAGTCGAAGCTCGCCGAATTTTTTGCTGGATCAGATGGCGCGCACGCCTTCTATTCGCTCGGCACCACGGCGGCCGACGTCAAGAAGCTCGCCACGGTCGCAAAAGCGGCGCCGATCCGCTTCATCTGCCTCGACGTCGCCAATGGTTATGCGGAAAAATTCCTCGAGACGGTCAAGCGGGTGCGCGACGACTACCCGCACGCGGTGATCATGGCCGGCAATGTCGTCACCGGCGACATGACGGAAGCGCTGATCCTCGCCGGCGCGGACATCGTCAAGATCGGGATCGGTCCCGGCTCGGTTTGCACAACGCGGCGCGTGACCGGCGTCGGCTACCCGCAGCTCTCGGCGATCATCGAATGCGCCGACGCGGCGCACGGGCTCAAAGGCCAGGTCTGCGCCGACGGCGGCTGCACCGTCCCCGGTGACGTCGCCAAGGCCTATGGCGCTGGCGCCGATTTCGTCATGCTCGGCGGCATGCTCGCCGGCCACGACGAATGCGACGGTGAAATCCACTACGAAGAGCGCGATGGCGAGAAGGTGCCGGTCGGCATGACCTTTTACGGCATGTCGTCGGAGACCGCGATGAAGAAGCATTCAGGCGGCGTTGCGCGCTACCGGGCCGCCGAGGGCAAGTCGGTGGAGACCCCGTACCGTGGCCCGGTCGACGGGACGATGGGCGAGATCATGGGCGGCGTCCGCTCAATGATGACTTACATCGGCGCGGCTCACCTCAAGGAGGTCCCCAAACGCACCACCTTCGTGCGGGTCAGCGCGCAGACGAACGACGTGTTCGGGGGGTGAAAGTGCGCGCTAGGACGCGGCGCTCACCGCAATGCCTCGACCTTGCAAGGCGCCTCGAATTTCGTCCAGATTCGCTCGCAGGTGAGCGCGGTCGCGCCCTCTGCCGCCGCGAGCGCCAGGCAGGCGCGATCGCCGAGCGAAAGACCGAGCTTCCGAGTGGTTGCACTAAGAGAGCCGGCGAACCGAGCCTGAGTCCGGTCAAACGGAATCACCTTCAGTTGCAGCTTGTCGATCAGGCTGTCGACCGTCGCCTCGTCCAGTCCCGTCTCGACGAGTTTACCGACAGCCTCGGAATAGTTGACGGCGCCTATTATCGCCGCCGGCAACGCCTCAGCCACACGCTCGGCCCCCTTTTCCTCCTGCAGCAGGCAAAGAACGGCGGACGCATCGAGCACATAAGTCTCACTCACGAATGGCGTCTCGTTTGCGCTCGCGCATCAATTCATCCGCCAAGCTTCGATCCGGCCTGACCGACTTGCGAACGATCTCCTGCGCCTCCCGAATCGCGGACGCGAGCGGGCGCACACGCAGTTCGCCGTCCGGAAGCAGTTCGACGACCACTGTGTCCCCGCGGGCGATTCCCATGGCTCTGCGCATGGCCGCGAGGATCACGAGCTTGCCGCCTTCGATGATTTTGACAGCTTGCGCCGGCATGACTTCTCGCCCATCTAATACCAAGCTTTCTTACAGTACACTTTCTCGTGCTAGGTATCAATTTGATATGAGCCAATCGTTCCGATCGTACCCATCTGCGTATCATGGCTCCCTTGCGGCCCGGACGTTGGTCGGCCGCGTCCGTGCGTGCTAGAAGGCCGCTCATGACCGCCGCCGCCTTGAAAGCCGAGGCCTGCGCGCCCGTGCGCCTCGCCGGCGCGACGCGCGCGCAAATCACGGCCGCCCTTACCGAGATCGGGACGCCCGAGCGCGACCTCAAGATGCGCGCGTCGCAGCTCTGGCATTGGATCTACCACCGCGGCGCGCGCGAGTTCTCGGCGATGCGCAACATCGCCCGACCGGTGCTCGACCGTCTGGCCGAAAGCTACACGCTCGCGCGACCCGAAATCGTGGCCGAGCAGGTTTCCGCCGACGGCACCCGCAAGTGGCTCCTGCGCATGGCGCCGGCCCACCGCTTCGACAAGGGAGCGGAAATCGAATGCGTCTATATCCCGGAATCTGACCGGGGCACGCTCTGCGTGTCGAGCCAGGTCGGCTGCACCCTCAATTGCTCGTTCTGCCACACCGGCACTATGCCGCTCGTTCGCAACCTGACCGCGGCCGAGATCGTCGGCCAGGTGCTGGTGGCGCGCGACCGGCTCGGCGATTTTCCCGGCGGAATTGCTCCGGCCGACGGGCTCACGCCCAAGGGCGAGGGCGTGCGCGCGGTGTCGAACATCGTCTTCATGGGCATGGGTGAGCCGCTTTACAATTTCGAGGCCGTGCGTGACGCGATTGCGATTCTGAGCGATGGCGACGGTCTGTCGCTATCGAAGCGGCGCATCACCGTCTCGACCTCGGGCGTCGTTCCGGAAATGCCGAGGCTGGGGGCCGAGTGCGGGACCATGCTGGCAATTTCGCTGCATGCGACCAGCGATGCGCTGCGCGACACGCTCGTGCCCTTAAATCGGAAATATCCGATTCAAGCGCTCATCAAGGCCTGCCGCGAATACCCCGGCGCTTCCAACGCGCGGCGCATTACGTTCGAATATGTGATGCTGAAGGGCGTCAATGATTCCGTTGCCGAGGCCAAGGCGCTCGTGCGCCTCTTGAAAGGTCTGCCGGCCAAGATCAACCTCATTCCCTTCAATCCGTGGCCCGGCAGCACGTTCGAATGCTCGGACTGGGGGACGATCGAGCGCTTCTCGGAAATCGTGTTCAACGCGGGCTACGCAAGCCCGGTGCGGACGCCGCGTGGTCGTGACATTCTCGCCGCCTGCGGCCAGCTCAAGAGCGAGAGCGAAAAACTGCGCGCCCGCGCCCGCCTGATGCTCGAAGAGAGTTTGGCGGTTGGACAGGACTGAGTGGTGAGCGCTTGTCGGAGAAGTGAATTGCGCGGCAGCAATCTTTGGGGCGATATCCGACGAGAAATAAGACTTAGCAGAACAACCCGAAGCCAATGACGGACCTTACAACCAACGAGGTCTTGCGCCCGCCCAAGCGCAGTGAGCGCCTGAGGCAGCGCGCCGCGTGGATGTATTTCGTCGAGGAAATGACGCAGAGCGCCATCGCCGACGCGCTTGGCGTCGGGCGGGTCACCGTGGTTCGAATGCTGGCGGAGGCGAAGGCGCTGGGCGAAGTGCGCATCGCGCTCTCGCGCGGCGACGCGGAGCTCGGCGGTCTCGAAGCGGGTTTGTGCAAACTGTACGGATTGTCCGAGGCGATCGTCGCGCCGCTATCCTCCGACGCCGCCGACCCGACCGCGCCGATCGCCGCGGCGCTTGGCGATCATGTTTCGGCGATGTTGCGCAACGATATGAAGATCGGGCTTGGCTGGGGACGCACCCTGAACTCCTCGCTCGAGTATTTGAGCGAGCGCTCGCTTAGAGGTCTGAACGTCGTTTCTCTGGTCGGCGGCGTCACGCATTTCGTCGCCGACAACCCGGCCGAGTTCCCCTCTGGTTTCGCGCGCGCGTTCAACGCGGATTGCTACCTTATTCCCTCCCCTGCGCTCGTCGACAGCCCGGCCACCAAGACGGCCCTGATCGAGAGGTGCGGGCTCAAGTCCGTCTACGATTTCGCCGAAGCGCTCGATGCGGTCGTGGTCAGCGTCGGTTCTCTTGGGCCTGAAGCTTCGATCGCGCGTTACGCGGTCATTGGCGAAGCGGACAGAAAGACGTTGGGCGAATACGGCGCTGTCGGCGAAATGCTCTGCAACGTCTACGACGACCAGGGCCGGGTCATCGATCATCCTCTCAACCAGTGCGTGATGTCGGTCCCGCTCGAGGTGGTGCGCGCCGCCCCGGTCCGCGTGTTGGCCGCGGGGGGCGCGCATAAGCTCGCGGCGATCCGAGGCGCGCTCAAGCTGCTGAAGCCAACCACGCTGGTGACCGACGCGGTGACCGCGCGGAGGCTGACCAACGCGCCGAAGTAGGACCGCCAGTTCGCGAGACTCGGCTGCCCTCGCCCAACGTCAGGGCCGCGCGCGGCGGATCCGAATTAAGAGGCCTTCAAGACAGCCCTCGACAACGACATAGCAGGCGAGCGCTAGATAGCCCCAGGCCGCCAGTTCGATGAATTGCAAAAGGCCTCCATCGAACGCGGCCATCGCGCCATAAGTGAATAACAGGTGGTAATTGGCTTGAAACATAAACAGCAGGTTGAAGGAGCACAGCGCGAGCCCGCCCGCCGCCATCCCCATCACCAGGAACGTCAACCACGCCGGTCCATAAAAGAGTCGATTGAGAAGCGTGAAGAAGACCATTGCCCACCCCCGAGTCTCGGCTCCGCAGCTCTTTGCTTCGCTTGCGGTACCCGCTCCGTTACCGGACCGGTTCGAATCGACGACGAGGGTCAGCCCCATTTCTCAAGGCCGCTGAGATGCCGTTGACGGTCAGCTGGAGTCTGGTCAGCGCCTTTTGGCGCTCGGCGTGCGCGAGCGACTGAGCTTCAAGACTTCCCCCCTGTGTGGTCGAGCAGGTCGGCTAGGGATGACAGGGGAATCTTGAGGAAGAAGGGAAAATATCCCCACTCCAGTGGGTGACAATCCCATCATTTCAAGGCAGTATGCGAGCCTCAAGGAGGGAACGCAGATGGTCAGAAACATCAATTATACATTGTTGCTCGGTTCGGTTTGCATCGGGGCATTCGCAGTCGGGGGGATGGCACAAGCGCAGGAAGTCAAGGGCGCATCGAGCATGACGACCGCGACCGCGGCGATCACGCCGGTCTCGCAGCAGCAGCTCAACAACGCCCACAAGGATGGGACAAACTTCCTTCACACCAACGCCAATTACGAGCAGACCCGCTTCTATCCAAACGCCCAAATCAACCGGGGAAACGTCTCGCATCTGCATCCCGCGTGGATCTTCTCCACCGAGGTCAAAGAGTCGCTCGAGACCTCGCCGATCATTGTTAACGGCGTCATGTATGTCACCACCTCGTACAGCCACGTCTATGCGCTCGACGCCAAGACCGGCCAGGAGATCTGGCACTTCAAGCCGAAGCTCGGTCCGGTCACGACCTTCTGCTGCGGACCGAACAACCGCGGCGTCGCCGTTTATGACGACAAGGTGTATGTCGGCACGCTCGACGCCAAGCTGGTCGCGCTCGACGCCAAGACCGGCGCCGTCGTCTGGAGCCAAGAGGTTGGCGATCCCGAGAAGGGCTACAGCGAGACGATGGCGCCTACCGCCGCCGACGGCAAAATCCTGATCGGCACCAATGGCGGCGAATACGGCATCCGCGGCTTCGTCAAGGCCTATGACGCCAAGGACGGCAAGCTCATCTGGAGCTTCGACACCATTCCCGAAAGCTCGGTCGGTGTATGGGCGACGAAGGACGCAACGGGCCGCGACGAGCATCGCGACATCGAGGCCGAGAAGGCGGCGCTGGCGAAGAGCGGCGACCCCTACAAGACGCTCGGCGGCGGTGTGTGGCAGAACCCGTCGATCGATCTGGCGGCGAAGCGCATCTACTTCGTCGTCGGCAACCCCTCGCCCGATCTCGACGGCGCAGTCCGGCCCGGCGACAACCTCTATACCGACTCGCTCGTCTCGCTCGATCTGGACACCGGCAAGTACGTTTGCCACTTCCAGTACATCCCCCATGACGTCTGGGACCTCGACGCCGTAAGCCCCACCGTTCTGGTCAACGCGGCGGACAAATCCGGGAAGATGGTTCCGGCCGTCCTGCACGCGGGCAAGACGGGGTACATCTACGTGCACGACCGCAAGGACTGCAGCCTTATCCGGTTCTCGGAACCGATGGTGGATCAGAAAGACCGGTGGACGCTGCCGACGCCGACCAAACCGCTTGACCCCAACTCCGCCAAAATGTTCCCGGGCGCGAACGGCGGCGTCGAATGGTCGCCGATCGCCACCGATCCGAACCACGGCATGGCCTATGCAATCAACCTGCATCAGCCCATGACCTACACCGTCGCCAACGCCGCCTATCCGGACGGCAAGCTATGGCTCGGCGGCGCGTTTACGATCATTCCGGGCGAGGAGAGCTTCGGCAACGTCAGCGCGGTCAATTACAACACCGGGAAAATCGCCTGGCAGGTCAAGACGCCGCAGCCGATGATCGGCGGCATTCTCGCCACATCCGGCGGCCTTCTCTTCACCGGCGAAGCCAACGGCTGGTTCAAAGCTTACGATGACGCCAATGGTAAAGTGCTCTGGCAGTTCCAGACCGGCGCAGGCGTCAATGCGCCCCCGTCTTCCTACATGGTCGACGGCAAGCAATATGTCGTCGTCGGTTCGGGCGGCAACGCCCAGATCGACTCCAAGCGCGGCAACAACATCATCGCCTTCACCGAATAAGACCCCATCGCGCTTCGCTGGCCGCTTCCCCCGGACCGCAGTCTGGGGGAAGCGGCCTTTTGTTTGACCTTGAGGCGCTACCGCGCGCAAAAGGGCGCGAACTTGGCCCGCGCGAAGGATTCCCTCTCATGTTGCGTAGCGTTGTTGTGGTCGCGCTCCTCTCTGCGGCGACCGCGGCTTGGGGGGATTCGGTTGAGGACAAGGCGGGGCTCTGCAGCCCGTGCCATGGCGAAAAAGGCCTGCCTGCGGAACCCGCGATCCCGATCATCTGGGGCCAGCATTCGGGTTATCTCTATCTTCAGATCCGCGACTATCAGAAGGGCGCGCGCAAGGACGATCGCATGACGCCGATCGCTCAGACCCTGACCAAGGAAGACGCGCAGGCGCTCGCCGAATATTTCGCCGGCAAGCCGTGGCCGAAGACTGGCGCGCCTGACGCATCCAAGGCGGACACAGCGAGCGCGATGACGGCGATCAAGTCGGTCGTCTGCACCAGCTGCCACCTCGAGGAGTTCCTCGGCGATTCGTCCATTCCGCGGCTCGCTGGCCAGGAGCACGATTATCTCGCCAAGACGATGACGGATTTCCGAACTCGCGCCCGCGCCAACAATCCGGGCATGTCCGATCTCATGAACACGGTCACACCCGAGCAGCTCACGGCGATGGCCGCCTATCTGGCCGGACTTTGAGACGCCTTCGATTGGCCTGACGAGGTTATTCGAAAGGGAGCAGCGTCCGATTACGCGCGCGATCACGACGCCCCTCTCCCTCGGGGAGAGGGGTTGGGGTGAGGGTTCGCGTGCGGAACGCGGGCCTTGGCGATGGCTCCCTTGCGTCGGGCTTCGCCGGCCACCTTCTCCCGGAGGGAGAAGGGAAGGCGCTCGCGCTGGCGCTACGATCAAGCCATGGCGCCCTATCGCTCCAGAAGCTTCACCGCCCGCTCGTGACCGAGATCGCGGGCGATGTCGGCTGCGGTCTTGCCGCGGTCGTCCTTGAGGTCGAGCGCGGCGCCATGCTCGATGAGCGTCTTGATCGTGGAATCGACGTCGTCAACGCCAGTGGACGCATCATAGCCCGCCGCCCACATCAACGCCGTGAGGTCGTGGGCATAGCGGCGGTTCACGTCGACTCCGGCTTGAAGAAGCAGCGCGACAACCGGGGCGTAGCCGTGGCCAGCGGCATAGACGATCGCGCCTGAGCCGTCGTCGTCGAGCGCGTTGGGGTCGGCGCCAAACTTCATGAGCTCAGCGACGCTTTCGGCCGAACCATTGAAGGCTGCGGCGGCAAGCGGGCGCACGCCTTTCCGCCCGGGAAGGTTGGGGTCGGCGCCGCGTTCGAGCAGCAACGCGACCACCGCGCCCCGATCCTGTTCCGCGGCGTAGAACAGGGGCGTCGAGCCGTCGACAGCCCGCGCGTTGGCATTGGCGCCTCGCTCGAGAAGCAACCTGATCAGCGGCAGCTTGTCCGCCTCGGCCGCTTTCGCGAGCGCGGTTTTGCCCTCGCGATCCTTCGCGTCGATCGCCGCGCCGCGATCGAGGAGCGCGCGCGCTTCCGTCTCGCAGCCGAGCCGCGCGGCCGCGAACAATAAGGTCGTCGCTTGATAATGATCGTCCTCGTGCAGCGCCTGCACGGCCTCAGCGGTGTCGGCGCAGCGATCCTTGGCGAGCGACAAGCCTGAGGCCGAGATAGAGGCAAGGCTCGCCAGCGCGCCAAGCCGCAGGAGCGCCGCCGCGCCGACGGGCAGCCGTCGCATTGTCAAAGCGTCACGCATGGGTCCTTCTCTCTCGCCGGGGCCGGCCTCACGCCAGCGGACCCGCGGGACGCAAAAGCCCGACTTCGGCGCCGTTCCAGTTCAAGAGGCGCGGCGAGACGAAGCGTGAGAGGCGCGCTTCCGTCTCCTCGTCGAAACCGCCGAATCGGCGGATGAGCGTCGCAATCATCACTTGCGCCGCACGCCCTGCCCCATCGTCCGCCTTGACCGCAAGACCGAGCCCGGATTCGGGCAGCGCGGCGCAGAATACGCCCTCGGCGCCCGACTTGGTGAACGCGCGCGGCCCAAGCAAGCTCATCGCCTCCGTGTCGAAGCGGCCTTTTCCGGCGACAGTCAGGGGATGCGCGGCGACGGCGGCGCGAATGCGCGCCGCTGCGTCGCGGCGTTCCGGCGATAATCCATGGCCAGTCCCTAGGCGCGCGAAGCCTCGCGCGAGCGCCACCAGCGGCACGGCGTAAGTCGGGATGGCGCAGCCATCGACGCCCCGCATCTCCTCGCTCAAGCGCGCACCCGTCATCGCTTCGATCGACGCCGCGACCTCGCGCTGCACGGGATGGTCCGGCGCGACATAGCCCTTCGGATCCATTGCCATCACGCAGGAGAGACAGAGGAAACCCGTATGTTTACCCGAGCAATTGTTGTGCAGGGCGGTCGGCCTCTCCCTCAAGCGCGCCAGCGCTCGCGCTTCGTCCTCGCCAAGCGGCCAATGAGCGCCGCATTCGAGCGCGCGTTCATCGTATCCTGCTTTGGCGAGCATCCCGCGCGCGGTCGCGACATGGTCCTCGCTTCCCGAGTGAGACGCGCAGCTGAGCGCAATCTCCTTGTCGCTCAGACTTAAGGCGTCCGCTGCCCCGCTCGCGACAAGCGGCAAAGCCTGAAACGCCTTGACGGCGGAGCGGGGATAAACCGCCCGATCGGCATCGCCAAAGGCCATCACCACCCGGCCGTCCGCATCGACGACCGCGCCCGCCCCACGATGGGCGGATTCGACGAGGTCGCCGCGCGTGGCCTCGACGACCACCGGGTTGGTCATGGGTTGCTCTCCAGGCGTGAGGAGAAGACTCTAGCGTCAAACCCGATCAGTTGGACCCGTTTTGACCTTAGCCGTCATTGCTGAGGAGCAAAATTGGCAATCCGGCGAAGCATCCGCATAGACTGACAGCATCGTGGGAGTGGGGCAGCGGCTGCCGAGGTCGCTCCAGTCGCCGTCAGCGTTTTAAGGTCACCCAGGCCATGAATGCGCCGGTCCCGTCCGCCCCGATGGCAATGCGCCCGAACTCGGGCACGTCGAACGGCGGCCGAACGATCCTGCCGCCGTGAGTCTGAACCTCTGCAACCAATCGATCGACGTCGTCGACTTCAAGATAGCTTAGCCAGTGCGGCGGATCGGTATCGGGAACGATTCCGCGCATGTCGAGGACGCCGGCGACTGGCTTGTCCCCGGCCTTGGCGACCCAGTACGTGCGATTCTGCTCCGGCATCGGCATACCTTCGAACGTCCAGCCGACGGTCGCAGCGTGGAACGCTTTGGCGGCCTCGACATCGCGCGTATAGAGTTCATGCCAGGCGAAATTTCCTTGGGTCACAGCTTCCTCCTTGTTGCTGCAGTTCACCGGCGTCGGAGGACGAGCGAGACCTCGCGCCAGTCGACCGCGCATA
>Ga0209624_10002096_pt1 | contig 14983 bp, 9 predicted proteins | sample JacPinW_OM2H0_O1_FD_188565 | JGI IMG/M metagenome (GOLD analysis project Ga0209624, IMG submission 188565) | Forest soil microbial communities from Algoma, Ontario, Canada - Jack Pine, Ontario site 1_JW_OM2H0_O1 (SPAdes) (version 2) | ecosystem: Environmental > Terrestrial > Soil > Boreal...
AATACCGAGCGGACGCTCACGAAGAACACCGGTACCAGGAACACGGCGAGCACCGTGGCCGTTACCATGCCGCCGATCACGCCGGTGCCGATGGCGATGCGCCCGCCGGCGCCCGCACCCGTAGCGATCGCCAGCGGCAGCACGCCGAGGATGAAGGCCATCGAAGTCATGAGGATTGGCCGCAGGCGCTGGCGGGCCGCCGCGACCGTCGCCTCGATCAGATGCATGCCGCGCGCGTGGTTCTCCAACGCGAACTCCACGATCAGGATCGCGTTCTTGGCCGACAGTCCCACAGTGGTGAGCAGGCCCACCTGAAAGAATACGTCGTTACTGAGTCCACGCCAGAGCGTGGCGGTGATGGTGCCGATGATGCCGAGCGGCACCACCAGCATCACCGAGAAAGGTATCGACCAGCTCTCGTACAGCGCCGCGAGGCACAGAAATACGATCGTGAGCGAGATGGCGTACAGCGCCGGCGCCTGCGAGCCCGAGCGTACCTCCTCGTAGGAGAGGCCGGTCCACTCGTAGCTCACACCCTTGGGGAGCTTCTTCACCGCCGCCTCCATCGCGGCGAGCGCATCCCCCGTGCTCCTCCCAGGTGCTGGGGCGCCCAGAAATTCCAGCGCGGGTATGCCGTTATAGCGCTCCAACTTGGGCGAGCCAGAGATCCAGTGCGCCGAGGCGAAGGCCGAGAAGGGCACCATTTGACCCGCGCCGTTGCGCACGTACCAGAGCCCCAAGTCCTGCGGCAGCATGCGCGAGTCGGCATCGCCCTGCAGGAACACCCGCTTGACGCGGTTGCGGTCGACGAACTGGTTTACAAAAGCCGAGCCCCAACCGGCGCCGAGGGCATCGTTGATATTGCCGATCGCAACGCCGAGCGCGCTCGCCTTTTCCCAGTCGATGTCTAGCTTGTACTGCGGCTCATCATCGAGGCCGTTCGGCCGTATCAGGCCGATCGCCGGGTCCTTGCTCGCGATCCCCATCAGCTGACCGCGTGCCTGCATCAGCGCCGCATGGCCGACGTTGCCGCGGTCCTCCAGCTCGAAGTCGAATCCCGTGGCGTTGCCGAGCTCGAGCGCGGCCGGCGGTGCGAACGCAACCACGAACGCTCCTCTGATCTGGTGGAAGCGCTGGTTGGCGCGCCCCGCCAGGGCAAACACGGAGTTCTTTGTTCCCTTGCGCTCCGACCAATCCTTCAGGCGGACGAATACGAGGCCGGCGTTCTGCCCATGGCCGCCGAAGCTGAAGCCGTTGACGGTGAACACGCCGCTCACGAGATCTTTCTCATCCTTGAGGAAGTAGTCGCGCGCCTCATTGAGTGCCTTCTGTGTGAGTTCACTCGCTGCGCCCGGCGGCGCCACCACTTGAACGAACAAAATGCCCTGATCCTCATCCGGCAGGAAGGATTTCGGCACGCGCACGAACAGCAGGCCCATCGCCACGACGATGAGCACATACACCAAGAGGTAGCGCCGCCTGCGCCCCGTGACATTAGTGACCCCACGCTCGTAGCCGCGATTCATCCGGTTGAAGCCGCGATTGAACCAGCCGAAGAAGCCTCGCTCGCGCTCGTGAGCCTCTCCGACCTTCCGCTTGAGGAGCGTCGCGCACAATGAAGGCGTGAAGATCAGCGCCACCAGCACCGACAGGGTCATGGCCGAGACGATGGTGATGGAGAACTGACGGTAGATGACACCCGTAGAGCCGCCGAAGAAGGCCATGGGCAGGAACACCGCCGATAACACCAGGGCGATGCCGACCAGGGCGCCTGTGATCTCAGTCATCGAGCGGCGCGTCGCATCTTTCGGCGAGAGCTTCTCCTCCTCCATCACGCGCTCGACGTTCTCCACGACGACGATCGCATCGTCCACCAACAGGCCGATGGCGAGCACCATGCCGAACATGGTCAACGTGTTGATCGAGAATCCTGCGGCGGCGAGTATGCCGAAGGTGCCCAAGAGCACCACGGGGACAGCGATGGTTGGAATCAGCGTGGCCCGGAAGTTCTGCAGGAACAGGTACATCACCAGAAACACCAGCACGATCGCCTCGAACAGCGTCTTCACGACCTCATCGATGGAGACGCGCACGAAGGGCGTGGTGTCATACGGATAAACGAGCGTGAGGCCCTGCGGGAAGAACGGCGCCAGCTTGTCCATGGTGGCGTGCACCGCGTTGGCGGTATCCAGAGCGTTCGCGCCGGGAGCGAGCTTTACCGCCAGGCCCGCCGCCGGCTTGCCGTTGTACTCGGTGTGGACCGAATAGCTCTCGGCGCCGAGGCCGATGCGCGCGACGTCGCGCAGCCGCACCTGCGAGCCGTCGGTGTTCACCTTTAGGAGCACGCGCCCGAACGCCTCCGCACTGGTGAGCCGTTCGGGTCCGATGATGGTGGCGTGGAGGCGCTGCCCCTTCACGGAGGGGAGCCCCCCCAGCTCCCCGGAAGGAACCTGCAGGTTCTGCACCTGCAGCGCGTTATTGACGTCCGTCGGTGTCAGCCCATAGTTATTGAGCTTCACCGGATCCATCCAGATGCGCATCGCATACTGGGTGCCGAACAGCTGAAAGTCACCGACCCCCGGTGTGCGGCTAATCGGATCCTGTACATAAGAGGCGATGTAGTCGCTCACGTCCTCGCTGCTCATCGAACCATCGCTCGAATAGAACCCGACGACGAGCAGGAAATTGCGGGTGGCCTTGGCGACGCGCAGCCCCTGCTGCTGCACTTCGACCGGCAGGAGCGGGGTGGCGAGCTGCAGCTTGTTCTGCACTTGCACTTGTGCGATGTCCGGATTGGTGCCCTGCTCGAAGTAGAGCGTAATGGTCACACTCCCGTCGGCATCGCTTTCCGATCCGAAATAAAGCAGGTGATCGATGCCGCTCAGCTGCTGCTCGATAACCTGCGTGACAGCGCTTTGCACAGTATCGGCCGAGGCGCCGGGATAGGTCACCTGAATGGAGATGGCCGGCGGGGCGATGCTCGGATACTGCGCGATGGGCAGCGTCGTGACGGCGAGAGCGCCCATCAGCATGATGACGATGGCGATTACCCAGGCAAAAACCGGGCGGTCGATGAAAAAGTTGACCATGGCCGGCGCCCTACTTTGTAGAGTCCTGAGCAGTCGCGGGTGGCGGCTGCGCCGTCTTTTCGCCCGCTGGCCGGTACTCCTCGGGCACCACTTTGGCGCCGGGCTTCGCCGACTGGATCCCCTCGACAATCACACGGTCTCCGGGTTTGAGGCCCGACGTCACCAACCATTGATCGCCGATAGCGCGATCGGTCACGAGGGTCCGCAGCTCGACGGTATTGTCCGGACCCACCACGAGCGCATTGGGCTCACCCTTCTGGTCGTGGCTGATGCCCTGCTGCGGCGCCAGCACGGCACCCTCACGCACACCCTCCTGAATCACTTCGCGCACGAACATGCCCGGCAGGAGTACGCGCTCGGGATTGGGCATCAGCGCGCGCAGCGTGACCGAGCCGGTGCCCTCGTCCACCGTCACCTCGGAAAACTCCAGTGTGCCGGGGTGGACATAGTCGCTGCCATCTTCCAGCCGTAATCGCACCTGGGCCTTTCCCGCCTCGTTTTGCTTGAGCAATCCCGCGGCGGCCTCCTTTCTCAAGCGCAGCAGGGTCGTGATGGGTTGGGTCACGTCCACATACGCCGGGTCGAGCTGTTGGACGTTGGCGATCGCGGTGGCTTGATTGGCGGTCACCAGCGCCCCTTCCGTGACCGACGAGCGGCTTATGTGTCCCGTGATCGGAGACAGCACTCTGGTGTAGATCAGATTGATGCGTGCCGTTTCCACCGCCGCGTGCGCCTGCAAATGCGAAGCCACGGCATTGTCGTAATCCTGCTTGCTGACTGCATTCGCTTCGGCCAGCGGCTTGTAGCGTTCCCAGAGTGCCCGGGCGGAAGCATCCGCCGCCACCGCGCTGTCGTAAGTGGCCCGATACGGTGCCGGGTCGATCTGGTAGAGCTGCTGCCCTGCCTTGACCTCGCTGCCCTCGACGAACAGGCGCTTCAAAATGATGCCGTTGACCTGCGGTCGCACGTCGGCGTAACGGTAGCCCGCTACGCGTCCGGGAAGCTCAGTTGTGATCGGTACCGTTTGAGCTTGCACAGTGACGACCGAAACTTTCGGCGGCGGCGGGGCCGGCGGCGGGGCCTTATGCTCACAGGCGGTGAGCAGCACCATACTCAAGACGCCGAGGCGTGCGGCGACCCCTGCGGCGAAGCGGCCGCCCATCACAAGAAGCACGACGTGAAAACCTTCAATTCCCTTCTTCTAGTTCGCGTAACCGCTCCTGCGCACTGTCACTCACCATTTTCTTCCAGAAGTAGGCCTTGTAATGTCCACTCTGGAGCTTGCTCGGGTGTCGGAAAGTTCTGACGTGATGCGCACCGAGGTGCCTTACCGGGTTCCGGGTACTCGCGTGACATGCTAATCGATCGCGAGGGCTCTTGGCTTGCACTCTCTTGACGCGGGTTGTGCGCAATTCGCGGCGCAGCCGTTTCCGACGGTCAGCTTCAGGCTGCTGCCGGTATCGCGAAGTTCGCCCGAGCCCACGCGTCAAACTTCGTCGGCTGTCGGCCGGCGACTCTGTTGGCCAGCGTAATTGCGTCGCGCGAATCCGCACCGAGATAGGTGTGGGCCTCGAAGTAGGCGAGCATCTCCGCGATCTCCTTGGCGCCCGGGAACCAGCCGGCAAAAAGTTCTTGCGGGACTTGTTTGAACGAGAACTTGTGTCCCTGTCGATTCAGAGTGGCGATGATCTCGTTGAAGCTCAGGAAGTCGCCGACCAGCGGCAAATGTTCGCCGTGCCCCGCGAGGTCCGGCTGCGCGAATGCACCGACCACCACGGGGCCGAGTTCGGTGATATCGCCCATGTGAATGACGCGCTTCGCCGGATCGAGCGGCAGCGCCCAACCCACGGCCCCATCCGCTTGTTTCTGCGGAGCCATTACGCCGAGCAGATTTTGATAGAAGAACGGCGCAATCACGAATGTGTGATGCGCGAATCCAGCCTCGCTCACGATGCGGTCGCTCTTTGCTTTGTCCGTGAAATGCGCGACATCGAGCTTGCCGCGGCTGATCGCCTCCACGTTCGGCAGCGTCGACCAGATGAAGTGCTGAACGCCGGCATCTTTCGCCGCGTGGACGGCCGCGAGTGCCTGCTTGCGCTCGTCCGTACCCGGTTCCCAGGGATTGGTTACCAGAAAAACCCCGTGTGCTCCGGCAAACGCGGCCTTCAGTGTTTCCGGACGATTCAGATCCGCCAGCACGACTTCGTCAGCCAACTGCGGATGCTTGTCCGGATTGCGCGTCAACGCGCGTACCTTGAATTGACCGCTCGCCTGCAGCGCGCGCACGACGGCGCCGCCCTGCTGACCGGTTGCTCCGACGACGGCGATGAGCTTTTTGGTGTTTGCCATGGCAGTTCTCCAATGAGTAGTTTCTCGGCCGCGAAAAGAGTACGCCCCCGCGATACATCTTAGAAACCTGCATTATTCGATGTTATCCATCGGCAGCGGAGATGGGTGATGCAGGGACTCGAACCCTCGGCCCGGCATCATGAGAATTGTCAGGCCGCGGCTTTATACAACGCGCGCGCACGCTCTTCGAAAGCCAGGATGATGTCGTCGATGGCGGTCGGTAAGAATGCGGCCACCGCATACTGCAGTAAGACCGACTGCAATTGTACCGCTGCAGCAAGGCTTACCCGGCAACCATCCGGTGAGGTTGATTCGATTGACCAAGAAAGTGTGAAGTGCCTGAAGGACTTGTCTGTGGACGTCACGTCGATGCGCACCGGACGTTGCATCACGGCCGTTGCCCCGAATCGCAATCGGGCGGCCCCGAAACCCACTTCTTGGTCGACGTAGCAAATGTTAGCGTCGCGCCGCGTGATCTGCGCCGAAATCCAGCACGGCAAGAATTCTGGATAACGTTCGATATCGGCGGCGATATCGAACGCTTGTTCACGGGTAAGGGGCAGCGTTCTTCCGAATCGCTCGATCGTCTGCGGCCTGGTACTCACTGCCCGCTCAGCCCTGCCGCACGCACCAGCGTTATGAAGGGCTCCGGATAGACGCCGAGCACCAGCATCACCAGCATCAGAACGATCAGCATGCCACCGCCGGCGTTTGTTGCCCAGTTGCGGGGGGCCGAAAAAGGCATCACCCAGCGCGGGCGTAAATAGAGTTGGACCATCGCTCGCAGATAGTAGTAAAGGCCCACTGCGCTGCCGAGCACAACGGCGGCAAGCAGCGTCCACAAACCCTTGTCGACGCCGGCGCCGAGCACATAGAATTTTCCGATGAAACCGGCGCTGAGGGGAATACCCGCGAGCGAGAGGAGTGCCACGGTAAGGATCGCGGCAAGGTAAGGGTGCTTCCAGAACAGCCCGCGGTAATCGAACAAGATTTCCGCGTCGTGATCTTTATGGGGACTCGACATTAGCGTGATGACGCCGAACGCTGCGAGCGTGGTTACCACGTAGGTCAGCAGATAGATGCCGACGGCCTCGGTTGCCAGCGCTCCGGAGGCAATCAGTGCGACCAGCAGATAGCCGAAGTGGGCGATCGAAGAATAAGCGAGCAGACGTTTGAGATCCTCCTGACGCAGGGCGAGTACATTGCCGATGAGGATGGATAGAATCGCCAGCACTGACAGCGCGTCGACCAGGACGGAATACCGGTAGGCGTGTGCCTCAACGAAGTAGCGTAGCAGCAGTGCAAAAACGGCGACTTTGGACGCAGTCGCGAGATACGAGGTAACCGGCGCGGGCGCGCCTTCATAGACGTCCGGGGCCCACAGATGAAATGGCGCGAGCGACAGCTTGAAGCCGATGCCGATCAGTAGCATGGCGCCGCCGAGGATCATGACGATGCGTTCGCCATTGGCGACGCTGGCGCCGATATCGCTAAACACCAGCGTCCCGGTTTGTGAATATATGAGCGCCATGCCGAAAATGATGAACGCTGAGGCCACGGCCGACAACACCAGGTACTTGATGCCCGCCTCCAGCGAGCGGCGCTCCTTCACCAGATACGCGGCCATGCCGTACATCGGCACCGACAGAAGCTCCAGACCGATAAAAAAAGACGCAAAGTGGCGGCTAGCGACAAGCACCAGGCCGCCGACTGTGGACAATAGCAGCAGCAGATAGAGTTCTTCGCGATTGCCTCGGTAGCCTTCCATGTAGCCATGCGAAAGCGTTGTCGTGGCGAGCGCGGCAATGAGAATCAGCGCTGTGTAGAAACAGGCATAGTTTTCGATGCGCAGCAGCGGCGTGACGGTTTGCGGCAACCGCAGAGCGAAGCTGTCCGGCAGACAGTAGTACACAACCAGCGGCAGCAGCGCGAGACTTAGCCCCGCCGTTGAAATGGTTGCGACCCATCCGTGGTGACGCTTGATGGCGATGGCGAGCATTACCACGAGGATCGTGATGCTGAGAATCAACAGCGGCGACAGCGCCAAAAGCTGTTGCAGAGTCATGGCGCTTCTCGCGCGGCAGAAGCGGGCCGAATCTCGGCTTCCGCCGACGCAAACTGCGTCTGCAATGCCTGCATCGACGCGCGCGAGGTGTTGAGAATCGGCTGTGGGTACAGGCCCAGCCAGATCAGAAAAGCCATCAGGGTGCCGAGCGTGGCGATTTCTCGGCGGTTCAAATCCCGGAGTTTATCCTCGTCGCTGGGTTTTCCGTGGAACGCGCGCTGCATCAAGATCAGTGAATACACCGCGGACAGAATTAGGCCGCAAGCAGCGACCACGGTCACGCTCGGATACGTCTTGAAGGTACCGAGCAGAATCAAAAATTCGCCGAGGAAATTGCCAAGACCCGGCAGACCGAGCGAAGCGACAACGAAGAACAGGGCGATCGGCGGCAAGCGCGAGAAGCGCGCCCACAGTCCCCCCATCTTGCGAAGGTCGTGGGTATGCAGGCGTTCGAACAGTTGGCCGCAGAGGATGAACAGGCCGCCCGAGGAAATCCCATGCGCCAACATTTGGATGATCACACCCTGCAATGCGATCTGCGTGCCGGCATAGACACCCACCAGGATGAAGCCCATATGGCTGATCGAGGTATAGGCCACCAAGCGCTTGATGTCGCTCTGCCCGAAGGCGCAGACCGCGCCGTAGACGATGCCGAACACCCCGAACCACATCGCGATCGGCGCGAACTCTACGGAGGCATGCGGGAACAGCGGCAACAGAAAGCGCAGCAGGCCATAGGCCGCGGTCTTGAGCAGTACGCCGGCGAGCACCACTGAACCGGCAGTTGGCGCCTGCGAATGTGCGTCCGGCAGCCAGGAATGCAGCGGCACCACCGGCAGCTTGACTGCAAAGGCGACAAAAAACCCAAGCATGATCCAAAATTCAGTGCGCGCGCTCATCGGCGTGTGCAGCAAGGCAGAATAACTGAAAGTCAAAATACCGGTCGACTGGTTATGGACGAATACCAGCGCCAGAATCGCCACCAACATCACGAGACCGGAAGCTTGAGTGAAGATAAAGAACTTCGTCGCGGCATATATGCGTCCGTTGCCTCCAGGGATGTTGTGGCCCCACAGCGCGATCAGGAAAAACATCGGTACCAGCATCACTTCCCAAAAGAGGAAGAACAGGAACAGGTCGGTCGCCAGGAATACACCGATGACGCCGCCGAGAGTCCACATCAGGTTCAAGTGGAAGAATCCGATGTGGCGAGTGATCTCGCGCCAAGAACAGGCGACCGCCGTCAGACCGAGGAGCGCGGTAAGCCCAATCAGCAGCAGCGAGAGTCCGTCCAGACTCAAGGCGAAGCGGATCCCTAAGCGCGGAATCCAGGGCACGGAGAATTGCTCGGTCCACCGCCCCGCGGTGTCCCCGGTGAGCCAGAGCTCGACCGCGAGTATCAACACGATGAAAATCGTAGCAACCGCCACCCAACGCACCAACCGAATCCCGAAGCGTTCGAGCTGCCAGCACAGCAGACCGCCGGCAAAAGGAACCAGTAGCAGCCAAGGGAGAATCATGGCTGCGGACTCATGACAGAATCACCGCGGCGATCAGCAGCACGGCACCCAGCGCCATGCTCGCGGCGTACCAGCGAATCTGACCGTTCTGCGTGCGCACCAGGCCGCCGTTCAGCCGGCCGAACCCGGCGGGTACGGCAAGAATGGCAAGATCGAAGCCATCGCGTTCGTTCTTCTGGGCGAACCATACGAAGGGGCGCACGAACAGCCGCTCGTACAGCCAGTCGAAACCCCAGCCGCTCAACCAGAATCGCCCGATCACGCGGCCCAGCGGCATGGCGGCGAGCCATGCGACGAAGCTTCGCTTGCCCAGGAACAACACGCCGGCCAGCGCGATGCCGGCGATGCCGACAGCGCTGGATAGGATTTCCACCATCAGCTTGCCGCTGCGGGCGATATCACCGGCTGCCGACAACACGCCTTCAGGCAGCGGGCGAATCATGCCTCCGACGAAGGTTGAGAACACCAACAACACGCCGAGCGGCAGCCAATAGGCGATGCCATGGCCCGGCTGCGCATCGATCTTGGACTTACCATGAAACACGATGAAGATCAGGCGGAACGTATAGAGCGAAGTCAGGAATGCACCGATCAATCCAGCGATGAAAAAATCGAGATGTCCGCGCGAGTAGGTCTCCCAGAGAATTTCATCCTTGCTGTAGAAGCCGGCGGTGAGCAGCGGAAAGGCCGACAGCGACAAGCCGCCGACCAAGAAGCAGGCATAAGCGAGCGGTAACTGTTTGCGCAGGCCGCCCATCTTGAAGATGTCCTGCTCATGGTGGCAGGCAAGAATTACCGCACCGGCGGTGAGGAAGAGCAGCGCCTTGAAAAAGGCATGCGTCATCAAATGAAAGATCGCCGCACTCCACGCGCCGGCACCCAGGCCTAAGAACATGTAGCCGATTTGACTCATGGTTGAGTAGGCGAGAATGCGCTTAATGTCGGTCTGCGCCAGCGCGGCAAAGCTGGCAAGCAGCAGCGTAGCCGCACCGATCAGCCCGACCGCGTGCAGCGAGAAAGGCGCCAGCTCGAACAAGCCTCGTGTTCGGGCGACCAGATACACGCCCGCGGTTACCATGGTCGCCGCGTGTATCAAGGCGGATACCGGCGCGGGGCCTGCCATCGCATCCGGCAACCAAGTCTGCAACGGCAACTGCGCCGACTTACCGACCGCGCCGCCGAGCAACAAAAGCGTAATCAGCGTAATCGCCGGATCACCTACTGCGAAGTGCCGCGGCGCCAGCAGAATCAACTGCTGAATGTCGAGGGTGCCCAAATCGCGATACAGCCAGATGAGGCCGATGGCCATGAGAGCGTCGCCGATCCGCGTGACCACGAAAGCCTTGCGCGCCGCCGCACCGTTGGCCGCGTCCCGGTACCAGAAGCCGATCAGCAGATAACTGCACAAACCCACGCCTTCCCAGCCGAAGTACAGGAATAGCAAGTTATCTCCCAGAACCAGGAATAGCATGCTGGCGATAAATAAGTTCATGTACGCGAAGAAGCGCGCGTAGCTCGCATCGCCGCGCATGTACCACGCGGCGAACAGATGGATGAAGAAGCCGACGCCGGTGACCACGCCCAGCATGGTCAGCGACAAGCCGTCCAAGCGAAGGGCAAAGCGGGCTGAGAAATTTTCTATTTGCAGCCACTGCCACAGCGGCTGAGTAAACACATTTCCCGGCGGCGGATTGGTGCAGAAACGGATCGCCAGACCCAAGGTGGTCAACGCCGAGATACCGACCGCACCGACGCCGATCGTCGCCGCGGCATTCTCAGACAAGCGCTTGCGGCCCAAGCCGAGGACCACGAAACCGAGCAACGGTGCGAGGCAGACCAGAAAGAGGCAACTCATCCTTTCATCTCACCGGCGGCGTCCATGTCGAGCGTCCGAAAGCGGCGATGCAGTTGCAGCACCATGGCGAGGCCCACGCTGGTTTCGGCGGCGGCCAGAGTGAGAATCAGGATGAACATGACTTGGCCGTCCGCTTGCCCCCAGCGACTGCCGGCGGAAACGAAGGCCAGCGCCGCCGCGTTCATCATGACCTCGATCGACATCAGCACGAACAAGATATTGCGCCGGACGAGAACACCCAGCAGGCCGAACGAGAACAAAACCCCGGCGAGGATCAACGCGTATTGCATCGGCACAGCGTTCAATGGTGCCTTCCCAAGTGGAACGCCACCACCAGGCCGGCCAACAACAACAATGACGCGAGCTCTACCGCCAACACATACGGCCCGAACAGCGCGACGCCGACCTCGACCGCGCCGATCGTCCGGCCGCCGATCCTTTCGTGGCCGCCCTCCTGTATCAGTACCCGCACCAATTCACACAGCAACACGAGCGATAGCAGACCCGGTCCGATCCAGGTCCGCGGCGTCAACCAACGGCGCTCTTGGTCCACGGTAGCGTTGCCGAGATTCAGCATCATTACCACGAAGACGAAGAGCACCATGATCGCGCCGGCGTAAACGATCACTTCGAGTATGCCGGCGAACGGTGCTCCCACACTGAAGAACACCATTGCCACCGCCAACAGCGACACGATCAGATATAAAAGTGCATGCACGGGGTTGTAGTTGGTGACCGCGAGTGCGGTCGCAATCACGGCCACGACTGCTGCGCTATAAAAAGCCAATGCCATGCAAACTCCTTATTCCTTTGATCAGGGCAATAGGGTCTTGACGTCCACGGGTCGCGCCTCGTGGGCTGCCGTGCCGATCGGCTTGCCGGCGATGGCGAGGCCCGCCACACGATAGAAGTTGTAGTCCGGTACCTTGCCGGTACCGTTGATCAGCAAATGCTCTTTCTCATACACGAGATTCTGCCGGTCGTATTCGCCCATTTCGAAGTCCGGCGTTAGTTGAATCGCACTGGTCGGGCAGGCTTCCTCGCAAAGACCGCAGAAAATGCAGCGCGAGAAGTTGATGCGGAAGAATTCCGGATACCAACGACCGTCCTCGGCCTGGGTTTTCTGCAGCGAAATGCAGGCGACTGGACAGGCAACGGCGCAGAGATTGCAGGCGACACAGCGCTCTTGTCCGTCCGGGTCACGCGTCAGCACAATGCGGCCGCGATAGCGCGGCGGCAGATACGGCTTCACTTCTGGATACAGGATGGTGTCGCGCTTGCGGGTCGCATGCGAGAAGATCATGACCATGCTGCGCAAATTAGAGTAGATCGCTTTCAGCGTATCGAACATTCAGACCGTCCCTGCGGTGTTCGCCAGCACCGCCGCCGCGGTCACCAGCACATTAGCCAACGACAGCGGCAGGCAGAATTTCCATCCGAGTGCCATCATTTGGTCATAACGCGGTCGCGGCAGCGCCCCGCGAAGCAGGATGAAAATCATGACGAAGAAGAAAGTCTTCAGCGCGAACCAGACGAAACCCAGCCAGGGCAGCCGGTCCGCGAACGGCCCCTGCCACCCCCCTAAGAATAGAGTCGTCAACAGCGCCGACACCAACACCACCCCGACGTACTCGGCGACGAAGAACATGCCGAACTTCATGCCCGAATATTCGGTGTGATAACCCGCCGTCAGTTCCTGTTCGGCTTCCGGTAAATCGAACGGGAAACGGTGAGTGGTCGCGATGGCGGCCAACGAAAACATGCAGAAACCGAAAAACTGCGGAATGATGAACCACAGGTGCCGCTGCGCTGCGACGATATGGTCGAGCTGGAACGATCCGGCTTGGATCACCACGCCCATCAAGGCGATACCCATAAAGACTTCGTAACTCAGCATCTGCGCAGTCGCACGCAGACCACCGAGCAGTGCGTATTTACTGTTGCTCGACCAGCCGCCGAGCATCGCTGCATACACCTCCAGGCTGGCCAGTGCGAGGAACAGCAGCACTCCGATGTTGAGATCGGGCGCCACGCCCCAGCCCGGTGCCACCGGCACCAGCAAAAAGGCCAACATCGCAGTGATCATTGCAACTGCGGGCGCGAGCAGAAACACCGGCTTATCGACAAACGGCGGCACCCAGTCTTCCTTGAAGAAAATCTTGATCATGTCCGCGGACACCTGCAACAGACCGAACGGCCCAACCCGGTTGGGGCCGTAGCGGTCCTGCCAAAGCGCCAACAGGCGGCGCTCCACCCAGATCAGCATCGCGGCGACGATGACCAAGCCGAGCAAAAGCACGATCGCTTTGACGGCGGCCATCACTACCGCAATCAGTTCGGGCGTCCACAAGCTGGTCGACTCAGTCATGGATCGGTGCCTTTACGAGCGTTGCTGCGACACCGGCGGCAAACCAGGGTGCTCCTGGCACGCCGACGGCGAGGCCGAGAGTTCCGCGCGGCAAACTACCGCTGCGTCGCAAAGGTAGAAGCGCGGTACCGCCGGGCAGGATAACTTCGAGCGCGGCATGCTCTGCGGCGCCGAGTGTATCGGCATCGGCGCAATTGAGTGCAACGTAGGCGGCGGGAATGAGGTTCGCCAATGGCGCGGCTCGTGCGGAGAGTTCCTCGCTGCCAAAAATGTGCGCGAGGGGCACCACGGTCCACTCATCAACACGCGCAACGAAGGCCGCCGGGACCGCGTCGAAATACTGCGCCGATGCGTTCGCGCCGGGCTCGATCAATCGGGTTCCCGGGTCGCCGCCTTGCAGTTGGCCGAACACCTCATCCTGGAACTTATTCCAGGATTGCGGTGAGTTCCAGCCTGGTGCCCAAGCAAACGGAATCAGTGCGCCCGGCCGCACGCCCGCTTGGGTGCCGTCATGTCCTTCCATCGAGAAAGCGAGCGCGGTGTCCGCGTCCTGCGGCTGACGCGGCTCGTGCACCGAGAGATTGGCGAGCATCGCGGTGCGGCCGCTGTAGCGGGACGGTTCACGCGCCACTTTAAGTCCTTGCATACGAAATTTAGCATTGGGCGCCGCCTTCACAATTTCGCTAAGCGCCGGCACCGTCCGTGCGAGCGCGGCAGTGACTTCATCAAAGTCGCGCCACTCGGCGGTAAGCTCGTGACGCCGGGCGCGCAAGTCCGCGAGCCAGGCCCAGGATTCGCGGATCATGTTCCGAGGATCGGTGTAGGCTGGGTCATAGACCTGAAAATATCGCTGCGCACGGCCTTCGTTATTGACCACGGTGCCGTCGCTTTCAGCGAATGAGCCGGCGCAGAGCACTACCTCAGCCTTCGCGGCGGTGGCGTGACTCTGATGATCGATGACGATCAGGTTGATCTTGGCCAACAGCGCATCGACTCGCGCGCGCTCGGCGCGACGATATAAATCGTTCTCCAATACCACGAGGGTGTCCGCCTCACCACGCTCGATTTTATCGAATGCCGCATCGAGATCACGGGCGCCTTCACCCGCGTGCAGCATTGCTAAACCTAAGCTGTTGACTTCCGGCACGGCGAGGCAGATTTCCGCTGTCTTCGACCTTCTATGCAGCGCCAGCGCAATGTTGGCCGCGGCTTGCAGCAGTGCTGCGGAGCCCGCACCGGTGCCCGACACGACAAGCGGTCTCGCAGCCGCCAGCAACGCCGCTGCGATGCTGTTGGCCAACTCTGAGTTTGCCTCATCAAGCTCCGCCACGACAGGCGCGGCGGGATCGAGCGCATGCGCCACCGCCAAACCCAGTCGCGCCAAGTCATCGGGCGCGGCCCGGAACGTAACAGCGGCAATATCATCGATGCGAGTGGCCTCGATACTGGCGATGAACACCGGATTTTTCTCATGTTGGCCGATGTCGGCGCGAGCCGCGGCCTGCCAGTCATCGAGGTGCTTTGCAGCGGCCAAGGCGGCGGTCTTGCCCTGCGCCGCGCAGCGCAATGCCAGCGCCACGCGGGGCGCGGTGTTAGTCACATCCTCACCGAGCACCAGTACCGCGTCGGCATTTTCGATACTGCGCAAGGTCGCCGCCGGCAGCGCACAGGTGCGCAAGATTTGCAGCGCGAGCTGAACCAACGCGTACTCCCCGCCGGCATGGCCGCCGTGGAAAT
>Ga0209624_10002097_pt1 | contig 14973 bp, 12 predicted proteins | sample JacPinW_OM2H0_O1_FD_188565 | JGI IMG/M metagenome (GOLD analysis project Ga0209624, IMG submission 188565) | Forest soil microbial communities from Algoma, Ontario, Canada - Jack Pine, Ontario site 1_JW_OM2H0_O1 (SPAdes) (version 2) | ecosystem: Environmental > Terrestrial > Soil > Boreal...
TTGTCTGGCGGTTACCCCCCTCAACGTTGCGTCGCAGCGGGTAGGTGTCAAGTCCCGGGTAGCTCACGCCGTTGAAGGTTTCGGCCGGATTTCCCTGCGCAGCCTGCAGTGTTTTGTTGCAGAACACGGCCTGTTCGGAGGCGTTCAGCAGCGGATCGGCGCATGGAATGAACACCCCGTTGCCGAAGTCGCCGCTCGGGGCGACCTGGGCCACCGCAGAGTTCCTCATCCACATCACGCTCGTGTACGCGTTCACGTGCGAATTGATGTCGTAGTTGGCAAAGCCGCCGGCGGTCCAGCGCTCGTTCGGCGTCTGGTAGTAGTTCAGCGGACCGTAGTTGTAAAGGTCATTGGGTACGGTGTAGGGCCGGAAGTTGCCATTGTTGGCACCATCGACGGTGTAGCCCAGGGGTGGCCCAATCGTGGTGTAGCTGGGGAAGCCATAAAGTAAGAACCTGCCGCCCGCGCCGTTTTTCGCAGACGTCGAGGAGCCGGCACAGTTGAGGCCCGTGGGGGCGTAGGTGTTGTTGCCACTCAGCGAACAGGCGCTGTAGTCGAACTGACTCTGCAACGCCGGGCTCTGGTTGTCATAGGTGATGTAGGCCGTCGCATTGCCCTTGCTGTCGGCAAAGTTCGAGCCGACCAGAATGGATGCGTTCTTGCCGAACGCCGTGTCGACACGGCCCGTGGGCACGTTGAAATCATCTGCGGCGACCAGGGCGTTGATGCCCGCTTGGTTGTCGTTGTCGTGCTCGTTGAAGTGATAGCCCGCGTTGACCTTCACGCCGTCAAAATGGGTATTGAGGACGAAGTTCACCACGCCCGCGACCGCGTCCGCGCCGTAGACCGCGGAAGCACCGCCCGTGAGGATGTCGACGCGCTCGATCAGCGCGGCGGGAATCTGATTGATGTCCGAGAAGTTGCGGCCGCCCAGCGCCGAGCCGGGACCCAGACGCAGACCATCGACGAGCGTCAGCGTGCGCTGGTTGCCAAGACCGCGCAGGTCGACTGTGGCCGTGCCGTCTGCCCCGTTGGAGGTGGTCGAGTTCTGGCCCGCGAACACCATGGGCAGATTGTTCAGCACGTCCTCAACGCGGGTCAGGCCGGTCTGCTGCAGGTCGACCGCCGATACCGAGGTTACCGGGCTGATCGCGGTTTCATTGGGCGTCTGCAAACGCGAGCCGGTGACCACCACCTCTTCCATCGGTGCTGGGGCTGCCGCTGGCGCCGGTGCTTCCTGCGCGTGCAGCGCGGAGATACCGGCCGCGGCTGTGGCCGTCGCCAGTGCGAAGCGCACCGCCCGTTGCAAGCTGCGACTTTTCGCCATTTGTGACTCCCTCTTTCTGGCCCCGCCGATGGCGGATGCGTCATGTTGTGAATTCACCACAGGAATAGAATCTAACTTACGAACTCCCATGGACCCGACGCGGTCAATGCGCGTCGGCTGGTGCGGCAAGATTAGAGTCAAGGTTGCGGGTAGGAGTGAATATGTGAGCTCGCACCGCCTTTGCGGTGATGAGACGCGGCAGTGGTGGGGACGAGCGCCTCAACGAGGGCAGGTACGTCAGGAGTGCCGGTCACGATGCCACACGCTGCTGCCCTTACATCGTCGCAAGCGAGGTTGCGTGGCCAATTTGCCGCGACCGCGCGCCGATGACGCTCCACGATTTCCAGCTAAGTGCGAGCGGAAAAGGGATCGACGCTGAGCGCGAGCGGACCTTCACAGGGTCGCGGTGCGATTCGATGTATTCGCTTGGTTCCCGTTAGAATCCAGGATGGATTCCTTGCCATGGTCCGAGCGTTAGCGTCCACGAGCTTTCTTTGTCCCTTTTCAAAACCTCGCGCAAATCCGTCCGGGCCGGCCGCCCGCTCTTGGCCGTGCCAGACAGGAACGGCTCAATCCGCGCCCACTCCTCGTCGGTCAAATCCCTCGGGTAGCGCTTGGTCTTCTTCTCAAGTTCGGCCATCCGGCCACGCCTCGCTGGGGTACACATCACAAGCTTGAATCACGCCCGAATCTGCCGTTGAATGGGTTCTCCAACGGTCTCGAAGACCTAAGATTGGCGACACATGGACCAGGAACGGACGCATGCAACGAGAGATCATCCGGGTCGAGCCGATTGACAGCAATTTCGAGAAGTGGGGCGCGCCGGTGTCCACCTGCACCCGCGCCGGCAACATGGTGTTCGTCTCGGGCATGCCGCCCTTCGATCCTGAGAGCGGCGAGATCCTCGCCCACGCCCCGTTCGAGCGCCAGGTTGAGCTGATCCTGGAGCAGGTGAAGAAGGCGCTGGAGGCCGCCGGGTCGGACCTCGACCATGTGCTGAAGTGCAATGTGCTGTGCATCTCGGCGGACCGGTTCAAGGCATTCAACGAAGTCTACAAGCGCTACTTCCCGAAAAACCCCCCAGCCCGCATCTTCTTCTGCGTGCCTGAGTGGACTGGGCCCTTCGACGTCGAGGTCGATTGCGTGGCGGTCACGAAGGACTGACCTCGGCCGGCAGCAGCTCGCGGGAGCAGAGAGAACAGAGGTCAGAGTCATTTACCGCGCCACATACATAGACGTCAGGACTCTGGCGCGGTCCAACTTCCGCGAGTGGCGCTTGGTCTTCTTCTCAAATTCGGCCATCCGGCCGCGCCTCGCTGGGATCCACATCCCAAGCTTGAATCACGCCCGAACCCGCCGCTGAATGGGTTCTCAAACGGTCTCTTAGGCCTCGGCAGACCGGTGTGCCCGCTCGAGAATCCAGCCGGCCGCCTTCTCGGCGATCATCAGGGTCGGGCTGTTGGTGTTGCCGCTGGTAATCGTTGGCATGGCTCCGGCGTCGACAACTCTCAGGTTGTCGACGCCGCGCACCCTGAGCCGCGCATCCAGCACGGCTAGTGGGTCATTGTCAGCGCCCATCTTAGTCGTACCTACCGGATGGAAAATGGTGGTTGCGATGTCGCCTGCCAGTCGAGTCAGCTCCTCGTCGCTCTGGTACTCAACTCCGGGCTTCAGCTCTTCTGGGTTGTACCTTGCCAACGCCGGCTGCGCCACGATCCGGCGAGTCACCCGTAGCGACTGCGCCGCCACCTTGCGATCTTCTTCGGTGCTTAGATAGTTCGGAGCGATTGCTGGTGGAACTTCAAATCGGGGCGACCGGATAGACACCGTGCCGCGACTGGTCGGATTCAGGTTACATACGCTCGCGGTGAAGGCCGCAAAGGTGTGCAGCGGCTCACCGAATGCGTCCAGCGACAGCGGTTGTACGTGGTATTCGAGGTTTGGCCATGCATGCTGGGGCGAACTTCGGGTGAAGGCACCCAGCTGTGAGGGCGCCATGCTCATGGGACCGGTTCGCTTCAGTGCGTATTCCAGCGCGATCTTCGCCTTGCCATACAGAGATGAGGCCAGCACGTTGAGTGTCGGCGCGCCGCTAATCTTGTAAACGGCCCGGATCTGCAGGTGATCCTGCAGGTTTGCGCCGACACCGGGAGCGTCGACGATGACCTGTATGCCTTGTCCGCGCAGCAGGCTGGCCGGGCCGATACCGGACAGTTGCAGGATCTGCGGGGAGCCGATGCTGCCGGCGCACAGGATGACCTCGCGTGCGGCCTGTGCCGTGACCATCTCACGTCCATTCCAGATGATGGCGCCGGTGCATCGGCGGCGCCCATCAGCACCCACTGCAGTGGCGAGGCGTGCAACCTGGCATTTGAGCCAGATACTGAAGTTGGGTCGCGCATAGCAAGTCGGCCGCAGAAAGGCCTTAGCTGTGTTCCAGCGCCAGCCGTTCTTCTGGTTGACCTCGAAATAGGCAACTCCATCGTTGCAGCCACGGTTGAAATCGGTGGTGCGCGGAATGCCGGCCTCCTGTGCCGCCTGTGCGAACGCGTCGAGAATCTCCCAGCGCAGTCGCTGCTTTTCGACACGCCACTCGCCACCGATTGAATGATACGCGGCAAATTCCGGATCATCGCAGGCGGCGCCGGCATGGTGATCCTCGTGCTTCTTGAAGGCCGGCAACACACCGGCCCAGTTCCAGGCATCGTCACCGGTGAGCTCGGCCCAGTGATCGTAGTCGCGTGACTGCCCGCGCATATAAATCATGCCGTTGATGCTGGAGGAACCACCCAGAGTCTTGCCGCGCGGATAGCGCAGCACGCGGCCGTTGAGCCCGGCATCGGGTTCGGTCGTGAACAGCCAGTCGGTGCGCGGATTGCCGATGCAGGACAGATAACCGACCGGGATGTGGATCCAGTGATAGTTGTCCTGCGGGCCGGCCTCGATCAACAGCACCCGCAAGGAGCTGTCCGCACTCAGGCGGTTGGCGATGAGCGCGCCGGCTGTACCCGCGCCGATGACAATGTAGTCGAAGGTCGTTTGGCTCACCAAGTCATGTTTCTCTTTTCGCCCGTCATAGTCAAAGCTTCAGCAGCTTGAGAACCGCTGGCGACTGAGTGCTTCATAAGGTTCAACCGCGTCCTCGTCCAGCGCCGCAAGGGTACCTGGAAGAGGCATCGGCATACCGCCTTCAGCCGATTACAATTGTTCAGCTCGAAGGAGATGACACTATGAACAAGCATCTGCTTAACCGACGCCAATTTGGTGCGCGTTGTGCGGCCATCGGCTTATCGTTTCCTGCTTTAAGTGCGATTGCGGCGCAAGCGGCTGCACAGGTTCTCGGTACTGGCGCGGCGTCGAAGCCTGCTGCACGTACCGTAAAGCTTCCAGACGGCACTACCGTCCCGCCGCTCGGTCAAGGCTGCTGGCACCTCGGTCAGGGACGGCATCCGCTAGCTGTCGAGGAAGAGGCGCTGCGCACAGGCATTTCCCTCGGTATGACGTTGATCGATACCTCCGGAAACTACGGCAACGGAGCATCCGAGCAATTCATCAGTCACGTGATTTCCGGTCAGCGCGACCGCATATTCCTGGTCTCCAAGGTGGAGGGCAATCAAGTGTCTGGCGATGGCATCGCACGTGCTTGCGCGGCGAGCCTCGCTCGTCTCGGCACCGAGTATCTGGATCTATATTTGCTGCATTGGCCGGTTCCCAGCGCGCAATTCTCCGGTGTGGTGGCGGCATTTGAACAACTACGCGCGGCGGGGAAGATTCGCGCCTGGGGCGTATCCAATTTCGACGTTGGCCAGATGGAAGATCTCTTCCGCGTTCCAAACGGCCATCGCTGCGCCACCAATCAGGTCCCTTACAGTCTCAACAACCGTCGCATTGAGCGTGATGTTTTGCCGTGGTGCAAGCGGCACAACCTACCGGTCATGGCGTACTCTCCGCTCGGCGGCGACAATAACCTCGTGGTAGGCGACCTCACGCTGGCGCAGGTCGGCGCTATCTGTGGTTGCTCGGCTGCCGCGGTCGCGCTGGCCTGGGTGATTCGCAGCGGGAGCGTTATCGCAATCCCCGAATCCGGCTCTGCAGCGCACGTCAAGGAAAACGCTGTGGCGCTTTCGATGGCCCTCACGCCGCGAGACCTTCAGACTTTGGATGCAGCGTTTCCCGGACCAGTGGGCGCGACCTAGATTCGTGCATCATCGATTTTGGTCGGGCGAAAAACGCGGAACTCTTCGGCAACTTGCCCAATCCTGGCGGCGAGAATGGGAAGGATTTAGTGTAGTTGCGGGGAGAGAGCAAAATGTAGTCGAAACCTGTGCGATTACAGATATAGGTCAATCACCTCCATGGCGCAGACGCGCCTTACCCGCTCCGTGCTGCCGAGCCAGGTGCGCACGCGCGATCGATGATGAGGTTGAAAGTGACAGTAAGACAACTGAGAGCAGTCATCCACACGAGAACACCCTTGCACGAGGGATTTCTTCAGGTATATCAATATGAATTCGACGTCGAGAAACACGGCGGAGGGATCAGGCGGATCTCGTGGGAAGTGATGGAGCGCGGCAATGCGGTCGCCGTGCTCGGCCATGACCCGGGCCGCGATGAGGTCGTGCTCGGAAACGAGTTTCGTCCCGGCGCAATCGTCGCCGGCGAGTACCCGTATCGGGACAACCTCGTGGCAGGCGCCATCGAAAGAAATGAGACGGCGCTGGAGGCCGCTGTTCGAGAGATGCAGGAAGAGGCGGGCCTTGTTCTGAGTAATCCAGTGCTCATTCATCCGGGCGCCTACGTCAGTTCAGGGGGCACCTCCGAGAAAATTTCCATCGTGTACGGCACAGTGGACACGGGTCACGCGGGGGGCGTTCATGGCAATGCGGTAGAACACGAGGACATTCTGACCGTTGTTCTGCCAGCGAAGGTGTTCATCGACCGCGTGCGCAGCGGCGATATCAACGACCTCAAGACGCTCGTCGCGGGCTACTGGTTCGCCGAGCGTCACGCTGCAAGTAAGTTCTGAGGCCGTCATCGGAAGCCCCGTGTGCGGCCGCAGTAATCGGGCCAACACGTGTCATTGAACTCGCTAAGGTGGCTGCATAGAAAGGGGCATTCGGCGCAACAGCCAAGAGCTAAGCGGGGGCGTGCTCTGCTCATACGCTGATGGGTCAATGCGCCATCAGGTTAAGTAAGTCTAAGTGCAATGCAACATCCTTCCATCACGCGCTCATGAGTGGGATGACAGCCGGCGAGCGGCGCTTAACCGCTAAGCGATTCCCCCGCTGGGTTAACTGCCAGCCATCGGCAACCCCAGTGGTATGGCCCCATTGACAGGTGGCGAATACCGCACAGGCGTGACCTTACTCGCCGTACTGTATGTGGCCAGATTGGGCGTTCTTTCAGGATTTCTAATAAGGATCAACAGGAGAAGATTCAGCTGCTTTGCACCATATCTTGGCCGAGATCGCTGTCAAATCGCTCGATGGACCAGTCTGGCAACATCGATCCGGAAAACCGTGCTACGTTTTACGGAGGCATGCCATGCCATCGGAAAACGCTCTGCAACGCAACAAGATTACTCAGGGGATAACATCATGAAAACAACTGTCATCGGAATTGCTGCTACTGCAGCCTTATCGCTTTTCGGATTGCCTGCGCATGCCAACTGCGCGTATCCAGGCGCCGGGAATCAGCAGGATATCCAACTTCCTGCGTATCGCCAGCACTTCGCGGACCATGAGGACATCGTGGGAACCTGGCTTGTGAATTACGGCCCTGTTGGTCAAGCTTTCATTCAATGGCACAGCGATGGCACTGAGTGGGAAAACATTACTCACCCCTCCATAGGCGGAAACATCTGTATGGGTTCTTGGGTAGCGACAGGGCGATGGACTTATTCCCGCAACCACTTCGGTTGGATTTTTGATTCGACCACCGGATTGATCGCCGGATATTTTAATGAGACCGAGACTGACACACTGGCGAGAGATGGAAACTCATATGCCGGAACCAACGTTACGATTTTCTACGACATGGCCGGCACCGTGGTGCCAGCACCGGGAGCACCGTCGCCGCCACCACCGGGTGGATATCCTGGCACGTCGTCGGCGGTTCGAATCGCGCCGTAATATCAATTGATCCGCACACCTCATGCTCCCGTCGTCGCGAAGTCCGCGACGGCGGGAGCCTTGCCAGGCACGGCGATGTAATTGGCGCTCATGGTGGTAAGCGGGCGGAACTTGAGGCGCAGCGCCCCGAGGCGCAACAGGCGCTGACGGTGGTATCAGTATCTGCTTGAGGAATAACACCGTCGATCACGTCGGGCATGCCGGGCCGCCACGCTCACCTGACCGCGCAACGGTCCCTCCCTGAAGCGGACTTAGGAATGTCCGCTGTGCCCCTGCGCGCCTCACGCTCTTCAGACGGCCCCAATGTCTCAGAGGGGTCAAAACCGGTCCTGAGCGGCGAATCCACTGTTCACCCAACCCCGACCGGCAGTGCGCGGCCAACAGGGGAAGAAAATGACTGCCACGGTAGTTGCGCTAAGCGACCGCCGGGATGGCCGCTGTGTGGCAAGTTGCATCGGACTGGCCGGAGTTTGTCGATCAATTGAAGGGACTGGGTTTTGCGCTCACGAAGCCTCCCGTTACCACGTCACGGTTCGGTCGGCAATGTGAGTTCGCTGGACGCTCGCCGTCGCCTTCGGCTCACTAGGATGAGCACCGGAATGCTGGACCACACGGCCCCCCAGATGCCGACGACAAGTGATTCTTGCCAAAGCGTCGAGAAGGCATCGATGTGCGCAATTTCAGGATTGCTCTGCAGGTAGAGGACACCGATTCGGTCGCCGCGTTTGAACCTGGAGTAAGGCACGGAGACGTCCGAATAGATGATATGCAGGCGGCCATCGTTCGCCGTAAAGCGAAACACAGGAATGCACGTGCCGGCTCCGGTTCGGGTAGTTCGCACCGGCTCCGTCCAAACCACAGTGCCATCCGTGCGAATGGCAGTGTGAATGAATGCCGCGCGACGCAGGCTCAAGTTGAGAGCGAAGAGTAACCCGAGCGGACCCGGAATACAGAAGATACCTATCAAGCCATAAGCGATCAGACGTGGACCGAGGCCTGACATGGCTGTGAAGTGTAGCAAAACACTGCGATCACTAAAGAGCTGCCGATTCCGCCAGCGCGGTTAACACATCGCACATTGCGCAGCGAGTTCTTTGGTCCCGCGGAGGGCCATTCGCAGCCGTTCGGCAAGGCGATCCGACGCGTGAGTTGTTTGTGCGTGTGTTTCGACCGCAACGGAATCGATGAATTCAACGACTTATGGCGAGCGACGTCGCCACACGGCAACGTCTGGCATGAGTCGCCTCAGGGTGCGCAATTTTGGCGCCTTAGCTCACATCATGAATTAACGCGAGTGGATAAACTCAGCTGAAATCGTTCGCGTGCCATATGGCGGTAAGGTGCAGGGACCCCGTTATTCGCCGCGACCGATGCGTCGACGCTCTGTAGCAGCCACCGACGCTAAGGCGGCCCATGTGAACAAAGTCGATCCAGTCGAGTCGGCGAACACGGGCAGGCGCATGCGGTTCCCTGAGGTACGTTCGACCTGGCAGCAGCGCGCCAAGCCTGGAGCCGAGCCAAGAACCCGATAAACACCGTGAACGAGCAGTCCCACAAATTGACGCCAATACCGTCTACGCTGGCAGCGCCAGAGACACGTTCACCATTTGCGATCATCTGGATTTTTGCTGCGATCGTGCTCGGGCTGTTGATGCTCGCAAACGTCAGCTTCGGGCTGCTGTCGTCGGTGCGTGCGTACGTCGGCGGGGAGAGTTTGTGGTCGAAATCTCAGAAAGACGCCGTCTTTCATCTGCAAAAGTACGCCGCCAACCATGTTCCGGAAGAACTGCGCCAATTTCGCGCGGACATCGCTGTCCCATTGGGAGACCATGAAGCCCGGGTCGAGATGGACAAGCCGAATCCGGATTTCGAAAAGGTCCGGCAAGGATTTGTCCGCGGTGGAAATCATCCCGACGACGTCTACGGGATGTTCAACCTATACCGGAGATTTGGATGGGTCAGTTTTATGCAGCGGGCGATTCGAGCCTGGGACGCGGGCGACCGCTACATCGGGCAGCTTGACGAAGCCGGAACGCAACTACAACGTGAGATCGAGTCTCCTGCACCGAGCCCCGAGAAGGTCGAATCCATTCTGGCCGGGATCTTCGTGATCAACGAAAATCTCACCCCCATCGAAAACCAATTTGTCGACGCCTTGGGCGAGGCGTCCCGTACGGCCTACCGATTGCTCCAGGGAATCATGCTTGGCGCAACCCCTGGGCTTCTGATACTCGGAATCGTGTTATCACTGCAGATACTTCGACAACGCAAGCGCGCGGACGACTGGCTCAAGCACATCGCCTTCCATGACGATCTTACCGCCCTGCCCAACCGGGTGATGTTGAGCCAGCGCCTTGACCAAGCCCTGGCCCGGCACCGTCACGCAGGCTCGCGACTGGCGATTCTGTTCATGGACCTAAACCGCTTCAAGGTAATTAACGACTCTTTGGGCCACGAGGTCGGCGATGCTTTGCTGCGCCAGGTTGCCGACCGCTTGCGCGCCCAGTCGCGGGAAAGCGATACGGTGGCGCGGGTTGGGGGTGACAAGTTCGCCGTGCTGACCGAAAACCACGAAAACCTGATGGATATCTCGACCTTTTCTCAGCGGCTCGTCGAAGTGCTGAGCGCACCGTACGTACTCGGGCGAAAAGAATGTCTCGTCACATTAAGCATAGGGATCAGCGTCTTTCCTTCCGACGGCAACGATTCGCAAGCACTGCTCAAGGCGGCGGATGTTGCCATGTACCGTGCGAAGGCGGCGGGACGAAACAATTACCTGTATTACTCGCCCTCGATGAACGTGCATACGGTGGAACGACTGGAGCTGGAGTCGGACCTGAGCCATGCCTTGGAACGGGGCGAACTGCTGCTCCATTATCAGGCCAAAGTAGAAACCACGACCGGTCTGATCATCGGGACCGAGGCCCTCTTGCGCTGGATGCATCCGGTCCGTGGACTTGTACCGATGAGCGATGTCATTCCTCTTGCCGAAGAGACAGGTCTCATCGTACCGATCGGCGAATGGGTGCTTGCCACCGCGTGCGCGCAAAACAAGGCTTGGCAGGATCAGGGCCTTACCAAGCTCAGTGTCGCTGTCAACCTCTCAGTGCGCCAGTTTGCGGATCCGTTGCTCCTTACGAAGTTGACCCGGATCATCCACGCCAGTGGACTCGACCCGTCAAGTCTGGAGCTGGAAATTACCGAGAGCATGGTCATGTCGAATGGGGAATGCGCCGTAGCGGTGCTCGAGAAGTTGAAATCGATCGGCGTGCAGATCGCGATTGATGACTTCGGAACAGGCTATTCATCGCTCGCTTACCTCAAGCGCTTCCCAATCGATACCCTCAAGATAGATCGCTCGTTCATTCGCGATATTCCCGCCGACTCCGGTGACAAGAAAATTACTCGCGCCATAATTGCAATGGCACATAGTTTGAGACTGAAGGTGGTGGCAGAGGGGGTGGAAACTGCAGATCAGCTGAAGTTTCTTCGGGCTGGGCACTGTGACGCAGTCCAGGGGTATTTCCTCTACCGCCCGCTTCCGGCAGCGGAGATGGCGGACCTCTTCGAACTCAATCGGCCGGTCCGCGTGGCTCGTTCGGCGGTGCACACCTGACGCGCTTCAGGACCCATCGAACTCGGCAGCCCTTCGAAGAGAGGCTCGGTGGTAGGTTGATTTCCCGAAAGCGCTCGCCGATGACAGGCAGATAGGGGCAACCAGCGACTTTAGCCGAGTCCGGTTTCGCGGGAGCCTAATCGGGCAGTTTGCGGCCATGAACGGACCTCCAGTTCACCTCCCGAAATTTCCGGATAGCGGTCGTTCCCACGAGTGCTCTACCATCGATGCCATGGCTAAATGGCTGACCCTTGAGCAAGGTCTCAAGGCCGCTGGTCTACGTATCGCGCCCGTTTCAAACGGTATTCCTTCTCCGTGGTCGGAACTCTGTCGAGCGCTCTTCCGCGTCAAGCGAATTCCGTTCGCGCTGATTGACGCTCGCGATCCAAAGCGGGGGCTCGCAGACCTGAAGGCGGCCACCGGGCATGAGACGTTACCCGTGCTGTTTTCGGGCTCTGAGCGCCCGCTGGCAAGCTGGCTCGATCAAATCCTATTTGCCGAGCGAATGACAAGCGCACCGAGGCTCCTACCGAGTCATCCCCGAGATAGGGCCGCCGTCATTGGTTTCCTCGCTGAACTGTGCGCACAAGATGGCTTTGGGTGGAATCGCCGACTCCTGATTGTCGAAAAACTGTTGACCGAACCTCGGTATGGTGAACGTGAACGAGGAATAGGACGCTATTTGGCCGACAAGTATGGCTATTCGCGTGTAACCAACTCAACCGCCCAAAGACGATGCGAAGAGATTGTTGCGGCGTTCGTTGAGCGACATTCTGCGGGCGGAACGTTTCTATATGGCGATACCCTGACCGCGTTAGATCTTGGCTGGGCGGCGTTTGCAGCGCTCGTTCAGCCACTGCCCGAGGAAGTATGTCCGATGAACGAACTCTGGCGCGATCTCTATACCTGGACTCCTCAACAAAGCTCGCCAGAGTCAGTCGGTGCGCTGCTGAGTCACCGTGAGCGCATCTATCGAGAGTGGATCGGCCTGCCTGTGGACGTGCGATGAGCGACAAATTGCGGTTGGCCGAGCTGAGCTTTAATGTTCGCTTTCACCAAGCGCGAGCGTCTGCTGTCGAGAGCGCGAATCGTCCCCTTCGGGTCAACAGTGGAAATACCGCTCGACCTCGGAGTCGAACGTCGCTGAGCGGCCAACTGAAGGCATGCGATCGGCGACATTGGTGGGAATAAAGCGACGTTCAACGCTCTATACTCGACGCTACCGTTAATCTCGCTTCGATCGGGAGTTGCCGACACTGGCGACATCGAAATCGCCTCTACGGGTGCGGGTAGCACGACACCAGAGAAAGGAACTTCCCATGACTGACAAGAAGGTTTGGCTCATCACCGGCGCAGGCCGTGGCTTGGGACTCGATATTGCCAAGGCAGCGCTGGCCGCTGGCCACGCGGTTGTCGCCACCGGTCGCGATCCCGCCAAGGTTACGGCGGCGATCGGCCAGCACAACGATCTGTTGGCGATCAAGCTCGACGTCACACGCCTGGAGGACGCACACGCCGCGGTCGCGGCCGCCGTCACCAAGTTCGACCGGATCGACGTCCTGGTCAACAACGCCGGCAACTTCTATGCCGGCTTCTTCGAGGAGCTCAGTCCTGACCAGATTCGCGATCAGATCGAGACGCTGTTGTTCGGACCGATGAACGTGACTCGCGCCGCCCTGCCGGTGATGCGGAAGCAGCGCTCCGGGCTGCTCCTCACTCTCTCTTCGACCGCCGGCATCACCGGTCAAATGTTCTGCACAGCATATGCTGCAGCGAAGTTCGGCATCGAAGGATGGATTGAATCGCTCACCCCGGAGATCGCTTCTTTCGGCATCCGCACGATGCTAGTCGAGCCCGGCTTCTTCCGCACCGAACTGCTTTCAACTCAGTCCACCACTTATGCGAAGCCCTCCATCGAGGATTACGCCGAACGCACTAGGGAGACCGTCACTGCGTGGAGCGGCATGAATGGCAAACAGGGCGGCGATCCGACCAAGCTCGCCAACGCGATCTTGCAACTCGCCGAGCTCAAGGAACCTCCCGCTCGATTCGCCGCAGGCGCTGACGCGCTTCAGACTCTCGAGGGCAAAGCGAAGACTCTACTCGCCCAGGCCAACGCCTACCGCGATCTGTCCTCCTCCCTCGCCCACGAGTAAGTCCTCGGGTAAGACGCCGCGCACGTGATTGGTTGCCCGATACCTGTCGTTCACCACCGGCGCGTTTGGGTCAACTTGAGCCATTGGATGTTCGACCTTGGTAATTTCGCTCCAACGGCCGGTCTGGAGCGGGACGTGGGACAGCAGGCGGCCAAGAGCTGTCCTAGCAATGCCGGGAATCTCCGCCGCATAGCAATGGGATGGACCCCTCCTCACGCCTAAGGGCATCAAGTGCCAGACTGGAGGTGTGTATCAGCAGTCACGGAATGAGGAGAGGTCGTCATGAAGCTTACTCGTGTGGGTGTGGATTTGGCCAAGCAGGTCTTTCAGGTACACGGCGTCGATCGCGCCGAGCGGCCGATTTGGTGTCAGCGGCTCAAGCGTAATCGCTGAATCACCGAACTCGAGCGTCAGGCCGAGCCGGGCTGCGAGATTGGGATGGAGGCGTGCGGCGGTGCGCATCACTGGGCACGACTGCTGCAGTCGAAGGGCTACGTAGTGAAGCTGATTGCGCCGCAGTTCGTGAAACCGTACGTAAAGAGCAACAAGAACGACGCCAACGACGCGCAGGCGATCTGCGAGGCGATGAGCCGGCGGAGCATGCGCTACGTAGCAGTCAAGACGGTCGAGCAGCAGGACATCCAGGCGGTGCACCGGGTTCGGGCGAGCCTGATCAGCGAGCGCACCGCGAAGGCGAACCAGCTGCGCGGGCTGGTGTGCGAGTACGGATTGGTGGCACCCCGAGAGATCGCCTCGCTGCGGCGGGCGGTACCGGCTTGGCTGGAGGACGCGACGAACGGGCTGAGTGTTCGGTTCAGAGCGCTGCTGGCGGCGCTCTATCGCGACCTGCGGTGTCTCGACGAGCACATCCACGAGCTCGACCGGCAGATCGCGGCGATCGTGCGGGAGAACGAGGCCGTAAGGCGCCTCGAGCAGTTGCGCGGTATCGGCCCGCTGACCGCTTCAGCGCTGGTGGCGATGGTCGGTGACGGGCGGCAGTTCAAGAATGGCCGGCACCTGGCGGTCGCGCTCGGTCTGACGCCGCGCCAACACAGCTCCGGCGGCAGGGAGAAGCTGCTCGGGATCAGCAAGCGCGGCGACAAGTACATCCGCACGCTCCTGATCCACGGGGCACGCTCGGCGCTGCGTACAGCGCCCGGCAAGACGGACCGACTGAGTCGTTGGGCGGTAGCACTGGCGGAGCGCTCCCACCCCAACGTCGCGGCCGCCGCATTTGCGCGCCGTCGAAGCTAAGGCAGTGCATTAAGCGTTGCGCCGGTTTCCGGACGCCCGGCGATCAGCAACCTGACATAACTACTGGTCGACCCATGGCGCACCCGAGTTGCCGCATTGCGGTACTTGCTGCAGCGAGCAGCCGCTGAACGACTATTTGACCGTTGATCTCTGAATGCCCGTATACGTGCTAAGCACACCTGACTTGTGCGCTCAGTAGACGGCTACGTGTTGTGCGTCGGTACACAGAAGCGCAGATGAAGACCGTGCCTGCCGCTCGAGCTCGTCGCTACCGCGCAGCGGTGTTAGTTATCAGTTTGGACGTCGCCGCGCGCCGACAGACCGGCGGCGGGATAGCGCACGATGAGTTGAACAATCGGCGGCCGCTGCTGCGAGCCATGAATCATCCCGAGCGGCATTTTCCCAGCGTGCTGATTGCGGGGACGAACGGGAAAGGCTCGACCGCGGCCACCTTGGCTTCCATTCTTGCCGCCTCGGGATTAAAGACCG
>Ga0209624_10002098_pt1 | contig 14963 bp, 14 predicted proteins | sample JacPinW_OM2H0_O1_FD_188565 | JGI IMG/M metagenome (GOLD analysis project Ga0209624, IMG submission 188565) | Forest soil microbial communities from Algoma, Ontario, Canada - Jack Pine, Ontario site 1_JW_OM2H0_O1 (SPAdes) (version 2) | ecosystem: Environmental > Terrestrial > Soil > Boreal...
ACAACGCCGCCAACGACCACCGCCAGGAGGCGGACGAAGTGAGCGAAGAGGATTGGGACCGCACGATGGCGCTCAATCTCAAGCACCAGTTCTTCGCCGCCCAGATCGCGCGCCGCTCCATGCGCGAGCTCGGCGGGGGCGCGATCGTCAATTTCTCATCGACCGCCTGGATGCACGGGGTGCCCCGATTGTCGGTCTACTCCGCCGCCAAGGCCGCGGTGGTCGGCATGACGAACAGTCTCGCGCGCGAGTTCGGCTCCGACAATATCCGCGTCAACGCCATTGCGCCTGGCGCAGTGATCACCGAGCGCCAGCGCCGCCTTTGGATGAGCGAGGAACACATCGCCGACTTCCGCGCGCGTCAATGCATCAACCGAACCTTGCTCGCCGAAGATGTCGCGCGCCTGGCGCTCTTTCTATCCTCTGACGACAGCAAGATGATTACTAAGCAATGTTACCAGGTGGACGGCGGACTGCGTTAGCGCGGCTCGACAAAAATGAACTTGATCACGCCATGTTGAAGGCGCATCTTCCCGATTCTACGGCGGCCCGACACAAGACCGCCTGAATAAGGGGAGAGACGGATGACAACAGTTGCCCGCATACTCGGTGAAAAAGGGCGCGACGTTTTCACCACTCAGCCGCATCACACCCTGAAGGAAGTTATCGAGCTCCTGGCCGAAAGAGGCGTGGGAGCCGTGGTCGTGTCGGACGCTTCGCTGAGCGTCCTAGGCATAGTTTCGGAGCGCGACGTCGTCCGCGTCCTGGCCAAACACGGCGCTTCCGCGCTCGATGACCCGGTCTCGCGTTACATGACGTCGAAGGTCATCACCGTGACGCGCAACGACACGATCGACCACGTCATGCAGACGATGACGGCGGGCCGGTTTCGCCATGTTCCAGTCGTGGAAGAGGGCCGGCTGATCGGCATCGTCTCGATCGGCGACGTCGTCAAGCGCCAGGTCAACGAGCTTGACAGCGAGCGTCAGGCTCTGCGCGAATATATCGCCACGGCCTAGGCCGGAGGGCCCGCCGAGGCGACAGCCCCGGCGGAGTCCGACCGGGTGGGTTCGACATGTTCCCCAATTTCGGCGGCCGCCTTACGGATCGCCTCGCGGCCGAGCGCGATCAGCTCGTCGGCGCGGTGGAACTCGAACATACCGACTTTGCCGACTCTGACCTGCACCAGGGTGTCCGGCGGATCGCCGGCGAGCCTCGAGCGCATGATGCGGTCCTGCAGAATATCGAATGCGTTGACCATCGAGGTCATCAGGCCCGGCGCCGCGGCCTCCCCGTTGGCCTTTGCCCCGTTTGAGCCGCGCCACCACCGGGAGATCATGCCGCTGCTGTCCTGAGCCGGCTCCTCAATAGGAGACGGGGAGTCCGGCCGGCCGAAAGGGTCTTGGATGACGGCGCCGCGGCCAACGCGATCGCTGGTAATGTTGAGCGCGATCACGCGCTCGGCGCCAAGCGCGCGCGCGACGCTGACCGGCACGGGATTGACGATCGCGCCGTCGAACAGCCAGCGTCCGTCGACCTTCACCGGTTCGAATACGCCAGGCAACGCATAAGAAGCGCGGATCGCGTCGACGAGGAGCCCGCGCCGGAGCCAGATCTCGTGTCCGCCGCCGATCTCGGTGGCGACAGCGGCGAATTGGATCGGCAGATCCTCGATCCGAAGCGCGCCGAGCCCCGCCTCGAGCCTCGTTCGAAGCCGCTGGCCGCCGATCAGGCCGCTGCCAGTAAACGAGAAGTCCAAGAGGCCAAGCACCCGGCGACGGGTCAAGGAACGGGCGAAGCCCTCGAGCATATCGAGCCGGCCGGCCGCGTAGCAGCCTCCGACCAGGGTGCCGATCGATGAGCCGACGATGACATCGAGTTTCAGGCCCAGCGCATCGAGTTCCCTGAGCGCGCCGATATGGGACCAGCCGCGCGCGGCGCCCGCTCCAAGCACAAGGCCGACTTTCGCCCGGCGGGGACGTCCGCCGCCCGGCGCAGGCTCAGCGTCGATTCTGCGATAAGCCGCTCTGAACATCCCTCAACCCGCCAGAAAATGACCTCACTGCTCGCCTTTCGTGGAGAAACTTAAGCTTGCGCTCCAGATGTCGCCAGACAATTAACGTGAATTTGTTTGATTCCTGCGGACCCTGGAGCGCGTTTGCGTCTCCCCGAACATCAGGCGCTCCTGGTCGATGGTTCGATGAACACGAGCCGAGCCGTCTCGCCGTCTCTCTCAACGCGGCGGTAGAAGCAGGATCGCCGGCCGGTGTGACACGCCCCGCCGTCGCCGCCGACGGTGACGAAAGCGAGAAACGCGTCCTGGTCGCAGTCGACCCGCATTTCGACCAGCGTCTGGGTTTGGCCGGATGTGTCTCCCTTACGCCACAGGGCGCCGCGCGAACGCGACCAATAATGGACGATTCCGGTTGCGAGCGTCGCCCGCAACGCGGCTTCGTTCATGTGGGCGACCATCAGCACCTCGCCGCGGGACGCGTCGACGGTGACGCAACTTGCAAGACCATCCACGCCGAACTTCGGCTCGAACGCCTCACCTTCTTCACGGTCGCTTGTCGCGCCGGGCCTGACTTTCGATTTGACGCTCTCGTTCATCCCCGTCTCTCGTCGCGCTACGTTTTGCCTAGCCTTTCCTAAGGCCTCGATTTCGGCTTTCTCGCGACCTATATAGGGAAGGTCGAGGGTCGGGTTAGGATGATCAACGAGATCTACAATCGGCGCATCCTCGAGCTCGCGGGCAATATTCCCCGGCTCGGGAGGCTCGCCAAGCCAGACGCCAGCGCGAAATCGCATTCGCGGCTTTGCGGTTCGACCGTGACCATCGACCTTTGTGTGGAGAACGGGCGGGTCACGGATTTCGCCCATGACGTGAAAGCCTGCGCGCTCGGTCAGGCGTCCTCGTCGCTAATGGCTCGCCATATCATTGGCGCGACCGCCGAGGAGCTGAACGGGCTGCGCGATCGCATGACCCAGATGCTGAAGGCGAACGGTCCGCCGCCCGAAGGCAAATGGGCAGAATTCGCCGTTCTCGAGCCGGTTCGAGATTATAAGGCTCGCCACGCTTCCACGTTGTTGACGTTCGACGCGGTCGCTGATGCGTTGGCGCAGATCGCCGCGCGCGAGACGGCTCGCGAGACCGCGCCGGCGTCGTGAGCGCGCTGGCTTGGGCGCCGCGCCGCGCAGCCCGCGCGCTGATCCGCTTCTACCAGCTTACGTTTTCGAGCTTGATCGGCCGTCAGTGCCGGTATTTGCCGACCTGTTCGGCCTATACGGACGAGGCGATGGCTCGCCATGGCCTTTGGGCAGGCTCCTGGATGGGGCTGGCGCGTGTGTGCCGCTGCCACCCTTGGGGCGGCTCCGGCTACGATCCGCCGCCCGATCGGCGGCCCATGGACGCCTCATGGGCGCAACCCTGGCGCTATGGACGCTGGCGTTCAGGCGCGTGAGCCTTGCCTATGACGCTCGCGGCCTTTATGGACTTGCGCCGTTCCTGATATAGCCCAAGAGATCTGACCGATGGCCGAGCCGCGTCGGGCCGCCGAAACTGCGCCTCGCTTGGAAGGCGGTCGCTTCCTGATCGTCGAGGCGCGCTATTACGACGCGATCGGTGCCGACTTGCTTGCTGGCGCGACCCGCGCGATTGAGGCGGCGAGCGCGGCCTACGACCTCGTCAGTGTGGCCGGGGCGCTGGAAATACCAGCCGGCATGGCGATCGCTCTCGATGCCGCGAAAGCGGCAGGCCGCGCTTATGACGGAGCGGTAGCACTGGGCTGTGTCGTGCGGGGCGAAACCTTTCATTTTGAGATTGTCGCCGGGGAGTCCGCGCGGGCGCTGATGGATATGTCGGTCGAGCGCCGGCTGGCGCTCGGGAACGGCATCCTCACCACCGAGACGATCCAGCAGGCCGAGGAGCGAGCCGACCCTGAACGCGGCGACAAAGGCGGCGATGCGGCGCGGGCGGCGATCGGCCTTGCCCATCTCGCCCGTCGGCTTGTTAACCGATGAAACGGTCCGACAAGCGTTCGGCGGCCCGGCTCGCGGCCTCGCAGGCGCTCTACCAGATGGAGATCGCCGACAAGGGCCTCAACGATATCCTCGCTGAATTCGAGGCTCATTGGCTCGGTCAGGAGATCGAAGGGGAGGCCTATACCCCCGCGGATTTGGCGTTCTTTCGCGACGTCGTGTCGGGGGTGCAACGCGATCAATTGCCGATTGATCGGGCACTCGACGGCACCCTCGCCGAAGGCTGGCCGCTGCGTCGGGTCGAAGCGCTCATGCGCGCCATCCTTCGCGCGGCGTTCTATGAATTGCGAAGTCGGCCGGATGTGCCGGCGCGGGTCGCGGTGACCGAATATGTCGATGTCGCCGCAGCTTTCTTCGGCCCTGATGAGAGCGGCATGATCAACGCCGTGCTCGACGCGCTCGCGCGCCAAACGCGACCGGCTGAGTTCGCCTCGGACCGATGAGCCGGCTCGGCGGCGCGAAAGGGCTATCGGCTCAGCCCGCGGATATCGCGTCGAGCGTCCGATGGGCGCGAATATGCCGGTTGACGCAACGGGATCCAGGTCGCGCTCATCAAAGAGGTCAAAGCGCTTTGACGCTAAGCATCGCCCGCGAGGATCGACAACCCCAAGCGTCAGTGGAGCGCGTTGTCCGCAGCGTTAAAAAGCGCGAGGCGCGAGCGGGCGACCGCCTCGACCGACTTAACCGCAAACGGCAAGATCTTATAGGGGACGACCTCATCGGGTTCTTTGCTGAGGCCCACCTCCAAGCCGCGCCTCCACGCAACCCGCAGTTCGGTGTTGATATGGACGATGTTAATTCCGGCGCCAATCGCCTTGCGCAGGTCTTCATCATCGGTTCCCGATCCGCCGTGGAGGGTCAAGGGTATCTGCGCAGCGCTCTTGATCTCGGCGATTCTCCCGATATCGAGTCGCTTTCTCGTCTGCCCCTGCACCATGCTCTTCAGCATCCCGTGCATGTTGCCGACCGCGGGAGCGAGGATGTCTATCCCCGTCGACTCGACGAACTGTTTCGCCTGTTGAGGCGAGGTGAGGCCCTTTGACAAGTCAGGCGCGGTTTCATGGATTTCCGAGCCGGTTCCGATGTCGCCGATCTCGCCCTCGACCAGGATCGAAGGATTGATGGCTTTGAGAGCTTCGACGGCCTCTTTCGTCTGGCGGACGTTCTGCTCGAAGGGAAGCGCGGATAGGTCGAAGACGACGGAGTCAAAGCCCGCTTTGGCGACATCCAGAGCGTGCGCCAGCGAATGGGTATGGTCCGCGTTGAGGAAGATCGGGTAGTCGTATTCCTCTCGCAAGCTCCGCACCAAAGCAGCGATCTGGCGAACACCAAAAAATTCCCTTTCACCCTCGGAGGCGCCCACCGCTACCGGGACCTTGAGGTCCCGCGCGGCGGCCACCACCGCTTTCAACAGAACCAGGTCTGCCACACTGAAGTGGCCGATCGCCACTCCGTCCTTCCCACTTTGCTCCAGAGCTTTTCGCAAACTTTGCATGCTGGGCGCTCCTCCTGGGAATCGCGCTATCCTACCCCGCGGGCTCCTGATGGGGACTAAGTCTACAATGCCTTTGTGACGCCGGGGCGCCAAGCAGCGCCGTCGTTGGCAATGGCGACACGCGCGCCCATGAGCCGGCTACCCCGGCCCCGAGCGCCTGATCCATTCGTCCTCGTCGACCGTCTCGACGCCCAATTCCCGCGCCTTGCCGAGTTTCGAGCCGGCGCCGGGTCCGGCGACGACGAGGTTGGTCTTGGCGGAAATCGAGCCCGAGACCTTGGCCCCGAGCCGCTCGGCGACCGCCTTCGCTTCGTCGCGCGTCATCTTTTCCAGTGAGCCCGTGAACACGATCGTCTGACCGGCGAGCGGGTGGCCGGCGGCGACCGCCTCCATCGGCTCAATCGTCACTTCCTTCACGAGCGCGTCGAGCGCCGCCTCGTTGCGCGGCTCGGCGAAAAAGTCCGCGATCGCCTCAGCGACCACCGGCCCGATTCCCCCGATCGCCGAAATCTCCTCCGCGGCGTTTTCGACCCGCGCGGCGGCGCGCAAGGTTTCCCAGTCGCCGAAGTGGCGCGCAAGGCGCCGCGCATTGGTCTCGCCGACATGGCGGATTCCAAGTGCAAAGAGGAACCGGTTGAGCGGAACCGCCCGCCGCGCGTCGATGGCGTTGAACAGGTTGCGCGCCGAAGTCTCGCCGAACCCTTCCCACTCGCTTAGAGACGGGTGGCCTTGCCCATCGCGCGCCTTCAGCGTGAAAATGTCCGCTGCCGTGCGGATCAAACCCTCTGTGAAAAAGAGTTCGATCAGTTTCTCGCCCAGTCCGTCGATGTCGAAGGCGTTGCGCGATACGAAGTGCTTCAGGCCCTCGACCGCCTGGGCTGGACAGATAAGCGTGCCGGTGCAGCGGCGCACGACGTCCTTTTCGCCTGTCTTCTCATCGATCTCGCGCAAAGCCGCCGAGCCGCAGATCGGGCAGGTCTCGGGGAAGACATAGGGCTTCGAGTCTGCGGGCCTCTTGTCGAGCACGACCGCAAGCACCTGCGGAATGACGTCGCCAGCGCGCTGCACCAAAACCGTGTCGCCGACGCGCACGTCCTTGCGCTCGATCTCGTCCTCGTTGTGCAGCGTGGCGTTGGAGACGACGACGCCGCCGACGGTCACGGGCTTCAGCTTCGCGAGCGGAGTCATCGCCCCGGTCCGGCCGACGTTGATCGTGATCGCCTCGACGATCGTCGTCGCCTGTTCGGCCGGGAACTTATGCGCCACAGCCCAGCGCGGCGAGCGCGAGACGAAGCCAAGCCGCTGCTGCAGCGCGAGATCGTTGACCTTGTAGACGACGCCGTCGATGTCATAGCCGAGCGTCGCCCGTTTCTCTTCGATGAAGTGATACTGCGCCAGCATCTCCGCAGCGGAATGGCAGAGCTTGGTCAAAGGATTGGTCGGCAGGCCGAAGCTTCGCATGGCCTCGATCGCGCCGAACTGCGTTGAGGCGAAGGGCTCGCTGATTTCGCCCCAGGCGTAGGCGAAGAACGCCAGCGGCCGCTCGGCGGTCATGCGCGGATCGAGCTGGCGCAGTGAGCCTGCGGCAAAGTTGCGCGGATTGGCGTAGACTGGCTTGCCGGCGGCGGCCTGGCGCGCGTTGAGCGCGGCGAAGTCGGTGTGGCGCATGTAGACTTCGCCGCGCGCCTCGAAAATTTTCGGCGCGCCCTTCAGATGCTTCGGGATCGCTTCCACCACTCGCACGTTGGCGGTCACGTCCTCGCCTTCGTAGCCATCGCCGCGCGTCGCCGCCTGGACGAGTTCGCCATTCTCGTAGCGCAGACTGCACGAGAGCCCGTCGATCTTCGCTTCCGCAACGACATCGAGCGGCGAGCCGTCGGTCAAGCCCAGAAAACGCCGCACCCGGGCGCAGAACTCCTCGACCTCCTCGTCGGCGAAGATATTGCCGAGCGACAGCATCGGCACGCGGTGGCGGACCTTGGCGAATTTCTCCGACGGCGCAGCGCCGACCTTGCGGTTCGCAGAGTCGGCGTCGCCAAGTTTGGGGAACGCCTCTTCGAGCGCGGTATAGCGCCGGCGTAGCGCATCATACTCGGCGTCGGAAATGGTCGGCGCGTCCTCCCCGTGGTAGCGCCGGTCATGCTCGGCGATTTCGGCCTGAAGTCGCGCGTGCTCTTCCCGCGCCTTGGCGAGGGTGAGCTTGGGCGCTTTCGGCTCTTTCGTCATGGGCTCAAATTAGCGCAGGGCGGACGGAGGTGGAAGGCGACGGCTTAACCGGCGGCTAACCCGTTTGCCTGATTATTGACGTCGGCGAGACGGCGGTCCGGGGCGACCGTCCGTCATGAGATCTCGATCCGCCTGCCCAAAAGTCGAGATCTTCGATGCGCGCCCTGATCGCCATGTTTCTTGCCGCCTTGCTCACCGGATGCTGCGTCGGCGGCTATCCCCCCATGTGGAGCGCAGATCAGCCCCCGTTCAACGCCTTCCAGGCGGGCATGAAGCTTGCGGAGGGGATGCCGACGGGCGTCGCCATCCTCATAATTGGTTCAAGGCCCGTGTTCTCCAAGGCGACGAGCTGCGGCGTGCTCGGGGGATACGAGTGGCCATGCGACGTCCTGAAATTCGGTTGTTGCGAGGGCAATCAGCTTGTTGTCTATATTGCGCCGACGCCTGACGGCCGCGGCGCCGTGAACAGCTGGGCTTTGGGCAAGGGTTGATCCCGCGGCCCTTAACGGCCGACGGTCGTCTCCGCCTTAGAGACAAAACCCCCGATGTGTTTGAGGAAAACCGGCACGAGCGCCGAGGGGAAGTCGTGGCCCATGCCGGGAACGATGATCAATTCGGCGCCGGGGATGCTCTCGGCCGTGTCCTTGGCCGCGGCTGCAGGTATGACCGGATCATCGGCGCCGTGCAGGACGAGCGCGGGACAGCGCAGCTCCTTCAAGAGCGCGTTGCGAGGCGGGGCGACGATCAAGGCCGCCGACTGACGCGCGATGCCGGCTAGGTCGAAAGGCGCGTAATCCGTGCGGCGCTCGGCCCTCGCGCGCATCTCCGCTTCGCTCAACGGAAAGCCCGGACCGGACACCGTCTCTTGCACGAGAATGCTCGCCTCAATGAGATCGTCGCGGCTCGTGCTGTTCGGCGGGCGGAATAGCACCGACAGCGTTTCCGGGTTTCCCGACGGCAGATCCCGACGTCCTGTGGTCGACATGATCGAGACGAGACTCTTGGTCCTGCCAGGATGATTGATCGCGACCAGTTGGGCTATCATCCCGCCCATCGAGGCGCCGACGATATGGGCGCGGTCGGCGCCGAGCGCGTCCATGAGACCCACAGTGTCGCTAGCCATGTCATCGAGAGAATAGGGAACGTGCGGGTGTCTCCCGGCCATGACCTCCCCAAACAGCGCGCGAGGGTCCAGAGCCGGTTGGTCGGCGAGATGGGTCGACTTGCCGATGTCGCGGTTGTCGAACCTGACGACCCGAAACCGTTTGGCCGCCAGTCCCTCGCACAACGGATCCGGCCAGAAGATGAGCTGGGCGCCGAAGCCCATGATGAGCAGGATCAGTGGGTCGCTGTCGCGTCCGAAGCTTTCATATTCGATATCGATTCCATTGGCTCTAACGTGCGGCATGGCGGCCCTCTAGCACCATTGTCGCCCAATCGAAAGAGCAAGGACTTGCCCAAGGAATGCGGCTTCGCCAAGCAATAGGCGCGCCGTCATTTGAACGCTTTCGCGCCCTCGTCCACCGCTTCCTCCGGCGCGACCCATCTGAAGCCGCTGAGCTGGTGGCGGGCCCAGGTGAACTGCCGCTTGGCGTAATGGCGGGTGTCGATCTTCGAGCGTGACGCGGCCTCGTCGAGCGAGAGCCGGCCCTCGAGATGGGCGATGAGATGCGGAACGCCATGCGCGCGCATGACAGGCAGCGCCGGACCGAGCCGCCGTTGAATTAACGTCGCGACCTCGTCGAGCGCTCCATGCGCGAGCATGGCGTCGAACCGCGCGTCGATCCGCCGGCCGAGCGCAGCGCGGTCTGGCGCGAGATAGAGGCCCGTCCATTCGCGGGCCGCCAACGCCGGCGGCGTGCGCGCGCCGAGGAACGAGACGAGCGGACGCCCCGTGGCATCGAGCACCTCGAGCGCGCGCAAGATGCGCTGTCGGTCGCTCGGGTTGAGGCGCGCGGCGGTCTCGGGATCGCGCGCCGCCAGCTCGTCGTGAAGCTCCGGCGTGGCGCGACCCTCCGCCCTGCTTCGAACCTCAGCCCGCACGGGTTCGGGCACAGGGGGAATGTCCGACAGGCCCTCGGTCAGCGCGCGGAAATAAAGCCCCGTCCCGCCGACAAAAATAGCCGGCTGTTCGCCGATCTCCGCGAGAATTTCGCCCGCCGCCAGCGCCCATCGTCCGGCCGAAAAATTCACCGCTCCATCGATTGCGCCGAACAGGCGATGCCGCGCGAGCCGCTCCTCGTCCGGCGTCGGCCGGGCAGTCAGGATTCTCAGATCCCTATAGACTTGCATCGAATCGGCGTTGACGATCGTCGCGCCAAACCGTTGCGCGAGCGCTATCGCCGCCGCCGACTTGCCGCTCGCCGTCGGGCCTGCGATGAGGAGCGCCCGCCTCAAGTGTTTGCCTGCCCGTCTGGAAGCGTCATGTCGTCCGTCCTCGTCGCCACGCTCATCGCCGATCCCTCGAGGGCGCCGCTCAGCGAAACAACAGTCGACCGGGCCGCGCAAGCCCTTCGCGGCGTCGAGCGCCGCCGCTGGCTCGACGAGGGTGTCGCGGCCGATCTTGTTTTCACCGGAGACCTCAAAGCCAAGCGGGCTGCGCTCGAGAGCGCGCTCGCGGGTGAGCCTATCGATGTGATCGCTCAGCCGCTCGCGGGTCGCCGGAAGCGCCTGCTGGTTGCGGATATGGACTCGACGCTCATCGGCCAGGAATGCGTCGACGAGCTTGCCGCCTTCGCCGGGGTCGGCGACCGCGTCGCCGCCATCACCGAGCGGGCGATGCGGGGCGAGGTTGCCTTCGCGCCCGCGTTGCGCGAGCGCGTCGCCCTGCTGGCTGGTTTGCCCGAGAGCGTGATCCTGGATGTGCTCAAAGACCGCATCACGCTGAGTCCCGGCGCCCGTATGCTCGTGCAGACGATGCGCGCGAACGGCGCTTACGTCGCCATCGTTTCTGGCGGCTTTCGCCAGTTCACGCGCGCGATTCGCGAGCGGCTCGGCGCCGACGAGGATCGAGCCAATGCGCTCGTGATCGAAAGCGCCAAGCTGACCGGCAAGGTCGTCGAGCCGATCCTCGGCCAGGATGCCAAGCTTCATGCCCTCAACGCGATCGCCGCCGCGATGGGGGTGACGCTTGATGAGACGCTGACGGTCGGCGACGGCGCCAACGATCTTCCGATGCTGCAAGCCGCCGGCCTTGGCGTCGCCTATCGCGCCAAGCCCAAGGTCGCCGCTGGAGCGGACGCGCGTGTGGAGCACACCGATCTCTCCGCGCTGCTCTACGCGCAGGGTTTTGCGCGCAAGGATTTCGTCGAGGGGTGAGCCGCTCTCGCGATATCACCGTCATCATGGCCGGGACACCCCCGAATGACAGTCCGGGGACGGCCATGGCGACTTGTAGCCCCGTTCCATCCACACATCCGGCCCTCATTCGGCCCGTCTTTTATTGGACGTCTCCCTTTCGTCCGTGTTAACCGTTGGCCTCGTGTTCAATGCGCCTGGCGAAGAGCGCGCGCAACGAAGGGAGATCGGCAATGACGATCGCATCGGTCATGAATGCGCCCGAAACCGTCGATCACGCGGCGCTCGCCGAGACCATGCCGCTCGATGAGATCGACGTCAGCAATCCTGCTTTGTATCAGCAGGACGTCTGGCAGCCCTATTTCCGCCGGTTGCGACGCGAGGCGCCGGTCCACCATTGCCCGACAAGTCCGCTCGGACCCTATTGGTCAGTGACCAAGCACAAGGACATCATCGCGCTCGAAGTGGACCATAGGCGGTTCTCGTCCAGTTCGGCGTTCGGCGGCATTACGTTGCGCGACCGGCCGGCCGAACTCGAACTGCCCATGTTCATCGCCATGGACCCGCCCAAGCACGACGTGCAGCGTAAGGTGGTGCAGCCGATTGTCTCGCCCGAAAACCTCGCGAATTTCGAGGGCCTGATCCGGACCCGCGTTCGCGACATGCTCGACCACCTGCCACGCGGCGAGACCTTCAACTGGGTGGACAAAGTCTCGGTCGAGCTCACCTGCCAGATGCTGGCGACCCTGTTCGACTTCCCGTTCGAGGACCGGCGCAAGCTCAGTTACTGGTCGGACGTCTCGACCGCCATCCCCTATCAGGGCGGCCTCATTGAAAGCGAGGAGCAAAAAGAGGCCGTATTCGCCGAGTGCCTCGGCTATTTCATGAATCTATGGAACGAGCGCGTCAACGCCGAGCCGCGCCGGGATCTCATTTCCATGCTGGCGCACGGCGAAGCCACGCGGAACATGAGCGCGCGCGAATATCTCGGCAACGTCATCCTGCTCATCGTCGGCGGCAACGACACGACCCGCAACTCGATGAGCGGCGGCCTCTTGTTCCTCAGTCAGAACCCGGATGAGTTCGCCAAGCTGCGCGCCAAACCCGAACTGGTCGAGTCGATGGCGCCGGAAATCATTCGCTACCAGACGCCGCTCGCCTACATGCGCCGCACTGCGCTTACCGACGCGGAATTCGGCGGCCAGCTCATTCGCAAGGGTGATAAGGTCGCCATGTGGTATATCTCGGGCAATCGCGACGAGGAGGCGATCGAAGAGCCCGACCGGTTCATCATCGACCGCGCCCGGCCACGCCAGCATTTGTCGTTCGGCTTCGGCATTCACCGGTGCGTCGGCAAGAGCCTGGCCGAAATGCAATTGAAGATCCTGTGGGAGGAAATCCTCGATCGCCTGCCCGGAATCGAGGTTGTCGGTGAGCCGAAGCGGGTGTTCTCGTCCTTCGTCCATGGGATCAGCGAATTGCCGGTGAGGATCCCGGCTTAGAGCCGTACAACCCGAGGCTCATCGCGCGACGCCGGGCGTTCTGGCCTTGGTCGATTCGGGTTCCGTGCCGCTCTGCGACAAGATAGAAAATACAGAAGTTATTTTACATTTTCAGAACCTTAGGCTATGATGCGAAATTGCGCCGGGATCACGGCGTTCGGGTGCGGCCAGCGCATGCTGCGAAAACGGCGAAACGAAAAGGCATCTAAGCTCTTGAAAACAAACAATCCCGCGAAATCATTGATTCGGCGCAGCTAATGATTCAATGGCTTACGACCTGCGTTGCGAAACCGCTCGTTTCGCTACGCGAAAGATTCGCTTCGTTTTCGCTGCTTTTAGGCCGGTTGAGGCTGGAAACGAAACGAAGGAAAGCCTTTTGCTCGAGGAGCGATGCGCAGCGTCGCGTCTCGAAGGAGGGTCCCGAAAGCGCCCAGGGCCCTCCGTTCCCGCGGCTATCGCTGGAGCGTTCTTCGAGGTCGTTTCGCGGCGCCTCAGAACGAGGTCTTAGGGACAAGGCCGAAGGGCGAGAAGTTGTGCAATAGAGCAGCTAAGCCACTGAAATCATTCACGCGCGTAAACTTGTGCGCGGCCTCAGCAAACGATGTCCGACGCGCCGAAGGCCTCGCTAGCGCCTCGCGAGAACCTCGCGCACCCGCTCAACCAGCTCAGCCTCGGGCGCGGGAAATTGGGCGCGCTGCCGCAGCTCCAGATAGTCGGCGCGTTCCTTGGTCGTCTTCGCGAGCTCGGCGCCGAGTGTGAGGTCGCGGATCGTGACCTGCGGGCCGCCGGGCGCATTCCGCTCGTTCGATCCCTGGATGACGGCGACGCGGCTTCTGCGCCGATCCGCATATTTGAGCTGCGCGTTCATGCCGCCTGAGCCCAGATAGAGTTCGGCCGCGATCCCTGCATGGCGCAAGTTCGCGACAAGCCGCTGATAATTCGCCATCGAGGCTGCATCGCGGTCGAGCGCGAGCACGACGACGGGACCGGGCGTCTCGGCCGCGGCGACGATCGGGCTCTCGATCGCGCGCAACGCCGCGAGCAGCCGTGAGACGCCGATGGAAAAGCCAGTCGCGGGCACAGGCTCCGCGCGGAAGCGCGCGACGAGTCCGTCGTAACGCCCGCCGCCGCCGACCGAGCCGAAGCGCACGGGACGGCCGTCGTCGTCCTTGACCTCGAAGGTCAGCTCCGCCTCGAAGACGGGGCCGGTGTAATATTCCAGCCCGCGCACGACCGAGGGGTCGATGCGGATTCGATCCCTCCCATAACCAGCCGCCTCAACTAACGTTCGTATTGCATCTAGCTCGGCGATTCCCTCGCGCGATGTCGGACTGTTACCGAAGTGAGCGCTTAGTTGTTCAATCGTAGCGGGGTTGCTTTCGATATGATGCGACACGTTGCCGTTAAGGTCCTCGAAGATGTGAATTTTTTCGCCTGGACCCAACTCGCTTTGAACAGGGTTGGTCGCGTTGCCAATAAGCGTCATCTCTCGGAGATCAACGAAGCGCGCAATGCGTTCGATCTGATTCGTATCTAGCTCAGCGCCTTTGGTGAAGTCGCCGCTCTCGTCCTTGCGCCCGGCTCCGAGCAGCGCGCGCACCCCGTCAAAGCCGAGTCGGTCGAACTTGTCGAGCGCTCTCAGCACCGTCAGGCGACGTCCCGCATTTTCGGGGCCGCCGAGGTCCATCGCCTCCATCACGCCATCGAGCACCTTGCGATTGTTGACTTTGATGACGTAGTCGCCGCGCGCGATCCCCAGCGCTTCGAGGCAATCGGCGGCCATCATGCAGATTTCCGCGTCGGCGGCCGGACCCGAATCCTTTCCAGAGCCGACCGTGTCGGCGTCGAATTGCATGAACTGGCGGAAGCGGCCGGGACCCGGCTTCTCGTTGCGGAACACCCAGCCGGCGCGATAGGAGCGATAGGGTTTTGGCAGCCGGTCGTAGTTCTCAGCGACATGGCGCGCGAGCGGCGCCGTCAAGTCATAGCGCAGCGACAGCCATTGCTCGTCGTCGTCCTTGAACGAGAACACGCCCTCGTTTGGCCGATCCTGGTCTGGCAGAAACTTGCCGAGCGCGTCGGTATATTCGACGAACGGCGTCTCGACCGCCTCAAACCCATAGAGCGCGTAGACCTGTCCGATCTTGGCGATCATCGCTTCGGCGGCGGCGAGATCGCTGGCGTCGCGATCGGTGAATCCGCGCGGCAACGTGGCGCGGGCACGGGAGGGAACGTCGGCGGCATCGGTCATCGCCGCTCTATATCCGGCAAAAGCGGCAGCTAGAAGAGGTTCGCGGCGACGTTGATGGTGAGCGCAAGGATGATCGCATTAAAAAAGAAGCAGGCGACGCCCTGAATCACAACAATCCGTCGCATCCGCATCGAGGTGACATTGACGTCTGAAG
>Ga0209624_10002099_pt1 | contig 14961 bp, 8 predicted proteins | sample JacPinW_OM2H0_O1_FD_188565 | JGI IMG/M metagenome (GOLD analysis project Ga0209624, IMG submission 188565) | Forest soil microbial communities from Algoma, Ontario, Canada - Jack Pine, Ontario site 1_JW_OM2H0_O1 (SPAdes) (version 2) | ecosystem: Environmental > Terrestrial > Soil > Boreal...
GGGGGGCTCGTGGTCGTGCGTATCGCCGCGAACTCTGCGTTCCCTTCGCTTGCGCTCGCTTGGTCTGCCCTGCTAGCGATTGCGGCCGTTCTGTGTGTGCCGCTCCTACTCGCCGTTGTGTTGTACCTAGGCGATGTGATCGCGCGACACGCCCGTGCACACTTGACACTGTTGCCGCTGGCGCTTGAATCGCTGAGGGAAACTACCCTCCGCTCGCTCGCGCTGATAGCGACTGGTGCCGCTGCGCTGTTCGGAGCCGTCGCGCTGGGAGGGGCTCGCGACGATCTCCTGCGAGGGACCGGTGGCTTCGTGGCGAACTACGCTCAAGAAGCAGGGATCTGGGTCGTAAAACCGGGAGACAATCCGTCACTACTCACGTTCTCGCCAGGGAACCGCCTACGACGTCTCGCCAGCCTGCCTGATGTTGCGGGCGTCGAGGCTCTCGACGGAGGTCTGCTCGACGTGGGCGACCGCCGGGTATGGGTGCTTGCGTGGCCATCAGGTAGCCCGGTGGCGATGCTCGAGGGGCAGACCATTAAGGGCGATCCGACTGCGGCGGTCGCCAAGCTGCGTGAAGGAGGTTGGGTCACCGTTTCCCAACAGCTTGCCGCGGAACACGACGTTGGCGTCGGTGGCACCTTGACACTCCCGACGCCGACGGGCGACGTCCGTATGAGGGTCGCCGCGCTGACGACGAACTTCGGCTGGACGCCGGGAGCGGTAGTGATGACTGCCGCCGACTATGACCGAGCTTGGTACAGCACGCAGGTCACGGCGCTTCTCGTCAAGACCCAGGCGGGGAGCAACCCGCAAGTGACGCGCGGGGAGGTAGAGCGTGCATTGAATCCCAGCAACGGGCTCGAAGTTCTCTCTGCACGCCAGAGAGAAGCAAAGATAAATGGGGTAGCGCACGAAGGACTCGGACAGCTCGCGACCATATCCACGCTTCTCATAATCGCGTCAATTCTGGCGATGGCTGCGGCCCTTGCATCGGCTATTTGGCAGCGGCGTAGCGCCCTCGCCGCATTCAAGCTCTCTGGCGTCAAGCCATCGAGACTGCGAAGACTCTTGCTGCTCGAATCCGCAATCACGCTCAGCGTCGGAGCCGTTACAGGAGCTGCCTGGGGAATCTACGGCCAAGTCGCACTCGATGGCTATCTAACGAACACGACGGGATTCCCCGTCATGCGCCTTGGTGCGAGCTGGCGACCGGCAGAGATCGTGGTCTTCGTGATCGCTGTCTCGCTCGCGATCTCTGTGGTTCCAACCGGCCTAGCGGCACGCGTGCCAGTTCGTGTTGCGCTTGAGGAGTAGAAGGCCGTCAGGTCGAGACTCGAACCCTGCTGGTCTGGACAGCAACTTGGCGTGACTATGCTCACGGATGGGTGTCCGTCGTTGGTGATCGAAGGTTCGTTGCGCGCGCCGTGCTGGCGCTCGTGCTCGCCCATGCCCGCAACTTGTCCAGCGTCGCCCCACTAGTGCGTAGCCAGCTTCGCCGCTGGGACGCGCGCGCCGCGGAAATACCCGACCCGTGGCTCCAGGGTCTCGCGCTTGGAAAGCTGCGAAACGAACGCTTTGACTTGGAGGCCGTCGCGATGATCGCAACGATCGCTCCGGCCCAGTACCGCGAACGCGCCGTGGAGGCAATCATGGCGCTCCAAGTGATGTTTGCCTACCTCGATGCGCTGACTGAGCAGCCGACGACTGACCCAATCCGTGATGGGCTTCAGTACTCAAGGGCCCTTGTCGATGCGGTCACTGTCAGCATCCACCCCCGCGGTGACTACTACGCCTACTATCAAGGCGCCGGGGACGGGAACTATCTCAGTGACCTATCCGTTACCGTGCGGGAAGCCCTGTTGGGACTCCCCGCGGTTGATTCCATCGCCGAGGTTATCTCGACGGCTGCGGCTCGCTGCGCAGAGGCACAGGTACGAGTACACGCCGCTGTTTGCTCGGGCAATGAGCAACTACAACAGTGGGCCACGCACGAAGCGAAAGGCACGGAGCTTCAGTGGCGCGAGTGGCTCTTTGGTGCTATGGGGTCGGTCATTGGTGCACACGCGCTTATCGCCTCGGCCGCAGACGATCACACAACGTCTGAGCAGGCGAGCGCACTCGACTCCACATACCTTCTGCTCTGCGCCGTGACCACGGCGCTCGACCAGGTCGTCGATCACGAAGGCGACCTCCTCGCTGGCGGCCAGTGCTATCTAGATATCTACGAGACCCCCCAGATTCTCGCTCAGCGGATCGCGGCCGTTGCGCGCCTAGTGATAGAGCGCGCCCGCACTATTCCCAATGGATCTCATCACGCGATGATCCTTTCGGGCGTTGTCGGCTACTACACCACCGAGCCTGGTGCGACGGGTGAGTACGCCCGCCCGGTTACCGAACAGGTCCAGCGCCAGCTGAAACCTATTATCACCCCAACCCTCGCAACGATGCACGCCTGGCGCCTGGCGAAGCGTATCCGCCACCGTGCCTAACACGCGGGCACGGGACGGTAGTCTGAGCGGTCGCCTTGGTTTGGTCCTGGAACACAAACTGAGCCTCGAAAGGGAACCCGCCGCGAGGGCACACCGGGGGTAGTAGCAGGCCCTTCGGGGAGTAGGTGACCCGCCGCCCCCGTACCGACTTGTAGTACAGGAAGTGGTCAGGCCCACGAGCCGTTGTGCCAAGCGCCATGTGAAATCGAGTGACCGCCACATCGGGGGCGCCAGGCAAAGTTGGAATCAGGGGAATAGTGGCGTCAATGGCCTCACCGTAAGGCGCGGGGGCAGAAACCACCGCGGCAGGAAAGACGGGTTCGGCACCGACTGGTGTATGTGCATCCGCAAATACCCACAAAGCGAGGCGCCCTTCTCGCACAGGAGCGGAAAAGACTTCGATCTGTGCACTCTCAGAGATTATTTCACCCCCGATGGGGATTTCAGCTGTCGCGATGCCGCGCCCCATCAGCGCATCGACTGGGCAACCAAACGTGCCACGTGCTTCGAGCATATTCAGGCGACAGTTTTCGATGCCCAGCCCGCTCGTGGCAAGACCCATTTCACCTGGCAGCCGCACACTGACATTGGTCAAAGGCGACTGGCTAGCGGGCGGGACGCTCGAAATCCTGAACCCAAGAAAGATCGTCGTATGCGCCCCAAGACGCTCGGGACTGAGTGATGCGTACAGGCTAGCGGTCTGCGCGGCCAGAGCACTCCCGCAGAAGCACATCGAGAGGCAGACCACAATCAAACCGGTTAGAAAAACGCGTGTAAGCCTCAATCTCGATCCGCCTGCGCTAGTACGAGAGGCTCCCTGTCGTCTGAATCGTCAAGGCGAGGGTGCGGCGGTTATAGACGCCATACAGTCCACCACCGCCACGAGCGTGCGCATAGCGGCCTGTGCCGCCGGTGATCGTCACGTTGCCACCAAAGCTCACATACGTCCCAGATTCGTGCAGGCGAGCCGCGCCATAGCCACTGATCGAGCCGCCACGAGGGTAGAACTCAAACGAGCCTGAGATATCCGCCGTGAACCGAACGCGTGCCTTCACGGTGCCTGCAAGCGGCCCGGAAGCTGACCCTTCCTCAAGCAAGTACGCGCCTTTGGCCGTGAGATAATGCAGGTGGACAGTCATCGTAAGACGTTCTGTGTGCGCCATCCTCGCCGCCGCCAGGACCCCGGCGCTCTGGGCGCAGAGCACAGCCACCGTGAGCGCCACGAAAATGGCTGCCTTGGCCAGCCGAAACCAGCCCACGGAAACGCTCCTAACTTGCCTCACCATCCGAAGAATCCTACCCCTTCGTGCCGACCACTGCATGATCCGGTTCCGATAGTCCGCACACCTCAAGATCTTAAGCCCTCAAGAACTGCGTTGTTTCACCAGCAGGGCCGTGCCACGCTGGGCGCGTGACCAGGAGGACGCTGAATAGCGACAGCACACCGACGTGCCACGGCTGTTGGTCGAGCGCTGGGTTTGCGGTGTTTGGGACTTCGGCTGCTCGCGTCACTCGAACGCTGGCAATGTCTCCGTCACAGTCGCTTACCGGGGAGAACAAGAGCGACCGCCAGCGCATCCCATCTCGATGCGGCAACCACCACTCCCTCGGCTGCTGGAGCGCGTCTGGCAGTCCTCATGCGGTTCGATCCACGCTCAGGCCCGGCCGCTCATCTAGGAGCTGACCCACGCGGATGGCCAACGAGCGAGACATCACGATCACGCTGACCATAGATCAGGTCGCGCAGATCGTGCAGGAGAGTGCGGATGAAGGCCCGCTGGAACGCATCTTGGCAGGACTCGACAGCGCGGAGGAGTTTCGTCGCGTCCTGCTCGGGCTGCTGGATCAGGGCCACAAGTATTCACAGTCGGCGTTGAGGTCCCTACTGGTCCTGAGTGCGTTGCCACTGGACGGGACTGAACGCGAGCTCACCGAGATCGCCGAGGTGACCGGTCTGGCCACGAGCTCGCTGCATCGATACCTGAAGACCTGGAAGGCCGTTGGAATCGTTGAGCAAGATCCGCACTCGCGCCAGTATCGACGTCGCCGAAGCATCCCAGACACGCCTGGGAGAGGCTGATGGGGGAGCGCACTAGCAGAGCACGAATGCGGTCGGCACCGTGCGCAACGACCTCGTGGCATGGCTGCGAGCCCGCGATTGTGCAGGCGCTTACCGAGCTGCTCATTGATCCAGATGCTGACGTATCCGGTTATGAGCAGACGCTTGAGCTAATCCAGCGGACGACTGGGGACGAACTGGTCGGATTGATTGGCCCGGAGCGCACCTATGAGCTCGTAGAACGGCTGGATCGGCAGGGCAAGACGATCGCTAGCGTGGCGGGTGACTTGGGTCGTATCACTCCGAGCGATGCGCTGCGCAAGCGCAATTTGTGGATCTTGCGGATGCGGCTCGTCGACGGCAGAAGCGCGGAAGAAATCGGCGAGCGCGCAGAGATCACCGCATCCCGGGTAAGGCAACTGCTCAAACAGTATTTTGGCATCGATAAGGACCGACCCCCGCGTGGACGGATCGCCATTCCCCTCGACGCGTTGCCGCTCGCACGAGAAGCTGTTCGCCGGCAGTTAGCGGCGTTCGCTACACAGCTACAGGAGAGCCTTCTCTCTGACGGGGAGAGCTTGCCCGACCGTCATAACTTCGACCTGTCATGGGCTCTCTTAGACGACCTGGAAGCCGCTGGTGACATACAACTCGCCCGCTCGTGCGGCCCCCGGCTGATTCATGCGATCCGCGCCGAGCTCGAGCGTGAACGGGCGGCCCGCAGTGCTACGGCTTTTCGAACGACGCCGGGCGGTGCGGATGAGAAAGCTATGCAGCTACAAGGGCTGCTGAACACACTCCTGTCCTAATCCCATGTGGGGCGAGTCATGCCTAACCCCGGCGCGGACCCGATAACTGTCGTAGCTGGGCTTCTAGATCCCTTGGTGGGTCGGGGTCTCATAGAGGTGCTGCTTGAGGACGGCTGTGTAGAGATCATTGCGGCGGATCTTGATCGCCACGCGCTTGAGCGCATGGTCCTGCAGAGCCGGCCGCTAGTCGCGGTAGTCGGTGAGACTGTCGGGGAGAGCCTGCTGGGATGGCTTAAAGCGCGCCGGCCGGCGCCGGCTGTTGTCGTGATCGTGTATGAACCAACGCCCCAGCACGGGATGCGGTTGCTCAGAGCGGGGGCTACCTGTATTGCGCAGAGTGCCGATCTCGACGAGGTCCTAGCTGTGGTTCATCGAGCGGCTCGCGGAAGGCGTGCTGTGGCTGGTGCTTGGCACGCCGGCAGGACTCAACGCCACGATGACCCAAAACAGCTCACGAAACGCCAGGCGGAGGTGTTTAGGTATCTAAGTGAAGACATGCCGTATGCCGTGATCGCGTTCAAGATGAAAATCGGTGTCCAGACCGTCCGGACCCACGCGAAAGCGGTCTTCCGAGCGCTCGGGGTTCAGAACAGACAGCAACTCGTCGGAAAGTCCCTGCCAATAGGGCTTGGGCCGCCGTTGTAAGTGACAACAAGTGACCGGGCGTGGCTCATTGTTTTCATACCACCAATTCACCCCTTTTGGGGGTGGACAAACCCGGAGCGGAGGAATACGGTAACCCGCAACTATTCCGTAGAGCGTCCCAGTAGATATTGGGAGCACTCAAGTACTGGGGGGCCCGAAGATATGATGATCGGCATACAAGGATTAGTGCTGGGCCTGCTTTCCCGCTTTAGCCCCGGGTACTGTGTGGCCGCGTGCTTCGGCACCGCCGCCAGCGCCGACTATGGGCTTTTGCTTGGTGACGTCCTCCACGCTGCCTACGGCGCGCCGATACGTCATCTGCTCGGTCCAGACGCAACCACCTCGACCTCGCACACCAGGAATAACGGATGAAGGCGAGTCTGCTGTCGCTGGTCGTATGTGTGGTGGGGCTGGCGGTCTCGCCGGTGGTTGCGCTGGGGGGAGGTTCGCCGGCCGCTGAACGGATGGTTGCGCCTTCGCCGCTGGGCAGACTGTTGGTGACTCCTGGTTCGCCTGCGCAGGGCGAACAGGCGCAGGCGGTGGTAGAAGCGAAGCTGGCGAACCCTGGCTTGGTGGTCGAACGCGAAGAATCGCTGACGAAGTTCGAGGGGCTGAGCGGCGAGCAGGCGATCCGGGTGGACGGCGAAGCGTTTCCGGTGGTGGTGAATGAGCCGGCGGGTGGTCCGCCGAAGTTGCCGGCTGGGGAGAGCGTGACCGCGTATCCGGCGGACAACGTCGCTCAGCTGGCGTTGCCGGGAGGTTCGAGTGGGGTTGTTGAATCGCTTGAGCCGTTTGCGGTGCTGACCGGGCCTGGTGAGCGTGTGCCGATTGATCTGGGTCTGGGCGAAGTCGCTGGGGCGTTCGAACCAAGGACGCCGTTTGTGCCGGTGCGCATACCCAGGAGCCTGGGTTCCGGCGTGTCGCTCGGGGGCACTGGGGTGTCGTTGACGCCGGTGGATGCACAAGGCTCGCCGCTGGGAGGCTCAGAAGGGGTGGTCGAAGGCGCGAGCGTCCTGTATGCGAACACGCAGACCGACGCGGACACTGTGGCAAAGCCGACGACGGTCGGGTTTGAGATGGACACGATGTTGCGCTCCGTTGAGAGTCCTGAGCAGCTGTACTTCCGGGTCGGGCTGCCGGGCGGGGCGGCTCTTGTCCAGGCCGGCGACGGGTCGGGTCCCGTGGGAGTGGTCGAGAAGGGCACGCCGATCGCGACTATTGCGTCTCCCGAAGCGCATGACGCGGCGGGTGCCGCGGTGCCGGTATCGATGGGCGTGTCGGGGGACACGCTTATTCTGACGGTCGATGATCGTACGGGTGGCTACCTGTATCCGGTGGAGGTGGATCCAGAACTTAAAAAGACGGAAGATGAAAATCTTGGCGGTGTGGCTGCGCCGACGCACTGGGTGTTCTGCACGAGTCTCTCTGAAGGGTGCAAACATACTGAATCGCCGTTCTCGTCGAGTGGTTGGGGTGGCACGACGCTGAGCGATGATGCGATCGCGGAATATAAAGTGGGGCAGTCGGCGTATTTCCTTTATAAGGCTGAAGGTGATTCGCATGTGTATGAAGCGTATCTGCAAGCGTCTGCGCCGGATGAAGGCACAAATATCGAATCCTATTTTCAACTTGCCGGGTCCGGAGGCGAAGCAGAAGAGGATACTCTCCCGTGGGCGAAACGAGTGTATGGGATTGTATGTCCCTACACGAAAGGGGAATGCGTAAAAGGAGAAGCAAAAAGCGGCACTGCAGGCAACTGGGTTCACTTCGAGCAGTCGGCGTTTGGTTCGGGGTCGAGTTTCACGAACACGATGGAAAACGCAGACGTGGCGGTCGCTCAAGAAGGCGAACCGGAATGGAGCTTCAATACCTCAGAAGAAAAGGTGGCCGGCCGCACGAATGTGTTTTATGAAAAAGGCGCGTGGCTGGGTCCACGCCATGGGTCGTTTGAAATCAAATTCCATGATCCCGGCGTCGGCATTTCGAGCCTAGAAATGGAGAACCTCGAAGATTCGTGGTTGGTGCATGACAGGTTTCTCGAAGAAGGCAAGTGCTCCGGCGTTTTTTGCGCACAGACACACAATGAAGTCGTGACCTACAGTTCCAGTATGCCGAATGGTGAAGAAGAGGTGTTGGCGAAAGCTCAGGATAGTGTCGGCAAGGAAGCGAAAGCCGTGGGGCCGGCCGATGAGACGCTCAAGGTGGACGCTGCGCCTCCGCGTAATTTGGAGCTCAGTGGGTTGCCGGCAAGCGGTGTGGCTGGTGGCGGGGAGTTGCATCTGCAGGGTATGGCGACGGATGGCAAAGCGCCTACGCCGAGCTCGGGGGTCAAGGAACTGCGGTTGGGGCTCGATGGTTACACGGTGCCCGGTGGCAAATCGGGGTCGTGCCCGCTGGGTCCCTGCACGGCGTCCGCGGAATGGACGCTCAACAGCGAAACGATCGGCGCGGGCAAACACACACTCGAATTGGTCGCGGAAGACAACGCGGAAAACATCGAAACGAAGCAGTACACCATCACGGTCCAGCACGCCGGCGCTCTTTCGGTGGGGCCGGGTGCGGTGGATCCCCTCACGGGCGCTCTGCATCTCAGCGCCAACGACGTGTCGCTCAGCGGAGGTCGCGGGTCGCTCGGCATCTCGCGCAGCAGTAACTCACGTCAGCTGACCGCGGGAGAACAGGGCGCGCTGGGTCCGCAGTGGAAGCTCGAAATCAGTGGAGCGCAGGAAATCGAACGGGAGCCTTCCGGCAGTGTGACGCTGGTCGGCTCTGATGGCGGTCGCACGACTTTTGAACCCAACGGCAAAGGCGGCTTTGTCTCGCCCAAGGGCGATGAAAATCTGGTGCTAGAAGCCGAAAAAGAAGGCGAAACCATCAAGGCGTATCTGTTGAAGGACCCAACGGCCGGGACGACGGTTAAGTACACCCAGCCTGGGGGTGCAGGTCCGTGGGTGATTGCCAGCAGCGAAGGCGCGCTAACTAAAACCAATGGCGAAAAAGAGACAGTCGAATGGGAACGCGTGGAAAACATCACTCGGCCCAAGCTGGCACTGGCTCCCGCGCCGGAGGGTGTCACCTGCTCGCCAACAGTCAAAGAACCGAAAGAACTGGCAGTTGGTTGTCGCGCGCTGAGCTTTACGTACGCGACGGAAACGACGGCGGGCGAAGCTCCCAGCGAATGGAAAGCGTACAAGGGACGACTGAGCCGGGTCTCTTTCACGGCATACAACCTGTCCGCCAAAGCGATGGAAACCAAGCCGGTCGCCGAATATGCGTATGACAAACAGGGCCGTTTGCGTGCGGAGTGGGATCCGCGGATAGAAGGCAGCACGGATTGTGGGGGGTCCTGCTCGGCACTAAAGACGACATACGGCTATGACTCCGAAGGCCACGTGGTCGCGGTCGATCCATCGGGACAGGAGCCCTGGCTGCTGCACTACGGCACGACCGCGAGCGACCCAACCCCTGGACGGTTGCTGTCGGTCACGCGGCCGCCCGCGGGCACCTCGACTCAGGTCAAAGAACAGGACGAAAAGGCGGCTCCTGAAGACACGGCCGTGCCGACGCTATCAGGCACGAGCCCGGTGATCGGTACCACGCTCAGTATCTCGGCCAATGGCACGTGGTCGAACAGTCCGCTGGCCTACAGCTACACGTGGGAGGACTGCTACACCTATGAATCCAAAGAAACATGTACGGCGATCCCCGGTGCCGTCAACAGCACCTACACGCCCCAGGCGCGAGACGCCGGGTATACCTTGAGGGGACAGGTCACTGCCGTCAACGCCACGGGAGCGGCCACCGCGACGACGGCGGCCAGCAACGTGCTCGCGGGCGTTGCCCCCGCCTATCTACGCAAGTTCGGAGAAAAAGGGTCGACCGAAAAACTGTTCAATGCGCCGGTGGCGGACGCGATTGACCATGCAGGCGATGTCTGGGTCGTCGATCACAACAACGATCGGGTCGAGGAGTGGAGCGCCACCGGCACATGGCTGCACGCCTACGGCGCGAAAGGGACCAAAGAACTGCAGTTTGAAAGTCCTGAAGGCATCTCGATCAATACCAACACGGGAAGTGCCTCATATGGCGACGTATATGTGGCAGACAAGGGCAATAATCGCATAGAGGAGCTTGGCCCCGAAGGGAAATTTATCCGCTCGTTCGGCGAATTCGGCACGAAACCGGGCCAGCTAAACGCCCCGGAGGGTGTCGCGGTGGTACCCGCAGGTGCGATCACGTCGTCCACCAGTGGCGAGGTCTGGGTCAGCGACTCGGGCAACAATCGCGTAGATGAGTTCTCGGAAACCGGAGAATACATTGGGTCATTCGGCGTCGCAGGGTCCGGCAACGGCCAGTTGAAAGCGCCCGACGGCATCGCGTTCTCCGGCGAAGATGCCTACATCGTCGATTCGGGCAACGACCGAGTACAGGAGTTCTCGATCTCCGGACAGTACCTAGCCAAGTTCGGCACCAAAGGAACCGGCAACGGCCAGTTCGAAGCGCCCTACGGAATAGCAACCGAACCGGTCTCCAGCGACCTATACATCGCGGACTCCGCAAACAATCGCATACAAGAGTTCAGCCCCACCGGCACCTTCCTCACGGCTTACGGCAAAAAAGGCGAAGGCACCGGGGAATTCTCGAGCCCGGACGGCATCGCGATCAACTCGGGCGGCGACGTTTACGTCACCGACACGGGCAACACCCGCGTGCAAGAGCTCGAACCTAAGTACTCGACGAACAATCCACTGCCGGAACCGCCCGCGCTGGGCACAAGCGCCGTGACCACGATCGACTACAACGTGCCCGTCTCGGGTTCAGGCGCACCACACGAACTGACGCCGACCGAACTGGAAAAATGGGGGCAAAAAGACGACCCGACCCAGGCGACAGCGATCTTCCCGCCCGACGAACCAATGGGCTGGCCGGCAAAAGACTACAAACGTGCCTCAATCAGCTACTACGACGAACTCGGCCGCACAGTCAACCACGCCTCGCCAGCAGGCGGGATCGCCACAAGCGAATACAACGAATACAACGAGGTCATCAGAAGCCTCAGCGCAGACAACAGGGAAGCTGCACTGAAAGAAGGCACAAAATCCAAAGAAATCTCCGAACTACTAGACACAAAAAGCAAATACAACGGAGAAACCAAAGAAGAAAAAGAAGCGGAAGAAAAAGCAAAAGACACCGAACCGGGCGCTCGACTACTCGAAGTGAAAGGCCCGCAGCACACGGTCAAGCTCACCGCTAGTGGAAGCGAAGTCAAAGCCCGCAACCACGTTAAGTACTACTACGACGAAGGATCTCCGGAAGGCGAAAGATTCAATCTCGTAACAGAAGTCGTTGACGGCGCGGAATACGAAGGCAAAGAAGGCGGCGAACGGTGGACCACGACCTCATACTCGGGGCAGGACGACCTGGGTTGGCTACTCCGCAAGCCCACATCCGTCACGACCGATGGGATGAAACACACCACGCTATATGAACCCTCAACTGGCGCTGTGCGAGAAACGAAGGCGCCGCTGGCACCAGCGTATAAAGCCACCGAAGAACCAGCCAAATGGGAAACCGCGGGAGTCAGCAAACCGCGCGCGGTAGCTGTAGCAGCAAATGGAGACGTGTATGTGGTCGAAACCGAAAATCAGCGCGTGCAGGAGTTCTCGTCGACTGGAACACTTCTCACAAAATGGGGATATAAAGGAACTGAAAACGGCGAGTTCGAATACCCAGAGGGTGTCGCAGTGGCTCCCAACGGCGACGTGTACGTCACCGATTGCAATAGAAATCGCATACAGGAGTTTTCTGCGACCGGCACGTACATCACGAAGTGGGGATCGAAAGGATCCGGAAACGGGGAATTCAACTGCCCAACTGCTATCGCTGTCGCCTCGAATGGCGACGTCTACGTGGACGATACGAAAAATCATCGGGTACAAGAGTTTTCGCCGGAATTTGAATTCCTCCGAGCGTGGGGTTCCGAAGGCGGCGGTCATGGACAGTTCTACAGCCCAGAAGGGATAGCCGTAGCTCCAAATGGCAGTGTCTACGTTGCGGATACAGCCGACCGAGTGCAGGAGTTTTCCGCAAAAGGAGAATACCTGACAGAATGGGGTGAAAACGGTACAGAAAACGGGCAATTCAAGATCCCACGCGGAATCTCCGTGGCCCCAAACGGCAACGTATATGTAGCCGACTGGTATAACAACCGGATAGAGGAATTCTCTTCGGCGGGAGAATACCTGCACACCATTACCGGCTTCAAAACCCCAAACGAAGTGGCCGTCGGCGCCACCGGGAAAATCTATGTGGCCGACACGGGTGACAACAGAATCAAAGAGTACATCGTTTCAGGCGAAAGTGCGTACGATAGTCAAACCTTCTATTACACTGCTCGCAGCGAATCGCGAATCGCAGCCTGTGATAACCACCCGGAATGGGCCAATCTGCCGTGCCGGGCAATGCCCGCCACGCAGCCGACCGGCGGGCTACCGACGCTACCCGTCGTGACCGATACGTCCTATAACATCTGGGACGAGCCCGAAACGATCACCGAAGAATTCGGATCGAAAGTCCGCAAAAGGAAGATGACCTACGACGGGGCTGGGCGCCTACTGACTACCGAAGAGACAGCGCCCATCGACACCTCACTGCCGAAGGTCACCGATGAATACAGCGGCGCAACCGGCGTGATGATCAAAGAGAGCACGACGGTCGGCGAAGCAACCAAGTCGATCAAAAGCGTCTACGACACGCTGGGTCAACTGACGGAATACACAGATGCTGATGGCAACACGACGCAAGACGTGTACTTCGGTCCGGCGCACGATGAGAAAGTGGCAGAAGTAAACTATGGCGGCAAAAAGGGATTGCAAACGTACTCGTACAACGCGATTACCGAGCAGCTCGAAAAACTACTGGACGTCGGTGCCGAAGGGGGCGCGGGAGCCGGCACGTTCACGGCGAGCTATGACGTCGAAGGCAAGATGACCAGCGAGACATACCCTAACGGTATGACCGCAAGCTACATATTCAATGCCGTTGGGGAAGCGACCAGCGTCGAATACGAAAAGACCGCTCATTGCGCGGGGACCTGCCCAGAAGTATGGTTCAAAGAAGCCGTGGTACCCTCGATCCATGGCGAAGCTCTCCTGCGTTCGAGCACGCTGGCGAAAGAGGAATACACCTACGACGAAGCCGGGCGTCTAACGAGGGTCAACGAAACGCTCAGTGGCAAAGGCTGCAATTCCCGGATCTACGCGTATAACAAAGCGTCCGATCGAACCAGCGAGACGACAAGGGAATCTGCGACCGAAGCGTGCGCGACGACAGGCGGTACGGAAGAAAAACACACGTACGACGAAGGCGACCGGCTTAACGACACGGGTGTGGAATACGAAGCATTCGGCGACCAGACGAAAGTGCCCGCCGCAGATGCAGGCGGACAGGAAATCACCGCAAGCTTCTACGTCGATAGCCAGATCGCCGTCCAGAAACAGAACGGCGAGACGACCAGCTACTCATACGACCCATCAGGCCGTACGGAAAAGACGGTTTCGGAAGGCACCACCAAAGCGGCCATCATCAACCACTACGCGGGAGCCGGCGAAGCGATCTCATGGACCGAAGAAGAAGAAGGCAAACACTGGACTCGCAACATTGCCGGGATCGACGGCTCATTGGCCGCTACTCAGCACGACAGCGAACCGGCGGTGCTGCAACTGCACGATCTTCAGGGCGACATTATCGCCACAGCCGCGGTCGGCGAATCCGAAACGAAACTTCTAACAAAATACAACCCGACTGAGTTCGGGGTCCCGGCCAACGGCGTGCCACCGACGCAGTTCTCCTGGCTAGGAGCGAGCGGCTTGGCGACGGAACAGGCCTCCGGTGCCGCCAACCCGGGTGGAGGGGGTTATGTAGCGCAGCTTGGCGCCCCGCTGCAGACCGAGCCGATCACGCCGCCTGGTGCCTATGGTCGTGGCTCATACAACGGCGCGGTGTTCTCTCCGGCACCATCAGCCGAAGCTCTCGCTCAATCGGACAGTTACGGGGCTGGTGCACCCGTGCGCGAGGCCGAACGACTGCAAGCCCAGCGAGAAGAAGCCGAAAAACACGCATACGAAAGCGAATGTCATCTAGCCAGCTGCGTCCAGCATGACGGACCCGGAGAAGGTAACTGCGAAGTGAACTGCGAAGTCTTCGGTGAAGGGGAAGCAACCTTCGAAAGTACGCTTGGGATAAATGAAAATGGGCGCGCAGTGGAGGCGCGGCTCCTGTCGTACAGCTGGTGGGTGTCGCCTGCGACCGCTGTCGCTCTGGGCACATCATTGACAGTGCTAGGTACTCCCTTCGGCGAACACGTCGTCGAATTCACACATATTCCGGGATGGTTCACTAGAATCGTGGAAGCTGCCTCGCGGCTAGAATTGATCAAGACCGGAGGGAACCTGATAGCTGCTGGCACGCTTCCTGGCTGTGAGCAGGTGCACATTAGCGTATGGGGTACATGGCGGCTCGGTTTCCACGTTGAGGTCAGTGCGTATCTGGGTGGATGAGTTATGGCTATGATTGACGTCATGCGCTGGCTTGCGAGAGTGGGACGCCGCTCGATGTCCGGAGAAGGTTGGCGCGTCTTCGGTCTAGCGATCGACGCTGGCTGCAACGAGTCGATTGATCATGTTGCGAGGGAGACGCTGGCGCAAGATATTAAGGACATGCCAGAGAGCGCAGTGTTAGCGGCACTTGCACGACTGGAGCGTAGCCAGGGTCAGATCTCGTATGTCCGAGACCGGGCAACGCGGCTCCTCCAGGCTGCCTGGAGCGGCGAGCCCGTTACCGCGATGCCGTCGGAGCACGCCGAGCTGTTTCAACGCGAAGAGCGGCTCGGACGTATGCCCATGGGCGAGGCCTATCGCGACCTGAGTGAATTGGAGCCGCGTCTCAAGAGTCTTCAGAG
>Ga0209624_10002100_pt1 | contig 14960 bp, 12 predicted proteins | sample JacPinW_OM2H0_O1_FD_188565 | JGI IMG/M metagenome (GOLD analysis project Ga0209624, IMG submission 188565) | Forest soil microbial communities from Algoma, Ontario, Canada - Jack Pine, Ontario site 1_JW_OM2H0_O1 (SPAdes) (version 2) | ecosystem: Environmental > Terrestrial > Soil > Boreal...
CTGGTTGCGAAGCCGGGCGTCTGCAAGCTGAAATCACTAATGCCAACTTGCAGGTGGAAGCTTTCGGCGGCCAGCGCGGGCAACTTGCCCTCGAGTTCGAAACCGTGACGCAGCGCGTCGCCGGAATCAGCGCGGAGATCAGCCAACTGCGCCGCTTGCTCGAAGCCAAGCGCCTAGAAGAAACGAAGGCGAAGGCTCATCTCGACTTGCTCCGCGCGGAATTCGCGACTGCTCTCGGGAAAAAGGGATCGCTGGAAGCGGTCATCGCTGAACACGGATACTCGACCGAATCGGTGCGTCGCCTTTTCCAGTCAGGAGTAATGCAGAGCGGCCTGGCGCCAGTCGGCGTGCTCGCTGATTTTCTTGAGGTCGAGCCGCGCTTCGAGCGCGTGGTCGAAGACTTCCTACGCGATGAATTGAACTATATCGTCGTCAAGTCGTGGGACGCCGCCGACGAGGGTCTCCGCTTGCTGCGCAGCGACGTCGACGGTCGCGCAACTTTTCTGGTCCACCCCGAGGATGCGCAGGCCAAGTTCTCTTTCATCCTCGATGAAGCCGCGCACTGTGCTCCACCCACTGCATCCATCGTGCCGTTGAAGCACACCATTCGCGTTCTCGACGGCTTTGGAAAGTCTCTCGAAGTGATCTTGCCGAAGCTGCGCGACGGCTACATCGTTCCCGGCTCCGACACCGCGCGAGGCCTGGCGCTAGAGAATCCCGACGCGTTTTTTCTCTCGCAATCCGGAGAATGCTTCCACAACGTGACTGTCACCGGCGGCAAACAGCGTTCCGAGGGCCCGCTTTCGATGAAGCGCGAACTCCGGGAAGTTTTGCGGCAGGTTGAGGATCTCGAGCGCGCTCTTCGTGAGGAAGAAATGCGAGTGCTGACGCTCGGCCGGGAAATTAGAGACTTCTCTTCCCTTCTCGATCGCCTCGAAGGCGAGAAGCGAGAGGCCGAACACCAGTCGATGACTTCCGGCCACATGCTCCAGCAGCTTGATTCGGAGATGGCCCGAGTCAGCGAGCGTGTGAGCATTTCCCAAGCTGAGTTGGAGCGTCTTGCCGCAGAGCGGGCCGAGCAGCAATCGATCGCCGCTGAGCGCCGGACTGGAATCGGAGTACTTGAACAGACTCGTGCCGAGATCGAGCAGCAGATTGCGACAGCTCAGGAGTTGCTCGGCACGCTGCGTCAGCGTCGGGAGGACGCAGCCCAGGTTAGCTCGCAGCGCGTGGCCCGGGTCGCAGCGCTGGAAGAGCGCCACCGTTCCGCAACTGCCGTGCTTGGACGCATCGATTCTATCTTCTCTGAAATGACCGATCGCCTCCACGCTCTGGTCTCACAGATTGAAGCATCTGCCGCCGAGAAACGGCAGCGCGAAGCAGAGAATCTGCAACTCGAGCAGCAAACCGCCGACTTCGTGGCTGAGCGCAATGCGAGTCAGGCGCGTGAGGGGCTGTTGCAGTTCGAAAAGGATCAACTGCGCGCGCGACTTTCTGAAATCGATGAGCTTCTCCGGCACGCCCGGCAGCTCCTCGACCAGGCTCGCGACCGCCGTGGAGAGCTGCAGGCGGCCGCCGCCAAGCTGCAAGCCGACGCCATGCACATGGCAGATACTTGCCTGAACGAACTGGGAATCGAGCGCGCCGCTTTGCTGGCCGATACGACACTCACGCTCGTCACGGGCGACGAGCTGACTGCTCGTGACCAGCTTCATCGCGAGATGCGCGCGAAACTCGAAGCCATGGGTCCGGTGAACATGATGGCGCTCGAAGAGTATCGCGAGACTGCCGAACGTCACGCGTTCCTCGATGGCCAGCGCAAAGATCTGATCTCCTCCATCGAGAACACAATTGCCACGATTCGCGAGATCGACGAGGTCTCGCGCCAGAAGTTCGAGGAAGCCTTTGCTCGGATCAATGAGAACTTCGGCGTTACTTTCAAGAAGCTCTTCGGCGGCGGGCATGCGTTCATGAGGCTAACCGACGAGGAAAATTCCGCGGAGAGCGGGATCGATGTGGTCGCATCGCCTCCCGGCAAGCGCCTGCAGAGTGTGCTGCTGCTTTCCGGCGGAGAAAAGGCGCTGACCGCGCTGGCTTTGCTGGTCGGGATCTTCCAGTACACGCCCAGCCCGTTTTGTATTCTCGACGAAGTGGATGCGCCACTCGACGAAGCCAACATCGGCCGCTTCACGGAGCTGGTGAAAGAGATGAGCATCAAGACGCAGTTCGTGCTTATCACGCACAGCAAGAAAACGATGAGCATCGCCCCCGTGCTGTACGGCGTGACCATGCAGGAACCCGGTGTCTCGAAGCTAGTCTCAGTGCGTTTCGGAGCCGCATAGAAATCCACTCGTGGGCTAGCCAGGGGGTCAGTTCAGTTTCGGAACCTTTCGGTTTCGACTTTTCAGTTTTGGAACTTTTCGATGTGAAATCGAATTCGTTGGTATCGAGGGCATGCAATCTGGCATCCAATAAGCAGGGGAAGTTTACGATGTCAGTTTTCGACGAGAAATATCGAGTCGTGGGCGTCGAGAGTGACCGTCTGCTGCTGCGCGGAGTGCACAGCGGGGATGTGTTGACTATCGTCAACTCCGAGCCAGAGATTCCTCTTACCCAAGAAGAGTATCCCCTGGGCAAATTGATTGCCTTGACGGACCCCTCCAGCGCGCCTCTGAACTAAGGGATAATCAGCAGTTTCAGCAGAAAAAAACACGAGTCGGAGCGGTGTCGTTGAAGACACCGGCAGAATCTGCATCGTACTCGCGTAACGAGGGGGAGTGGAGTTAATCTAGAGAGCTATAAGGATGGAGGAGGGTGCGTGCGCTGCGGACGATGCGGCAATGAGAACGACGAGTCCAACCGCTTTTGCGGGATGTGCGGAGCGTCTCTTGTTGCGACAACTCAGACAGGCGGACAAAAACCTGTGGCTGCTCCGACGGGGAGCAGCGCAGTACCCAAGCAGCCCGCGGGTCCGGTGCAACAAGCTTCGGTGCAATCTGCGTTGAGGCAAGCGGCCGAGGCGCCTGTCCTTGAGCCTGCGGGATTGAGCAGTGCCGCCGCAGAACGGCGTCCGGCGCCGCTTCCGCCTACCGGTGCCAAGTCAAGCAGGGGACCGGTGATCACTGGTCACTCCTTTCTCGGATTGAACAGTCCTGGACCCGCCGTTGATCGTCACGATGAGGGCGATCCTTTGCGGCCCTCTTCTAATCTGGATTATCTTCTCGACGATGAAGAAGAGGAGCCGAGGCGCGGCTGGGGCAAACTAGTCTTGATGGTTATCGCGCTGGCCTTGGCGGTGGGACTTGGCTACCTGCATTTTAAGCAGACTGGATTTGCCGGGCTGACCACGAGCGACAAGAAGCCACCGGCAGCCAAGCCAGCAGCGGACGCGGCGCCGGGCGCGGATTCCGGAACTGCGGCCGGGCCGGCGTCTCCTGACAGCACCGCTCCGGCGGCCGGTATTAGCGGCGCTGGGACGGCTCCGGCCAACGGTGATGCAGCAACGAGTCCAGCTGGATCTGATGCGGGAGGAGCGACTGCTTCGACGCTTTCGCAGGTAACTCCGCAGGTGACGCCGCAGACAACTCCTTCGCCGATCACACCCTCTCAAACCGTCCCTGCGCAAGCGCAAGCGAGCGATCCCAACTTGCCGGCGAGCTCTGGGCCCCCAGCTGCGAGTTCTGGTCCGGACAAGCAACCGCCTCCGGCAGAGCCGACCCCTGCACCGAAAGCACCGACCCGCAAGCCGGCTGCGGCGCAAAAGCCGGTTGATCCCGTGGCCTACGCGGAGCGCTACATCTATGGACGCGGGGTGAGCCAGGACTGCGATCATGGGCTGCGGCTGTTGAAGCCAGCGGCGGAACAGTCGAATGCGAAGGCGATGATTTCGCTGGGGGCGCTGTACTCGACGGGAACCTGCACGCCGCGGGATCTACCAACGGCGTACCGGTGGTTTGCGCTAGCTCTACACCAAGAGCCCGACAATCAGGCGCTGCAGGACGACCTGCAGAGATTGTGGAGCCAGATGACGCAGCCCGAGCGTCAACTTGCCATCAAGTTGAGTCAGTGAATTAGAGAAGAGAGTTTCCCTCAGCGGCTAAAGCTGGCGTCTATGCTTCGGAGCTACGGTACGACCGAAGTCGTACCTTGATACGAACCTACCCTAATCGATACGACCTACTCAATCAGAGTACCCAACACCCATAATCCCTTGCCCGTGGTGGTACTTGGCTGCTATGTTTTCGCCACAGCTTTGGCGCCGGTTGCGGGCGGGAAAAGGCAATCCGACAGGGCTGATTTTTCGTATATCTATATAAGGAAGAGATATAGGTTTGTTGAGTCCGCAACCACAAACCATTCCGGCGGATCTCGCCCTTGTGACGGGGCTGAAATCCGGCGATCAGGGGGCGATGGCACAGCTCTATGACCGCTATTCTTCGATCGTGTATGCGGTTGCCTTGCGGGTGCTGGGCGATACTGGAGCGGCGGAGGATGTGTTGCAGGAAGTCTTTCTGCAGTTGTGGAGGAAGCCGAGCGCGTTCGATGCGGCGCGTGGGAGTTTGGGAAGCTGGCTGGCGGTGATCACTCGCAACCGCGCGATTGACTTCCTCAGAAAGCGGCGACCGGAGACCGATATTGACGACTTGGTGCTGTCGGTGGCACCTGACCTAGCCGGAGATGCCGAACGGGCGCGGGCTGCGGAGAAAGTGCGGGGTGTTATGGGCACTATGGTTCCTGCGCAGCGTTCAGCTCTTGAAATGGCTTATTGGGAAGGCATGAGCCATTCTGAGATTGCCGACAAGACGGGAGAGCCGCTGGGGACGGTGAAGACGCGGATACGCTCGGGGTTGATTGCTTTACGGAAGGCGTTTCAGGGTTGAGGCAGTCGCGGAACCGTCCTCCGCGGACAACCGCGGGTGGCTGTCCCCACATTTTAGAATTGTGGCGATGAGCGAGCACGAACAATTCGCTGACGATCTTGCAATGTACGCGCTGGATGCGCTGCGGGGAGCCGATCGCGCGCGAGTGGATGCGCATCTGGCTACGTGTGCTGCGTGCCGGCTGGAGCTGGAGCAACTGCGCGGGGATACGGCGTTGCTGGCGCTATCGGCGGCGGGGCCGAGGCCTCCGCAGCGGGCGCGGCAGCGGTTGCTGGATGCGGTGGCGCGGGAGGCACGCGTGGCAGGAGTAGCGCAGACTTCGACTCGCGCTTCGTGGTGGGGATGGTTGGGATGGGCAGCTACAGCGGCAGTGGTGGTTTTCGCGCTTTCGTTGTGGCGGGAGAATACTGCGTTGCAGCAGAGTTTGGCGTCGATGAGTTCGCGGGCAGGGGAGAGCAGCCGCGAACTGGAAGAGTTGCGTAGGGTTGCGGCGCCGATCCTTGATCCCGAAGCGCAGCGGGTGACGCTGGTTTCGACGAAGACAGCGCCGCAGCCACAGGGCAAGGCATTTTATTTGCGGAGCCGCAGTAGCCTGGTCTTCCTGGCGAATAACATGCCAGCGCTGCCGCCGCGGAAGGCTTATGAGTTGTGGTTGATTCCAGTTAATGGCGCGCCGATTCCGGCAGGAGTGTTCAAGCCCGATGCGCATGGGAGCGCGAGTGTGGTGAATCCGCTGCTGCCGGCAGCAGTTGAGGCAAAGGCGTTCGCGATCACGCTGGAAAATGAGACTGGGGCGACTGCGCCGACCATGCCGATTCTGATGATGGGCGCGGGCGAGTAGGGCAAGGCGCCAAGCGACTGTGCTTGAGGAACTATGGCAGTGTTGGGAAGCTCGCAGCAGAACGCCTCGCTGCGCTTGGCGGGACAGCCGAGGCGGCTGTCCCCACATACGCTAAGCAACTCGAGACACCCCACTGACTATTTTTCCAAGACCATCGTGGCTTTGGGCGCGTCGATGTGTCCTTTTCTATAGGCGCGAGCTACGTCGCCTAGAGGCGTCTCGTACGGGAGGGATCCGAGTTCCGCCAGCGGGACCTCACCCGTCGCATAGCTGTACGGAGAAAGGTTGCTGCTTAACAGGCTGGTCTCCTGAGCCATCGCGTGCTCCGCGGCACGCAGGGGATGTTCCAACATGACAACCGGCGCGGGCGTGTTGCTCAGGATGGGTGCGCTTTGAGCAAAGGCTGCGGTTGCGCAGAGAAAGCAGAGAACAATGATTGTGGTCTTCATAAAATGATCCTATCTGGGGAAACTAGCAATTAATGTGAAAGAACTCGCGGAATGCCCGATTAGTGCGGCTTCCGGGGGTATTATGGCAATCGGCGTACCAAACCGGAGCGGCTGGAATTCGAGTTACGCGTCGTAACCCAAGGCTAGACGCAAGAGTTTGCACATGAGTGGAAAGATCGGGAGTATGGGCAAGGATCAAACCGCTCAAGCCTGGAAGCACCAGCACCAGTAATGGAAATGTCTCGCGAGGCCAGTGCCGGCGCAGGCAAGTTGCATTGATTCCCTCGCTAGGCTCAGGGCAGGCTTTCGCTTCCTTCAGGATGACAGAGTTCAAAGAGGTCGTTCTATGAGATGGCATGTGATTCCACTGTGTGTTCTGGTGCTGTCTGTGCGGTTATGGGGACAGACCGATTGCGAACAGGGCAATGGGACGCTGGATTCGGCTCCGCCGAAGACGATGAGCGTTCAGGACGCGATTCAGAAGTTTGGGGCAACTGAGACCGCCACGAAGGAAGCGCGCCTGCATTACACCTACACGCAAGACGTGCTGGTTCAAACGCTTAGTGGCCAGGACGTGACGGGAGCCTTTCATGAGGTGACGAATGTTTCCTACGACGAGAAGGGCAGGCGACAAGAGAAAGTAACGTTCGCCGGTCAATCTACCTTGCGCGGGGTTCAGCTGACCCAGGAAGACACGGAAGATATTCGCGTCTTCATGCCGCTGATTTTGACCAGCGAAGACCTGACCCAATATAACCTGACCTATAACGGGCAGCGGCATGTGGACGACCTGGACACCTACGAGTTTCGCGTGGAGCCGAAGAACAAGGAGAAGAGCAAGCGATATTTTGAGGGGAAGATCTGGGTGGATGCGGAGGATTTCCAGATCGTGAAGGTGTGCGGCAAGAGCGGTCCGGACCTGATACGGAAGGGGAAGCATCAGCATTCGGACTTGCGGCCTACGTTTGTGACCTATCGCCAACAGGTGGATGGGCGCTACTGGTTTCCGGCGTACTCACGCTCCGATGATTACCTGCAATTCAAAACAGGGGCAGTGCGGGTACGAGAGATCATCAAATATAACGGCTACAAGCGGACGGGTGGGCAGTGAGGGAACCGGATTTCTGGTAAGTCTCTAATCGACCTACGACCTGGGCAGAAAGAGGCCTCGTCTAGATGCCGAGCGGCCTTGAAAATAAGGGCTCGAACAGTGGGATCGACCTCAGAGGTAGGGGCGCATGAGGGATTTGAGGAAGCTGGAACGAACCGCCGTCGAAGCCGTCGCCAGACGGTTCTCAGGAACCTGGGAAAAAAGTAGTGATTCCTCCGACGCTTATATCATGCTCGGCCGGAAACGGGTTGCTGTTGACATCACAACCCTCAAACGGTACGGCACTGACCAGGCTAACTCCGCTAAACCTCGCTTGAGGTTCGATAAGGTTGCGACCAGGCTCATTGAACGTCTGCAAGCCACCCTTGGGGAAACCGTGCCGGATGGCGTGACAGTGTTGCTGACCATCACAGCTCCCATCCGTTTCCCATCGAAAACCGCAGCCTCGCTGAAAAGCAAAATACAAACTCTTATCGGGCGTGGATCACCGGGTCGAGATGCGAAAGAGATGATTCACGGGAATCGTGTCCAGATTCGACTCCTGAGACACAAATCTGAACGTGCGCCAAAGATGATTGGGTTCGTGCACAATTCCGATTCAGATCCACTTCTACTTTTGAACGCGACAAGCGAACTGGTTGAGCTAATCAGTGCCGAGACCAGCAGGCGGGCGCCGATGCTTGCACGTGATCGATGGCTCGTTGTGACAAGCGCCAGAGGAATTTCATGCCTAGAGGCATATCGCTACATCTATTCCCAGCTGCACATGGCGACCAGCTTTAAGAAGATTCTCGTCGTCTTTGGAGACGGGAGTGTCGGGATGTTGACGGGATGAAACCGGTTTGCGTGCGTTTGGGTTCTTACGGGTCCACCCAGTCAGCCGCATTTGGTACTTCCTCAGTGCGCCGACTGCCGTATTTCTTGAACACTGAGTCGCGGGAGACGACACCTTCCAACTTCCGGGAATTTGCACGATTGACCACCGGAACCAGCGGGTAATCGTTCACATAGCGAAGTGCGGAGTCGAGCGGAAGATCAGGATACAAGCTGGGCAGAGACTGCGGAAGAACCGAGGCCAGCGTGTGTTCGCCTTTCCCTTCCCGGAAAAGGCGCTGGAGCTGGTCGCGACCGATGATGTTCCAGCCGCTGGGATGCATGCGCACCAGATAGTGGGAGTCTGTGGAATCCTGCACGCGGCGGGCGTTAGCGTCGACGTAATCTTCGGCATTGAGGATGATGGCGGGGGCCGGGAGCATGGCGTCTTCGACCCGGAGGATGGCTTCTTCACGATCTTCTTCCAGTGAAGGTAGGATGAGGCCATCCTGACGGGTGAGCATGTCGAAGATGGGAACGGTTTGCAGACTGCGCGAGATTACATAAGAAAACGTGTTCGCGACAATGACTGGGACGACGATTTCGTAGTTGCCACTGACCTCGAGAACCATAAAGACGGAAGTCATGGGGGCACGAAGGAATCCGGCAAAGAGGACGCCCATGCCGACCAGAACGTAGGTTCCGGTGGAACCGGTGAGTTGGGGAAAGAAGTGGCGTTCGAGGTCGCCGACGGCGCCACCGAGCATGGCTCCGATAAAGAGCGTTGGCGCGAACATTCCGCCGGGAGTGCCGCTCACGAAGGAGAAGGTAGTAGCTACGATCTTCAAGACAGCGAGGAGGGCTAGCATCTTCCAGGCGTACTGGCCGTGCATGGCCTGATCCATCGAATCGTAGCCGGCACCCATGATTTGGGGCGCCCCGAGGAAGGCAATGAGGCCGATGAGGAGTCCGGCGAGCGCGGGCTGAAAGTATTGCGTCCAGGGCGGCAGAGAGTTAAGGCGGGGACGCAGGTAGGCGATCGATTTGGCGAAGCCGACTGAGGCCAGGCCGCCGACAATGCCTAAGACGGCGTACGCGATGAGTTCGGTGGGCCGCTTGAAGGTGGTGATGGGGATCCGGAAAAGGGGTTCGCTTCCGAGGAACCAGCGGACGATCACAACACTGGAGACGGCGGAAAGCACGACGGAGCCGAGGATGCCGGCGCTCCAGCGGCCAATGACCTCCTCGATGACAAAAAGTACGGCGGAGATGGGAGCGTTGAAAGCTGCGGCCAGCCCTGCGGCGGCGCCGACTGGGGCCATGAGGCGGAGTTTCTCGCGGGAGATTTCCAGTTGGCGTCCTAGAGCGGAAGCGATGCCGGCGCCGATCTGGAGAGAAGGATCTTCAGGGCCCAGGGATTGGCCAGAGCCGATGGCAATCGCAGCACAGATGAATTTTCCGATGGCCGTGCGGAAAGGGACGAACCCATTGAAAATGTAGAGTGCGGCCTTGGTCTGGTTCACGCCGCTGCCGCGAATGCCGGGAAAGACATGAATCACCAGAGCGGCGACGACCAGGCCTGCCAGCGCTGGAACTGCAAACAGGCGCCAGCTGTGGGTTTGCGGGAGCGGACCGAGCAGGGCCAGGTGCGTCCAATCGATGGCGAGGCGGAAGCAGACTACCGCTAGGCCGGAGAAGATTCCGATAAACACCGAGAGGATCAGGAAAAATAATTCTTCGTTGAAGACGCCCTCGAGAGTGGAAAACAAGCGGCTAGGAGCCTGGAGCGGGGCCACTGGGGCCGGCGCGGGATGGTTTGTGGAAGAGTTGCTCACTGGCTGGCGGCCTCGCGTTTTTGAGAGCTCAGGAGCAGGGCGAGGTCGAGGCCTTGCGGCGCGCCGCAAGTCGCAACGGTCTGCTGTTCGATTTGGAAGACGACGTCCATGATCGCATCTGGGAGATCGGTTTCCGTGGGGGAGCGGAGATGGGCTAGATCTGGTTTGGCCTCGGTCCACAGAGACTGCAGAGTGGCAAGAGACGATGTGGTGGGGGTTGCGGTCTTGAGATCGACGCTACTTTTCTGGGCACACTCGACGAGGCGCTTTTCGGCTTGTGTGAAGGCGGCAGTGATGCGGCGGTTGCGTTCGGGGTCGGAGATGTGACTCTGGAAAGGATTGTTGCGGAGAATGAGGTCAGTGGTCGCGAGAAGCAGGCGAGAGTCGGCATCCTGCGGATTCGCGTTGGCTGCGGCCTGGAGATCGCGGTGGGCAGTGATGTAATCGCCAGCGCGGTATGCGGCATTGCCGGCTCCGGCCAGGGCGGCGGAGTTCGCGGGATCGAGACGGAGGACTTCTTCGTACTGGGCGAGTTCGGCGGCGTAGTCGTGCGCCTGGGCGAAAAGTTCTGCAGCCTGGAGGTGGGCAGCGGGAGTGGGGGGCAAGGCGGTGGCGAGAGCCATGAGTTCCGATGCGGCTTTGTCAGACGCGCCATGCTCGAGCAGGAATTGGATCAGTTCGATGCGGGCTTTGCTGCGGTTGGCTTCGGGGTCAGAGTTCCAGACTCCGTACATGGCGTTGTGGTAGTAGCGAGTGGCGTCTTCGATGGAACCTCGGTGGGTGGCGACGCGGGCCAGAGCGAGATTGACGGCGGCGTCTTGCGGAGCGCGCTGCCAGAGAGCGATGAGGTAGGATTCGGCTTCGTCCAGGCGGCGGGGATCGTTGCTGTCGCGCAGGGCACGGGCCAGGCTGAGTTGGTACTGCGAGTTCGTGGGATCGCAGGTGAGAGCGGCGCGGAAAGCGTTGATGGCGTCGTCGTAGTCGTTGGCGCGGGTTTCGGCGAGGCCTTCGGCATAGAGCTTGCGACCTCGAGACTGCTGGTTGGCGGTGAAGCGGGCCACGAGGTGGCTGACGGCGGCGAATCCCGTGGCGGCGGCCAGAGTGAGAATTAAAAGAATGACGGGCGCCGACCGCGGAACCAGTTTGGGGAAGCTCCACGACATATCTCGTATCACGATATCATTTCGCAAAGCTGAAAGCGGCGGGTTAAGCGCAAAAACAGGCTTGAGGTCCTCAGGTTCAGGTAAGATACTTCGTCTGCCGGGACTGCCGAAGAATGAATCGCGAATATCACAAGGGATACAGCCAGGAACTGAATCGAGACATGGAAGGGCTAGTTTTCGGCCACGCGGGGACGCCGTTGCTGGTGTTTCCGACCTCGATGGGAAGGTTCTTCGAGTATGAAGATCGGGGAATGATTGGCGTATTGGCACCGAAGATCGAGCGCGGCGAGTTGCAGGTGTTTTGTCCGGACGCGGTTGATACAGAGAGCTGGTACAACAAGGGCGTGCATCCTAAAGTGCGCGTACTGCGGCATTTGCAGTATGAGCGCTACATTCTGCACGAATTCTTGCCGTTTGTACGGTGGAAGAATCAAACGCCGCGGCTGGCTATGACCGGGTGCAGTTTCGGTGCTTATCACGCGGTGAATTTTGCTTTCAAGCATCCCGACGTGGTGACGCATTGCGTGAGCATGAGCGGGTCGTTTGATATTCACCAGTTTCTGGATGGGTATTACGACGATGACTGCTACTTCAATTGTCCGCCGGACTATTTGCCGAATCAGAATGATGACTGGTTCCTGAGTCGCTACCGGCAGATGAAGATTGTGCTGGGTTCGGCGGACTGGGATATATGTTTGGATGCCAATGTGAAGCTCTCGGCGATTTTGAATGGCAAGGCGGTGCCGCACTGGCTGGATATTTACAACGACAATTCGAAACATGACTGGCCACTTTGGCAGAGGATGGCGGGGAAGTATTTTTAAGAGCACTGGTCAGTGATCAGTGGCCAGCGGTCCAATTGAGAGCTTCGAGAATGGAGAAGGCTGTGAAGAAGATTGGGATTTTGTTTGGGATGGAGAATACTTTTCCGCCGGCTTTGGTCGAGAAGATCAACTCTTTGGGCATTGAGGGAGTTTCGGCGGAGTTTGTGAAGATTGGCGGGATTCGGATGGATGAGCCTAAGAAATATGACGTCATCATCGACCGGATTTCGCAGGATATTCCGTTCTATCGGGCTTATTTGAAGAATGCTGCGCTGCAGGGAACGATTGTGGTGAACAATCCGTTCTGGTGGACGGCGGATGACAAGTTTTTCAATTATGCGCTGGCGCACAAGCTGGGCGTGGCGATTCCGCCGACGGTGATTCTGCCGCACAACAAGCATCCGGAGGGAACTACCGACAAGTCGATGCGGAACTTGATGTATCCCTTGAACTGGCAGGGGCTGTTTGATTATGTCGGCTTCCCTGCTTTTTTGAAGCCTTACTCCGGGGGCGGCTGGAAGCATGTTTATCACGTACATTCGCCGGAGGAGTTCTTTCAGCATTACAACCAGACCGGGGATTTGTGCATGACGCTGCAGCATGGCGTGGTGTTTGAGGAGTATTACCGGTGCTATGCGGTGGGGCAGGAGAAAGTGCACATCATGAAGTACGATCCGCGCGCGCCGCATCACGAGCGGTATGTAAAGGGGAATCCGCCGCCGTCATCGGAAGCTTTGCGGGCCAGAATCGAAAAAGATGCGCTTACTTTGTGCCGCGTGCTGGGGTATGACTTGAATACTGTGGAATTTGCAGTGGAAGCTGGAGTGCCTTATGCGATTGATTTTCTGAATCCGGCGCCGGATGCGGAGATTACTTCGGTGGGGCAGGAGAATTTTGACTGGATTGTGAATGCTGTGGCGGAGATGGCGGTGAAGATGGCGCTGAGCGGGGAGAATCCGGCACGGGAGTTGCGGTGGGCCGGGTTTCTGAACGGTGCGCCAGTGAAGAAGACGCGCAAGGCGGAGCCGGCATGGGTAGCGGAGCGGAAGCGGGGCAAGGCGGCGAAATAAATTCAGGACCCCTTCGTTACCATAGTCTGATTGTCTGACGGTTTCGTTCCTGTCATTCGCTATACTGTTTAGGCGTTTCCAAGCCAATCAGCGCAGGGACGCTGCCGGCGAACAGCAGATTCCTCGCTCCGCTCGGAATGACAAAGCCTTTGAGAGTTTATGCCACCTACTTTCACTATCGGGATTGAAGAGGAATATCAGACCATCGATCCGGAGACCCGGGATCTGCGGTCGCATATTCAGGTGGAACTGCTTGAGAAGGGCCAGTTGATCCTGCAAGAACGGGTGAAGGCGGAGATGCACCAGTCTGTCGTCGAAGTCGGGACTGGGGTTTGCAAGAACATTAAGGAAGCCAAAGCGGAAGTGAAGATGCTGCGGCGCGATATTATCCGACTGGCCAGGGAAAACGGTTTGAAGCTGGCTTCAGTGGCCACCCATCCGTTTGCCGACTGGCGGGTGCAAGAAATTCATCCCGACGACCGGTACAAGCATATTGTCGAAGACATGCAGTTGGTGGCGCGGGCAAATCTGATTTTCGGGTTGCACGTGCATATTGGGATTGAGGATCGCGAGACGGCGATCCACATGATGAATCACGCGCGGTACTTCTTGCCCCACTTGCTGGCACTGTCGACGAATTCGCCGTTCTGGCTGGGGATGAACACGGGGCTGAAGTCTTACCGGTGCAAAGTGTTTGACAAGTTTCCGCGGACTAACATTCCGGATTATTTTCCGAGCTGGGGCGAGTACGAAAACTTCATCAAGCTGCTGATCAAGACCAACTGTATTGATAACGCGAAGAAGATCTGGTGGGACATCCGGCCGCATCCATTCTTCAATACGATCGAGTTCCGGGTGTGCGACATTCCGATGCGGGCGGATGAGACGATTGCTTTGGCGGCGCTGATTCAGGCTACAGTGGCGAAGCTTTACAAGCTGCATACGGCGAATCAGGGATTCCGGCTGTACCGGCGGGCGCTGCTCATGGAGAACAAGTGGCGCGCGGCACGCTATGGGATGGAAGGCAAGCTGATCGATTTCGGCAAGCAGACGGAGGTACCCGCCAAGGATTTGATTCTTGAGTACCTGGAGTTTGTGGACGATGTGGTGGATGAACTGGATTCACGGGAAGAGCTGAGCTACATCCATAAGATGCTGGAGACGGGCAGCGGCGCGGACCGGCAGTTGCGCGTGTATCAGGACACCGGAGATTTGAAGAAAGTTGTCGATTACATCATTGAGGAGACTGAAGCGGGGCTGGCGGAAGTGGAACCGGCTGCCGTGAGAAGAGTCGGATGACCGTTCCTGTAAACGAAGTCAAAACTCCAATCGCTGTAGAGGAAATCAGAAACCCCGCTCTCCCGCAAAAAACGGGGGAAGGATGGGGCACCCGCTCTCGCATTTCCTTTGATCCTGAGTTCACTCTGGGGGCTCGCAATGCCGTTAACGTTTGCTTGCGGGTGCGGCCTGACGAGAAGGTTTGCCTGATCACCGATGAGGTGACGCTGGAGATTGCGGCGGCCATCGCACACGAACTGGAGACACTAGGCGCGCCTTACCGCGCCTGGGTGCTGGAGGATCTGGCGCCGCGTCCGTTGAAGGATCTGCCGAAGGAGATTCTGGACGATCTGGAGACCAGCCAGGTTTCGATCTTTGCGGTGCAGGCCCAGCGCGATGAACTGCACTCGCGCATGCAGATGACGGATGTCGTGAACCGGCGGAAGATCCGGCATGCGCACATGGTGAACATCAACCCGCAGATCATGGTTGAAGGCATGCGGGCGGACTTTCAGAAAGTGGACCGGCTCAGCGCGAAAGTTGTAGCGATGGTGCGCAAGGCGCAGCGGGTGCGGGCGAAGACGGAGGCGGGGACGGACCTTACGGCGGATTTGAATCCGAATTATAAGTGGCTGAAGACGAGTGGGATTATCACTCCGGAAAAGTGGGGGAACCTGCCGGGCGGGGAGATAATCC
>Ga0209624_10002101_pt1 | contig 14959 bp, 10 predicted proteins | sample JacPinW_OM2H0_O1_FD_188565 | JGI IMG/M metagenome (GOLD analysis project Ga0209624, IMG submission 188565) | Forest soil microbial communities from Algoma, Ontario, Canada - Jack Pine, Ontario site 1_JW_OM2H0_O1 (SPAdes) (version 2) | ecosystem: Environmental > Terrestrial > Soil > Boreal...
CTGGTCGCCTGCGCATTTTTCACCTGCCAAACGATTCCCTATTTTGCGCTCGGCACCTTCGTGTCCCAGGTCATGTCTGCGATGAAGCTCGAAAACGGCTATGCGGGAGGCATCATCTACAATGCCTCGCTGTTGGCGGGTGCCATCGCCGGTCGGATGGTGGTCGATAAGATGCGCAGGCGAACCTTCCTCATCGGCAGTTTCAGCGTTGCGGCCGCGACCATGCTGCCGCTGTCTCTATGGAACCCGATGCCGCCGGCCCTGATGATTTCCCTGTTCGCGGTGTTCGCAGGCGTGCTGTCGGCCGCATCCAATCTCGTCTACGTCTACCTGCCCGAACTCTTCCCCACGGACTTGCGCGCATCGGGCATTGGGCTGGCCATCGCCGCGAGCCGCACCGGCTCGGCGGTCAGCACCTTTCTGCTTCCCGTCGTCGTCGCAGGCTTCGGCGTGCGCGCGGCGCTCGCGGCCTGCGTGGCGGTGCTCGCCATCGGCGGGGTGATCTGCCGGCAATGGGCGCCGGAAACCCGCGATGTCTCCCTGGTGTAAACGTGAAGGCGAGAAGGCAAGTTGCCGCGGGAGCCGCCTCGCTATCCTAGGCCCGCGGTGCGCGCCGGCTTCGACAGTGCCCAGTCGGCCCCATCGATCTTGTAGATGACGTTGGGGTGGCTTTGCTCTCCGTGATAGCTCATCGTCACCTCGCCGATCAGAACTCCACCCAGCTTCTCCATGGCCTTGCGCGAACGTAGATTCGCGGCGCCCACGTGGAATATGACGCGATCGACGAATCGAAACGCGTGCTCGAGCATCAGGGTCTTCAATGCCCGATTGGCCCGGCCGCCCCAATACTTTCGGGCGAGGAAGGTGTAGCCGATGGCGACGCTGCGCTGCGCCTCGTCCAAATCGTAGTAACGCGAACTGCCGATCAGTACACCGCTCGAGTTGTCGATCACGCGTAGCGCGCCGCCCGATTCAATGGCTCCCTCGAAATACACGGCGAAGACATCGCGTTGATAGCGATTCCTGTTCGGATGCTGCTCCCAGATCAGCGGATCCGACGCGACCGAATACAAGGCTTCGAAGTCGCCTGCTCTCAGCGGCTCGAGCCTGATCCAGGGGTTTTCGACGCTCGGTTGCAGTTCAAAAGCCATTCCGGTACCTGCTCTTTCCGCGCCCTACCGTGAGCGCGGGCTCGAGCTATGCATTCTGAAACTTCCGCGCCGCCGCCAGCCCAAGCGCGATGAACGCCAGCAACACGATCCCCTGCGCAATGGCGAACGGCGGTTCCGTCTGCGTCGGCGCGAGCGCGTGGAAGAACGCCGCCTTCTGGAAGGTCTGCACCACTGCGACGAACACGTTCAAGTAGAGCGCGAGCACCGCGGTCACCACATAGATCCGGCGCCACGCCCCGGCGAGCTTGTACGAGTACAGCGCCAAAATTGCCGCGGCCAGAACCACCAGCGAGATCGCGCCGACGATTTCCGGCGGACCGAAGCTCGCAAAATGAAACATGAATCCGGTGACGCTGGTCGCCACCGTGGTCGCCAGGAATATCGCGGTCAACGCCGGCACGCGCTTCCCGCCCAGCATGGCAAGCACCACGATGAGTCCGGAGGCGATGCCGATCAGGCTGATGATGACGTGAAGCTGCGTAAAGGTCGCGGTAGACATCCCGAGAATCATGGCGAGTCCCCCTAGAATTGCGGATTGTTATCGGGCCGCCGCCAGCCTACTCGACGACCACCGCCCGGTCCAGAAACCTGCCCGGGTCTGCCCGTGGCCGCAGGCTCCTAGGCTTTGCGCGTCGGCTCGCGCAGGTAGGGGAATTCTCTGGTGGAGCGCGGTTCCGCGATATGAAATCCCTGCGCGTAGCCGACCCCGAGTCTGCCCAACTCGGCCAGTACTTCGGGAGACTCGACCCGCTCGGCGATGGTTTCTATGCCCATGGTTCTGCCGACCTGGCTGATCGCCTCCACCATGCTGCGATCGACCCGATCGCGGGTGACGTTTTCGACGAACTGCCCGTCGATCTTGAGGTAATCGACCGGGAGAGTTTTCAGGTACATGAACGAGGACAGGCCGCTGCCGAAATCATCCAGGGCGAAGTGGCAGCCGCGCGCCTTGAGCTCGCGCATGAAGTACACCACGCTGCCCAGGTTGGCGATGGCTGCGGTTTCGGTGATCTCGAAGCACATGGCGCCCGCGACCAGATCGTTGACGCTGAGCTCGGCGATCAGATATTCGAGAAAGCGCTCGTCGTTGAGCGAGGTTCCCGACAGGTTGACGGCGACGGTGAAGGGCTTGACCCCCGATCCCGTGCGATGTACCAGCCGGTCGAGCGCCTCGCGCACCACCCATCGATCGATCGAGGGCATGACGTTGTAGCGCTCCGCCGCCGGGATGAATTCGGCCGGCGTGATCAGCGCGCCCGATTCGTCCCTCAGCCGCAGCATCAGCTCGAAGTGCTCGCGCTCGTGTTCGCGCGCGGTTGCGCCGATCGGCACGATGGGCTGATAAAAAAGCTCGAAGCGGCTCTCATCGCAGGCGCGCGACAGCTTCGACACCCAGTGCATTTCGCGATGCCGCGCCGGCACGTCGTCCGGCTTGTAGAGCTGCACGCGGTTGCGGCCCATGTCCTTCGCGGAGTAGCAGGCGACGTCGGCGGCGCTCATCACGCTGGCGACCGTCGGCGTGTCGCTGGTGATCTCGACGATGCCGATGCTCACGCCGACCTCGAGCACGCCGTCCTGCCAGATGAAGCGAAAGTCGCGAATGGCCTGGCGCAGATTGTCCGCAATGCGCATGGCCTGATCCAACTGGCAGCTTTGCAGCAGAATGCCGAACTCATCGCCGCCCAGGCGCGCCAGCGTGTCGCCGCTGCGCACCCGCGATTGCAGCACGCCGGTGATCTGCTTCAGCAATTGATCGCCCGCGGGGTGTCCGCAGGTGTCGTTGACCAGCTTGAATTGATCCAAATCGAGATACAGCAGCGCATGGCGGCTGCCCGCATCCTGCGCATTCTCGACCGCGACGGTCAGCCGATTCTCGAACTCGCGCCGATTGATGAGCCCGGTCAGCGCATCGTGGCTGGCCTGGTAGTACAGCGCGCGGTGCAGGCGGCGTTCCTTGCTCACGTCGTGGAACACCATCACCGCGCCGATGAGATTGCCGGCACGGTCGCGGATGGGTGCCGCCGAATCCTGGATGGCCAGCTCCTGGCCCCGGCGGTTCACCAGCACGGTGTGCTCGCTGAGTCCGAGCATCTGCCCCTCGCGCAGGCAGCGCATGACCGGGCTCTCCGCGGACTCGCGCGACGATTCGTCGACGACGGTCAGCACCTCGCCGATGAGCCGCCCTTCCGCTTCGCGGTTTTCCCAGCCGGTCAGGCTTTCGGCGACCGGGTTCATGTAGTCGATGCGGCCCTCGGAATCGGTGGTGATGACCGCATCGCCGATCGACTGCAGGGTGACCTGTGCGCGCTCCTTGGCCTGGAACACCGCGGTCTCCGCCTTCTTGCGTTCGGTAATGTCGGTGAGCGTCCCCTCGTATCCGGTGACCCGCCCCTGCTTGTCGCGCACGACGCGGCTCGACTCCATGACCACGAGCATGGTGCCGTCCTTGCGGCGCAAGACGTACTCCTCGTTGCGCAGCTCGCCCTCGCTCTCCACCCGCCGCACGAAAGTCTCGCGGTCGCTCGGGTACCAGTACAGGGCCGACACCGGCACTTGGTAGAGCTCTTCCGCGGAGCCGTATCCCAGGAGATTCACGAAGGCCGGATTGACGACGAGAATGCGGCCGTTGCGCGAGGTTTGGTAGACCCCCTCCATCATGCTCTCGAACAGTCCGCGAAATTTCACTTCGCTGTTGCGCAGCGCGTCCTCGGCGCTGCGGCGCTCGATGGCGATGCCGGCGATCTGAGCCATGCGGGTCATCAATTCGTGGTCGCGAGACAGAGGAATGCCGGGCAGGCGCCGGTACACGGCGAAGGTGCCGACGATGCGGCCGTCCGACGCGACGATGGGCGTCGACCACGCGGCCCGAAAGGAGGCCTGCAGGGCAGCCTCGCGCCGGAATTCCCACAGCGCGTCGGTCTCGATGTCGGCGACGGTGACCTGGCGCGTCAGGTACACGGCCGCGGCGCAGGAGCCGTAGCGGATCCCGATGGGCGCGCCGTCCATCGCCGCCACGAACTCGCGAGGCAATTTCGGCGCCACTCCGAAATTCAAGACCTGCCGCTCATGGTCCAACAGGTTGATGGCGCAGCAGCTGTCCGCCATGACGCGCTCGATCAGCTCGCAAATAGACTCCAGCGTCGCGGACAGCAGCGCGTTGCCTGCGATTTTTTCGAATATCCGGCGCTCGCCCGCCGCGATCGCCTCCGCCCGCTTGCGCTCGGTGATGTCGGTGATGCTGGCGCGAATCAGCCGCCGGTTCGAGCTCGGCAGGCGCACGAACCGCACTTCGCACGGCATGAGCTGGCCGGCGGCATCGCAGTGCGCCCACTCGAACACCGGCGCCTCGCCTGCGAGCGCACCCTCGATGAAGCCGCGCGGCCTGCCGAAGGACGGCGTGCCGTCGGGCTGGTGCGGGGGACTGATCTTCTCCGGGCCGCTGGCCAGCAGGGACTCGCGCGGCATCTTGAAGAACCGGCAGGCGTTGTCGTTGACGTCGACGAAGGTGCCCTTGTCGACGTCGAACACCACGATCACCTCCGGAGCGTGCTCCACCAGCGTCCGGTAGCGCGCCTCGCTCTCGCGCATTGACTGCTCGGCGAGATGTCTTTCGGTGATGTCGCGGATGCTGACGATGTAGCCGTCGCGCCAGTTGAGCTTGGCCTTGCTGACCGCAATCTCGACCGCGACGCGATTGCCGCCCTTGGCCCGCCCCCAGGCCTGATGAGCCGCGAGATCCACATGCGTGTCGTCGATCTTCACGGCGAAGCGCTCGAGAAAATGGGTGGTTTCCTGACCGATGTCGGGCAGCAGGAAATCGAGCGAGCGGCCCAGGATCTCGGCCGGCGCGTAGCCGAATATGCGCTCGCCGGTGGGATTGAAGGTTTCGATGTGCCCGGCGTCGTCGACCGTCACGATGGCGTCCTTGACGTTGTCGAGGATGGCCTGCAGATGCGAGGCGGTCTGCTCGCGAATCTCGCGCGTGAGCGCCTGTGCCTCGTCGGACATGAGCTGCATCGAGCGCACGATGCCGCGCCGCTCGCCGTCGATCCGATCGTAGTGCGCGCTGACGGCCTTGAGCAGGGCATCGAGGTCGAAATCCGCGCCCCTGACCCGAGCCTCCTCGATCTGGCGCTCGAGCAGGGCGTTCAAGCGTTCCGCGGACTGCGGTGGCTCGCTGCGAATTGCGGCCGCGTTATCGCGTGACAAGTCCCTGATCTCCCGCACTGAAATCCGAGGCGCGGGCGGCGCCCCAAGAGTCCTTAGATGTTAGGGAGATCCCGCAATGACGGCGTGACGGGCGTCTCGGTTCGGCCAATAATCGGTTAAATATCAGATCCCTTGATCGGCGGTTTCGCGCTCCGAGCGCTTGCGGTCGGTTTCCCGCAAATTGCGCTTGCGCAGCCGGATGGAGGTGGGGGTTACTTCGATGAGTTCGTCATCGTCGATGAACTCCATCGCCTGCTCCAGGGAGAAGCGGATCGGGGGGGTCAACACCACGTTTTCGTCCTTGCCCGCGGCGCGCATGTTGGTGAGCTTCTTGCCCTTGAGCGGGTTCACGACCAGGTCGTTGTCGCGATTGTTGAGGCCGATGATCATGCCCTCGTACACCTCTTCCCCGGGACCGATGCAGAGGCGGCCGCGCTCCTGCAGGCTGAACAACGAGTACGCCAATGCCGTGCCTTGGCCGTTCGCGATCAGGACACCGTTCGGGCGCTGTCCCAATTCCCGCTGTACCACCGGTCCGTAGTGGTCGAACACATGGTGCAACAGCCCCGTGCCGCGGGTCATGGTGCGAAACTCGGTCTGAAATCCGATCAAACCGCGCGACGGGACCATGTAATCCAACCGGACTCTGCCGCGGCCGTCCGCCTGCATGTCCTTGAGCTCCGCTCCGCGGCTGCCGAGCGCCGACATGATGTCGCCCTGGGCATCGGCGTCGGCATCGACCGTGACCTGCTCGTAGGGCTCATGGGGCGCGCCGTCGATCTGCTTGATGACCACGCGCGGGCGCGACACCGCCATTTCATAGCCCTCGCGGCGCATGTTCTCCAAGAGGACGCCGAGATGCAGTTCGCCGCGTCCGAACACCACGAACTTGTCGGGGTCGCCGGTCGGCTCCACCCGCAGCGCCACGTTGTGAATGGCCTCGCGCTCCAGGCGCTCGCGGATTTGCCGGCTGGTGACGAACTTGCCCTCTCTTCCGAGGAAGGGCGAGGTGTTGACCTCGAAGGTCATGCTGATCGTCGGTTCGTCGACCGTGAGACTGGGCAGTGGTTCAACGGTCGCCGGATCGCACAACGTGTCCGATACCTTGGGCTCGGCGATGCCGGCGAAGGCCACGATGTCGCCGGCGCTCGCCGATTCCACCTCGACGCGGGTCAATCCGTGGAATCCCAAGATCTGCGTGATTCTCTCGGAGCGCTGCTTGCCCTCCCGATTGACCACGGTCACCACCATGCCGCGTCTCAGCGTGCCGCGCTTGATGCGCCCGATGCCGATGGCCCCGACGTAGCTCGAGTAATCGAGCAGCGTAACCTGCAGCTGCAGCGGCCCGTCCGCATCGACGTCCGGGGGCGGGCAGTGCTCGACGACGGTCTTGAACAGCGGCTGCATGTCGCCGCCGCGCACGGTCGAGTCCAGACCCGAAAATCCGCGCAAGGCGGACGCGTATATCACCGGGAAATCCAATTGCTCGTCGGTCGCCCCCAGGCGATCGAACAAATCGAACGTTTGATCCAATACCCAACCCGGGCGGGCTTCGTCGCGGTCGATCTTGTTGATGACGACGATGGGCCGCAGGCCGTGCTTGAACGCCTTTTGCGTCACGAAGCGCGTCTGCGGCATGGGGCCGTCGACTGCATCGACGAGCAGCAGCACGCAATCGACCATGGCCAGCACGCGCTCGACCTCGCCGCCGAAATCGGCGTGGCCCGGAGTATCGACGATGTTGATGCGATAGTCGCCCCAGGTGATCGCCGTATTCTTCGCGAGAATGGTGATGCCGCGTTCGCGCTCCAGATCGTTCGAGTCCATGACCCGCTCCTGCAGGTCCTTGCGCGCATCGAGCGTCCCGGACTGGCGCAGCAGTTGATCGACGAGTGTGGTCTTGCCGTGATCGACGTGCGCGATGATGGCGATATTGCGAAGTTTCTGAGTCACGGGTGGAGCCCTACGGGAAACCGCCCATTATAGAGCTTTATGGCACCCCGCGCCTCAAGTTTCAGCGGACGACGATGATGGGAATGGAAAACGCCTGTGACTCGGAGATTTCATCGTGTTTCAGGGACAGGGTCAAATTCAGCAGCAGGACGCCCTCTGCGGTGGCGCTCACCTTGACCGATTGGCGGTACACCTGTCCCGCCTCGACGGCGGGCAGATCCAGCGTGCCCGCGGCGACGTTGAGTCCGTCGCCGCCCACCACCTGGATCTGCGCCGCGCTCGCATCGATTTGCGGCACGACCGCCAGGTTGATGTCGAACGTTTGCCCCACGATCGGCTTCTGTGCGATATCGAACTTGAGCAGCACGGGCACTTGGGGTTTGCCCTGGATCGCCGCCTCCACCATGCCGGCCGTGAGCTCAGCCGCGCTCGGTCCCTTCCTCACGGGCGGCGGGGCGGCAATGCGCGGAGCGGGTTTCGGCTGGGGCTCCGTGTCCGACTCCCGATGACAGGCCCCGATCGCCGCAACGGCGCAGAGCATGAGAACTGTCGCGATCTTCATGACCGTATGATTACCAAATACGGCGCCGATCACAACTCGAGCGGCTCATCCATGACCGCCGCCAGCTGTTCTTCGAGCGACCGATGGTGCTGCTCCCAATAGCGAGGCTCGGCGAACCAGGGAAAAGCCCGGGGAAAAGCCGGGTCGTGCCAGCGCCGCGCAAGCCACCCCGAATAGTGGATCATGCGCAGCGCCCGCAGCGGTTCGATGAGCGCGATTTCGCCGCGATCGAAGGGCAGAAATTGCTCGTATCCCTCGAGCAGATCGCCCAACTGCGTGCGCATCTCCTCGCGGCCCCCGGCGAGCAGCATCCACAGATCCTGAATGGCGGGCCCGGTCAGACAGTCGTCGAGATCGACGAAGTGCGGCCCCTGCTCCGTCCACAAGATGTTGCCGCGGTGACAGTCGCCGAGAATCCGTCCGAGAGCGGCTCCGCGCCAACCCTCCGCGCGCACCTCGACCTCGTGCAGCAGTTCATCGGTGACGTCGGCGTACTTGGTCGCCAGGTAATCGGGCATCCAATCGCCCTCGAGGACGAAATCCCGCGACTGCCGGCCCAGGACCTCCACAGACAATCGTGCTCGCTCGTGGAAGCGGGCGGCCCGGCCCACGGCATGGATCCTTCCCAAGAATCGCCCGACCCACTCCCGATCGCCGGCGGTGCCCAACTCCGGCCAACGCCCGCCTCGCCGCGGAAAGATGGCATAGCGAAACCCGCGATGGACATGGAGCGTTGCGCCCTCTCTGACCAAGGGCGCCACCACCGGAATCTCCTGTGCCGCCAATTCGCAGGCAAATGCATGCTCCTCGCGAATGGCCGCGTCGGTCCAGCGGGCCGGCCGGTAGAACTTGGCCACGACCGGCACGTCCTCCTCGATCCCGATCTGATACACCCGGTTCTCATAGCTGTTGAGCGCCAATACCCTGCCGTCGCAGCTGAACCCTGCCGCCTCGATCGCATCCAGGACGGCCTCCGGCGATAGCTCGGAATAAGGGGTATCGGTGTTCATACCGCGAAGTCTACAGGTACGACGCAGGCACTCCCTTGGGCTAATCACGCTGTTAGAATGCCCCGCATGCGATTTCCTCGACCGAAATCATTGAGCGGGCTGATGTTGATCGGGTTCACGATCGTGGCCGCGCCGCTGCTGTTCGCCATCGTGAACGCGGCCGTGCAGATGAATCGCCTGTCCACCCAAAGCGAACGGCTGGTGGTTCACGGCGTGCAGGGGACTCGCAACAATCAGCGCATGTTCGAGGAGATCGGCGGGCTCGAGCGCACCGCCCGGCTGTACCAGATCATCGGCAGTGCGGACTTGCTCGACGTGTACGCCCGCACTCAACAGCGCCTGACCGGCACCTTGGATGAGCTGCTGGCGATGCCGCTCGACGACAAGGCCCGCAAGGAAGCCACGGGTCTCAAGGCGGAAGCCGAGCGGCTGCACGAGGAATTGAAGCTCAGTTCTCCCAATTCGGCGCGCATGTCGGCGCTGGTCAACGCATTTCCACAGCTCTCGGCGATGGCGTCCCAGGTGTCGAACCGGGTCAACGCCGAAATAGACGGCGAGTTGAGCACCTTGCAGACGGCGACTCAACTCGCCCAGCGGAATCTGTTCTGGGAGTCGCTGCTGCTCATCCCGCTCACGCTCGCGGTCGTGGGCGTATTCACCTATCTGTTCGGCAGGCCCATCCGCGCCATCGACCGCGCCATCAGCGAATTGGGAAGGGGCACGTTTTCCAGGCCCATCGTCATTCGCGGACCGGCGGACCTCGAGCGCCTGGCGGCGCAGTTGGAGTGGCTCCGCGGGCGCCTTCTCGATCTGGCGCAGGAGAAGAACCGATTTCTGCGACACATGTCGCATGAACTGAAGACCCCATTGGCAAATATTCGCGAGGGTACCGAACTCCTGATGGACGGCGCGGTCGGTGAGCTGCAGAGCGCACAACGCGAAGTCACGGCGATCTTGCGCGAGAACGGGATGAAACTACAGCGGCTCATCGAAAACCTGTTGTCCTTCAGCGCCTGGCAGGCCAAGAGCGTCGGCCTGGAGATTTCCGAGTTCAAGTTGCGGCCCTTGATCAAGAGCGTATTGGAGAATCAACAGCTGACCTTGGTGGCGCAGCGCGTGCGCCTCGATGTCCAGGTCGAGGACCTCGCGCCTCTCGCCGACCGCGGCAAGATTCGCCTGATTCTCGACAACCTGCTGTCGAACGCCATCAAGTTCACGCCTCGCGGAGGCACCATTTCGATCCACGCGCGGAACGAGCGCGAGCAGCTGGTGCTCGACGTCATGGACAGCGGCCCGGGAATTCCGGCCGAGGAGCGCAATCGCATATTCGAGGCTTTTTATCAGGGAAAGACGCCGCAGGGAGGACACGTCAAGGGAACGGGAATCGGACTGTCGGTGGTGACTGAATTCGTCAATGCACACAACGGCAGCATCGAGATTCTCGAAGCCAAAGCGGGAGGCGCGCATTTCCGCGTGCGTCTGCCCATGAGGCAGGCGGCGCCGGCTTCCCGTGAAAAAAAAGCTCATGCCGCATAAATGGTGGCGTCTTGCAGCATGCGCGTTGATCATCGGCCCCATCGGCGGCTGCAGCTTGGGCGATATGTTCACCCGTCAAAAGCCCGCCCCTCCGATCGAGCAGGATCGCACGACGCCGGACTTGGGTCCGATTGCGCCTCTCCTCGACATGATGAGCAGCCTGCCGCAGGGCGATCCGGCTCGTCAGGCCGAGACGTTCCAGGCGGCCAAGGACGCCGCCGAATTGACCCCGACCACGAGCAATCGGCTTGCGTATGCGCTGGCTCTGGCGACTCCGGGCCACAGCGGCTCGGATCCCGTCGCAGCCCAGCGACAGTTGTCGGAACTATTGGCCAGGCCTGAGACTCTATTGCCCATTGAGCGCTTATTGGCCTTGGTAACGCTCAAGGAAGTAGAACAGAGGCTCATACTGCAGGCTGAGAATAAGCGCATGCGGGATGATGCAACGCACGATGATTCCCGCGATAAATTGGCGGCGATCAACCGTAGGTTGACCGCGGAATCGGACGAAAATGTGAGGTTGCGCAAGGCCTTGGACGAGGCCCGTGCCAAACTCGACGCAATCACGCATATCGAGCGGTCGATCAACGATCGCGGATCGAGCGGATCGCGGACGCCGTAAGCTTAGGGAGAGACCGCCTTGAATGCCTATTCGATTCCCGCCACGACTCCCCTGTCATTCGGCATGAATCCCGCGTCCCGCGACCAGACGCCGCAGAAGCGCAAAGCGCGCATCTTGGTGGTGGATGACGACCCGGGACTGCTGCGGCTGCTGACCATCCGCCTGCGCGCCGAGAACTACGAAGTCGAAGCGGTCGAGAGCGCGGCTGCGGCGCTCGCCGCCTGCGTGCGGTTCCGGCCGGACCTCGTAATCACCGACCTGCGCATGGACCAGATGGACGGTATAGGGCTGCTCAAAGAGCTGCAGAGCCGTTGGCCGGGCCTGCGAGTGATCATTCTGACCGCGCACGGCACCATTCCGGACGCCGTGCACGCGACCCAAAGCGGCGCCTTCGGGTTTCTGACCAAGCCGGTGGACAAGCAGGATCTGCTCGATCATGTGCAAAAGGCCCTGAAAGTGTCGGGCTTCGCACACGTCGATGAGGATTGGCGCGCGAACATCATCACGCGCAATCAATTGATGGAGGACAAGCTGGCCCAGGCCAACATGGTCGCCGGCACCGATGCACGGGTGCTGCTGACGGGCGAGAGCGGCACGGGCAAGGAACTGCTGGCGCGCGCGATTCACGAAGCCAGTCCCCGCCGCAACCGGGCTTTCGTCGCCGTCAATTGCAGCGCGATGGCCGAAAATCTGCTCGAGTCGGAACTATTCGGCCACGAGAAGGGTGCCTTCCCGGGCGCCACCCGGGCGCAGAAGGGCCTGTTCGAGACGGCCGACGGGGGCACCTTGCTGCTCGACGAGGTCGGCGACATGCCGATGCGGCTGCAGGTGAAACTGCTGCGCGTCCTGCAAGAGAACCAGATCCGCCCGGTGGGCGGCGCCGACGCCGTACCCACCAATGTGCGCATCATTTCCTCGACGCATCGCGACTTGCACGAACTGATGGTGGGCGGTCAGTTTCGCGAGGACCTGTACTACCGGCTGAACGTGGTGCACATCGAGGTGCCCACCCTGGCGCGCCGCCGCGAGGACATTCCGTTGCTGGTGGCGCATTTTCTGGAACAGATCGCCAAAGAGAGCGGTCAGCGAAAAATCTACGCGCCCGAAGCGGTGGAGCTTTTGGCCACGGCGGACTGGCCGGGCAACGTGCGCCAGTTGTATAACGTGGTGCGGCAAAACGTCGCCCTGTCGCACGGCGCCATCATCACCGCCGAGCTCGTGCAGCAGTCCTTGGGCGGCAATCCCACGCGTCTGCCGTCCTTCGACGAGGCGCGCGACGAATTCACGCGCAACTATTTATCGCAAATCCTGCAGATCACCGGCGGCAACGTCAGTCAGGCGGCGCGGCTGGCCAAGCGCAACAGAACGGACTTCTACAAACTACTGTCGCGCCATCAGCTGCTGCCCGACGATTTCAAGAAAACCTGATCCGGCGCGGCCTGAGCAGGCTAATCCGCGCGGCCCGGGCTGGCTGATCCGCACGGCCCGGGCTGGCTGATCCGCACAGCTCGCGCTCGACCCTCAGGAATAGAACTCGGCGACGGTCGCGACCACGTGCTCGAGTTGCGCCTGCTCCAATTCCGGATAAATGGGCAGCGCCAGGGTTTCCTCGGCGGCCCGCTCGGAATGCGGAAAGTCTCCGGCGCGATATCCAAGATAGGCGAAACATTCCTGCAGGTGGAGGGGCACCGGGTAGTAGATCTCGCTGCCGATGCCGCGCTCCGTGAAACTCGCGCGCAAGGCGTCGCGATCCCGTGCCCGCACGACGTATTGATTGAAAATATGCCGGTAGCCCGGAACCGCGACCGGCGTGCGTAGCCGGTCCCCGAGGTCCGCGGCGGCGAAGGCTTCGTCGTAGTAGGCGGCGTTACGCTGGCGCCCCTTGGTCCAGCCATCGAGGTATTTCAACTTCACGCGCAGCACCGCCGCCTGCAACTCGTCGATGCGAAAGTTGCCCCCGATCAGCGGGTGAAAATACTTCGGCTTGCCGCCGTGCACCCGCAATACCCGCAGGCGCTCGGCCAGTTCCGCGTCGTTGGTGGTGCACAGCCCGGCATCGCCGAACGCGCCGAGATTCTTACTCGGAAAGAAGGAAAAGCAGCCAACGTCGCCGAACGTGCCGGCATGTTCGCCGTTCTGGTAGGTTGAACCGATGGCCTGCGCCGCATCCTCGATCACCCGTAGGTCATATCGGCGCGCAATAATCATCAACGGGTCCATGTCCGCGCACTGGCCGTAGAGATGCACCGGCATCAAGGCCTTGATCCGCCCGCCGGTAGCGCGGTGGATCAGCTGACCCGACTTAACCGCACAGCGGTCATCGATGAAGGTCTGCACCGCAGCCGGCGCGATGTTGAAGGTGTGGGGATCGATGTCGCAGAACACCGGACGTGCCCCGGCCCGTGCGATGGTCCCGGCTGTTGCGAAAAAGGTAAAAGGCGAGGTGATGACCTCGTCGCCCGCCCCCACGCTCAAAGCCATGAGGGCGAGCAACAGGGCATCGGTGCCGGAGGAGACGCCGACACCGACAGCGGCCGAGCAATAGCCGGCTATTTCCTGCTCCAAGGCACGCACCTGCTCGCCCAGGATGAAGTGTTGTCCGGCGCATACTTTGTCGATGGCCGGCATCACTTCGTCCCGAATTTGGGCAAATTGGGCTTTTAAATCCAGCAAAGGCACGATTGTCATGCCACATAGAATACCATTGGCCGGTCGGCGGTCATGGCACCGAAGCGGCGGAGCTATTTAACCCTTGCGGAAATAGATCACGCATCGACCTAGGGTTTTGCCCGATAATGCACCTCGCTTTTGTCGCGCACCCGCCACGCGCAAGCGTCGCGAGTGACGCCGTTGGCCCAATGGACAATCGATGAACCAGCCGGTTTTGTACAAGCAGAGCTTTCTCATCGCCTTGTTGGCCGCCCTGCAGGCGGTGATGCCCGCCGTGGTTGCCGTCGGCACTCTGTATGCGACCGTCACCTTCTTCGGCAGTGTGTTCGACCGATCCTCCCAGGCCATCGTGGTCGTGGCGGTGCTGTGCCTGGTCTTGATTCAACCGCCGCGCGAAGTGACGACGCCGGTGACCACGGCGCGGATCACGGCCGTCGCCGACACGATTTTCCGCTGGCTGTTGCTGCTCGCGGTGCTGCTGGCCGTGGGCTACATCACCAATTCTTTCGCCGCCTACCCGCGCCGCATCTTCCTCACCTGGGCGCTGGTCACCCCAGTGGCGCTGATCCTGGTCACGCTGACCATGCAAGAGTTGATGCATCACTTCCTGATGAACGCATTCGAGAATCGCAAGGCCATCTTCGCCGGATACAACAACAGCAGCCTGGAACTCGCGCGGCGCCTGACGAACAACCCCGTCATGCGTCTGGCGGTGTCCGGCTTCTTCGACGACCGCAGCACCGACCGGCTGGGCCTCGAGTCCGATGCCAAACTGATCGGCACCTTGAGCGACCTGTCTGCGTATGTGAAGCAGCACGGGACGGACGTCATATTCATCGCCCTGCCGATCCGGCACTTGAAGCGGGTGATGAATCTGCTCGATGACCTGCGCGATACCACCGCGTCGATTTACTACGTGCCCGATATCTTCGTATTCGACTTGATTCAGGCGCGCTCGGGCGAGATTCACGGCATTCCCGTGGTCGCCATGTGTGAAACCCCGTTCTACGGCTACCGCGGCGTGACCAAGCGGCTGATCGACATCGGATTGTCCGTAATCGTGCTCCTGCTCTTCCTTCCGCTGCTGCTGCTGATCGCTTTGATGGTCAAGATCTCCTCGCCGGGACCGGTGATATTCAAGCAGCGCCGCTATGGGCTCGACGGGCGGGAAATCGCCGTCTACAAGTTCAGAACCATGACCGTGACCGAGGATGGCACGCAGATC
>Ga0209624_10002102_pt1 | contig 14959 bp, 13 predicted proteins | sample JacPinW_OM2H0_O1_FD_188565 | JGI IMG/M metagenome (GOLD analysis project Ga0209624, IMG submission 188565) | Forest soil microbial communities from Algoma, Ontario, Canada - Jack Pine, Ontario site 1_JW_OM2H0_O1 (SPAdes) (version 2) | ecosystem: Environmental > Terrestrial > Soil > Boreal...
ATTGGGGATGGCAATTCATGCAAACCGGCTGGGGAAAGCTGACTGATATCGGTAAGGTCATACACTTCTTTACCGATCTTGGCATACCGGCCCCCGTATTGAACGCCTATTTTGTCTCGGCGCTTGAATTCGGAGGCGGCCTGCTTCTCCTTCTCGGGCTCGGCTCGCGACTCATTGCGCTGCCCCTGGTCATCGACATGGTCGTCGCCTACATTACGGCGGATCGTGAGGCCTTGTTCTCGCTCATCTCCGATCCCGACAAGTTCACTGCGGCCGCTCCCTTCACGTTCTTGGTCGCTTCCCTGGTGGTGCTTATCTTCGGCGCGGGGTGGTTTTCGCTTGACGCTCTGGTGGCCAGCAGAAGGAAGGAGAGGCAAATCCGGCCGACGGCCGCGGAAGCCCCCAGATCGGCTGTGGTCGCTTGACGCGAATCTCGCCTTATCCCCGGATATCCCGGCGAGCGGTGTTAGAGAGTGTGGTTGGCGTGGCCTTCGGGGGGAATGAGCACGGTTTTGCGCGCCGCAGACTTACCGTCGCATCTTGAAGTCGGTGAGACCTCAATCGTCCTTAAAGGCACCCATGGCAATCCTCTTCAATGGTTCACACAGAACGCTCAAATCCGAGGCAGGCGAGAACGGTCCATTGTATTTGATTGAAGACATCATCTCAGTGGACTGGGTTAAGACATATAAGCCATCTCACAGGGCCTCCGCGATCACGGCTGGGTTCTTGGCATTCCGATTGAAGAAATACTCTTCATCTCGTCGAACTCGCTCGACGTTGCCTGTGCCGAGTCATTTGGCTGCAAGGGTTTGCCGGCGCAACCCGCCCCAAGGGCACATCGAACATCCGGGCTTCCCGGCCGACTTCATGCTAAACCGCCTCGAGGCAAAATCCCCGACTAATTCTGACAGCGGATTGTCGCTGGAGTGGAATATTCAAGGCCAGCAACAGTATAGAGTAATGATGTCCAACATTCCGGTGCGCTTTGCGAAAGAAATGTTCCCGCGGGGCGTAACTCCCCGTGGAGCGGCCGCGAATGAACCACAGATGGAGTCTTGTCTCCAAGAGAATATCGTTTCACGGCCGTCCTTCGCGGACCTGGATCGCTGGATGGAACGATACCAGCAGGCCGATCCGGAGGCTCCGTCGGCATTGGTAGGCGCGCTTAGCCCAGCCTTACTTGGATTCTTCAGGAGCCAGGTGGCGAGCCGCGAGCAGGCTGACGACCTTTTGCAAGAGACGTGGTTACGGATACATCGTGTGCGCCATAGCTACCGCCCCGGCGAGCCGGTTCTGCCCTGGATATATGCCATCGCCAGGCGTGTGCGCGTGGACGGCTACCGCCGAAGTCGGCGCGTAACGCTGCACGAGACAGCGATGGAGTCGCTGCCGGAGCGGCCGGCCCCGGCCGAAGCTCGAAACCGGGTTCCCTCATTCGAGACGCTGGTCGCCGCCCTGCCGGACGCGCAGCGAGAAGTGGTGACGATGTTGAAGGTGGGAGGGTTGACCCTGGAAGAAGTTGCCCGCGCCACGTCGTCTACCGTTGGCGCGGTGAAACAGAAAGCGCATCGCGCCTACGAGCGGCTTCGCAAGTTACTCCCCGTTGAGGCCGAGGAAACAGCGAAAGGAGCGGCTCAATGAACTGCCACGACGTAGACCGGGTTCTGAGCAAGGGAGCGCCATTGCCGCTCCCGGTCGAAGAGCACGCGAGAAGCTGTAATCGCTGCCAACAACTCTTAAGAACGCTCAACGCGCCGGCTCCTCTGGACATGCCTTCACCGGTAGCGTTGCGCAAGATTGCAGAAAGCCTCACGGATAATCTGCGGCCGGTCCGCCCCCTAGCGCCGGCGCGTTACTTTGCCGGAGCGTTTATCGGCATCTTCGTTTCCGTCGTAACTCTCACCGTCTACCGCTTGGGAGCCTTCGCGATCGCAGTCATGACACCTTTGCAAACCGCCGCGATACTGAGCACGCTGGCGATCAGCACGGGTTTGCTGGTTTACTCGCTGGTGAGTCAGATGGCGCCCGGCAGCCGGCACAGATTTTCCCCGGCGCTGTTAGCCGCGGGCATCACGATATCAGTCGGTATAGTGATGGCGGTGTTGTTCCAGGTTCAGCAAGAGGAGAATTTCTGGGGGAACGCCTGGATATGCATCCGTGCTGGTACTCTCGTGGGGGTCTTGGCCGCCGTGCCTTTCTGGCTGGTGCTGCGCCGGGGCGCGGTGCTATCTCTGCCCATGACTGGAGCAGCTGCCGGGCTGCTTTCGGGGCTCGCCGGGACGAGCATGCTGGAGATGCACTGCCCCAACCTGAACGCATGGCACATCCTGCTATCGCACCTGGGTGTTGCGATTCTGTGCGCCCTGGCCGGCCTTGCTATAGGACTGACAGCAGAAATGAGAGGAAGACGTTCGATTCACGGCAGTAGCCCAGTATAAAGGGCTCCCGAGAGCCTTTACAAACTCCAGCCCTGTTTAAGAGAGACGGAAAGGAAGATATAGATGAAGAGTGTAAAACTGATCGTTGCTTATCCACAACCCACGGACGCTTCGGCATTCGAGAAAGTCTATGCGCAAGAGCACGTACCGATGGCCATCGCACATCTCCACGGGAAGACCAAAATAGTCGCGACGAAGGTGCTGCCTTCGCCGGAAGGTGAAAGTCCGTTTTACCGTGTAGCAGAAGTCCATTTCCCGTCCATGGAGGCGCTGCAAAAGTGTGCGGAATCGGCCGGGGGCAAGCAAACCCTGGCCAACGCGGTGAAGATCTCGTCGGGTGGACCTCCGGTCATCCTGATCGCCGAAGAGGAAACATTCACGTTCTGATTCGCGAAGCGATGCGCGACAGGATCGGCGAAGCGCGTTTATTGAGGACGCTTCCGATCACGGCATTTGCGCGGCATTTCCCGGGCGCGAAGCGCCCTCTTGCATACTACAAGCGACTTCACGAACGTCGTCCAGATCCTGGAAACTGATTGCGGTGGCGGGGTTGTGGAGGGCGGGATAGATACCGAACACGCCCGCGCCCAGCTGCGATGTCGAGAACTTTTGCCGGCTCGCCCGGGGGGGTGACGTAAGTCGCGGCGATGCTTGCTGGCAGCTCGGTGGATAGCACCGAGCGTACCAGCTCAAGAGGTGACGCATGACACTTGAGTCTAGCTCTTGGGGACGAAGACGATTGGCCACGCCTGATCGTAAAAGCCGCCGTCGCGAGACGCGCCCCACCACGATTCCGCGGACTTGAATTATTGAGTGGCCTTTCCGTCGCCGGCCGTTTCCGGCATATTCCTAAAACTCGCAATTAACATCTCTAGCCAACAAATAATAACAGCACAATCGAGGCCGTCTCCCGTAACTTATCCGGCACGTCCAGCGAACTCAGGGGCGTTGGCGAACGTTCTCTGCGCACATCGCGTCCGAGGACTCGATTCCAACTACTTTAAGGAGAATAATTAATGATACTGAGCAACATTCGAAAGAAGAGCATCCACCTGGTAAGCCTGCTCGTCCCGTTTCTCGGAGCCGTAACGGGCGTTCAGGCGGCGGATCCTTTCGTTGTCACCGCCTCCAACGCCACGGCAAATCAACTACTGGTGTACAGCCCCAGCGGCAAAGTGCTCCAGACGTTGTCGACGAAGGGCGCGGGCGGCGCAACGGGAAACGCCGGTGGCGTTCAGACGAGCAACGGCTTGGTTGCCGTGGTGAACTTCGGCTCTCAATCCGTATCCATTTTTCAAGTGGGGCATAACGGCTTGTCTCTGACCCAGGTGGTGCCCACGGTCGCCAATCCGGTCAGCGTCGCTTTCGGTGAAGACCATCTTTACATCCTGGGCGCTACCCACGTTGAATCGCACCCCATCTTCGGAGACTTCGTAAGCACCAATCCCGATGGTGTCTCGACGCTGCTAGTGGCGGATGGTTCCGCGGCCCAGGTCGCTGTTCTGACCAACCAGATCATCGTCAGTGAAAAGTCCAATGTCATCGAGACCTTCGACCTGCGTGCGGATGGAGCGGTCAGCGGGAATCCTACGCTGGTCGCGGGCATCCCGTCCGATGCCGGCATAGCTGTGAATGGCAATGAGCCGTTCGGAATGGTTACGTCCGGTAAGGACGCCTACGTCACCATCGCACACCTGAACCAGGTCGCTCTGGTGCGAAAGGATGCGATTGTAAACAGTGGCTTCACTACTCAAACCGCCCCTTGCTGGGCAACACTCGCGGGGCCGTTTCTCTTCACTAGTAATACGGCCAGCCAAAACCTTTCAAGGCTTGTCGTCCACGGACGCAAGGTCGTTCTGGACGACGCCGTTGCCAGCCCGCAGAACTTCGCCGGAAATGTGACCGATAACGCATCCGGCTCAGGTCTGGTCGCGGCGATTGATGGCTCCGGCGGCTTCACTGGGACCTCTCATCTGACGATCTTTAATATGGACGAGGATGGCAACCTGACCAACGCGGGCATTTCGGGCGTCATCCCAGGTGCGATTAACGGCGTCGCAATCGTTCCGAGCCGGTTCTAGTCGAATTCTCAACCACTCACGGCCCGGAGGAGTCCTTTGGGCCGTTCTTGAACAAGCTGAAAGCGAAACACTTGCTGGGCAGATTGTTTTTATTGGATTACTGGCAAGACTATTTGAGACTGGCAAGGGGGTGACCTGGCCGGGGATTTCTGGATCAGTCGAATAGAAATCGCGGACCATGGTTACTCGAACGCCGTTTGATCGGAATAGGGCTTCGGTCAGCCGCCGACCCCTGCCACTCCATCGAGCATAAACGTCCGGCCACGGTCCTTGCCTCGCTGGGTGATGCGGCCCAGGCCTGGAAGGACATCGCCGGGCAACCCGCCAGTCGTTCATGGGATGTCGCGTAGTGGGCAGGAACGGCAAGACGCACTTCACACGTCAAGATCTGCCTGGGCGTGAGCACGAAATCAGGGGTCGCGCCTGCGAACTTTATCTCGCTCGCGGGGCATAACCTGCCAGTGAGTTGGAAGACCGGCTTCGGGCTAAACGTTGAGCTTACGGCTGAGTAATAGCTCAGGCGCCCAAGGAGGTTGTCAAACCGCAGACTGTTCAGGTCTGCTAGTGAACCGCGATGCGGCTCGCGTTTAGCTCTCCTCTTGTATGATCGACGAGTCGATCCGCTCCCCAGCTGTTACATATTACTGTTAGATCGATCAGACTCCTACTACATAAAGCCGGTATAGACGAATACGCAGCTTCGTCGTCATAGTCGAAGTACGCAACTACGCGTACCGCTTCTTATCAGCACACAGACGCTTGGTGTCGATGAACTTCTCGACCGGGCGCCGGGCGCACCTGCTTGCGGGGAAAAGGTGTAGCGATTGTCTAACCTAATCGAGTCTGTAGGCCGAGTCAGTTCATTTGGGTTCCGCGTCATCAGGGACGGACTTCGCACGCCCTTCGAAGGTAGTCAAATTCTAAACCACATCATCGAAGCCGGCTACAAATCCCTGCCGCTCGTGGTGCCCGCGGGCTTCGCGCTGGGTACGGTGATGACCCTTCATACTCGAAATACCTTGATGACCTTCGGCGCCGGCGCTATGATCCCCACGGTCCAGGCGCTCGCCTTCTTTGTCGAGATTGGTCCGCTTGTCGCGGGCCTCCTGCTGGCCGGCCGAGTCGGGTCAGGGATCGGAGCGGTGCTGGCCAATATGCGGGTGACCGAACAGATCGACGCCATCGAATCCCTGTCGATCGACTCCTTCAAATTTCTTGTGGTTCCCAGAGTCCTGGCATGCGTCGTGGCTCTACCCCTCTTGACGCTATTCATGGATTTCGCAGGTCTGCTTGGCGGCTATTTGGCAGAGTATTCGTCTTCAGGGGTTTCGTTCTCTCTTTACATCACGCGTGCTTTCGCTGATCTCCAGTGGGCAAATTTCGTCGCGCCCACGCTGAAGACAGGTTTTTTCGGGTTCATTATTGGAACAATCTCATCCTATTTCGGCTACACCACAAACATGGGGGCTGCGGGCGTAGGGCGATCGGCAACCAATAGTGTCGTCGTGTCGTCCCTGTTGGTGATCCTTGCTGACGTAATTCTCGTCAAATGCATTTTCTTCGCACTCCCGGAGAACGCCCTATGACCGGAGATGGGGGACCGGCCGTGGTGTTCGATCAGGTATTCAAAGCTTTTGGACCCAATCAGGTGCTGCGGAACGTCTCGTTTTCGGTTCCGGCCGGGAACGCCCTCTGCATTCTGGGAAGGAGCGGCACTGGGAAAAGCGTGACGCTGAAACTCCTCATGGCGTTGATCAAGCCGGACCAGGGAAACATCTGGGTTGACGGCGACGATATAACGCGCCTCGAGCCCGCCGGTGTTTCAAAGGTGCGCCGGAAGATGGGCTTTCTCTTCCAGGATGCCGCCCTTTTCGACTCACTGACGCTGTATGAGAATCTCGCGCTCCCTCTTCGCCGGCTTACCGAGAAAACCACGGCCGAAATCGACTTTGCGGTCGACGATGTCCTTCACCATGTCGGCCTCGCAAGCGACAAGGACAAGTTTCCGTCCAGCTTGTCGGGCGGAATGCGAAAGAGGGCGGGTCTCGCGCGAGCGCTCGTGCTTGAGCCCAAGGTTCTTCTGGCGGACGAACCGAGCAGCGGCCTGGATCGAATCACCGCGTCTGAGATCGACGAGCTCCTGCTGGGTCAGAAACACGATAAAGGAATGACAGTCCTGGTGGTGACTCACGACGTCCATGGCGCACGGCGGGTCGGTGACCAATTTGCCGTGCTGCACAAGGGAAACCTAATCGCGCATGGAACCGCTTCCGAAATCGAAAGCAGCGGAGACGAGACCGCGCGGAAACTAATTTCGGAGGACTATCCGGCATGAATCGCTTCATGATGGTCGGCGTTTTTGTTCTAGCGGGTCTTGCCCTGTTCGCCACGGGCTTATTCATGATTGGCAATCGGCACGAGGCCTTCGCTCGGCACCTGGAGCTTTATACCGAATTCGCTGACGTGTCCGGGATCGTCCCTGGCGCTAAGGTTCAGGTGGCCGGAATGGATGCAGGCGAAGTGCTTGCCATGAATGTCCCTAAGACCCCGCCTGCGAAGTTCAGGGTCAAACTTCGCGTTAATCAGAAGTTCAGCGGGCTCGTGCGAGCCGACTCTGTGGTCACCGTCGGGACGGAAGGGGTCGTGGGCAATCGATTCCTCGAGATCAGTGCCGGGTCTTCGCGTGCGCCTGCGGTCGCAACGGGGGGTACCTTGAAGGGTATCGAACCGACGGACTTCTCCGCCCTTTTGGAATTGGCGAAGGGCACAATTGTCAACGTAGATAAAACCGTGAGCAATGCCAACAGTTTGGTGACCAACGCTAACGGTTTAATCACGTCGGTCGCCGGCAATCTCAACGCTACGCTGGACAAAACCAAATTGATAATGTCGAATGCCAACGATGTCGTAACAGGTCTCAAGGAGGGGCGCGGACCTGCCGGAATGCTGCTGCGCGACGAAGCGCTCGCGGACCAGGTCAGGCAGGCCGTCGCAAACGCCAAGAACGCGACCAGCGAGCTGAATCGGGCGGCGGCACAGGCGAACACGTTGATGTCCGACATTCAGTCCAAAGGCCTTCCCGGCCAAGTTGACGACACGGTTAAAGAGGCTAAGAAAAGCGTGGCAAATCTTGATGCGGCATCGGCGCAGGTTCGGAACGCAATTGCGGACCTCACTGGACCCGACGAAGGAGGGATTACAGCCGCGGCGACGATTCGGGAAGCGTTGTCGAACGTTAATGTGGCAGCCGCCAATATGGCGGATGGCACCGAGGCCCTCAAACACAACTTCCTCCTTCGCGGTTTCTTCCGCAGCCGGGGCTATTACAACCTGGCCAACATGTCTCCCGATCTGTATCGCAAGGATCGCTTTTTTACCGAACAGAACACCGATCGCGCCTGGCTCCCGGCAGACCAGTTATTCCACAGGAACTCGGACGGCGAGGAAGCACTCACCTCGCAAGGAAGATCCGCTCTCAATGCGGAACTGGCGCGGTACGGTGAACGGATTCTTACCAGTCCGGTCATCGTGGAAGGCTATTCGAACGGCGATGAAGTCAACGATCGTCTAGCCGCATCACTTCATCGGGCGATTCTGGTTCGCAATTATCTGCAGGGCCGTTTTCAGCTTGATACCAGCAGAGTAGGAACGGTGGCCCTGGAAAATCGTCCGCCAGACGGCTCATCCCACACAAGCTGGGACGGCGTCGTGATTGTCCTGCTGAAAGCGAAGCGTTGATTTTGTCTGACAACGTTCACAATCTAGGGTTTAAACATCGAACTTTGCGGCGAGTCTGACAAGGCCAGCAAAAGAGTCGGCCTCCATCTTTTGCATGATGTGTGCTCGATGGATTTGAACAGTGTACTCGGTGATCCCCAGCTCAAATCCGACTTGCTTATTCAACAAACCACGAATCAACAGCGACAATACCTGTCGCTCTCGGGGCGTCAACGTCTTATATCGAGTGGCGAAGCTCTCGTATTCAACCGCCTTCCGGCGACTCTCGCGGGATTGCTCGAATGCCCTTTCGACCGACTTAAGCAGAGCGGCATCATCCAGCGGCTTTGTTAAGAAATCGATCGCGCCTTCCCTCATTGCACGCACCGCCATTGGAATGTCGCCTAGGCCAGTGATGAAGATGATCGGCAGAAGGCAGCTCTCGCATCTGAGCGCCGACTGCAATTCGAGGCCAGACATGCCAGGCATTCGAATGTCGGCAATAAGACAGGACGCTTCTCGTCCGGCTGTGGAATGGAGGAATTCCTCTGCCGACTTGAAGCAGAGGGCGGGCAGCCTTTCCGATTCGACCAGGTCCAGCAGCGCCTCGCGGATCGCTTCGTCGTCGTCGAGAATCGCCACAAAGCTAGAGTGCTGTTCCAGTTCCATCTATGCAACGTACCGCTCTCAACATGCCGGCGCAATACCGCCTGCGTCGAATAAACTACCACTTTGGTCGTACCCAAATAGGCCCCAAGGGCATGGATTCAGTGGCTATCTGGACGAGAGGTCTAGCTTGTCGGCCATACGGACTAGTTCGATCAGTGAGTCGGCTTGCATCTTCTCCATGAGGTGGCCTCGGTGGATTTTCACTGTCGCTTCGCTGGCTCCGATCTTCGCGGCGATGTGCTTGTTGAGCATACCAGAGATCACTAGAGCCATCACCTCCCGCTCACGCGCGGTTAACGCGCGATAGCGCTCTTGCAACTCACTGATGTCCGCCAACTGTTCGCGTGCGGCTCGGTCTCGTTGAAGCGCCTGCTGAATTGCATCCAATAGATCCTGATCTCGAAACGGCTTGGTCAAAAACTCGACGGCTCCTGATTTCAGGGCCCTGACGGACATTGGAATGTCCCCATGCGCGGTGATAAAGATTATGGGAATACGCACGCCCAGTTCTGCCAGTTTTTGCTGAAACTCCAGTCCACTCATCTGCGGTAGCCTGACATCAAGAACCAAGCAGCTAGGATCGGCGGTGCGTGGTTTTTCGAGAAACTCCTCGCCGGTTGCGAAAGCCTCGGCACGAAGGCCGACCGACTCGACGAGATCCTGAATCGCCTGGCGCATTCCTCCGTCATCATCAATGACGAAGACGGTAGACACAGCAGCAGCTTTCATTCATGAGCCTCAGCTGCGCCAGGGAGAGTGAAATGAAAAGTCGCGCCCGACTCCTGATTCGCAGTGAACCACACTTTTCCCCCGTATGACTCCACAATCGAACGCGTGATGGTCAGCCCCATGCCGGTCCCCTGTGGCTTCGTCGTATGGAAAGGATCGAAAATGCGGTCAGCGCCGTCCGCCTGCAATCCGACACCGGTGTCCCTGATGGAAACGATCAAGTGGCCTTCGGGATTCACACCGGAGCTGATCGTCAATATCCCGCCGCAGTCTTTCATCGCTTCGATCCCATTCAACATCAGGTTCATAAGGATCTGTTGCAGTTGCACCCGGTCCGCCAGAATATCGGGACTATCCGACTTCAGTTCGGTCTGGATTGTTACGGAATACCGGGCGGCTTCCGTCTGTAGCAGCACACGCATTTCCTCGATGGTGGCCTTTACATCGACCATTTGGCGTTCACCAGGGGTGCCTGTTCTGTAGAATGCCCGCAGACTGTTGATAATTTCGGCCGCTCGGTTACCCTCTCGATCAATGCGCGCGGCCGCTGCGCGAGCCCTCTCCAAATCGGGAGGATCGTGTGCCAACCATCGCAAAAGGGCGTTTGCGCTTGTAACCGAGGCAGCAATCGGTTGCTTAACCTCGTGCGCTAGCGCTGCTGCCAGTTCTCCCATCATATTGACCCGGTTGATGTGCGCGAGATCGGATTCCAACAGGCGCAGCCTTTCACGCTCCTCTTCGGCGCGCTTCCGTTCCGTAATATCCACAGTGATGCCAAAGTACTCTCCGACCTCCTGAGAGGGATTGTGATGCCCGATGCCACGCAGAAATCTGATGTCGCCATCAGCCCGACGAATACGAAATTCGACGTCATAATCTGTCTCTGCGCGGATTGCATTCTCAAGCTTTGGTCTGATAAGTCGTTCGTCTTCGGGGAGGATTGTACCGTAAAAGACGTCGAATGGAAACGGGCCTCGGCTGGGATCGAAGCCGTATAGGCGAGCGTTTTCGTCTGACGAATGAAATATCTCCCGAGTGGCCAGATTGCACGCCCAGCTTCCGATGTGAGCCAAGCTTTGCGCTTCCTCCAAGTAGGCCTGCTCCCGTCGCAATTCCTGGGTCAACAACTCCTGCTCCGTGACGTCGATCGTAGTGCCGTGATACCCCTGAAACACTCCATTCTCAAGCACCGGAAAACCAACACAACGGACGAACCGTATCTCGCCATCAGGCCGAACTACGCGGCTCGTAACATCGCACGTCGAGCGCTGCTCGTGCATCGTCTTTATGGCCTCAGACAATCGCGGTCGGTCCTGGGGATGAATCGCCTCTAGAAACTGCTGAAGAGTCGGAGGTCCGCATTTTGGATCAAACCCGAAGATCTTGTAGACCTCGTCGGACCAGTAGATATCTAAATCGTCGGACCAACGGATGCCCAGATCTTTGGACGCCCAGCTTCCCATATGAGCCAGACGCTCACCTTCGCTCAGATAGAATTGAGTTCGCCGTAGGGCTTGTTCTGCCAGTTTGCGCTCGGTGATGTCCTGACCGGTGCCGAACATTTCATAGGCCCGTCCCGAAGCGTCTCGTTTGACCGTCCCGAGGCTGACCAGATATCGTACTTCGCCGTCGGCACGAACGATTCGATGTTCTGTCTTGACATGGATTCCGCTACGAATGGTTTCTTCGGCTTCGCGCGCAACACTTTCGCGATCGTCAGGATGGATCATTTCGAAGACCCGAGCCAGGTCGATGGGACCTTCCTGAGGAGGCAGCCCATAGATACGATAAAGTTCTTTGGACCAATCCACGCGACTATCGATAAGGTTCCATTCGTAATGTCCTATATGAGCTACTAGTTGAGCTTCTTCAAGCCTCGCGTTGCTCTGTTGTAAGGCGCTCGCTAGGGACTGGCGTTCGTCCTCTGCGTGTTTCCGATCGGTGATGTCCTGGGTTGTACCGAACATTTGGGCTCGGCCTTCTGAATTTGTCTTCACGTCGCCAAGGCTATGGACAACGCGCACTTCCCCATCTGGGCGCACGAGTCGATGCTCACAGTCAGCGCGGGTCCCAGAACGAATGGCCGCCTCCGCTGTCCGAAATATAGCTTCGCGATCGTCGGGGTGGAACATTTCACTCACTGCCGCTATATCCATCGAGGCCACCTGCGGCGCCAAGCCAAAAATTCGAGATGTTTCCTTCGACCAGATAACGCGATTCGAATCGAGATCCCATACCCAGTAGCCGAGGTGGGCTACGCGTTGGGCTTCCTCAAGCCAGGCTCTGCTTTCCTGCAAGTCTCGTGACAGGGCATGCCGGGCTTCCTCGGCGCGCTTCAATTCCGTGATGTCTTGAACGGTACCGAAAAGCCTGTGAGTTTTTCCGGTTTTGCCAGGATCTCCCGGGAGCGCGCTCCAAAGCTTTGAGGTGATGGCATGCACGGTGCGCAATTCTCCGCTTGGAGTGACAATCCGAAAGTCGGCAACCGGATGGACACCGGCATCCAGCTCCACATCCACTGTGCTGTATAGGGCCTCCCTGTCCTCAGGGTGGACCAATGCTCGGACCATTGCAAAGTCCATGGGACGCTCGCCCCGTTCGACCCCAAAAATGCGATAGGTCTCATCGGACCAGACGACCACATTCGTTTCAACGTTCCAGTCCCAGTACCCCACATGTGCGACGCGTTGGGCTTCTTCCAGTCTGGCCTTGCTCTCTTGCAGGTCGCGAGATAGGTGGAGGCTGGTAAGAAACGTCGCAACGCGCTTGCCCGCTGCCTCGAACAACTCCTGCTCCGGCCTGGTCCAGATCCGCGACTCGCACTGGTCCAAGCCAAAGGTGTAGGGTCTGCCGATCTTCGGACGAAGGGCGAGACACATCTGTGACTGCGTGCCAAAGCGCTTGGCTAATACGCTTGATAAAGGATTGTCACCTGCACCGAATCGCACCGCAACTTCTGATGCTTCCACGAGGCGAAACACTTCGGCAAGCTCAGGGTCCGTCGGCAGATCAAGGTCTAACGATGGGATGTCTGCAAACTCAGGACAGGTACGCTGTGCCACCGTTCGCCACCGCCGGCTGTCCGCATCAGAAGGATAGGCAAGCCATGCCCGATCGCACCCGAAGATCGACAATACTGCTTCGAGCACATGACTCAGCTGCTCCAGATCCTCCGTGTCTTGCATGGCGCAGCTGAGCTGATCCATGCTCTCCAAGAACCAAAGGCGGTCTTGCGCGACTGCGTTGGTGCGGGTTGCGACATTGGTGGTCTTGTCTTCGGTCGCCATAAAATGCCATGTTTCAATGCAGACAACTCAAATTGTAGATGGAAATTGCTCGCAAAGAGGATCAGCTCTGCCACCCGCCGCCAAGCGCCTTATAGAGTTGAACGACGCTGATCAACTCATTAAACCTGATCTGCCGGAGGTCCAGCCTGGCTTGAAGCAGATCCCGGTCCGCATCCAGGGCGTTCAGCTGGGTATCTACGCCACCCTGGTATCTCATATAAGCTAACCGTTTCCGTTCCTCCAGGACCGCCACGAGCGCCTCCTGCTTTGCTCTGGCCTCTTGCACCCGTTGATGAGCGATCAGCGCCGTGGAGACTTCGGTGAAGGCCGTCTGAATCGTCTTCTGATACTGCACAATCGCGCTGTCCCGCTGGGCTTCAGCCAATCTCACGGTCGAGCGGAGCCGGCCGGCTGTAAAAATGGGCTGGCTGATCTGCGGAACAAAGCTCCACGCGCTGCTTGGGCCGCTGAAAAGGCCGGACAATTGAGTGCTCTGGCCGCCGAGAATCCCGCTCAGGCTTAACTGCGGGAAGTATGCCGCCTTGGCGACGCCGATGTTTGCGTTCGCAGCAATCAGACTCTGCTCGGCTGCATGAATATCGGGGCGCCGATCCAGCAAAGTAGAGGGCAGACCTGGTGGAACCGCTGGCGGCAAAGCGTTTTCATCGAAACTGCCTTTGCGCAGGACTCCCTCGGGATTCTCTCCAAGCAACAAGCTGATCTGGTTCTCGGTCTGCTCAATCTGCTGTTGCAGGTTTGAGACTGTCACATCGGCCGTATCCACCAGCTGTTCCGCCTGCGTCAGATCCAGGTCCGTTGCGATCCCGTGATTCCTGCGCGACACAGTGAGATTCAAGGATTCCTGGCGCGTGGCGAGCGTCTGCCGGGCAATCTCCAATTGTCCGTCGAATTCCCGGAGCGTGAAGTATTGGGTAGCCACATCGCTGACCAGAGTGGTGATGACTGCCTTGCGGTTCTCTTCCGCGCTTAAGAGGTTGGCGCGCGCGGCTTCGGTTGCCCGACGCAACCGGCCCCACAGATCTACTTCAAACGACAGAAGGTTGAGTTGCGCCTGCCCCCAGGTCCTGTTTTGCGACGGAACAAGATCTGGAGGGAGAGGAAATGAGCCGTTTCTCGAAAGCCGTGTCAGGTTCACATCCCCGCTGGCGCTGACCTGCGGAAATTGATCTGAGCGCGTGATGCCGAGCTTCGCTTGCTCAGTTTCTACGCGGGCTACCGCATCCCGCAGATCGTAGTTCTGGTCCAGCGCCGTTTTGATGAGACGTTGCAGCTCCTCGTCTCGAAATACCCGCCACCACGGGAGATCCGCGAAGGACGCGGCCTCGGCGTCTGGCAGCGGTTGCGGTGCGTGGAATGTTTGCGGGACTTGTACAGACGGGCGTCGATAATTTGGTCCGACGGTGCAACTCGTCAGAACAAGCGTCGCCATTGAAATTGCCATCGTTCGATGTCTCATTTCAATCTCCTTGCTGAGGCGACGGGCGTAGCGGAGACGCGCTCCCTGCCGCGGATCGCACGGCTGAAAGTTTTTCGACCAGATAGTAAATTGAAGGCACGAAAAAGATACCTATCGCGCTTGCCGCGAGCATGCCACCGATTACAGTGGTGCCCATTACCTGGCGAGCTACCGATCCGGCGCCGGATGCTGTCCACAGCGGCACACATCCCAAAATAAAAGCGAAAGAGGTCATCAAAATCGGCCGAAGACGGAGTTTCGCTCCCTCCAGAGCTGCGTCAGCCAGCGGCTTGCCCTTTTCATGTTCATCCTTTGCGAACTCCACGATCAAAATAGCGTTCTTGGCAGCAAGCCCGATCAGCATCACCAGGCCGATTTGCGAGTACACATCGCTTTCGATCTGGACCATGTAAGCCGGCTCGAAAACCGAGAGCAGAACGCGGCGTAACCAGAGCACGACGAATGCGCCGAATATCGCCACGGGTGTGCTCAACAGCACGCTGAACGGCAAAGTCCAGCTCTCGTAAAGCGCTGCCAGCACCAGGAAAACAAAAACCA
>Ga0209624_10002103_pt1 | contig 14958 bp, 14 predicted proteins | sample JacPinW_OM2H0_O1_FD_188565 | JGI IMG/M metagenome (GOLD analysis project Ga0209624, IMG submission 188565) | Forest soil microbial communities from Algoma, Ontario, Canada - Jack Pine, Ontario site 1_JW_OM2H0_O1 (SPAdes) (version 2) | ecosystem: Environmental > Terrestrial > Soil > Boreal...
CAAAATGCCTTCCGCCAAATGTATTCGCATTTGGCACGGCCGTCAGATGAAACGCGCTCGCCGGCGCTGCGCCGCAACCCGACAATGTGAACACAAATCCGTAGCGCTTTCCGCTCGCCAGCCCGCTATTAATCAGCATTGCCTGATGTTCATTTGGCTGGCCTCCGCCAAATCCATCGAGATCCGACAACGTACAGGTGAAACCCACTGTCGGATAAGTCGCCGCGTAAGTCACTTCCGCCGTCAAAATCATGCGCATCGCCGCCAATACATTCGCGTCGCTCCCGGCCAGCGCGCTTGAAACCTCGCCATGTTGCGTGAGCGCAGCATTTCCGATCTTCGGCGTCATCTTCTCAGTGATCTCCGCCAGAAATTTCGGATCCGCCAGTGGCACATGAATCGTGAACGAAATTTCATTCAGCTTCCAGATCGCAGCTTCCTGCTTCATCGAGAAAACCATCTGTGGCATGAACGGAGACATCGGCTCCTGCCCATCTTTGGTCGCATGAATCATCAGTTCGATGTCGTCCTGATCGCCACGCAACGTGTCATTCTCCACTGTGATCTCGGCCTTCTGTCCAGTCTTTGCATCCTCCGACGCCAGTAGCACCGATCCCGTCTCGAATGTTTGGATGGTGTGCCCCTGGGCCTGCAGCTGCGTGATGAATGTCGAATACTGCTGCAGATTCGCCAGCGCCCCCGACTTCTCTAGCGCCGCAATCGTCGCCGCGGGTAAGTGTTTCGCGAACGTCCCCGGCGTCTTGCTGAAGAACATTTCGATCAGCGCCTGTCGCGCCGTCTGTGGCGCCGCTGCTGCCTGTTGACCCTGCGCGATTCCGGCGCACAGCACCGCCACTGCCAGACACAAGGACTTTCGCATGATTGCATCTCCTCGACCGATCTCCGTCGATCGATCGTTTCATGTGCAGAAACGCTTTCCTAGTTACTGAGGTAAGAAGGCACCGCTTTAAGAGATGTCGAAGTGGAGATAGCCGAGGGAAATAACGATCGAGGAGAAAACGAAGGGCCACATTGCGAGGCGAACGATCGAGGAGCGACGACCGACGACGAATGGCGAACGACAAGCGACCAATGACCGACGACAGCAGCAGGAAAGCGCTACGCCGCCGCCTTGGACTTCGCCCCAACCGCTACCAACGGCTTTCGATGCCAGGCCACCACCAGCGCCGATCCAATAATCACCAGCCCCCCGCATAGTCCGATCCAGATGCCCATCGCGCCCCAGCCGAGACGAAATGCCAGCAAGTATCCCAACGGAAGCCCGATCAGCCAATACGCAACAAAATTGGCGATCATCGGAGTGCTGGTGTCGCCCGAACCGCGCAGTGCTCCCGTCGTCACGACCTGCAATCCATCGAACAGTTGAAACACGGCCGCTACCAGCAACAGCTTCGCTCCCGTCGCCACCACTGCCTGATCGGGAGAAAACACCCGCGCGATCATCTTCGGCATCGCAGCAAACACGAGTCCCGCGCACGTCATAAATCCCGCGCCTAGCAAAATTGCGGACCACCCCGCTCGCCTCGCCGCGTGCGGATCTCCTCTGCCCAGATTTTGTCCCACTCGCACCGCTGCTGCCGCACTGATTCCCAATGGCACCATGAACGTGAACGCCGCGCAGTTCAACGCGATTTCATGTCCCGACAGTTGCACCGCGCCCAGTCTCGCGCACAAGGCCGTCGCTGCCGAGAACGCTCCAATCTCCAACAGGATCTGTCCCGCCGCCGGCGCTCCCAGCTTGAGCAGCGCCCATATTCTTTGCGGATCGATTCGCAGCGCCTCCATCCGCAGCCGCACCCTATCCATCAGGCCGTGCCACGACGCCGTCCCTTTGGTCTCCACCCACAACAGCGTGACGGCCAGAACCAGCGCCATATAAATCCGTGCGAAGCACGTGGACCATCCCGATCCCGTGATCCCTTGCGCTCGAAATCCCATGTGCCCGTAGATCAGCGCCCAATCTCCCATCGCGTTGACGATGTTCGCCGAGATCACCGCAAATGTGATCGGCAGCGCAACGTCGACGGCCTGCAAATACCGCCGCAGCGCGAAATATCCGAGCAGCGGCAGCGTTCCCCAATTCAGCGCCGACAAAAACGGACGCATCGGTCCCACCAGCTCCACGCTGATGCCGAATCGCTGCATCATCGCCGGCCAGAATGAAACCGCCAGCATCAGCAGCGGAGTCAGCGCCAGTCCCAGCACCATCCCGTTCACCAGCGTGTGGCGCGCATCCTGCTCATCCTTGCGCCCATACGCCTGCGCCACAAACGTGTCCATGCCGAGCAGCAATCCGCCGCCAAAGATTGCCACCATGTGATACAAACTCTGCCCCAGCCCTGTCGCTCCGATGGAGATCGCGCTGTCCGGCAACCTCCCGACCATGATCGTGTCCACCAGGCCCATGCTCATCCAGCCGAGCTCGGCCACAATCAGCGGCAGCGCCAGCCGCAGCGTCATGCGGAAGTCGCTCATGGATGCCGACGTGGACGAATCAATTTGAGTTTCAGCAGACATGACATTCAGTACAACGAACCAATGAAATGCGGAAGCATTTCCATCGCAAAATCTGCATCCTGGATCGAAATGGACTCGCTCCTCCAGATTACATGGACGATGCGACTGAAGGGTCCCCGCTCGAGCAGCGTTTCCTACCATTCAGCCCGTATAGGGACACCACCGGCTCCGTGATAATCTGCCTTGGGGTAATCGCTCCGATTCATGAGCCAGCTCGGGACCAAGCCTGACTACCACCGCCGCCAGCGGCGCGTGCTCCGGGCCGTTGCCGGCTTCGAATTCTTCAAGGGCATCTTCATTCTGGTGATGGGCGGTTGCGCGATCGCCCTGCTTCATAAAGACACCTGGCTGATCGCCGAAAGCCTGCTCGCGCTTCTCCACATCAGCACCGATCGCCGCTACGCCCAGCTCTTCCTCGATTTTGCCGACAACATCACCGACGCGCGCCTGTGGGCTGCTGCCCGCATCGCTTTCGCCTACGCTGCATTGCGTTTCACTGAAGCCTACGGATTGTGGAAGGGAAGAACCTGGGCCGAATGGGTCGCCTTCGTCTCTGGAACTCTCTTGCTTCCTCTTGAAGTTCGGGAGCTTTTCCGCGGAGTGACGGTCATCCGCTGTGCCTTTCTTCTCGGAAACCTGGCCATCGTCTTCTACATGCTTTACATCATCCTGGCCAATCGCCGCGAGCGCCAGAACACGGCTGCCGCGGTTGCTTCTCCACTCAAACCCCGCGTCCAATAAGCCAATTGGAGTCCAAGGACTCTGGCAATCCTCCCCAATTCCGTTCCATAATCAGCAGGCAGGAGTGCTCAAGGAGATCCCATGCGTCTCGCCACCTTCCTTCTTACTCTCGTCACCCTTACCGGAATCGCCGCCGCGCAGGACACCAGCTTTTCCGCCGGTCCGCAATACCTGGTCCCGCCCGGCAGCAACCCGATGTTCCTTCACCCAATCGCGACGCCGTCGCTGTCGTTTTCCGCGGCTCCGGCTCAAAGCGCGTCCACAGAATTCTCTGGACCTTCCGAGCTAACACCCGCCGCAACCCCGATTCCTGCCGAAGCGATTCCGCCAGCGGATCAGGTAAATCCAACGTCCACCGTTCCAGTTCAGCCGAATCTGTCAGAGGTGTTCTGGGGTGTTCCGAAGAATCCGCTCCTTACCTCCGAAGCGCCCAACTCGTCCGAGCCCGCGAGCGATATAGAACTCGCTTCCGCGCCTTCGCTCTCGCTGCCTCCCAGCTTTGTCGACACCGGAGTGACTGCGTTCGTCACGGCAACCTCCCTGGAGCATCAAGGTTATGGAGTTCCTCTCGGCGAGGTCGCCTCATATTTCAAAGCTCACAAGCCGAGCTCCGTTCGCACCTTCACCAACGCAGACATAGAGCGCCTCCCCAAAAGCTAGAAACTTTTCCTGCGCAGCGCTTGCGATAAACTTCTATCCGGGTGGTCGAAATGCCGGAACTTGATGATCTAGCCCGCCGCGTGCAAGAGCTTGAGGCTGAGAATCACCTCCTCAAAACAACGCTTACTAACGTTACGGTCGAAGGCTTGGGCGACGCCCTCGATCTCAAACACTCTGCGACTACGGGGCATTCCAAGCGTGTTACCGCCTTCGCCATCGGCATCGCGAGAGCATTAGGCATGCCTCGCGAGAAGATCGCTGTCCTAGCTCGTGGAGCTTTCCTGCATGACATCGGCAAAATGGCAATTCCCGATCAGATTCTTAAAAAACCTACTAAGTTGACTCCCGATGAAACCGCGATCATGCGCGAGCATTGCTTGAAGGGATATCAACTCATCAAGAAGATTCCGTTTCTCGAGGAACCCTCTGAGATTGTTTATGCGCATCACGAACGCTACGATGGCACTGGCTATCCGCGCGCGCTGAGAGGAGAACAAATTCCTCTGGGAGCCAGGGTTGTAGCCCTCGCCAACACTCTAGACTCGATCATGTCGGACCTTCCATACCGCGCTGCGAGCAGTCTTCAATCCGCTCGCAAAGAAATTCAGCTTTGGTCGGGTCGTCAATTCGATCCCGATGTAGTGGGAGTTTTTCTAGAAATACCGGACCAGATATGGGTTGATCTGCGCCAGCATTTGCGCAACGTCCCTCAGACCAAGCCAAACAATTAGGGTGAGTTGCACCGGAGGAAATGGATCTCGTTCCCTCTAGAGAGCGCACAACCGGCTGCGCGAGCCCCTTGGAAAGTCGCGCTTAACTGTCATCAACAGCCGAGGCAATGAAAGGCAACAGCGTACAGCGCTTGACCTCAAGCGTTTGCTGCTATACCGTGTCGCTCACGCCGGAGGAATGAAATGGCACATAAACGACCCCGGGGGAAACGCTCAGAGGCTCACGATCATCGCTTAATGCTCTACTCGCTTGCCGCAGCCGCCGCCGGAGTAGGCGTGCTCGCGTTAGCCTCGCCTGCCGAGGGTTCGGTCGTTGTCACCCACACCAACCTTCAGATATCTCCGGGACACGCAGCCTCGATCGATCTCAACAAAGATGGTGTGAACGACTTTGCTTTATCCATCTCGAGGATTGGCTATGTACCAGACTTTTTCTACTCATTTGCGATCAAACCCCTGACCGGGGGCAAAGTGATGGGCGGGAATCGCGGACCAGGAGGAGCGTATGCCTCCGCAGTGATAAGCGGCGCGAACATTGGGTCCACGGCGCATTTTTCGAGCTCCATCGGACGCGGACAACTTACCATTGAGCGCTCAGTTGCCGCCCAAACGGATGTTCCGTCGCACTTCTACTACGGGGTTTGGCGAAACGTTACCGATCGCTATCTTGGCGTTAAGTTCCTCATTAAGGGTGCAACGCACTACGGATGGATCCGGCTTACGTTTGTTACGCCGGTGGGCGGTCTTCAAACCATAACCGAGTACGCTTACGAAACCGTTGCCAACAAATCCATCGCCGCCGGTGCAACTACCGATAGCGAGACTGTGAGCACTAAGGCAAGTCCGAGAAACAATTCAGCAACCGCTGGGCCTTCGCTCGGGATGCTTGCACGAGGTGTAGATGGACTGCCATTCTGGCGTAATTCATTGCCATCGGAGACAAGGGCCACGATCGAGCACTGACTGCCATTTGACTCGAAGGAGATTTGCCCCTATGCCCAGCCGCAACTCTATCAGCAGAATCGTATCTGCCGTGGCCGCAGTGTGCCTGCTCGCGCTCATCACTCCTCAGGCCAAGAGCCAGACCTATACGGTGCTGCATAACTTTAAGACAAAGGAAGGATCGTCGCCCCTCCTCGGTCTTGTCTTTGATTCTTCGGGAAATCTCTATGGCGTTGCCAGCGAAGAGGGTGGTTCCAGGGCCGGCTCCGTCTTTGAGTTGAGCCCCAGTGGCACCAGTTGGACGGAAAAAACCCTGCACTCTTTTAATGGCGGCAGCGACGGTTCGACTCCAACTGGTCCTGTGATCTTCGACTCCGCCGGAAACATTTACGGTACGACGAAGCTGGGAGGAAGTAACGGCGTTGGCGTTGTGTACGAACTGACGAAATTGAAATCGGGCACATGGTCGGAAAGTATTTTGCACAATTTCGGTGGTACCAGTGACGGCCAGTTTCCTACGAATGCACTGGTACTTGATTCCGCGGGCAATCTCTACGGCACGACGGAAGGCGGCGGTTCCCATGGCAATGGACAGGAAATCACCGGTGGGACGGTGTTCAAGTTATCGCCGAAATCCGGAGGCGGATGGACGGAAACCGTTCTTTACAGCTTCGGCAAGGGGACCGATGGCGCTTCCCCGCGCTGCAACCTCATTCTCGACTCCTCGGGCAATCTTTACGGCACGACATTTTCAGGGGGGAGCAAGGCCGGAGCCACGGTGTTCGAACTGTCGCCGCCGAAGTCGGGAGGAAGCTGGACCGAAAAAATCCTGCACAACTTCAATGCCTCGATGTCCGAGGGCAGCGCTCCTGCGGCAGGATTAATCTTCGACACCGCCGGGAATCTGTACGGCGTCACTTCCAGTGGAGAACAGAGCGATGGATTCAGTGGAGGAGCGGTATTCGAACTCTCGCTCCAGTCCAACGGAACCTGGTCGGAGACATTGGCTTACCCACTGGGTATTTTCGGGCCTTCGTTCCCAATTTCCGGCGTGGTCTTTGACTCTGCCGGAAGTCTTTATTTTACCTATGTCGATATCTTCGGCACGGTCATAAAGTTAACGAAACAACAGGGATTTTGGAGCGCAACTTCTGTGCATTCGTTCGACGGCACTCATGGCTCGAAGCCCGCTATCGGTTCACTCATCCTCGATTCGTCGGAAAATCTATACGGCGCTGCACAGTCGGGAGGAGCTAACAATAGCGGTGTCGTCTTCAAAATAATCCCGTGAAGCGTCGACGAAAACACGGCAAGGAAGAGTCGCCGGTTCAAGCGTAATTCTCCAGCGTCATGCCGTCTCTCCCGACCGTCCCATGCGGTGCGTGCGTCGGGTTCTTCGTTGTGCGATTTGTGGTAAAGGGTCTCTGCAGCACCCGCCTGAAAAGGCTCGTCCAAATGGCTGTGAGCGCAGGCCGAGCGAGGTAAGACGCAGCCCGCGCCTTACCTCGTTTCTCGCTTAGACCGGATCGATTCGATCGAATCGCGCAACCTGGCTCTCGTTCTAGTGGTGCCCGCCGCCATGTCCACCCGCATGACCGCCACCGCGATATCCGGGCAGCGCGTGCTCAGCCCTTGGTTCATGTCCAGCCTCGCCTACGTTCCCTCGTCCATCGCGCGCCTCGTTTCCTTGGAAGTGGTTGAAGCGCTCCGCTCCGCGCCCCGGCAACGGTCCGACGTAACCGTGATGGGGATCAAATCGGTTGTCGACATGTCCGTAAAAGCCGTGAGGGCCGTGAAACCACGGGCCAGCTCCAAGAAACACCCCACCCACAAACCAATCAGGCCCGTAATAACCATAGGGAGCACAATCATACGGGGTGTAGTCGAAGTACCCGTAAGGACATACGGGAGCCGGTCCGATGTTTACGCCAACCGAAACCTGGGCTGGCGCCACTGCCGCACAGCATAAAAGGCCAGCGACGAGAACTGCGAAAGCAAGCGCAGTGATTTTGAACATGATTTCCCCTTTATTCGTTCAGAGTTTTAACCTGGACAACTTAGGGCCAGCATAATACCAAGGATCAGTGACGGCAAACTGGAAGTTGACAGCAAATCATTGTCAACACGCGATTTCTCTCATTGACCTGGTGTGTAAAATGACATGCGCCATCGGTTGCATCACGGCCTTTGAACTGGAGACCATGATCACACCCAAGAAGACTCGCGAGCTTCACAGCCATCACTTCGACTCCACCATTTGGAACGATTTCCAGTTTCGTGATGACGACATTGTGATTTCCACCTACGCCAAGTCCGGCACCACTTGGATGCAGCAGATCATCGCGCAACTGCTTTTCGGCGGCGATCCAACACTCTCGGTCGCGGAAATGTCTCCGTGGCTCGATCTACGGGTTCCCCCGAAGCAAGTGAAGTTGCCCGTGGTTGATGAACAAAAGCACCGCCGCTTTCTGAAGACGCATCTGCCCGTGGACGCGCTGGTGTTCTCTCCGCGGGCAAAGTACCTATACATCGGACGCGACGGCCGGGATGTGGTGTGGAGTCTTTACAACCACCACTCGAACGCGAATCAGCAGTGGTATGACGCGCTGAACCTCACTCCCGGCCTCGTCGGCCCTCCGATCGAGCGTCCGCCTGCTGACATTCGTGAGTATTGGCGTGCCTGGCTTGACCGCGACGGCTACCCATTCTGGTCGCTCTGGGAGAACGGTCGCTCTTGGTGGGGGATTCGCGAACTGCCGAACGTCATGTTCATCCACTTCAATCAGCTTAAGAAAGATATGCCCGCGCAAATGCGGCGCATTGCCGCTTTCCTCGACATCGAGGTGGAGGAATCCCACTGGCCTTTGATCATCGAATATTGCAGCTTTGACTGGATGAAGCGCAACGCAAGTCAGAGTGTCCCGCTCGGTGGCGCTTTTTGGGATGCTGGTGCCGAAGTCTTCCTCAACAAGGGTGTGAACGGCCGCTGGAGCGAGGTCCTGACGCCGGCGGAATCCGCGGAGTATGAGGCCAGAGCCATTGCAGAGCTAGGCCCCGCCTGTGCCAAGTGGATGGCGACTGGCGAAGGTCTGGATTGACGTCACGTTCTCGCATCGTGACGATGACCCACGAATAGCCGTGACTTCTGTCTATTTGCTCGCAGACTCGTAGAGGGTTGATCGAGTCCAGTAGGTCTGGTCATCCCAATGGATGTGGTTGCGGTCTGCGGTTACAGTTGCGCCGATAGATCGGGCACCCCACTTGATGGTGAAATGCGTCGCGGCGTCGATGCGCCCGGTCGTGGTCGCCAGTTGTGCGCACTCGATCTGCAGGTCGTTACTATGCTGGCGGATAGTGCAGGGCTCGGAGAAGTCGCCCTGCGGGAACCATTTTCCAGAGAGATCCAGAGGGCCAGGATCAGCGTTGCCGCGCGCCGCGTCACAACGCTCCCAGTAGGTGCCGTTGGACCAATCGATCTGGATGCCACTGGGATTGAGCGTTCCCCTCACATTCTGCCAGCCCGGGGCGACAATCTTCCCTTTCTCGTCAACGCTTCCGGTGGAGGCATCGCCGTTCTCGTTGGTCAGCGTGAGATAGGCTCCGCTGTCGGCGATCGATGCGCGCATAGCAACAATTCCTTGTCCGCACCACTCGCCGAGAAAGGCGGCCGATTGCGGCGAGTTGGAGGGAAACTGCTCGGCCATCGCGGCATTTACGCTGCGTCGCAGATTGGCCTCGAACGCGGCGGACTCGGCGGAACGGGAGGGCCGCGGAATCTCCGGTTCAGGAGGAGCACCGCCCCACTGCCAGAAGCGTACCCAAGGCGCGTTCCCGATCAGAGCAGAGAGCTGTGCATCGGGAAAACGCTTTACGTAAGGGACGGCCCATCCGATTTCGTTGCCTGAATATGGTGCGGATGTGTTCTGCTGCACTCCGGTGCGCTTTGCGATGATCGCAGGATCCTGAAGCGCCGCGAGATCGAACTTCACGAGACGGTGAATGGCGCCATGATTCACGTTGTACATGTCCACGCCATTGGCCTCGCCGAGTTCGGCCAACATGATCAGTGGGGCCAGTGCGTACAACTGATAATGCAGTGCCATGCCAGCGCGGTTCATCTCGGCCACGAGCGATCCGTCGGACTGGATGGAGCCGACGCCCTGGTAGTAGGTTGCGATACCCCACAGGAATGCGTTCTGGTCGTTATCGGCGACGCCCTCGGCCGCCAGTGCAAGACCGGCCCAATAAAGGTGGTTGTTGTAGGCGTCACTCCCGGGATGTCCCTTGCCCTTGTCGAAGTAAGTTTGCACACGTTCGGACAGGCGGCGAAACCACTGCTGAATTTCAGCGTCCTGCTGCGGAGTTCCGGCCCTGCTATTGCGCACCTTGAGATAGGGAATTGCGGTGCCGCTGAGCATCCAGTTCTGAACATAGACGTCCTGAAAATGCGGCATCTCTCCGGCCCAGGCATCGGCTTTCGCCGCCGCATCGAGGAGCGAGTAGACGCAAGCCGCGGCTGCCTTGCTTCCTTTGGAGAGGTAAGCGTCGGCAGCCAGGCCGGCGGACTGTCCCAAGTGCGTAGGGCCTTCGCTGGCTTTTTCGTAGGCTGCTTTCTTGGCGGGGTTGATGACGGAGGCGTGAGAATCTGTGTAATAGGGTTCGGCATCAAGGATTTTGGCAAACTCCGGAGGCGCGGGGCACTGATAAAGAGCGTCGCTTGCGGCGATCGTGCGATCGTCCCACGGCGAATGCAACTGTCCCGCTTGTGAAGTGGCCGGAGCGAGGAGAGCGAGAGCTGAGAGAATCGTCAGTCTGTGCATCGGTTGCTCATCACGAATTTAGGTTGTGCCTGCGGATCTTTGGCCCACTACGCCGAAATGACGTCCTGAAGCTTATTCTGTACCGACTACGCAGTTTGGGCAAAGTCTACTTTTGTTATCAGGCGATTGCACGTTTTGAAGTCAATGAGCGATATGACGATATTTCGCCAATCGACTGCCCGCTAAAAAACGCAACTGAAACTTGCCGAGAGGAGTCACATGTCAAAAATCGTTCGTTACAGGTTCATGGGAAGTTGGTGGTGGTTCTGGTTGCTCTGCATGACTGGCATAGGGCTGCCCCTCGCGGTCCTGTACTTATTGACTGGTACGGTTCGTATGGATACGGATGTGGACGATCCCGAACAAATTGCCGAAGACTTGTACTCCGGCAAGTTAACCGGAAAGCAATCCGCGAATTGAATGCGAACAATCCCGTCCAAGTACAAGGGCTGCGTATTAATGTCCCAATTTGGCGTAGCGATGTCCTAAAGCGGATGAATTGGCGATTTGAGTCAACCAATCTTGAGTCAGCGACGAAGCGTTCTGTTGTCCTGACGCCAGAGTCACGACCCGGGCACTTTGCTTCGATCTGCCGTCATCGATCCGCCGTTGCCAAATTGCTCCGGGATCGCTGATTTGCTAAGGTCGTCGTTATGGCCGATCGTGTCGTGTCCGAGCATTCCCCCGAGCAGAAACATGACCAGATACGCGAATTGCTCGACTCTCTTTATCGCGTGGATTCGGGACGAATCCTGGCAACTCTGATCCGCTTGCTCGGCGATTTTGATCTTGCCGAGGAGGCGATGCACGAAGCCTTTGCGGCTGCGCTCAGCCTGTGGCCCACTAGTGGGGTTCCTGGCAACCCGCGCCCCTGGCTGATTTCAACGGCACGCTTCAAGGCCATTGATACTCTGCGTCGACGGGCAAGATTTGATGCCTCTCAAGACGAGCTCGTGCGATATCTCGAAGCGCAATCGAGTTCGGCGGAAAAGTCCAATAAAAATGAAGAGGACAGCCTCGAGGATGATCGGCTCCGCCTGATTTTTACTTGCTGTCATCCCTCTCTAGCGCCGGAAGCGCGCGTTGCGCTCACCTTGCGTGAGGTGTGCGGGCTGACCACCGAGGAAATAGCAAAGGCCTTCCTCACCACTCCGCGTACGCTGGCGCAGCGTATTGTGCGCGCCAAGGCAAAGATTCGAGAGACACACATTCCGTACGAGGTGCCGACGCCGCAGGAATTGCCGGAGCGGCTGGGCGCGGTGCTCCACGTCATTTATCTTGTCTTTAACGAGGGTTATTCGGCTGCGGCTGGAGCGGAGGTAACTCGCGCCGAGCTCACCGGTGAGGCGATTCGACTGGGCCGCTTGCTGACCGAACTCCAGCCAGAGCCGGAAGTCATGGGGCTGCTTTCCCTCATGCTGCTGCAGGAATCCCGTCGCGCCGCGAGGACCTCTCCGACCGGAGAGCTGATTTTGCTGGAGAATCAGGATCGCTCGGTCTGGAACCGGGAGCAGATCGCGGAGGGAGTGGCCTTGCTGGAGAAAGCCCTGCAGTACCAGCAGAAGTCCCGCCGCTTCGGCTCTTACACACTGCAGGCCGCGATTGCGGCCGTTCATGCGGAGGCGGAATCGGTCGCTGCGACTGACTGGGGAGAGATTGTTGCACTGTACGACCAGTTGCTACGAATACAGCCTTCATCCGTTGTAGAGCTGAATCGTGCCGTGGCCATTGCCATGCGCGATGGTCCAGAGGCCGGTCTGGCGCATATGGACGCGGTCTTGGAACACGGCGAATTGGCCAATTATTACCTGGCGCATTCCGCCCGTGCCGATATGTACCGCAGGCTCGGCAGGACAGCTGAGGCGCGGTCCTCATATGAGAAAGCTCTGGCCCTGACCCAACAGCAACCAGAGCGGCAATTCCTGCAAGACCGGATTCGGCAGTTGAAGTAAAAAATGGAATAGCTGTCGATTTTCGGGAACGAAACCGGGACTGATGGAACCCAGTTTTCACCCCCGGGGGATGACGACTTCAACGGTTTGCGGATGTCCGCTTGGGGCCTTCCGGGCTGCCGTGTCAGGCCAATACTTCGGCATTGATCGATACGTTCGTCCAATAGACGCGTCATCGCGTTTCTGCCAATCTTGCCTTGAACAGTCACTCGTTCTGATCGAAAGGAATACCAAATGGACGGCAAAAACGGACTGAAAGAGTCGACGCGCGTGACCGCGCTTGTCGCGTCAAACACGCTCGGTGTGAACGTTTTTACCGCCCCCGGAAAAGCTATGGTTGGCGAGCGCCCAAAGCCCTTCGGCGAGCCGCTCGGCTTTGACCCGATCACTTCGACGTTGATCTTCGGCGAGCACGACGCGGTACTGGTGGACGCAATGGGGACTGTGGCTGAGGCGGCGGCTCTCGCGGATTGGGTCGCATTGCACAATCGCAACCTTCAGACCATCTATATAACGCACGGACATTTCGACCACTTCTACGGTCTGAGCGTTCTCCTCGACCGTTTCCCAGGCGCTCGGGCGATAGCAACGCCGAAGACAGTGGAGGCCATGCAGTCGTCGTTTGTTCCTCCGCTGAGCCAATTCGCCCGCCAATTGTTTCCCGGGCAAGTGCCGACGAAGTTGGTCTCACCTGAGCCCTATGACGGCGACACATTCACGCTTGAGGGCCACGAATTGCGCATCATCGAGCAGGGCCGCACCGATAGTCCTGATTCGACGTCTCTACACGTTCCATCGATCGGCCTGGTCGTCGCTGGCGATGTTGTGTACAACCAATGCCGCATGTACGTCGGCGACACCACCCCCGAGAGCCGAAAGAATTGGATCGCGGCGCTGGACCGGTTAGCGGCGCTGAACCCGGCGATTGTTGTCGCCGGTCACAAGAAACCTGGTGCGCCCGACTCGCCCTCTGCGATCCAAGAGACCAAGCGTTACTTGCAGGACTTCGATCGGGTGCAGAAAACCGCAAAGTCCGACCAGGAGTTGTTCGACCAGATGACGGAGCTATACCCGCATTGGGTAGCCAATCAGTCGTGGCTGATGTTTGGATTCCCGCAGCCATAGCCTTCATTAACGGCGGTGGCCCGTCCGTGCCCACTTGGAGGAAGCTGCGGACGATGAGCTAGCTCATATGCAGAGAACAGAATTCGATTTCAAAAAGGAGAACAACAATGACAACCAAAGGAAAAGTCTTAGTGCTGGTATCGAGCGGTCGCGGTTTGCCCTTGAAGGATGGCAAGGTTTATAAGGGCGCAGGCTACTACCTCAACGAACTGACGGTTCCGGTTCGCGCCCTGATGAAGGAGGGCTACGAAATCACTTTCGCCAACCCCAAAGGCAACACGCCTCAAGTGGATGTGCATTCGGAGGTCGCCGATTTCTTCGGCGGGGACGCGGCCAAGCTTGAGGACTATATGTTATTCCGCGACGGCCTGACTGGGCTCAGAGATCCAACTCGTATCTCGGATGTCATCGCATCGGGCCTGGATCAATATGACGCTGTTTTCGTTCCCGGCGGCCACGGCCCGATGGAGGATCTCCTCGATGATCCCGACGCTGGCACCGTGATGAGACACTTTCATGAAACATCCAAGCCTACGGCAGTGCTTTGCCATGGCCCGATTTCACTTCTCTCGGCTCTTCCGAATTCGGAGGAGGTAGTCGCCGCGCTGGCGGCCGGCGATGCCGCTGGAGCGCACGCAAAGGCTCAAGGTTGGATCTATTCCGGATATAAGATGACTATCTTTTCGACAGCGGAAGAGCAGCAGCGGGAACCGCTTGAAATTGGCGGTAAGGTTCTCTTCTACCCGGACTTCGCCTTGAGTACGGCGGGCGGTGACGTAAGTGTGCTCGCTCCATGGTCGAGCTATGTCGTTCAAGATCGCGAGCTGATCTCAGGTCAGAACCCGTTCTCCGATCAAGCGCTTCTGAAACTTCTTCTACCGGCACTCAGTGAGAAGAAGAAGGTGGTTTCAGCGGCATGAGAATCGGAGACGCCCAAAGGGCTTAGTCTTTTCGCGCCTGGAGGCAGGTTGTCCCTAGTTGGAAAATGGAGGCGTCAAATGGGCAGCGTACAAATCGAACAAAAGAGCTATGAGATGCCCCCGAAAGAGGGGATCAGCATCGCGCATTTTCTCACCGTCGCCGACGTCAACCGCTCGGCTCACTACTATGAAAAGGTCTTCGGCGCCCGCATCCTGACCATGGGTGACGGCAACGCGCCTCCGTACCTTCAGCTTGCAAATATCTGGATGATCCTGAACGTTGGCGGCGGGCCGACCCCGGATAAGCCGACGGTAACGCTCAGCGTCCCCGACCCGAATCATATCAACAGCTTCATGAATTTTCGCGTTGCGGATATTCAAGCGTGTTACGAATTATGGAAAAGTCGAGGAGCCGAATTCATCACGCCCCCCATACCCAAGTACGGCGAGATACGCTGCTACATCCGCGATCCTGACGGCTATATCATCGAAGTCGGACAGAGCACCGACCTCACCTACGGTTAACGCG
>Ga0209624_10002105_pt1 | contig 14956 bp, 17 predicted proteins | sample JacPinW_OM2H0_O1_FD_188565 | JGI IMG/M metagenome (GOLD analysis project Ga0209624, IMG submission 188565) | Forest soil microbial communities from Algoma, Ontario, Canada - Jack Pine, Ontario site 1_JW_OM2H0_O1 (SPAdes) (version 2) | ecosystem: Environmental > Terrestrial > Soil > Boreal...
CCCGGAATGGCGGGCAGTCGCCGTCCGTTCGCCCGCTCCGGCAACGCCGCCAGAAGTGCTGCGGTATAGGGATGGTGGGGATCGGCAAACATCTCGCGCGTGGCGTTCATTTCCATCTGCTGGCCGGCATATTGGACAATAACCCGGTCGGCGGTTTCGGCGACCACGCCCATGTCGTGGGTGATGAGGACCAGCCCCATTCCGTTGTCACGGCGCTCCCGCATCAGAAGATCGAGGATTTGCGCCTGGATGGTCACATCGAGCGCGGTGGTCGGCTCGTCCGCGATCAGGAGCTTGGGCCGGCACGCAAGCGCCATCGCGATCATGACCCGCTGGCTCATGCCCCCCGAGAGCTGGTGGGGATAGGCGCGCACGCGGCGCTCAGGATCGGGAATGCCGACCTCGGCGAGAAGCTCGACGATGCGCCTCTCGCGCTCGGCGCGTTTGAGATCGAGGTGGGTCTTCAGCGTTTCGCCGATCTGAAAGCCGACATTGAAGCACGGATTGAGCGACGACATCGGCTCCTGAAAGATCATCGCGATGTCCTTGCCGGCGATCCGGCGCCGCTCGCCGGCGCTCATCGACAGGAGATCCGCGCCGTCGAAGGCCATGAGGTCCGCGGACACGGTCGCGGTCGGAGGCAAGAGGCCCATCGCCGCGAGCATCGCCACCGACTTGCCGGAGCCGGATTCGCCGACGATCGCCAGCACTTCGTTGCGCTCGAGCGTGAGGTCGAACCCGTCCACCGCTCTGAACGCGCCGTGGCGTGTGGCGAACGAGACGGTGAGGTTGCGGATTTCGAGCAGGGGCGGCGCCATCACCCTCTCCGCATCTTCGGATCGAGCGCATCCCGCAGGCCGTCGCCGGTCAGGTTGATGGCGACGACCGTGATGAGAATTGCGAGGCCTGGGAGAGCGACTATCCAGGGGTCGGAGCGGATGAATTCGCGCGAGTCGGCCAGCATCGAGCCCCATTCTGGCGTCGGCGGTTGGGCGCCGAGGCCGAGGAAGCCAAGCGCCGCCGCCTCGAGAATGGCGCTCGACACGCCCAGCGCCGCCTGCACGATGAGGGGAGCGAGGCAGTTTGGCAGTACGGTCGCATAAGCGAGCCGGAGCGGTCCGACGCCGACCACGCGCGCGGCGGTTACGTAGTCCTTGTTCAGTTCACCGAGCGCGGAGGCGCGCGCGAGACGCACGTAGGCCGGCAGATAGACGATCGTCACGGCTATGATGGTGTTGGCGAGGCTTGGCCCCAAGACCGCAACGACAAGCACAGCCAGCACCAGGCTCGGCACCGCCATGATCAGATCCATCAGCCGCGTGATGGCGACGTCGGCAATTGGGCCGGTCATCGCCGCCGCGAGTCCGAGCGCCACGCCGACAATGAATGACACGCACATCACCGACAGGCCGATGAACAGCGACACCCTGGCGCCGAAGATCAGGCGCGACAGCATGTCGTGGCCGTCGCCGTCCGTTCCGAGCACGAAGCGCCAGGAGCCGCCTTTCTCCCATACGGGCGGCGCGCGTACCGCGTCGCGGAACTGTTCGATCGGCGAATGGGGCGCAACGACATTGGCCGTGAGCGCGAGGAGAACGATGATTGCGAAGATGGCGAGGCCGATGACCGCGCCGCGGTTCTCCCGGAATGCCGCCCAGAACGAGGCGAGCGGCGAAGGCTGCGCGAGGACGGCCGCCGCCTCGTCGCCAATCGGTCTTGTCAGCGCGGCGACGTCAGCGGCCATGGCTGATCCTGGGATCGATGACGCCGTAGACGAGATCTACGATCAGATTGACGAAGACGACGACGGCGGAGATGAGCAGAACGCCGCCCTGCAGCGCAGGATAATCGCGTCGGCCGATGGAATCGATGAGCCAATGGCCGACCCCTGGCCAGGAGAAGATCGTCTCCGTCAAGACAGCGCCCGCCATCAGGCCGGAAATTGAGAGGCCGATCACCGTCACCACCGGCAGAAGCGCATTGCGCAAGGCGTGAACGCCGATGACCCGGGCCGGAGACAGCCCCTTGGCGCGCGCGGTGCGCACGTAATCTTCGCTGAGCACTTCGAGCATAGAGGAACGGGTCATGCGGGCGATGACGGCGAGCGGCACGGTGCCGAGCACGATCGCCGGCAGGATGAGGTGCCGCAAGGCGTCGAGAAAGGCTCCGGGCTGATCGGACAGAAGTGCGTCGATGGTCATGAATCCGGTCGGCTGATCGAAGGAATAGTTGATGAGGTCGATCCGGCCCGAAACAGGCAGAAGGCCGAGTCGCACGGAGACGAACATGATGAGGAGAAGACCCCACCAGAAAATGGGCATCGAATAACCGAACAGGGACACGGTCATCAGCGCCTGATCGTAGAAGCCGCCGCGCTTGACCGCCGCAAGCGCGCCGGCCGGGACCCCGATCGCAATCGCAAACAGCATGGCGAAGAACGAGAGTTCGAGCGTCGCCGGAAACAGGGTCAGAAACTCGGTCACAACCTTCTGCTGCGACGACAAGGATACGCCGAAGTCGCCGTGCGCAAGGCGCCATATATAGTCGAGAAACTGCTTCCACACCGGCTGGTCGAGGCCGAGCTCATGGCGGAAGTAGGCCAGCCGTTCCGGTGACATGCCGTGCTCGCCAGTCCTAACCTCGACCGGATCGCCCGGCACGAGGCGGATCGCCGCGAAGGTGAGAAACATCAACGCGAGGAAAGTCGGGATGGTCAGCGCGATGCGGCGAAGGAAGTAGGCGACCATGGCCGATCCGAAACCAACGGGCCCCGCCTTGCCTCGTGGCCGGCGGAGCCCGGAACGGCCTTATTGGATGTCGACGCCTTCGAACGCGATCGTTCCGAGCGGGCTCTGCTTATAGCCGGTCACATTCGAGCGCATGGCCTCGAACACGATGGAATGCGCCAGGAGAAGCTCCGGCGCCTCATCGTGCTCGATTTCCTGCATCCGTGAATAGAGTTTCGCCCGATCGGCTTGGTTTGTCAGGGTGCGGGCTTTCTCGAGCAGCTCATCGAACTCAGCGTTGCACCATTTGGTCGGGTTACTATTGCCAGGTTTGCCTCCGGGGCAACCTCTCAGGAAGAAGAAATTGTCCGGGTCGCCGTTGTCCCCGGTCCAACCATACTGGCCGGTGATCTGCTCGCCATTAGCGAGACGCTTCCGATACTCGCCCCACTCATAGGTGATGAGCTTGGCGTTGACGCCGACCTTGGCGAGGTCTGCTTGCATCATCTCGCCGATGCGCTTGCCGTTGGGATTATAGGGTCGCGACACCGGCATGTACCAGAGATCGATGTCGAGCGGCGCCTTGACGCCGGCCGCGGCCAGCATCGCCTTGGCTTTCTCCTGATCAAAGGGCACGTCCGGAATCTTGTCGTTGAAGGACCAGAGGGTGGGAGGGATCAGCGTCGTCGCCTTCGAACCTGCGCCGAGATAGACGTCTTTGATGATCGCGTCGCGATCGATCGCCATCGACAGAGCCTGACGAACTTCTTTCTTGTCGAACGGCGGCTTAGTGGCGTTGAAGGCCCAATAGGCGACGTTGAGACCGGGCATGTTGATTACTTTGAGGGTGGAATCCTTCTCCATCTCCTCGAGGTCGGCAGGCCTTGGATAAGCGTTGACGTGGCACTCGCCCGCTTTGAGCTTGGCGTAGCGCGCGGTGGCGTCGGGTGTGATGGCGAAGACGAGATCGTCGACCAGCGGCTTCTCGCCGTAGAAGTCCTTATTCGCCTTGTAGCGAATGACGGAATCCTTCTGATAGGAGACGAACGAGAACGGACCGGTGCCGACCGGCGCCTGGTCGAACTGCTCGGGCGTTCCTTTCTTGAGCAGGAAGTCGGCGTATTCCTTCGACCCGATGGCCATGAAATCCATCGCCAGATTGGCGAGGATGGCGACGTTCGGCGTCTTGAGTTTCATGACAATCGTGTAGTCGTCCGTCTTCTCCAGGGAGTCGAGCAGCTTCGGCATATCCATGTCGTTGAAATAGTCGTACTTGCCGCCCGAGACCTTGTAATACGGATTGTCTTCCTTCCACTGCCGGTCGAACGAAAACAGGACGTCGTCGGCGTTGAAGTCGCGCGTCGGCTTGAAGTCCTTCAACGAATGGAACTTGACGCCCTTGCGCAGATGAAAGGTGATCGTCTTGCCGCCGTCGGTGACTTCCCAGCTTTCGGCGAGGCCGGGGACCACGTCGGTCGTGCCGCGCTTGAATTCGGTCAAGCGATTGTAGACGGGACGCGCCGCGTCGAAGCTGGTGCCGGTGGTGTTGATCGCCGGCGTGAAATTCTCCGGGCTGCCTTCCGAGCAATAGACCAGGGTCTTTGCCGAAGCGAGGCCCGCGCCTGCTAACAACGCGGTCAGCGCGACGCCGGCAAAGGTGAGCGCTTTCATGGGCATGTCTCCTGAACAACTTGCTCGCGACCACGAGCTTTGCGCCATCGAAGCCCTTTTTCGCTTTCAGCGCAATGGCTCACCCTCGGCGGTCATCCGCTTTCCTCGTCGTTCATCGGATGCAAATCCCGCACCATCGCCTTGGCGCGCTCGTCGAGCACATGGGTGTAGATCTGCGTCGTCGCGATGTCGGCGTGGCCGAGCAGATCCTGAACCACGCGCAGGTCGGCGCCGTTCTGCAACAGGTGACTGGCGAAGGCGTGGCGAAGCACGTGCGGGCTCACGCGCGCCGACGCAATGCCCGCCGCTACGGCGATGCGCTTGAGATCGCGCGCAAAGGCCTGACGCGTCATGTGGCCGCTCGCGCTGGCGGCGGGAAAGAGCCAGGGGCTCGTCGCCGCGCCGGGTGAGACTTGATCGAGCAGGGCGCGAAATGCGCCGATCGCGTCGCGCGCCGGACCCGAAAGCGGCGCCAGGCGCTCCTTGTCGCCTTTGCCGCGCACGGGGATAAGCGGGGACTTGGCGGTTGCGATCGACTTCTTGAGACTCGAGGCTTCCGACACGCGCAAGCCCGACCCGTAGATGAGTTCGATGAGACAGGCGATGCGCGCCGCGTCCAGTCGCTCGCGCAACGAGCGCTCGGCGCCGTCGAGCCCTTCCCGCGCGGTCGCGATCAGACGCTCGACCTCGGCCAAGCTCAAAAGCTTAGGCAGCGGCCGCGATCGGCGCGGGCCTTCGACCGACAGTGTCGGGTTGTCGCGCCGCCAACCTTCGGCGTACAGAAATTTGTGAAACTGACGGATCGCCGAGAGACGGCGCGCGAGCGACGCCGCGCTCAGCTTCTGCGCGCCGCGCGCGGCGAGAAACCCGCGCACATGGTTTGTGTCCGCCTTCAGCGCGTCGATCCCCTTAGCCTTCAGATAGGCTTCGTAATCGGTGAGATCGCGTTGATACGCCTCGATCGTGTTCACGCTCGCGCCGCGCTCGGAAGCGAGCGCCTCGAGGAAGCCGACGATATGAGAAACCGTTCGCGTCTTCGCTCGCTCAGCCAGGCTACTCCTCCTCCTCGAACAGAGTGGGCTGCGATCCCTCGCGCCGCGGCTCGGCGAGGCCTAGGTGCCGGAAGGCGTGGGAGGCCAAGAGGCGTCCGCGCGGCGTGCGCTGCACAAAGCCAAGCTGGATGAGATAGGGCTCGATAATGTCCTCGATCGCGTCGCGCGGCTCGGAGAGCGCGGCGGCGATGGTCTCGACGCCGACCGGGCCGCCGCCGAACTTGAGGGCGATGGTGTCCAGATAGCGCCGATCCATCTCGTCGAGCCCAATGACGTCGACGTCGAGCAGCTTGAGCGCGCTGTCGGCGAGCGCGCGCGTCACGCTCTTTGCGCCTTCGACCACGGCGAAGTCGCGCACGCGCCTGAGCAAGCGCCCGGCGATGCGGGGCGTGCCGCGTGAGCGCTTGGCGATCTCGTTCGCGCCGTCATCGGCGAGCGCCAGGCCGATCACTCGGGCGCCGCGCGCGACAATCCCCTGCAGCTCTTCGGTGGTGTAAAAATTAAGCCGGATCGGAATACCGAAGCGATCGCGCAACGGGGTGGTGAGGAGCCCGGCGCGGGTCGTCGCGCCGATCAGGGTGAACCGGGCGAGGTCGATCTTCACCGAGCGCGCCGCAGGCCCGGCGCCGATGATGAGGTCGAGCTGGAAATCCTCCATCGCCGGATAGAGAATCTCCTCGATCGCTGGGTTGAGACGGTGGATCTCGTCGATGAACAGCACATCGCGCGGCTCGAGATTGGTGAGCTGCCCCGCGAGGTCGCCCGCCTTGCCGATGACCGGACCAGAGGTGGAATGGAAATTGACGCCGAGTTCGCGCGCGATGATCTGCGCCAAGGTCGTCTTGCCGAGACCAGGGGGACCGACGAACAGCACGTGATCGAGCGCCTCGCCGCGCGATTTGGCGGATTGGATGAAGATTCCGAGATTCTTGCGCGCCGCTGCCTGGCCAGCGAAGTCGGCGAGGAGCTGCGGGCGGACCGTCGTCTCGTCCTCGGGACGTTTCTCCGCTGAAATGAGCCGGCGGGGCGCTTCAGCCACCTCAGCCGCCTTCGCCCGGGGGATGAAGGCGGTCCGCCAAGCTCAATTCCGGTCGCATGGTGAGGCCAATGAGGTTCGCGGTAAATGCGCAGACAAGTCCGGCGATCGCGGCGCAAGCGACAAAAGCATGGCCGAGCGTGACACCGAACCGGCTTGGAAGGGCCAAGTCGATGGCCTCGGGGCTCATGTTGGTCTTGATCGTCATCTCGATCGACGCCCAGACCGGGTTAAGGCGCAAAAGGAGGCCATAGACGATGAGGCCGCCAATGAGCCCAGCGACAAGCGCGCGCGGCGCGCGCCCGGGCGCCACCGCGTCCCACAGCGAGTAAAGAAAGCCGGTCGCCGCGGCCGGCCCGACGCCGACGATATAGGCGGCGATCAGTCCGATGGCGTGGCCAAAAAACGTGCTGATCAAAACCATAACCCCGATCGCCTCGAGATCGGTCGGCGTTTTAAAGACGATGGAAAGGGGAATGAACAGCGCGCCGCCGACGGCCGGACCCAAAGCGGCGAATAACAGCATGATGCCGATCATGGGGACAAAGAAGGGACGGCCGCTCATGGCGTCCCCTTGGCGACATAGACGACGCGCGGCAGTTTGGCGAAATGCGCGTCGCAGGTAAGGAGGTCCGCGCCCATGGCGACTGTGGTCGCGTAGATGATCGCATCGGCCATCGCGAGCCGGTGGTCCTTGGCGATTTCCGCCGCCTGGACCGCAAGTCGGGTGCTTAAGGACGTCACGACGCACTCAGTGGAGAATGCCATCGTGTCGTCGGCCGCGTCCTCCGACACCTCTCGCGTCAGGCAACGCGCGAGCTCGTATTGCACGATCGTCGGCACGATCCACGCTTCCGTAGATGGTAGCTCCAGACCGACCCTGCGACCGAGAGCGCTGTCACTTAACCATTCAAGCCATGCCGACGTGTCGACGACGCGCATCAATATCGATCATTGCGGTCGCGGTAATTCTCGATGTTGGCGCCGCGCGCTATGCCGACGAGCGCCTCACGATCCGGCACCGGGATCATCAACACGCCGTGGCCTTTGTCGATGAAGGCGATCTTCTGTCCGGGCCGCCAAGCCAGGCGTTCCCGAACCGCCTTGGGGATTGAGACTTGATATTTTGAGGAAATCTTCGAGGTGGCGCTCATTTTTTACCTTTCTACCATCGATCTCCATATCGTAAAACAGCTCATTGCGCCAGTTCCTTCAGGCCCGCGCGGATGAGGGCGGCGGTCTCGGCCGCCGGTCCGAGCTGAGCGGAAATCCTGGCGACAGCGGCGGCGGCCTGGGCCTGGGCGTAGCCGAGGCCAACGAGAGCGAGGACCGCGTCCTCGGCGGACTTGGCCAGCTTAGGCGCCCGCTCGAAGCCCCCTTCCGCATGGGCGAAATCGGCGACGTAAACCGCCGGCGCCTTGTCCTTGAGCTCAAGCACAAGGCGCGCGGCGAGCTTCGGGCCCACGCCCGGCGCCCGCGCCATCATCGCCTTGTCCTGCCTTGCGACCGCCGTGCTCAAAGCTTCCGCCGTGAGCGCGCCGAGAATCCCCAGCGCGACCTTGGCGCCGACTCCCTGGACGCTCTGCAGCAAGCGAAACCACTCGCGCTCGCCCGCAGTGAAAAAGCCGTAAAGTCTGATTGCGTCTTCGCGCACATACGTCTCGATCAGCAGCTCCGTGGGCTTACCCACGGCGGGGATCGCGCGCAGGGTCCGAGCCGAGGCGGAGACGAGATAGCCGACGCCGTTGACGTCGAGGATCAAGGCCTCTTCCTCGACGCTGTCGACGACACCCTTGAGTTTGCCGATCATGCCGCGCCTCGCGCCCGCGCCGCACGGTGCTGGGCGTGGCAAATGGCGACTGCGAGCGCGTCGGCGGCGTCCGAAGTCAATGCGGTCGAGGCCGGCAAGAGCATCCGGACCATCATCGCCACCTGCCGCTTTTCCGCGTGGCCGACACCGACGACCGTCTTCTTGATGAGGTTCGCGGCATATTCCGCCACCGGCAAGCCCGTCAGAGCCAAGGTCGCGAGCGCGACGCCACGCGCCTGCCCGAGTTTCAGCGCCGATTGCGGGTCGCGGTTGATGAATGTCTCCTCGACCGCGGCCTCATGCGGCCCCTCGCGTTCGACCAACCCGGTCAGCAAGCGATGGATCGCCGCCAGGCGTTCGGCGAGCGAGGTTGCGGCGTCGGTCTCGATCGAGCCGCAGCCGATGAAGATCAGCCGCGAACCGGCAGCCTCGATCACGCCCCAGCCTGTCTTGCGCAGGCCGGGATCGACGCCGAGAATGCGAATCGCGCCGATGGTCATGAAACGCTGATATACGAAATCGGGCGGCAACGCATTTTGCTGGTCGCGACTCTAGCGCGCGGCCTCGACCAAGCCCGCAAGCTCATGCTCGATCGACCCGAGTCCCGTGAGCGCGACATCGAACGCGCAAAGTCCGATCGCTTGCCAGACGCTGTTCACCCGCTCGGTCAGATTGGAGACGGTCAGCGGCAGCCTCGCCGCGCCGGCGAGCGCGCCCTTCTCATTGATGACATAACGCCGGTTGACCGCGAAGAGCACCTGCGCGGCGCAGGCGAGCGAGCGGAACGCGCATCCGGCGATGTAGGTCTCGTCGCCCTTCGGTAGGGCTGTCCGCGCATTCTCGATGCTGAACAGGATCTCCCATTGGAAGCGGCGAATGAGCGCCTCTCGCAATGCCTCCGGGTAGGGAGTCGTCATCGCCTTTAAATGACCGAGTGCGCCCACAGCATCATTGAGCGGCCAGCAAAGCGCGACCTCGCCCATCCAGATCGCCGAGCAGAAGCCATGCGGATGGCCCGGCTGATAGTCCATGCTGACGCGGCCCTCACAGCAGTCGCGAATGACCTTCTCGACCGACTCGATCGGTCGATAGAGAAGGTCCACCTTCATGCCGCCGATCGTGAGCCAGCCGCCGCCAACGATCCAGGGTCCCCAACCGCCAACCTCTGTGACTTGCGCAGCGGCTGGCTCGTCGACGAGGCCCCTTACGACATCACGCAGGCGGTCAACGTCGAGGCCGGCGCGCTCGCTGAAGTAAAGGCCGATGTCAGTGTCCGAGGACGCATGCGCCGCGCCGGTCGCCCGTGAGCCGCCAAGCACGACGGCGACAACTCCAGGGACAGCACCGACGGAGGCCGACACGCGGTTTAGGAGAGGGTCGGGTGTATCCATCCGCCCAAGATAGCCGATCTGCCTGTCGCGGACCCGGCCGGCGAATTGCGTCTCTTTCCACCGGCATTTCGTTTTCGCGCCTTGGCGCGCTCGCCGCGGCTGCGATAGGTTGCTGACGAACCGGCGTGATTCTCGAGGAGCGGCGTGAAGAACGGTAAGAAAAAGGTCGCCCCGCCGCCGCGTCCGCTCTTGACCACGCCTCATTTCGACTTCGAGCGCGAGGCGTTCGCCAGCGGGCATCGATGGGTCGCGGGGGTCGATGAGGTGGGGCGCGGCCCGCTGGCCGGGCCGGTCGGCGTGGCCGCCGTCATTCTCGATCCCGATGATCTGCCCGAGGGGCTGAACGATTCGAAGGTGCTTCTGGCGCCCGCCCGTGAATCGCTCTGCGAAATCATCTTCGCCAAGGCGTTGAGCGTCTCCATCGTCTTCGCCAGCGTCGAGGAAATCGATCTCTTCAACATCCGCGGCGCGGCGCTTCGTGCGATGGCGCGCGCCGTGGCGGCCTTGAGCGTGCGTCCACACTTTGTGTTGATCGACGGCCGCGATCTGCCGGATGGCCTCATCTGTCCCGCGCGCCCGATCATCGACGGCGATGCGCTCTCGATGTCGATCGCCGCCGCCTCGATTGTCGCCAAGACGATGCGCGATGCGCTGATGCGCAATCTCGGCCTCGAGTATCCGCACTATGGTTTCGCCGAGCACGTCGGCTATGCGACCGCCGGGCACCGCCGGGCGCTGGCCTCCGCGGGCCCCTGCCCCTATCACCGGCGCTCGTTCCGACTCGAGCCCCAACAAGAATGACAGGCCGCCCAAAAAGGTTTCAAAAAGGTTGAAATCGAATATCCTTTAGAAGGACTTACGCCGTACGAAAACGACACAGCGGCATGTGTGGCGGCATAACCGGACCTTTACTTTAAACCGAGCATAAACGACGCGCCGGCTCGAACGATCCGGCTCATGCGTCGAGTGGTTGCGTTTATGCGTATCGCGCGTGCCGGAGCGTTCCGCCTCCCCGCCCAGATTCAGGTTTTGCGTACTGGGGCCGGCGAGGCGAAACGCCCGGCTGCGAAGTTTGAAGCGCTCGGCGAAGCAAGCCCTGCTCCGCGCGACGCGATCCTCATCGGTGACTGCGTCGCGGAAATGATGAGGCTTCCTCCAGCCTCAATTGATCTCGTCTTCGCCGATCCTCCCTACAATCTCCAGCTCGAAGGCGCATTGTCGCGTCCCGACCAGAGCCCGGTCGATGGTGTCGACGATTCCTGGGACAAATTCGCCGATTTCGCCGAATACGACGCCTTCACGCGCGACTGGCTCACCGCCGTGCGGCGGCTGATGAAGCCCGCCGCCACGATCGTGGTCATCGGCTCCTACCACAACATCTTCCGTGTCGGCGCTATTCTGCAAGATCTCGGCTTCTGGATCCTCAACGACATCGTCTGGCGCAAAGCCAATCCGATGCCGAACTTCCGCGGCCGCCGGTTCACCAATGCGCACGAGACCATGATCTGGGCGGCGCGCGGCCCCGAGGCCAAGGCCTATACGTTCAATTACGAGACCTTGAAGGCCGGCAACGAGGATGTGCAGGTCCGTTCCGACTGGTTCTTGCCCATCTGCACCGGAGCGGAGCGGCTGAAGGACGAGAGCGGGCGAAAGGCTCACCCGACGCAAAAGCCCGAAGCGCTGCTGACGCGGGTGCTGCTGGCCGCCTCCAACGCGGGCGATCTGGTGCTCGATCCGTTTTTCGGCTCCGGGACCACCGGGGTCGCTGCGCGGCGCCTCGGCCGCTCGTTCATCGGCGTCGAGCGGGACCCGGCTTACGCCAAAGCGGCGCGCCAGCGGATCGACGCGGTCGAGCCATTGCCTGAATCGGCGCTTGTGATCGCGCCGACGCGCCGCAGCGAGCCGCGCGTGGCTTTCTCCAGCGTGGTCGAAGCCGGGCTGGCGCGTCCCGGCGAACAACTGGTCGACGCTGGACGACGTCATAGCGCTCTCATACGGGCCGATGGCGCGCTCGCCGCAGGCCCTGCCGTCGGCTCGATCCATAAGATCGGCGCGCTAGTGCAAGGGTTGCCCGCCTGTAACGGCTGGACCTTCTGGCATATCGAGCGCGGGGGCCGACTGATCCCGATCGACGACTTGCGCGCCACAGTGCGCGAGGCAATGCGCGAGGCGGCGGAATAGCTTTCGGATCCTGCGGGTCGTCGGGCGCTTGCCGTCGCTATGGCCCGGAATGGATACATCCGCCGACGAGAAAATCGAGACGGGGAAATCCACGCGGTCGCCACCAATAGCTCTACGTCTCAGGCTTTCAAAACAATTGCTTCCGGGAAACTGGAAATCTGGATATCATGGTCTCCACCTGCGTGAATGAGGGCCTCGACGGTGCGAGTCATGACGACGGCGGCGAGCCCAGGCAGACCTTTGGCGCATACCGGAACGAGCGGCGGCAGCCATAGAAAAAATTCCTTGGATTCTCCATAACGCATTGAAAAGCCCCAATTCGGACGAATAAAAACAAGCTAATCCAAGCTTTTTTCCTTGGTTTTATTTGGTTTTGCTTGGATAAATTTGGATCGGCTATGCTCAGGACGCATGCCCCCGGCCATAGCGCCCGTCTCTCCTCTGCGCCGGCTACGGTCGAGCCGTTTGCGGCGCCCGGCAGTTGCGGTTCTATGAGGTCGGCTCCGAGACCGGCGGCCTCGGCAATCTGACTTTGGCCAGGATCTCCTCCGCCTGGACCATTGCGCGGGCCGCCGGAAAGAAGCCATCGACAATCAGATGCGCGAGGCCGTGGACGAGGCCCCAGGCGGCCATAGCCGCAAGATTGTCGTTGAGCGACCGCGAGTCGAGATCGGTGACGCCGCGCACCAGCATCGCTTCGACGCCCGCGCTTGCCGCCTGCAGGGCTGGATATTTCGAGCGCTCGGCGAGAACGGGCCCGAACATGAGGCGAAAAAGGCCGCGGTTCTGGTTGGCGAACTCGATATAGGCAAGACCGCCCCGGATGAGGGGATTGGCGCCCCGGGTCGCGCCCTGCATCGCCTCAGCGAGCTCATGGAAACCCTGGGCCGCGACGGAAGCAAGGAGATCCTCCTTGTTGGTGAAATGGCGATAGGCGGCCGTCGCCGATACCCCGACGCGGCGCGCGGTCTCGCGCAGTCCAACCGCCTGCAACCCATTCTCGTCCAGAATCTCACGGGCCGCGGCCAATAGCGCGACCGGAAGGTTCCCGTGCCGATAGGATCGCATTGCGTCCAATTGAACCTCGCCTATCCGTGTTCACAGTGTGAACGAACGGCATCGACCAAAGTTCCACTTCCCTAGACTCTAAAGATTCTTCGCCCGGGCCTTCCTGGCGCAGGCTACGCCCAGGGCTCGGCGATTTTGAGGCCGCCCTTGAGGCTCAGGAAGGCGATGATCGCTTCCATCCCCTCCCCTATTTTCATGTTCGCGAGCACGAAAGGGCGGCCCTTGCGCATCATGAGCGCGTCCGTCGTCATCACCTCGAGCGAGGCGCCGACGTAAGGGGCGAGGTCGATCTTGTTGATCACAAGCAGGTCCGAGCGCGTTATGCCTGGGCCGCCCTTGCGCGGTATTTTCTCGCCGCCCGAGACGTCGATGACGTAGATCGTGAGATCGGCGAGCTCGGGCGAGAAGGTCGCCGCAAGGTTGTCGCCACCCGATTCGATAAGGATCAGATCGAGATTGGCGAACCGCTTGCGCATTTCCGCGACCGCCGCGAGATTGATCGAGGCGTCCTCGCGGATCGCGGTATGCGGGCAACCGCCGGTCTCGACGCCGAGGATTCGCTCAGGCGCAAGCGCGCCCGCCTCGACCAGAATGCGGGCGTCCTCCTTGGTGTAGATGTCGTTGGTGATGGCGGCGATCTCGAGCTGGTCGCGCAAGCGCTTGCAAAGCTGCTCCATGAGCGCCGTCTTGCCGGAACCGACGGGCCCGCCGATGCCGACGCGAAGGGGTTGTTGGCTGGTCATGATCGGAACAGTCTCGAATATTGCGTCTCGTGACGCATGGCGGCGATGTCGGAGCGGAAGGCGCAGGAGCCAAGATCGGTCAGGCTAGAGCCTGACGCCTCACGGGCAAGCGCGCGTATGCGAGGGAGGAGCGTCGCCTGGATCTTCTGGCCGTCTGTCTGGCCAATCGGCCCAAGGCGCACGACAGCAGAGACGGCGGCGGCGATCTGGGCCAAAAGGAAGGCCTGAAGGCTCGCTTCGAGCGGCAACCCGTGACCCGCACTCGCCGAGGCGACCGCCGCCGGATAGGCCACGCGCTCCCCCAGGGAAAGCTGACGCAGGGGCTCGCAGCCCCAGGCGGCGCGAGCGGCGAGGACGAAGGCCGCGCCTTGAGCCGTGGTCTCCAGGCGACGTTCGGCGGAATTGGCGAGCGCGATTGCCAGCTCGTTTGCCTCGGCGAGGGCTTCCCAATCTTCGGCCATGGCGGCCCGAAAGCAATCCGCGAACAGGAGAGCGTCGGCGCGCGGGGCGCCGAAGGTCAAGAGATCGACCAACCAACCGCCGAGCGAACGGGCGTCTTGGATGTCGCCGCTCTCCACGGCCCATTCCAATCCTTGCGAATAGGCGAATGAGCCGACCGGGAAAGCCGGCGACAGCCAGAGCATCAGGGGAAGCAATGCCGCGTTGGCGTCAGCTGAGTCTGACGGCGGAAAGCCCGAGATGGTCACCGGCGCACAGCCGTCATGGGGAGCTCAGGGCGCTCTGCTTCAAGGTCATTGGCGATGCCCATGGTCGTCCCGGTGATCTGGATGACGGCAGCCGGCGTGGTCGTGCGAGCGATCGGGGTGTCCATGATCGTGGTCGTGGTCGTGGTCGTGAGCGTGGACCGACCCATGATCATGGTCGTGATGGTGATCATGACCGTGGTGGTGTGAGTCCGGGGCGCCGTCCTCGGCCTTCGCATAGGCGCCGCCTTCCGGATTGAACGGCGCCTCGAGCGCGATCACGCGGGCGCCAAGACCCTCGGCCATCGCCTCGATCACGGGATCGCGGCGGATGCGCAGCGCCTTTGGCGTTATTTCAGTCGGCAGATGGCGGTTGCCGAAGTGCCAGGCGACGCGGGTCAGGGCCAGAGGGTCGGCGGCCCGGATTTCGGCCAACGGTTCGGGCTCGGCGACCACCTCGACCACGCGCCCGTCATCGAGCCGCAACCCGTCGCCGCCGCGCAGCATTGTCGCTTCTGAAAGGTCGAGCAGGAATTCGAGCCCGCCGACGCCGGTCATGGTGACGCGACGGCGA
>Ga0209624_10002106_pt1 | contig 14954 bp, 15 predicted proteins | sample JacPinW_OM2H0_O1_FD_188565 | JGI IMG/M metagenome (GOLD analysis project Ga0209624, IMG submission 188565) | Forest soil microbial communities from Algoma, Ontario, Canada - Jack Pine, Ontario site 1_JW_OM2H0_O1 (SPAdes) (version 2) | ecosystem: Environmental > Terrestrial > Soil > Boreal...
CGTCGCGCCAGCCGACCGCCTCGCGGCGCACCGCCTCAGCGGCGCCCAAGTCAAACTTGCGCACGATATGCGTGTCTGGCATCGCGGCGAGAAAAGCCAAATAGACGGCGAGCGTCGACCACCTCGTATCGCTGTATCGCGGGTTGGCCGTCGCCAGCGCGGGCAAGCCGAGCGAGAAAACGTCGTCATAAGTCGTGACATACTGCCGCGCGATGCGATCCCGCCCTGCCGCCTCCGCCATCGCCTCCCGCAGCGTCGCGGCGGCAGGGGCGTTCACGTCATGCCGAGACGCGCGGCCGAGGCCGGCTGGATTGGCAGCGGCTATCGCGGAGAAAACGTCCGCAGCGTCCGCCCGATCAAGACGGTCGAGCACCCCCGCCAGCGCCGGGCGCAAAGGCGCGTTCTCGGCTTCGGCGGCAGCCGCAAGCGGCGCACACAGGAGGATGATGCCGAGATTGGTGTTCTGACCGACTGCCTTGAGTGTCGCATCGATGGCAGCTCGGATGCGGACTCCAACCCGCACGCCCTTTGCTGCGATCGCAGCTGCGCTCGCCTCGGCGCTGCGAACGAAATCCGCGACCTCCATGCGGTGGCCTGGCGCGAACCGATGCACGTTGCCTGGTTTGGGCGCGTCGAGTTCCGCGAGGCATGCCTCGATATAGGCCGCCGCCACTCGATCTTCGGGGCTGTTCATGAGGCGCGCGGTCGCGCTGGGCGGCGAGCCAGCTCATCCATCAGCGCCGATGCGATCGCCTCGGCGATGTTGCGCTTGCTCACCTTTTGCAGGCCGCTCCATGCGGGCATGCTGTTGACCTCAAGCACGGTCGGCAGGCCATCAGCGGCCAGGAGGACGTCGACGCCGGCGATTGCGGCCCCGACGGCTTCCGCCGCTGCAATTGCGAGACGCTCCATCTTGGGATCTGGCGCGACGGCCAAGGGCTGGCCGCCTTGCTTGACGTTGGTGATCCACGTCGAGGCGCGTCGCATCATCGCAGCGATCACGCGACCGCGCAGGACGAACAGCCGATAATCCGTGAAGTCCTGGGTTGCGTTCGATTGAAACCGCTGCAGATAATAAACTCCTGCGACCTCTTCCGGGTCGGGCAAGTCTTCCGGCCGTCGAATGAGCCGCAAGCCCTTTCCTTGCGCGCCAAACAGCGGCTTGAGCACGAGCGGGCCGCGCGACGCTTCACGTTCCACGACGGCGCGCGCGGCCTCTTCCGATTCCATCGTCCAGGTCGGCGGCGTCGGGACGCCGGCGTGCGCGAGCAGAAAGCTCGTCGTCGACTTATCGACGCAGCGTTCAATCGCGCGCGCATCATTCCAGACCACGATTCCAAGCTTCGTCAACGCATGCAGGACGCCCAGGCGTTTGGTGGTCGCCTCAAATGAGCCGGCCGAGAGCGTGCGCACGTGTACGGCGTCGGGCAGTCTCGATCCGAGAGCGGCCAGCGACAATCCGCTTGCGCTTCGCGTGTCGAACCCGCAATCGGCAAGATCGACGCGCTCCACGCGCGCGCCGACGGCTGCAAACGCCGCTTCCATTTGGCGCGCGTGCCAATCGTGCTGATCGCTGATGACAAGAATGGTCGGGGCGTCGGTCAAACCCGCCGCCATGTCAGGCGAACGAGGCATCAAGCAATTTGTGATGAACTTCGCCTGCGCGAAAACTCTGTCCGCTTTCGATCGCGGTGACGATGACCTCAGCGGGGCTGAAGAGCATGGGGTCAATGGCGTAGAAATCACCGTTGAAGCGCTTGAAAATCTCGGCAAACGGGGCGCCGAAATCGCGCGATGCGCGACTGGGAAGCGCCTCCGCGAGACCCTTCGCATCCTCGGCCGGCCCGGTGACATAGAGCTGCGCGCGTCCGCCATAGATGATCGCATCGTTCGTGCGGCCCATCGCGCTGACAAAGTCAGGATGCGGTGGACTGAGCGGCGCGGCGCCCATGCCATCGACGATGCGCTCAAGCGGAAACTTCAGCTCATGGGCCTTATGCAACGCCACCTCCAGCACCCGCGCGACCACCTGCGTAGTCCCAGCCAGGCTTTGAGTCGGAGCGTAAATCACTGTCAAAGCCGAAGGCGCGACCCCGCAATCGGTCGTCACCTTGTCGACAATTTCCGGCGGCGGCGGACGCCCACTTTCGATGACGAGGGTGGCGACATCGGCTTCGTCCCGATAGCCAATGTCCTTAAAGACCGTTTCCTTCTGCGCCAAGGCCCGAGCCGGGCCGGAGCCGAGAGCGAAGAATGCGTCCTTGCCGGTCCCATGCGCCAGGCTCCAGCCTGCGTATTGACTCCCAAGGCACGCGATCACCGGCTGCGAAGAGGTGACCGCGATCGTCCAGGGCCAGCGGGGCGTCGCGCTATCCGGCGTCAGCCGCACCGCGCCAAGCCCGCCCAAACAGATCTCCGCAATGCGCAGCCCGGCATCGACCCCGCCGCGCCGCTGTGCGCCGGCGTCAATCAAGGTTTCCCCGCGCAGCCCGCGGGCAACACCGAGATTTAACATTGCGGCGTCGCGTCGCAGCGCGGCCGTCAGTTCGGCGGCGCGCCGATTGACGCTCAGAGTCTCGACGTCGCTCAATGGTCCGCCTCCTGAACGAGAGCGATAATTTTTAGCGCCCGCTCACCGACGCAGGCTCGCGCCAAATCGATGGTCGCGCCAGAGCCAAGTGTCGTGCACAAGGGATCACCGGCGGCGATGCGCGTTCCGGCCGGCGATCGATCGACCGCCCAATGCGGCCAATCCCGTCCCGCTCCAACGACAATATCGTGCGGAGCGTAGACGATCTCGGCCGCTTTGAATGCGAAGCTCGGGCAAGCCGGCGTCAGATGTCCTTCGCACGCGGCGATATGACGCGCAAACAGCTGGACTTCGTTCGACTCGAACACGTCCAGCGTCGCCCCCGGCCGCGGGTTGATCTCTACGAGCCAGACCGCATCATCCGACACCAGAAAATCAGCGCTGTTAAGACCTACGAGATCCAGTTCGGAGACAATTACAGCGACGGAGTGAGCGATCTCTTCCCCTTGTGCTGGATCAATGTCGACGGGTCCGGCGGCGCCGCCATATCGAAACGGCGACTCCGGCGTTGGCGCGGTCCACTGCATGCTGAGGCCAATAATTTCCACTTTTCTTTCGCTCGCGAGGAATAAAGCCGAGACGCTCTTTCCGCCAACGCGACGTTGAAAATAAGAATCGGGCCGACCGGAGCTCCGGGCTTCCGCCATGGCGATATGGGCGCCTCCGGCGCCGCCCCTCCTCTTGATAAACCAGAACTCGGGCTCGTCCGGAGGCTCAAAGGCAAGTGCAGGATGCCGCACGTCATTCGCCTCGCACACCCGCGCAAGCACAAGCGGGTCCTTGGCCCGCTTCAGGACATCCGCGTCATTGCCAAACACCCGAGTTCTCTCGGCTATCGCGGCGATCGTTTCCGGCTGATGCTCGAAGCCGGCGCCATAGACGAGACCGATCGGATCGTGGGCGCCAGCTAACGTTTGAACGGCGCGGGCGACCTTGTCGAGGGTGAGTCCCTCTGACAATCCGCCTTCGAGTTTCACGGAGGCGAGGCTCATCCCGCGCGTGTCATCGTCGCCAAATACATCAATTGAGAGCGGCGCAAATCCCGCATGGCTCGCGGAGGAAGCGAGCGCACGGGCTGAATAGCCCATCACGATGATTGCCGGACGATCAGTCATCTGAAGCCGAGTTCGACACGTTCGTGAACTTGGCGGCAAGGGCTAGGCATTTTCTCGGCGTGCGCTATTGTTTGTCGCTAAGCTGCAATCAATCGCGATGCGATTGAACTTGCCGGCGCGGGATTTGTTTAGTCAAGTCTCAACGTCCCGAGGTAGGTCTGCAATCGCTGGATCCTCGGTCGACGCGGGACCTATCGGGCGGAGCGTATGTCGCTGAAAAACTCAGTCAGCGCCGAGGCGACGGCATCGATCGACGGCGCGCCCGCATCACTGGATGAAGCGGCTATGGCGGCGGCTCGACTTTTGGCGCGAAGCCGCCAGCCGCTCATTGCCGGGCTCGGTGCGGATGTCGGCGGGGCAAGGGCGGCCATTGCGCTCGCTGAACGGATCGGCGGCGTCATCGAGCACATGCATTCGGCGGCGTTGTTGCGGGATCTCGACTGTCTGCGCGAAACCGGAATCATGCTCACGACTCCTGGCGAAGCTCGCGTGCGCGCCAACGTCGTGCTGCTCGTGGGCGACGGCTTGACGGAAGCCTGGCCCGCCCTGAACGAGCGGCTGTTGCGCCCGCCGGCGAGGCCGGACGGCGTGGACGTCGCACGGCGCATCGTTTGGCTGGCGCCAGCCATAGACGCAAGAATCCGAGGGTTCGAGGGCAATATTGAGATCTGGGGAGCGGGGCGCGGCGCAACGCTCGCGGTCAATCTTGCGGCGCTGCGTGCGCGTGTCAAAAACCGCCGTATCGCGAGCCGCCAAAGCGCGCGATCCGAGTTGCCTTTGTCCGCGCTCGACGCGCTCGCCGCGACTCTGAAAGGCGCGCGCTTCGGCGTCGCGGTCTGGACCGCGGCGAGTCTCGGCGCGCTCGAAATCGAGATGCTCCATGGGCTTGTGCGCGACTTGAACGAAACGACGCGGTTCTCGACATTGCCGCTCGCTGAGCCGGACAATAGCGCAGGCGTCCTGGCGGCCTATGGGTGGACAACCGGCTTTCCCGTGCGAACCGGATTTGGCGCCGGCTTCCCGATCCACGACCCGTGGCGGTTTGACGCTGAGCGGCTTGTCGCATCAGGGGAGACCGATTGCGTGTTGTGGATCTCCGCCTTCGAAGCGTCCCCGCCGGCTTGGCGGAGCGCAGTGAACTTTATTGCTTTGTGCGAGCGAAGGACCCAATTCGCCGAGACGCCGAACGTCCGCATCACAGTCGGGCGCCCCGGCGTCGATCATGATGCGGTCATGCATTCATCCGACGTCGGGACTCTGGTCGCTGCGACCGCCTCCGCGCGCAGTGGCGCGCCCAGCGTCGCACAGGCTCTCGAGCGCATCGGCGCATGCCTTGAAGACGCGAGCGCTCGGCCATGCTGATCCGCATCAAGGGCGCGCATATCGTCGATCCTGCCAACCGGCGCGACGAGATTGGCGATCTTTGGATTCGCGACGATACAATCGTCGCAGCCCCACAAGACGGCGCCCAGGCGGACGAAACGGTGGATGCGAGTGGCCTTATTGCGATGGCGGGCGGCATCGACATCCATTCGCATATCGCCGGCGCGAACGTGAACACCGCTCGCCTCATGCTGCCTGAACAGCATCGCGCCCATGCGCGCCGCCCAGCCGAAACGCCGCTCTCCAAAGTCGGTTGGACGACGTTCGAGACGGGACGGCTTTATGCCGAGATGGGCTTCACGACCGTGGTCGAACCGGCGGTCGCGCCGCATAACGCGCTGCACGCGCATCTCGAGCTTGCCGACACCCCGATCATCGACAAGGCGATTCTGGCGATCCTCGGCAATGACGATTTCGTGCTTAGCCTCCTGCGTTCGGGCGAAACAAGCGCGATCCGCGATCACATCGCCTGGACCTTGCAATCGACGCGCGCGCTTGGGATCAAAGTCGTCAACGCCGGCGGCGTCGCAGCGTTCAAAGACAACATCCGCAGCTTTTCATTCGACGACGTGGTTCCTTACTATGGTGTTACGAGTCGGGCGATCGTCAAGGCGCTGCAGAGGGCAGTCCACGAGGCCGGGGTCCCACATCCCCTGCATGTCCACTGCAACAATCTCGGCCTGCCCGGGAACTTCGAGACCGCGCTGACGACGATCGCCTCGGCGGAAGACTTGCCGCTGCATTTGGCTCATCTTCAGTTTTACGGCTACGGCAAGGAAGGCCCGCAGGGCTTTTCCTCCGCCGCGCCCCAGCTCGCCGAGGCGGTCAACGCGGCTAAGAACGTGACCGTCGACGTCGGACAGCTCATGTTCGGACAGACGGTGACGATCTCCTCCGACGTGCTGCGGCAGTTCTCCGCCCGGGGTCAGGCGCGGCCAAAGAAATACGCCATCGCCGACGGGGATTCGAACGGTTTCGGCATCGTGCCCTACGAATATCGCGCCGGCAGCTTCCACAACGCAGTGCAATTCGCGGTTGGTTTGGAGCTGTTCCTGCTCATCAATGATCCCTGGCGCGTATTCTTCACCACCGATCACCCGAATGGCGCGCCGTTCACGACCTATCCCGAAATCTTCGCTCTGCTGATGGACAAGGATGTGCGGGCCGAGTGGGCGTCCCGCCTGCCGGCCGATGCGTTGGCGGTGACGACGCTCCCATCGCTGACCCGCGAATATACTTTGAGCGAAATCGCGACGATGACCCGAGCGGCGCCCGCCAAACTGCTTGGACTGCCCAATCGCGGCCATCTTGGCGCAGGCGCGCGCGCCGATGTCGCGCTCTACCGTCCGGCTAAGGATATCGCGCAAATGTTTCGTGCTGCGGCGCGCGTCTACAAGGACGGCGAACTCGTGGTGGACGAAGGCGAAGTGACGCGCACCCGATATGGCCGCGCACTGCATGTGACGCCCGTTGTCGAGGCCTCGATGCAGCGGCGGATGACGGAATATTACGACGAACGTTACGGCCTGCCTTCCGATTTCATGCGCGTGCCGCAGGGCGCGATCGGGCGGCCGCAACCGTTCGAGGTGGTCGCATGCCGGAGCTGATGGCCAACGGAATCGCCATCGACGACACGTTCGCGGAAGCGTTCGACATGCGCGCGACGGCGATCGTGATCACGGCGCCGACCGACCGCTGGGCCGCGCAGGCGGCGACGACGATGACGGGTTTCGCCACCTCGGTGATCGCATGCGGCTGCGAGGCGGCGGTCGAAAGCGTCCGATCGTCCGAGCAAACCCCGGACGGACGGCCCGGCGTGCGCGTGCTCATGTTTGCGGTCTCGACCGCGGAACTGCAGAAGCAACTGCAAAACCGTGTCGGGCAATGCGTGCTCACGAGCCCGGGTTCGGCCTGCTACGCGGGATTGGACTCAGGCGAGGACAAGCTCAAGCTTGGCGATGCAATCCGTTTCTTCGGCGACGGGTGGCAGATCGCCAAGCGGCTTGGCGCCCGCCGATACTGGCGCGTGCCGGTGATGGACGGAGAGTTCGTCTGCGAATCGACCACCTATCTCACCAAGAAAGCGGTCGGGGGCGGCAATCTCATTGTCATGGGGAAGAGCGCGGCGAAGACGCTCGCCGCGACTGAGGCGGCGGTGGAGGCAATGCGCGAAATCGCCGACGTCATCATGCCCTTTCCCGGCGGCATCGCGCGCTCAGGGTCGAAGGTGGGCTCGAAATACAAGGGCGCGAGCGCCTCGACCAACGACCCTTATTGCCCGACCTTGAAGGGCGCGGTCGACAGCGCTCTTTCTCCCGAGATCGCCTCGGTGCTCGAGATCGTCATCGATGGCCTCACCAGCGAGGCTGTCGCCGCGGCGATGCGAGCGGGCCTCGCCGCGATCATCGAACTGGGCGCCGAGCGCGGCGCATTGCGTGTCGGCGCCGGCAACTACGGCGGCAAGCTCGGCCGGCACCACTACCATCTCAAGGATCTTCTCCCGTGAGTTCTTTGACCTTTTCGCCGCGCGACGGGCCGGAACAGCGTCTAGATCTTTCGCCGTTGATCGCGCAAAATCTTGCCGGCAAGACGGTCGCGGAAATCGAACGTATCGAGGTGGGAACGACGCGCGTACGTGTATCGGCGGGAGACATTTTCCGCATCCACGACGGCGATCGGGACTCGATTCTTATCGAAAGCGGAGCTGAGCGCTTCGATCGCGTCGGCATGGGCATGACTTCAGGCGCCATTCGCGTCGAAGGGCAAGTCGGCGTCGAAGCGGGGCGCCTGATGTCGGGCGGAGCATTGACCATCGGCGGCGATGCGGGCCCGTTCGCAGGTTCTGGAATGAAGGGCGGAACACTCGAGATCAAGGGCAATGCGGGCGAGCGCCTCGGAGGCCCTTTAAGCGGCGAGACGATCGGTATGAGCGGAGGCGTTTTGCATGTGCGCGGAGACGTAGGCGCACGCGCCGGCGACCGGCTAAGGCGCGGCTTCATCCTGATTGAAGGCCGCGCAGGCGCCTATGCGGGCAGCCGCATGATCGCGGGCACCTTGGCCATCGGGGACGAAGCCGGCGATCTGCCCGGGTATCTTATGAGCCGCGGCACGATTCTTCTGGGGCGAGGCGCGGCGCTCTTCTCGCCGACCTTCGGCGATTGCGGCGAACATGACCTGGTCGCGGCGCAGCTGCTGGCCAATTACGTCGGCCAAGCGAGCGCGAAGCTGGCGGGATTGTTCCGCCAGCCGCTGCGGCGTCTGGCGGGCGATCTGGCAGCGCTCGGCAAGGGCGAGATTCTACTGCCAAGCCGGTGAGCGCACCCCTTGTGGCGGCTTGCGCTCGCCCACGCGAGCGCGATCATCGGCTTCATTATCATGCTGGCGCCGATCGCGGGGCTCGACGCGAGCGACAAGTCGATGATGAAGTCCTCGATGAGGCTGATGAGCGACGGGATGGCGGTGGCGATGTACACCACGCTCGCCGGCCTTGTTGGCTCCATCCTATTGAAGATTCAGTATTACATGCTCGACAACGCCACCGCGAAGGTGTTCTCGCGCGCGGTTACGCTCACTGAGACGCGGGTCGTTCCCGCCTTAGAGCGACGCGTCTCGCAATCCTTGATCATGTCTTCTCGTCGCCAGGGAAGGCGCATCGCCATCGTGTGACGCGCGTCGCCGGATGTTCGTCAGCCCATTGGGCGATATAGGGCGGCGCCTGCATCATGCACTGCATCAGCGACTCTTCCGAAGCGAACTGCAGTCGCTGCTCGTCGCACAGGCCCGGCGCATTGACCGCGCACACCGTCAGAATCAGCTCAATCATCGCGCATCCGTATCAAGCGGAGCCTTAGCGCCGCCCGTCGAGGCGACTGTGGCATTTTGATCGGACGGCCGCAACGTTGAGACTGGATCGGCGGTGCAGGCCCACGTCAAGATGGGCTCAAAATCGCCCGCCAGCGAGCCCTCGCTGCGTAATCTATCGCGTACGGCGCTTGGCAAAGCGTGCAAAGTTTCGCAAGATTGCGGGGAATTCGCTTGAACCCATAAGCGGCGAATGAATCGAGGAGAAGAGGCGCGCGTTGAAAGGCGTTCAGGTCACGACGACAGCGCGACTGCATCTGGGTTTTCTTGATCTTGCCGGAGATCTTGGTCGTCGGTTTGGATCGATCGGCCTCGCCATCGACGGGTTCGAAACCCGCCTTGAGCTTCGCGAAGCGCTAAGCTTTGAAGTTTTGGGCGAGGAGCGCGAGCGAGCCGCGCAGATCGCGCGCCGCATCGCCGAGACCCTTGGCCTCGATACGCGAAAGAAGCTCATCATCTCGAACGCCATTCCCGCGCACGCTGGACTCGGTTCCGGGACTCAGTTGGCGCTGGCGATCGCGGCGGCGTTTCGCCGGTTGGCCGGATTGCCGCTTGACGCGCGGGAGGACGCGCGCCTGCTCGACCGTGGCGCGCGTTCCGGCGTGGGCGTTGCATTGTTCGAGCGCGGCGGCTTGGCCGTTGACGCCGGCAGAGGACCGAACACCGAGGTTCCGCCGGCGGTCGCATGGATGAACTTCCCGAGGGATTGGCGCATCCTGCTGATCTTGGACCCGCGCGTGGAGGGCGCCCATGACGAAGAGGAAAGGCAAGCGTTTGCCGGCTTGCCGCGTTTCTCTGCCGACGCGGCGAGCGAAATCTGCCGCTGCACCCTCATGCAAGTTCTGCCCGGCGCCGCGGAAACCGATCTTGAGGCTTTCGGCGACGGCGTCGCCAGGATCCAGGAAATCCTCGGCGACCATTTCGCCCCGGTCCAAGGCGGAGGCCGCTTCGGCAGCGCGCCAGTGGGACGGGTCGCCGCGCGGTTGAAGGCTCTCGGGGCGCGCGGGATTGGCCAGAGCTCCTGGGGACCGAGCGGTTTCGCCTTTGCATCCGACCCCGACCATGCGCAATTCCTTGCTCAGCGCGCTGGCGCCGAGGTCGAGTTGGGAGTGGAGATCAGAATCTGCAGTGCGCGCGATCACGGCGCCGAGATCCGCGAGGACGAAGACGTTTCAGTCCGCTAATCGGGAGGAACAATGGCCAAGAACATTCTCCACATGATGACGCCACTGGCGCACATGAGTCCCTTCGACGTCAACATGGCGATCGACGCCGGCTATGATGCGACGGCGTCCTACACCCATGTCTCTCTCGGAGAGATCACAGACTTGATCCAGGATGCCATGTTTTCGCGCTCGCCGCGCGACGCGGTGCGGACGGGCGTCTTCATTGGCGGCAAGGACGCGCTTCTCGCCCTCGACATGCTCGACGCCGGCGCTAAAGCGCTGTTCAAGCCCTTCGAGATTTCGCTGTTCGCCGACCCTGCCGGCTCGTTCACCACTGCCGCCGCAATGATCGCCGTTGTGGAAAAGACGCTGAAGGAGAAGAAGGAACGCGCACTTCGCGGAGCCGCCATCTCGGTCTTCGGAGCGACTGGAGTGGTAGGGACCGCGTCGGCCGTTATAGCAGCGCTCGAGGGTGCATCGGTCACCTTGGCCGGGCGCGACGGAACGCGGCGGACGGCTGATCACGCCGCCGAGATCAATCGGAGGTTCGGAGTCAACCTTGCCGTCGCCGACGGCTCAACACCTGAGATGAGGGCCGCGATTCTCGCGGCGACGGAAGTCGTGCTGGCCGCGGCCAAAGCGGGCGTGCGCGTGCTCGACGCTGCCGAGATCGCCGGCGCGCGGAAATTGCTCATCGCGGCCGATGTCAACGCGGTGCCGCCGTCCGGCATCGAAGGCGTCGATGCGCACGCTAACGGAACGCCGCTCGGCGAGCGCGGCGCGCTCGGAATCGGCGCGCTCGCGATTGGCAACGTCAAATATCGAACTGAGTCTGGGTTGTTCAAACAGATGACCGAGAGCAAGGCCCCCCTGCGCCTCGACTTCCGTCAGGCGTTCGACTTAGCGCGCACGCTCGCGTGAGAGTCTTGCAGTTTTCAGGTTAAGTCACTTCAGCCGCCTCGGTCGACGACGCCGGCCGGCCGCACGTCCGCCGAGCCCGAGGCGCGCTCGCGACGGATTTCGACCCCGACCGCACCCTCGATCACGTCGAGCTTGCGGATGTTGACGCGTACGCTGCGCACTCGCGCATGCTGCAAGAGGACCCCAGCGACCTCTTCGGCGAGCGTCTCGACAAAATCGACATGGCCGCGCCCCACGATCAGGCGAATGGCGTCGAGAATGACGTCGTAGGAAAAAATCGAGCGCATATCATCGGCGTGCGCGCCGGCGCGACGCACGAGAGCCTCGACGTTGAAGACGACGCGCTGACGGATGGAACGCTCGAAATCATAGGCGCCGATCGCGGCGGAAACGACGAAATCATTCACGAACACGCGGTCGAGTTCGCCTTCCTGGTCGCGGCCCCCAATGAGGCCGCGCGCCAGCAATCGCCAATCAATTTTCGGCGAAAGGTCGGGATCGGGTCTCTCGCGCGGGATCAGGTCGCGGATGAGAACGACCGCAGTCGGATCGATCGCGCCTTGCCGATCGCGGGAATGACAAAGCGCCCCTCGGAATCCGAGGACATCCGGACGCACGAGCAGTAGCCTCGGGACGTCAGGCGCTTCAAGCGAGCCTGCCAGGCCGCTCATCAACTTAAGCTCACGGCATTGCACGCAAAATTCGCTCAGGTGCACGATCTCGAGATGCGCGATGAGCCGGCCGCGTGTCTTGTCGCGGGTGTCGAGCATCGCCCCCTTGAAGCCCAGCTTCTCAAGCCTACCGAAGAGGGCGAAATCGGGCTTTTCGTCGGCGAATATCATGCCGATAAGGGCGACGTCGCGGGCGAGCCTGCTCAAAGAATCGCCGAGACGATCGAGCGTCGGCGCATCCACGGCGAGCTTGAGATGGTCCACGCCCATCGCCGCCAGCGCTCTCGCGCTTTCAAGCAAGGCTTCCTCATTGTAGGGCGGATCGCCGAGCGCCGCGCTCGTTTCGCTTCGCCCAGCGACAGCGGCGATCGACTGGCGCGCAATATCGAGCGAGACGGCGCCGAGCGCGCCCCGCCGCGCATCCTTCAGATCGATGATGTCGGCGCCAAGTTGCACGGCGACGCCAGCCTCGGCGGCGTTGGCGACACTGGCGAGCATGCGCGTCATGGCGCCGCCTCCTTTCTCTCCGTGGTCGCTAGAAGTCCTGTCAGCACACGCGCTTGCCGAGACTGAGCGGTGTCACGAGCGACGCATCTGTGAACTTCAGCGGCTTGATTGGCCGCAAGCGCAATCTTATCATTGCGCTTGAGAGGAAACGCAAATGCATCCTGCTGCCCGCGCCGTTCTCGCGATTGAGATCATGGCCTCATTGGCGCCACCGGCGGTCGCTCAATTCAAGGGAAAGACGGATCCGGACTGGCCCTGCCAACAGATAAAGACGCCGACGTTTCCGCTCGCCTCCATCTGGGCCGGCCCTCAACTCGATCTGGACTCTCAGAGCTGGCGCAACGAAAGCGACGTCGCGGATCTGAAGGCGCAGATGGCGCAGCGGCGCGTTCCCATCGCTGAGGTGGAGACAGCGGTCACCGACTTCAAAGCGAAGGCCGGCCCCGACGCGGACGCCAAGCTTCTGCGTGCCTTCGCCGCGGCGTTTGCGGATTTGTCCGAGCAACGCTCCCAGATCGTCAATGGCCTGGATCGAATTGGTCGCAAACAGAAGGCTTTGGCCGATCGCATCCGTGCTGAGAACGAGGCCGTGCAAAACTCTTCGGACCAGAACCATGCTGGCCAAGCGCCGCCCGGCGCGGACAATCAAGAGCGGCTGCTATGGGATCTTCGCGTCTTCGACGATCGCCGCCAGACCGTCACGTACGTCTGCGAGGCGCCAACGCTGATCGAACAGCGCATCGGGGAGATCGCGCGCGCGGTGCAAAGGGTTCTGTAGCGCGATCGGCGTTGAGGTGTGCTCACCCTCATGTCTCAAGGCGCCCGCTTTAGCGGGCCTCGAGGAATATTCCAGCTGGCACAATTGGTCCGCGCCACCCGGAAGACGCCGCGCTTCGCGCGACCCTCAGGACGAGGCGGAATTGGCGCGCGCAAATTTGAGCGCGGGCCGAGCGCAGGCGCCAGCCCTCAAGGCGAGATCGGCTTGTCGTTCTCGTCAAGCAAAGGCACTCCATAGGAGCGCAAGATCGCTTGAATTTCGTCCTGGTTCTCGGAGATCAGCTTATTGAGATCGCGCTTCCAATTCTGATCGGAATGCCGCACCCCCATGACGATCCGAAAGACCATGGGGGGCCCGTCTTGCTCTTTCACCAGCGGAACGATCGCGGTCGGGGTCTTGGCCTTCGTCGCATAGTAGCCCGCGATCGGACCCCACAGCAACGCAACGTCGATCTCGCCGCGCTCCAGGTCGTCCATCATCTCGTGGGTCGGCGAATCGAAGCGCGTGTCGACAACCAGCGCGTAAGATTTGATGTGGCCCAAGAGCCCGTTCTCGGCCAGCAAGGTTGCCGGCGGGGTGCCCGCGACGATCCCGATCTTCGCCGTTTTGAGACGCGGATCACTCAGCGAATCCAGCCCTTTCAAGGGACCATCCTGCCGATAAGCGGCGACGTAGCTTGTTCGATAGTACGAGTTGGTCGGCTGAACGAAGTCGTCGCCTTGAGCGATCCCGAGGACGACGTCGCAATGATGCGCGTTCAGCGTGTTGCGGATGAAGCCGGTGGCGTCGGGATAGAACGTGTAGTCGACCGACTTGCCCAGCTTGCGAGCGAAAAGTTCAGCGATCTTGTTTTCGAAACCCTCACCGGCCGCATTGGAGAAAGGGAGATCGTGCGGGTCTGCGCAAGCGCGGAAAACGTGCGGGTCGACCAGCTCGATCGAGCCTTCCGCATCCTGCGCGCCGGCCCCGCTAGGAAGAGCCATCGTGCCCAGCGCAAGAATTGCAATAACGATAGACTTTGCTGCGCTCGCCATCGTCTCACTCGCCCATGCATTTCGTTTCGGCCTGTTCAAACTCAGGCGGCTTGTCGGCGTGCTGGGCGGGTCTTCCACGCGGAATCGCGTCCTGAGAGCGGGCGCGCAGATAGACGTAAATGTCGTTAAGATAGCACATCACATTCTTATTGTCGGCAAAGGCTGGCATGACCTTTTCCTGGCCAGCGCCGAGATCCTGCTTGCCGCCGGCGACAATCCCGAAGAATTCGGCGTAGCCGATCGTTTTGAGCGAGTCCGCAAGCGCGGGTGCATAGGAAGAGCCCTCTCCGTCGGGGCCATGGCAAACATGGCACTCCGAATGGTAACGGCGAAAGCCGGAATACGTATACCAGTCGACCGTCCCATCCGCGGATACTTTAAAGGTCGGATCGCCGTTCTTGTCGCGCCACATGCCATGGTCGTTGGTTGCCGCGGCCGGGTCTCCCGGCGGATCGGCTCTGGCGACGAGCGGCGCAGCCAAGGCGAGCGCGAACCCGAGCCCGAGCATAAGTTTGGAAAAGTTCACGTTTGTTTCTCAAGCGGACTGGAGCAAAGAAAGGGCCCGGCGCGTGCTTAGCCTGCATGCGCCGAGCCCCGGCTGTCCCCGTGGAGTCAGTCAGCCGCTCAATCGCTCGGGAGAGCGAACACGGTGAGCGTGCCGCCGAGCGCGGTGTAGTCCGACAGCGCCGCGTAACCGCCGACCGCGCCTAGACCATCGGTGGGCTTGGTGAGGCCGGCCGCGAGGCCGATGCCTGCCCAACCGCCGACGCCGGACAAAATCGCAACATACTGGCGACCGCCATGCTCGTAGGTCATGACGTTGCCGATGATGCCCGACGGCGTCTTGAACTTGTAGAGCTCCTTGCCGGTCTTGGCGTCCACCGCCTTCAGATAGCCTTCCAGCGTCCCGTAGAAGACGACGCCGCCC
>Ga0209624_10002107_pt1 | contig 14947 bp, 12 predicted proteins | sample JacPinW_OM2H0_O1_FD_188565 | JGI IMG/M metagenome (GOLD analysis project Ga0209624, IMG submission 188565) | Forest soil microbial communities from Algoma, Ontario, Canada - Jack Pine, Ontario site 1_JW_OM2H0_O1 (SPAdes) (version 2) | ecosystem: Environmental > Terrestrial > Soil > Boreal...
GTCTGCGCGTCCCGATCGAACAGCTGCAACAGACTGTCGGATTCGATAGTGGACGCGCAGACGAGTTGGCCACGCAGAGCCTCGGGTAGCAGTTGGACGCCGCGCGCGGAGCGAGCCATGCCGGCTATCGAATATCCGGGATTTTGCGCAAAGTAGCGCAGCATCACATGGCCCATCATGCCGGTCGCCCCCAGCACCAATATCTTCAAGCCTGCACCTTGCTGCGTAGCGCCGCATGAAATCGCGCAATCATTTCGACGACAACAGCCTCCCAGTTCTTCAAGTTTGCTCCCGTCAGGCGGTCACGGTGCACGTGCAACAGGGGTGAACGCACACCCGGTACCGACACCTCTTCGAAGGGCATGCCCATCAGCAGTTCCCTATGCGGTCCGATGTCCGAAATATAGGACTCGTCGGCAAAGAAGATCCCTTCCGCAGCGGCATTGTACGAATTTTCCGTACGCGTTGTTGAAATGTAGATTCTCGTCCTGCGTAGCCAATCGATCACGGCGGCGCGCGTCTCTATTCCACGTATCACCACGCCCTGTTTGTGCGTCAAGGCGCGCGGAATCCAATTCGGCTGACCAATGATGATCAGCTTGAGTTGCGGGTCGGTCTTCTTCAAGCTCTCGAACAGCCGGAACGAATCGTCCAACCCCTTGTAGCTCGCCGTCCCGACTACGGTTGCGATGTCCTCCTTCGGCGTGACCTCCCTGGACCGCAGCCATGCCAATTCATCATCGCTGCCGTTGACGGAAAGGAACAGCCTTTCCGGTGACTGCGCGCCCAGCATCCTCAGCGACGATGCGGATTCGGCTGAAATCACGTCCGCGTAGGCGAATCCGGTTCTGATCTTCATGCCGAGAAACGCAAATTTCAGGCGCGCAAACAGACTCAGCGGAATCGCCTTGCCGCCGAGCGGCAGGATATTGCTCAAATGAAACCAGCTGACCTTGCCAAAGTGGAAATAGAGCGGGATTCCATATGAATAGTACAGGTCCGGTTGGCCGATCTCGCGCTCTATTGTCCTGAGGTATGCGCAGTCGTTGTACAGCCGCTCGATGCGGGACTGCTCGGCGATGAAGCAGCGATTGTTCGGGAACTCCGCTACCAGGTGCGAACAGCGTGGATGGATCACGAACCAGGCCCCACCATTGTTGTTGAACCACTTGGCATACTCGTACAGGCGCTTGTATCCGCCGGTCGAGTAGGAGGCAGCGAAATTGAACAGAAACCTGCTGTGTACGCTCATGAGGATGGTCGGGACTGGCGGGAGATCGCCTCAGTCGATTGTCTGTCCAGCGAGCCACAGCCGCACAGCATCGTTCAGACCATTTCGCAAGCCGAATGGGAGCCGATAGCCGGTCTGATGCAGCCGGCGAGAGCTATAGATCACCTTCCCGAGATTGCCGTGCCCATGCCTGATTGCTCGCGCATACCTTGGCACCCACAGTGGCGCTGAGAACCGGCACGGACGCGTTGCAGTCTCGACCATCGATGCCAGGGCCGCCTGCACCTCATGATTCGTATTACCCGGCTCCTCGTCGCTCGATACGATGAATGTCTCCACACGTCCGCCACTGGAGGTCTGCAACCAGTGCACCGCAGCGGCAGCCACATCCTCGACATAGATCAGATGTGCGCGCTCGCGGCCATTCAGAAATGCACGCACTTTGGAGCGCAGGGAGTTCTGCAACCACGGCTCCAGCGTCTCTGGACCAAAAATATTGGTCGGACGAAGAATGACCACGCTGCCACCGGGCAGGCCTCGCCTGACAATTTCCTCGGCGGCGAGCTTGGTCTCGCCGTATAAACTCAGCGGATTGCAAGGCGCGCCCTCATCCACGATCCTGGTGCCCGTCTTGCCGATGACTCCGACACTACTCAGGTGGCAGAAGAACCTCACCTTAAAGTCGCAGGCCAAGTCCAGCAGAAGTTTGGTCGCCGCAATATTGACTGCCGCCATCCTGGCGCGGTCGTGCTTCTCGGCAGCGCAGTGGAACACGGCATCGCATCCCCGCATCGCTGATGCTACATCCCCGACAGAGGTCACGTCACCGCGCCAGATTGACATCCCAGGCAGCGCCGGATATTCATCGCCACGAGAGATCACTCGCACCGACTGCCCGGCGGCTAAAAGCCGGCGCACGATTGCGCGACCGACTAGTCCGGTGCCGCCGGTCGTCAGAATACTCGGTGAATTAGCGCCCACAAGGTCTTCGATTCAAGTCACGATCAGCCAATAGTCGAGGACCGGGGCACGCACCTCCAGTGAGTTCAGCATGCTCGTGCGACCCACGTTAGCTCGAACATCGCCCTCCATGCCTTGCGCCAGTTGCGACCCCGCACGATTACAGCGGCCTCGAAAGGCTTGCCAAGGCGTCGTTATCGCCCGGCGGCGTTCCGGCGACAACTTCGGACGTCCTGCTGCGCCTGATCGCAAAGAGCTCCGTGTAGATGAATATTGCCGTCACCAGCCCTATCGTTTCCACCATCGTCCAGTCGACCCCATAGCTATCGACCATTCGCTCGAAGACGAACAACACAACGATTCTCTTCATCATCAGGCCAAAAGGGTTGGAGCTCCTCAACTTCGCATAGGTGCGCTTCAGCAGATATGCGCCCGCAACAAGAACTGGCAGGCACGCGAATCCGAATAGGGCGTAGAACTCCCCATAGACGCCGAGTTGATCCGATTGATAGTCCTCCGAGCTGCGCTCTTTCGATGGCTCCCCCATCTCCCCGTATATGAAGTGCAACGCATTGCTGATCTTTGGCTGATCGTAAACGTCAAATCCAGGCGTAAGAATATTGTCCACGATGCTCTTGCCATAGGACGATAAATTGATTGCCGAACGATACTGTTCGCGATGAGCGATCACTTCAGCAGCATAGTCGAAGAATCCGGCCCTGCTTAACACGGGCGGAAGTATCAGATCGAGGCTCGATGCAACCGACAGATCGCCGGCCGATACCATCGCCGTTTCAAACGCCTTCCGCACATCGAACGACGCGCCCACTACCCTGACAGCGCGATTGTAGGTGCTGACCACGAAGGATCCCACGAGAAGTCCTACCAGCAGCGGCAGCAATCCAACGGCCACGAGCAGAACTTTCCTGCGAACTCTGATGGAACCTGCCATCGCAAGCCCGACCAGAATGCCGTCTTGCACGATGCCCGCTATCGCGCTACGGCTACCGACCAGTGTGTGTACGATCATTTCCAGCGCGATCAGCGTCGCGATTGTCACGGCGAACGCCCGACTGAGCGTCCTTCTGAACAGAAAGAAATAGGACAGCGACATCAGGACTATTATGTTTGGCGCCAGAAACATTCCAGAAATGCTAATCAGCCGCGACGACACGGACTCGGGATCGATCGCGGCTGCGCCGCTGAAATACGCGAAGAAGATTGCAGCCACCAGCAACATCGCGATTCTGGTCGACGATGCCGCCTCCCAGGCTTTGGCATCGACTGCCTGATTGCCTTTGATCTTGACGAGGTAGAGGCCGAAATAGAGGGCCACATTGGCGCTCAATATGACGACCAGTGCGAAATTGGAATCGGTAGCGTCATAAGGAAAGCGGTCAAATACGTCAGAGTAATCGTACAGAGTCAGCGTGAAGATGCGGAGTGCGTAATAGAATATCATCGTGAATGCGAGGAGTATGACAAACGGATCGCGCTGCTGCCTTTCGAGCCAGAGCGCAATGTGTGTCTGCGCGCACAGCACTATGCCGAGCATGATCGATGCCTGATTGACGTATCGGTTGGGTTCAGCGTGCGCCAGCGCATAGAAAAGCAAGCCCATGACCAGCAGATTTGCGCCAATCAACAGGCTGTTGAAATCGACGGTCTTATTCATCATCGCTGCGCTATGGTGCTCGCCAGCAGGGCGTCACGGACCAGCCTCGGCAGGTTACAACGATTTCCAGTGGCGTGAAGTCGAGTGACGGCTTCAAATGGTGAGTCGAGCGATTTAGCATCGAACCCAGGGTGCAGAACGTGGCTAGCAGATTTACGAGCCGCTCGGCGGTTCTGAGCTTCGACTGCTCGGCACGACAACCGGACTTGAGGATTGCATGGAACGTCTCGATCTTCGAGCGCTGTGCGTACCAGTGGAGCATTTCGATCGCCCACGCGCGCGAGCCGACTGGAAGACCGGTGATAAGCTTCCAGTCGATCCGGTCGCGACCAACTGGCTCAGCGCGTTCGGCCGCCGAAAGATGCTCATGCGTCGCCTGAAAGTGCCCCGCCAGAACCTCTGCCTCGCTAACACGATCGTTGTCGAGAACTCGATACGCCGTTTTGGTGTTCGCTCAGTCCTGACAAACCAGCGGAATACTATCTCCCGGACTCGACAACCGGGCGAGCAACGATCGAAATCGCTTACCAAGTCGCTCGTCTTTGAACTCACAATCAGCGAGCGCGCGATCAACCCACGCATTCGACCGCTGTGCATCGGCACCAGCTCGCCGCTTCAAGAAGCTGCAAGAATATGTCGTAACTCTTTCTGATAGAAGAGAAAAATGTGGGACATTAAAAGCTCAGCATCACGCTTACGAACTGATAGCCGTCTCTGCGTATGTTTCGGACGCACTCTATTTGCATAGATTCTAGCCTCTTCCTTCACTTAACGTAGTAAAAGTCCGTTTCTTGAGGTCACCCTATCCTGATAGGGTCAGGCTGCACTGAAGTCAGTAAATAGAAGCTGTAACCCGGCCGCTGACTCAAAAATTTGTGGAGGACGAAGTCGGTCATGCGGATAAAGCAACTGTATCTAAAGGCCAAGAGCGCCCGGGCCAGCGGGACATTGAACGAGCGCGCAAAGCGATTCCTGAAAACTCAGATTGTGCGTTTTTTTGAAGTCAGCGGCGGATATATCACTCTGCGAAAAGACGATCGAAATCTAAACCTCGAGGCGGGTTTCTCCACTCATCCAAACAATCACCGATCAGATCCGGCTCATCTTCGCCGAGTAATCAACGCGTACAAGGCATCAAAGCGTGCGCAGCCCCTAGAGGGGCCGTTCCAGATTCGAGGTGTCTGGGAGGAATGGATCGCTGTTCATTACGGCACGCTCATCTCTGCGTTGGAGCGCGAGGATATTTCACTGCTTTCTCAGCTGCTCGAAAACTTATACCGCGAGCAATTCACATCAGGGACCGGAGGGTACGACAACTATCTTCAATATCGCTCGCGGTTTGGGAAAGCCTACATAAGATATGTCTGGAGCCGTTACAGGGACAAGCTGATTGCGCTGGATTTCGATCTTCGGAAACTCAGCTTCCCGTGCGTCGGCAACCCCGCCGGTGCTTTCTACAACGACCAAGTGATCTCGATCGAAACCTTGCGGCACGCCTATCGTGCAGCTGAAATCTCCGAGTTACTGCGAGACTTGCCCGACGCCGTCGTCGTCGAAATTGGGGGCGGGTTAGGAGGCCAGGCGTATCAAGCGGTCCAGCGCGGCATCTCACAGTACAGCGTTTTCGATATCCCAGAAGTTGCAGTCATCAGCTCATATTTTTTGCTCTCGGCTTTTCCGGATAAACGGGTTCGCTTGTTTGGTGAAGACTCGGACTACGACATTCGAGTGCTGCCGCATTTTGCGATAGCGCAGCTGCCTGCCTCGTCGGTCGATCTGTTTTACAATTCCTGCAGCTTCTCCGAAATGGATGGGAACTCTTCCCGGGAGTATCTGGCGGTTATTGAACGAACTTGCCGCAAGTACTTCATGCATGACAATAACGACAGAACGTTCATATTTAAAAACTTAGATGGAACGATATCGCGGAACGTTATCGGCTCGCAATTATTACCGACGAGCACGTTGTTTAAGCGAATCTACAAGAAGCCTCGCGTGCATGGCCTGCCGGAAGACCGATCTTTCGTCCACTACGAATATCTCTACGAAAGAATCACGTAAGCGCCTCATTAAGCTTTCAGTTACCACATTTTGCGCACCGAGGAGTAGGAACCCGATTTCTATATGTGTCAGCCGAACCAAGCCGCGCCAGATCATCATGTTTTCGGCTGGCGCGTCACTGGCGCGAGCAAGGAAGCCACCGAGCCGCGTGAGTTGGTTCAGACAAGACTGAAGGGACGCGGGTGTTGGAGTTTTATTTTTCCGACGATCAGCGGCAAATCGGTTCAGGGGGATCGGAATGCCCGGCGAATTTTTCGCACAATGTCGCCGACGACAAACGACTTGACTATCTTTCCAAGCATTACCGTTTTCGTCCAAACGGATGCATTCCTGCCCCGACAATTGCGCCAATACAATGAGCGCACTTCATTGCCGATCCTGCGATAGGTTGCGGTGGCCTGTTCAGCGTGACACCTCCAAGCTGCCAACGTATCCCTCGTATAGGCAAAATCAACCTCGAAACCGGCGCGGATGAAATAGTCATAGTCGCAGCAGTAAGCGAATGATTCATCAAAGGCGCCGACGGCTAACACTGTGTCACGCTTTATGAAGCACGACGCGGAGGCGCTAAAGCAGCCCAGCCTGAGCAAGAGATTCCCTACGTACTCTCTTCGAAGTAAAAGATGTTCCGGCAGCGCATAAAATGACAAATGGTCGCCTATTACGTCGTCGGACTCATTGACCTGATTGACATTACTGAAGACAAGACCCGCTGTCGGGTACCTTTGGGCAACTTCCAATTGCCGAGACAGGCGAGTTGGATAGCACAGATCATCCTGGTCGATAATTGCTATCCATTCACCTCTCGCCTGGGCAAATAAAAAAGTCCTCGATGCTGGCAATCCATGATGGCCCCTAAAAAAGGGGCGAATGCATCTATGGCGATCAGCGAATCGCTTTATGATTGATACTGTGCCATCGCTGGAGCCGTCATCGACAACGACAAGTTCAAAATTGGAATAATCTTGCGCGAGAACGCTGTTGAGTGTCTTTTCAAGGTACCGCTCTCCATTGTAGCTACAAACTGCAACGGTGATCAGAGGCAGATTCATTCAGGCGATCCAGTTGCTCTTAACGTGTTTCAAGATAATCCCCGTAGTAACCCTCCAGATATTCACGCAATCCCACCTTCCAATGTCGCATTGTGTTTAGATTGCGGAGATTCAATCGCCTGTTGATTAGTCGCTCCGACGGCGGACGTTCGGCAAAGTACTCCGCTTTAAAGTACTCGGAGGTTACCTCCATAATTTTTACATCGCGCTCCAATCCCAGCAGCCCGATAATTTCCCGGGCTACCTCTAGCCGACTCGTGATCCCCTCGCACACCATGTTGTATAGTCCCCAGTATTCCTTCCGCAACAGCAAATCCACGTTTTTCGCAAAATCGTGTGTGTATGTGGGAGTCCCCAGTTTGTCCTTGACCACATGAAGCGTTTTCTTGCCTTCCTTAAGTTGTTTCATTAGTTTTTGGACAAACTTCTTGTCCTTTTTTGGTCCACCACCCATCATCCACCCGGCCCGACAAACAAGATGCCGCTCGACATTTTCCTTTACGAATAGCTCTCCGGCGTACTTAGACCTCGCATAATGACCCATCGGATTGGGCTGATCCCAATCATCGTAGACGTCCTTTTTGCCGTCAAAAATCCCGGCCGTGCTGATATACAGCAGCGGAATATGCAGTTCATTTGCGATGAATACTGCATTCTCGACCGCAATGGTATTGGTGCGGTAGGTATCGTCCGGGTGAATCTCACAATACTCCAGATCCGTGTAGGCGCCCAAATGAAAGAGATAGTCCGGTTTGAAGTCCATCACATCTTTGCGGTAAGCGGCAAAATCTCTGAAATCCAAAAATGTCAGCCATCGCTCGTTGATCTCGACGTCCGTACACTTAAGGATTGAATCCACGCTAAACGTCTTTTCAAATGCCTCCCCGAGCATGCCGCCACAGCCCGCAATATAAATTCTTCGTGTCATGACGATTCCTGTACTTGTCCTCTACTCAAAACCCAAGTGACCGGCCCGCCTCTTTTGGTCAACTTCCGCGCAGCGAGGACATGCCCTGCAACAATTGCGCTCGGGTGAGTCCGGCCAGGCCGGGACACCACCAGATGCCCGTCGCAATGGCCACAGCATAGGCGCCGGACGACAGCGCCAATGCGGTCACGCCTCCGAACCCGCTGCTGCGCAATAGCGGACCTCCTGCGCCAAGCAACACGGCGGCGATCGCACCAACCGTCGTCAGCGCAACCATCCGGCGACCCAGCATCGCCCGGTAACGGATACCCAGAAAATGGCAGTTGAGCCAGTCAAACACCTGCACGCTGACGAGTCCGTACACTGCGGTCTTGAACGCCAGGCCTACAGCACCCAGGTGTAGGCCCGGCGCCAGCGCGCTCGGCGGCGCTAAGAGTACGTAGGTGAGCAGCACATCCGGCACCGACAGCGCAATGCTCCAGCGGGCATAGCTGCCGGTGCGCTCCATGGCCTTCAGCGACACCATGGACATCTGGCCGAGGGTCTGCGAGACCGGATAGAACGCCATGATCGCGAGCACAGCGGCCGCCGGATGGAAGCGCTCTCCGGCGACCAGGTTCACCAACAGCCCGCTGCTGGCGGACAACCAGCATGCCAACACCACCGCCAGAAGGAAAAACAACTTACTGAAGCGCTCATAGATGCCGGCTGTGACAAGCAAATCCTGCGACGCCGAGTGATGGGCAATTTCCCGCCAGAATATCCATACCGCGGAGTTGGTGAATACCATAGCGAAGCCGCACCATTGGAGCGCCAAGGCGTAGTAGCCCTGCTCTGCCGAGCCATACCATTTCTGGATCAGGAATAAGCCGAGATATGCGACCACGGGCAAATAGAACTGAAGCAGAATGAGCGGCCTGGTGAATCGCCACCAGCGCGTTGCGTAGTTGCGTACAGTGATCGCGCCACTCCAGAACAGGGCGCGATTCACCACTAGCAGCCTGTAGATCAGAGCCATGCAGTTCAGCGCCGCGCCTGCGAGGCTCAGCCAGACGAAGCTGTAGAAGCCCAGCGTGCCGGTCAGTCGCAACACCACCAGTCCGATCAGCGTCAGCAGGGCGACGGCGGCGCCAGCCAGCTGTTGATACGCCGTGAGCCCCTTGCTATCACCAAGCTGCTGCAGCGATAGGGCCAGGAACATCAGCCAATCCAGCGCCGTTACCAGCACGATCTGATCCAGTCGCTGCGCGTGCCAGAGCCAGTCCGTCCTTCCCGTCGCGCCGGCCAACGCGATGATCGTCACAACGATCGAGAACTGGATGCAGAGGACCAACGCGTACAGCCGCGTAAGCGAACCGCTCGCGCCCTCCTGGGAAGAGAAGGTAAAGAACGCCTGCTGTGTGCCCGTGTCCAGAACCCCGCGCAAAGTGGTCGAGGTCGAGAGCAGAAAGCTGTAGTTCCCGTAGACCGCGGGGCCGAGTGCTCTCGGGACGATGGTTGCCGAGATCAACGAAAGCATCAGTCGGAACACCTGGGCACTGAGCGTGACTACGTAGCGCGAGCGCACGCTCTCCGGCCTGAACTGGCCTCCTTCCACCCGCTCCGCTGGATCGGGGGCCATTCAGCCTCTGACCATGCCCAGCAGCCGCTGCCAGCGCGGCATCTCGGCGTCCAAGCAAAAGAATTCCTTGCGATTCCTGTCTGGCGCCGCCCCCACGCTGCCGATCGCCTGCAGCGCCGCAGCGAGGTCCTGGGGCGAACTGACGAAGCACGCGCCCGCCTGGCCACGCAGCGGGCTGAGATTCAAGCCATCGCCGTCCACGCAGATGATTACGGGCAGACCAGCCACATAGGCGTCGACTGCTGCGGAAGTGCTGTTTGCTGAAAGCGCCACGTCGTAGTCCGGCAGTATCTGCGCCAGTGGTTCCGCCGTCTCGCCCGCCGCCAGCGAGCGATATTTCGTAAGATCGACCGCATATCCCGGATGCGGCTTGAAAGTGACCTGGCATTGGCGCGGCAGCAGCGTCATTGCATCCACCAGCATTCCCAGCAGGTGGTGCATTGACGTCGGAATCAGGTCGCCCAGAACGAGGACCTTCAATGCGACCGGCGCCGCCGCGGGAGAAATTGCCTCATCGTGGCGAGCCCTGTCGCGCCCCGATCTCTTCGCAAGACCCGCGAGATTCAGGTAACGCAGCGCTTCGACTTGGACCAGCCTGCCCTCAGGATAGCCGGCTTGAATGAAAGCGGTCCAAGCTACCGCGCCGTTCACCGCGAGCTGGTCGGGTAACGGCAGTGCGCACTCGCCTCTGGCGGTGAGAGCACGCGGATCGTCGAAATAGTACAGGTGCCAGAATGGTGCCGTGGCGTGCTGGACGCCGATGATGCGGCCGTGTCCATGTTTGCGCCACGCGCGCAGCAACGCCTTCTCCCAAGCCTGGTTTTCGCACAGATAAAGCCCGATCTCCTGGTGCGGCGTACCGTCGAGCGCGGCATCGAATTGCTCCACCGCCAGGCAATTGCCGATGCCTGTCTGACCGGTCAGCGACCGCCGCCAGTCGTCGCGCAGCAGCGGCCACAGCCAGACAGCGGACCCCTGCGGCCGAAAAGCCGACGGGATGTCTCGCAGCCGCAGGCTGGCAGCGCATAGCTTGAGCCAGCTTGTCAACGCCCGCAGCAGCAGTCCGACCGTAATGTAACCATCGACGAAAGCGTGACATCCCTGGCTGGCTGCATCCGCATTGAAACGGCGTACCCACGAGAGCCCCGTGCCGACGTCAGGCACCGCTACGCTGAACAGAAAGAGCTGCAGCCAGTTGGTGCGACGGCCGCTGTCATGCAGCAGTCGCGGCAAACTCTCCCATTGCCTGGAATGGAACTGCCCGCGTGCGCACAGCGTCGGATCCAGATGGATAAAATAGGAGCAGATGAATATCGCCGCCCGGTCTGCAAACCACCTCGGCCCTTTCGACTTGCGCAACGGCCAGCGCATCATCACGTGCCTGAGGCTCAACACAGCCTTCAGCGCATAGGGCAATGCGACGTAGACGCTTCGCAAGGACCATTTCTGCCTTGCGCCTCGATGCTCCCATTGGAAACCGATATTCAGATTCCGGCAGGTCGCCTGCATGGCCTGCGCCAGCGGTCGGTCGGAACTGACCAGAGTCAGGTGGGACGGATGTGTCTCCGCGAGCATCTCCTCCAGCGCAAACATCCGCAGACAGTCGTAGATACGCGGTGATTTGAGCGGACTCTTCTCCGCAATCGTCGTCATCCACCAGAAGCTGAAGCCGTCGCCAAAATTCAGATGATCGATCACCCTCCGGCCAGCGACCAGACTCTCCCCGAGATCGTGGATGAATGCGAGGTACTTGCTCCGGATGCGATCCGCATGGGCCTCCAGATACCGCGGTACTGACGACACCGAACCGCCGTGGGCATAACTCCGCCAACACAGCACCGCGCCTCCGCCTGCAGGCGGGCTCTCCGCCTGGTCCCATACGACGATCGCCGTCACGCCACTTCCATGACATCCTGAATTTCCGCAGGCAGCTTCAGCTGCAGACGCAGCGCATCGCCATGCTCGTTTCTCTTGCGAATCGAGAATGCGCAGAAGCACAGTCGCTCATAGGGCGTAACCGCGGTTTTCGACGGCTCTCCCCAATAACCATAGGCATTGATCTCAGCCGGGTCGAACCCGATGATTGTCTGCATCAGATCCTTGGCATTGAGGACCACGTAGGCCGCGCGCTCGCCCTCGCGGGCTCCGTCAAAATTGATGTACTGATATGATTGCGTCATATCAATGCAGCCGCGCCTGTCGCTGAGCCTGAAAGTTGCCACCAGGTATCCGCCGCTAACCACGTGACTCCACGCGGCCGCGAGCATGTCGGCGAACTGCACGTTCCAGTCCACGCAGCTGAGCGAAAACACCACGTCGAACTGTCTTGCCCCAAGTTCGACCCGGCTCAGCTGCAGGATGTCCCCGCAAAGAATTTCCGCCCGGGGATTCATCCCGCGGGCGGCCTCGGCCGCCGACGGGTTTATCTCCACACCGGTATAGTTGACCACGCCGTGCCGCTCATTGAGCGCCAGCCCCAGACCGCCGCACCCGCAGCCGATATCGAGAACCGATCGGCGAGCATCGAGGCCCAGGCCATCGATTATCACGCGCTCCGATTCATAGAATTGCGGCCACGTCACGCGATTGCGGCTGAAGTAGCGCGCCAGCTGTTCGGTCTGATAGGCGATGTTGCGATTCACTGCTTGCCCCGGCCTTGGTTCGTCGGTCGCTACCTGTTAGCTCTCGATTTCCATGTGCCGCTCAACCAGCTCGATGTCGGCCGGACTGTCCACTGAAAACGCCTCCACGCCCCGGTACGGCGCGATGAACTGTCGAAACGGCATGTCAAGAATCCGGTTGCTGTCGCAGGCTTCGAGTTGCTCGAGGCGCGTCTCCGGATGCTCGGTGAACGCCTTCAGATACTTCCAGCGAAAGGCAAATATGCCGCCGATCCGGCGCGCCATCAGCTCAGCGGAGAACTCGTGCTTGCAATGCGGAATCGGCACGCGCGACGTGTAAAGCACCTCGCCGGCGTCGTTGTGGATGACCTTGACGATATCGGGATTGAGCCACTGCGACTTGTCGGTGATGTGGATCGCCAGTACCGTGCAGGGAATCGACGGCGTCTTCACCAGAGGCGCAACCACCGCATCAATCATGTCAGCGCGCAGCATGGGCTCGTCCCCTTGCACGCACACGACAAGGTCTTCATCGGCCACCCGCTCTTCCATGCGCTCGACCGCCTCGGCCACCCGATCCAACGCCCGGGTATGGTGCGATCCTGTCATGATGACCGGGATGCCCTTGTCCGCGGCGAAGCGCGCAATCTCATCGTCGCAAGTCGCCAGCGCCAGCTGGTTCCAGCCGGAGTACTTGCGTGCCCGCAGGTAGACGTGTTCCAGCATCGGTCGGCCATGAATCGGATACAGTGGCTTTCCGGGAAAGCGCGAGGCCGCCATCCGTGCAGGAATGATTCCGACAGTCTTCATGTTTGCGTCTCACACCTGGATTGAGTCGTAGGCACGGGTACCACCACCGCCGCAGACCCTGCGCTCGAGGCGCAGACCGTTAGCTGACCGGCGTGCGATAGAGGTTCGCCAACTCCTCGCTGACCCTGCCCAGACGGCTGCTGTCGCCGGCAGAAGCTACGTCGACCCACGTCTGCGCCTCATCCGCGACGTAGAACGCATTCAGCAGCTGTATCGTGGCCCTGGTATCCGCGCAGTTCACTGGAAAAGGCGCCTCGTCCCGCAGCGATTCGACGATCTGCTGGTAGATCTTCCCGTGCCCGAAGCCGTAGACATTTCCCGAGAAGTCCTCGGAATTCTGCCGGCACGCGGCCACTTCCGGCGTATAGATCTGCAGCTCGTTGACCGCAATACCCCCGATTTGCGCCAATCCGTTTTCACATACGAGCGAGATACTCGCCTCGAAGTCTACCGGGCGCGCCGCCGTGGTGATTTCCAGTGTCCCGATCGCGCCGCTTTTGAATTCGATCACAGCCGTCGCCGTGTCCTCCACTTCGATCTTAGCTCCCAATGTCCGGTTGAGCCCGCAAACCCGTGCCACTTCGCCACCCATGAGCCGCAGAAGATCGATATGGTGAATGCCCTGATTGGTGAGACAGCCCCCATCCATCGAAAAGGTTCCGCGCCATGGCGCCATTTCATAGTAGCGCTGGGGTCGGCACCATCGAACGCGCACGGCCGCTGCCCGCAATGCTCCGAGTTCCCCGGAGGCCAGCCCCCGCATGACGCGCGTCACGGCGAGATTGTGCCGATTCTGAAACACCGCGAAGATGCGCACTCCGGTCGACGCCGCTCGGTCATAGACCTCGGTCACCTGCGAGGGCTTCATGAACGTCGGCTTTTCCACAATGATGTTTTTTCGATACCGGGAAATGACGTCCAGTGTGTGTTCGTAGTGCATCCCCGAAGGCGTGACGATCGCAACAGTATTGATCTGCGGGTTCTCGATCAGCATCTGGTGGTAATTGGTGTATGCGCGCGCGCCGAATTGCTGGCGGTAGAGATCGGCCTTTTCGAGCACCAGATCGCACACCGCAACCAGCTCGGCCCCGGCAGTCTGGACGACCGATCGACAATGATGCCCTGACACCCGCCCGCAACCGATGATGGCTACTCTGGCGACACTATTGCTGCTCATGACTCATTCCTGAACCCGAGGATGCGACGGTCAGTAGCGGTCAAACGGCGCCCTTTGCAGCAATGACCAGCGCCGTTGGCTTGCTTCGAATGCTGAATTTCAGCATTTTGTAACCAGCTGCCTGCGGCATTCGCGCTACGCGCCCGCCGCCCGTTCGATGAGGTCGGCTACCGGCGCCATGATCGAGGGCGGCGCTGCGCTGAACCGGCTGAATCCGGCCAGGCACGGATGATCGAACACCGCTCGGTACAGGACTTTGCCCGCCAGCGCCGCATGGATCACTGGCCCGCGATCACCAAACGCGACATGCATGAAATTGCCGGCGGTCTGGAGCACGTCAAAGCCAAGCGATCGCATCCTGCTCTCGAACCGATTCTTTCCATCTTTGATCCTCGCGACCGACTGCATCATCGCCGGACTGTGATCGAGCATCCTGCACATGAATTCAATCGCCAGTGTGCTGCACTCGTACATCGGCCGCAGCTTGTGCAACAACGCGATGGTCTGAGGATCGGCCACCGCATATCCGATCCGCAGGCCCGCGACGCCCCATGCCTTCGCAAATGTTCTTGCAACGACCAGGTTAGGCGAGCTCTGGATCCACGACGTCACCGACGACTCGTGAAAAGGATGATAGGCCTCGTCCACCAGCAACAGCGTTCCCGCCGCCTCGCATGCCGTCAGGATCTCGCGCATGACCTCCGGCGCCACCGTTGTGCCGGTTGGGCTGTCGGGATTGGGCAGGCACAATAGCTTCGGTTTGAACGCCCGTACCGCATCGATGATCCTGCCCGTGTCCAGCATCGGCCCC